>Ga0209371_1002484_pt1 | contig 10240 bp, 8 predicted proteins | sample AgamicAtAmrz_FD_187165 | JGI IMG/M metagenome (GOLD analysis project Ga0209371, IMG submission 187165) | Agave microbial communities from Guanajuato, Mexico - At.Am.rz (SPAdes) (version 2) | ecosystem: Host-associated > Plants > Roots > Rhizosphere | place: Guanajato, Mexico | collected 2012-06-07
ACCTGACTCCTGAGCCTGAGCCTGAGCCTGAGCCTGAGCCTGAGCCTGAGCCTGAGCCTGAGCCCCGAAGGCTGTAAGTAATTATACGCGGCTGTATCAGGCTGTTGGCCAGTCAGCGCTGAACCACCATACCGCCTTGATCTGGCTGATATCTCAGTAAGCATTGGCTGGTACTTTCTGATAATAATTAATTAGCGCGATATTCAAGTGTGGAAAATGGTTACTTTCACTATCTGAATAAGCTGGGCGGTGGGCAAAAAGGCTGAATTGTAAACGTTTACAGACAGGCAAAGCTTTTTCAGAACTTTCCGGTAAGAGACGTCACCTTATGCTCGTTTTCGTTATAATTTGTAAGTTATTTAAAATTAAGGTGATTTTTTTACAACCCTGCTTCTCTGGCGGCCAGCTTTTATGCCGCATCCTTTTCTAAGATTCCTCCCATGTGTGAAGTGTTGTTTATGAGTGCTATGTTGCCGCTTTTGTTGTTTTAGGCTATCAGAGGTCACCATGGAAACGCGAATAAAACACCTGGATGGAATGCGGGGACTGGCAATACTGCTGGTGATCGGCTTTCATGCCTGGGCCAGATGGCCTGAATACCTGGGGTACGTTTCGTTTACTAAGGATTTTCCTTTATTCGCCTGGGGCTATCTGGGCGTGCCGCTGTTCTTTATGATTTCCGGGTTCGTTATTTTTATGACCCTGGATAAATCAAAAAGCTTTATAAACTTTATGTTTAAGCGCTGGCTGCGGCTCTTCCCGGCCATGCTGATAGTAACGCTGCTGATCTTCGCTACGGCCAGCTTATTTAGCGAAAGACCGCTCGGCGTCCCGCATCCGGCCAATGCCATTCCGGGCCTGACTTTTATCAGTCCAGAGATACTCCAGTATTTAACCGGTGTGGCCTTTAAACCGCTGGAAGGATCGTTCTGGTCGCTTTACGTTGAAGCCGCGTTTTATATCTTTATCGGTGCCGTCTACTTTACGCTGGGCAGAAAATACTGCCTGCCTTCGCTGCTGGTGCCGATGTTTCTGGTGGCGGGCGCCTCCGCCTTCAAAATGATTGGTCATCCGGCCATTGCGGATTTTATCTCCAAGTTCGGCTTTATCCACTACTCATGGTTTATGATCGGTTGCCTGGTGTATGAGCGGCTGCATCAGCGCGACGCCAAATTCCATTACGCACTGGTGCTGGTGGCGGTGTTGATTAACTTCAGTTATTACATCAAAAACAATGGCTATATCGTTATTTTACCGCTGCTGCTGATGCTGGCGCTGTTTATCGTCAGCTTTTACAGCCGGCTCGTGGAACGACTGCTGTCAGGAAAGTTCCTGACGCTCACCGGCTTTATCAGCTACACCATCTATCTGCTGCATGAAAACATGCTGATCGCTACGTTAAGGAAGCTGGAGCGCCATATCAGCAGCGATTACGTGATGGTCTTTATGCCGATAGCGGTAGTCGCCGCGCTTTACCTGGTTGCCTGGCTGATCACTAAATACATTGAACCGGCCGTCAGAGATACGCTGAGGAACCTTATTCTGTTCCGAGGGAAAAAGAAGGCACTGCCCAACGGCTAAGCGCGAACGGGCAGGGCGGTTGCTGGCAGAGAGGGCACAGCGGCCGTAAAGCCGTAAAAAAGGGCGCAGATGACTGCGCCCTGAGTTTATTTCACTTCGGTAATCACGCTGCCTTCATGGGTGGACGGCTGCTCTTTTGTCTTGCGGAAGATCGCCACCGCCAGCACCAGCGCCGCGACGGCAGGTATAGCGCCGATATAGCCCACCGAGGACATGGAAAGATCCAGGCTAACCTTATTGCCCAGCAGCGCGCCCGCGCCGATGCCAATATTGAAAATACCGGAGAACATCGCCATAGCAACATCGGTGGCGTCCGGTGCCAGCGTCAGCACTTTCATCTGCATCCCCATGCCGATCATCATAAAGGCCATGCCCCAGAACAGCCCCAGCACAATCAGACCGGCCTTGCTGGCCGCTACCGACGCCAGCAGCAGCAGGCAGATCGACAGCAGTGCGATAGAGCCGGTCAGCAGCGGCGACAGGCGTTTTTCGCCGCTCTTGCCAAAAATAATGCTGCCGGTAATGCCCGCAATGCCGAAAATCAGCAGCAGAAGCGTGGCGAAGCTTTGGTCAAATCCGGCTACTTTCTCGACAAAAGGTTCAATGTAGGTAAACGCGGTAAAGTGCGCGGTCACCACGGCGACGGCCAGCACGTAAAGGCCTACCAGCGCAGGGCGGCGCAGCAGATCCGGCAGGCTTTTCAGCGAGCCGGTATGCTCCGACGGCACGCGCGGCATAATTTTTAAAATCAGACCCAGCAGCACTAAAGCTCCGACGCCAATGGCCAGGAAGGTGCTGCGCCAGCCGAATGCCTGACCGATAATTCTGCCCAACGGCAGGCCCAGCACGGAAGCCAGCGCGGTAGCGGTCGCAATCAGGCTCAGCGCCTGCGCTCTTTTACCCGGCGGGGCCAGCCTGACCGCCAGCGATGCGGTAATAGACCAGAACAGCGCATGGGCCAGCGCTACGCCCGCGCGGCTCAGCAGCAGCACGTCGAAGCTCCAGGCGAAAAAGGCCAGCACATGGCTAAAGGTAAACAGGCCAAAGATCGCAATCAGCAGCACGCGCCGATCGGTATTGCTGGTCATCAGCATCAGCGGCAGCGACATTAGCGCCACAATCCACGCATAGATGGTCAGCATAATGCCCGCCTGCGCCGATTCCATGCCGAAGCTATGGCCGATATCGGACAGCAGGCCGACAGGCATATATTCCGTGGTATTAAAGATAAACGCAGCAACAGCCAAAGCCAGAACGCGTGACCAGGCGACTTTGCGTGAAACGGTAACGGTGTTCATATCAGTCATAGGCTTCTGCTCCGCAAAACTCAAAACGCGTCATTCTAGAGCCGGCCGCATAAAATTCAATCCGAAAGTGATCGTCATCACACTTTTTACATAGTTTGAAGGTTTAGAAAAGGCTATATCCTGCTACGACGTCGCTGGCCAACAGACCTGGGGAGTTATTTGCGGGCAGGCAGCAGCATGCGGTCAGGCGTAGATGTTCAGCAAAGGAGGAAACAGATAAGCATAAAGAGAGGCGCTAACGGGGGGGCCGAGGACAGTCTTGGTTACGCTGCGTTTACCACCTCGTTGATATCAGCCGCACGCTTTTGGCTTTTCCCTTCTGGTCATTTTCAGCCCCTGAATGCATTTGCGATAAAACAGCCCTGTGAGGGGCTTTGATCTATCTATAAAAGCCTGACGTCTGCCCATCAGTTCAGGCCGTCAGACCGTTGCGGGCCATCACCAGCGGTTTAAAAGCCAGTCAGGCGGCGTGTTGACCTGCTGCCATGATCCGATCGAACACGTCTACGGCAGCGCTGGCACCGCCTGCCTGAGAGATTTCTTGCTGTAAGACGGCCAGGTTTCTCTGACAGGCCGGATCGGCGCTTATCTCCTGCGATGCCATAAGCAGACTGGCTGCAGAAAGGGTTTCCCGAGGCAAATATTTTCCTATGCCCAGCGCCTGAATCCGCCGGGCATTGAGGCGTTGTTCGGCCTGCTGCGGTACGGCTATCATCGGCACCCCGAAATAAACGGCCTCCATCAGGCTGTTCATTCCGGCATGGGTGATAAACAGGCTTGCCGCCTGTAGCACATCAAGCTGGGGTATCTGACGGTGAATTTCAATATTGGCGGGCAGCTCTCCCAGCTGGGCAGAATCGACATAGCGGCCAATAGCCATTACGACATGCCACTCGCTATTGGTGAAAGCCTGAATGCAGGTGCGGAAAAAGGCGGTCTGATGCGTATAAACCGAACCCAGCGAGATGACGACAACCGGCCGTCCTGCTGTTTTTAGTCGCCAGCCAGGCTGCGCGGCCAGTGGCCTGATTTCGGGCCCGACAAAGGTTACGCCAGGGGGAATAGTGTCTGGTTTTTCCTGAAAAGAGCGCGGAATAAAGGCAATGGCAGTATCGCGGGCAGCCAGGATGGCACGAAGATCCACGTTCAAATTATTGTCGTGCAGCATTTTTTCCAGAATCGGTATGCAGGGCCACTCTTCGCCCGACAGGCCCAGCCACTCCTCGGATTGCCCCTGATAGCTGACGTGGGTAGGATTAAGGCTGATGGCCGGAACTTGCCAAAGATGGGCGAATATCTTGCCCAGCCAGCTAAGCGGGCCGTAGGCGATAATGTCGGGCCGGTCGTTCTCAAAGGCCGCCAGCAAAGGGCGACAGGTCGCCTGTGCTTCCCGTGCCAGCTCGCGGACAACGTAGCCCATCTCCTCTGGTCGTGGCTGCTCTTTAGTAAAAGTGGGTTCAAACAGAACCGGCGTGGCGCCGCAGGAAGCGACAAGAGAGGAAAACTCTGGCGAGGTGGTATAGCTGACCCTGTAGCCCCGCGCGACCAGTGCCTTGACCAGCCCGAGGGTCGGGTTGACGTGTCCTTGTTCAGCGCAGTTAAAAATGGCCACGTGCCGTTGGGTATTCTTGCCGCTTATATTCACCGTCATAGTCAGTTTTCCTGAAAGAATGAGAGTTAAAACCGCTTTAGTTTTCCCTGTGCCCGGCCACTGTTGTAACCGCCCGTATAGCTGGCCATTGCTATCAGTCACGTTGGCTCAGGGATTCTCAAAGATATCATTCAGTTAATGAAATTAATATGTCAGGATTTTCTCATAACAAAGAGCGCCGCCGGGCTAACAGCCTTGCACCGGGTATGAGCCGGCATGACAATATTTGGGATAATGTGGTGGCCGAGTCGTTCTTCGATTTACTGAAAAAAGAGCGTATAAGAAAAGGATCTACAAAACTCGCGATCTGGCCCGCGCCGATATCTTCGATTACATTGAAGTGCTCTGAAATCAGGCCCGGTATCATAGCCAGCCCGGGGCATCAGTCCGTAGGCCTGCGGACAGGTTTCAGCGTGAGGACAGGATCTGTCTATTGTTGAGAGGGCAGCGCGGATCTTAGCTTCTGTTGGATAGCTTTTGCCGTATGTGGTATTGCTGGCTTTGCTGCTTCTCATCTTGTCAGAGAGTGGATGGATAAAAAATGAAGAAACTTTTACTTATAGTCGCTATTTCCATGAATATAGTTAACTTTGCCTGTGCGTCTCCTACACCCAATCACACCGTTCCTGCTGGTAAGGTTGCGCAGTGGAAAGGATATGATGTCATTGTTAAGAGGGACAGCTTAGGGATTGTCACTGTTGACGGAAAACCAGCGGCTGTGGATGAAATCACAGAGAAGGCTACAGCCTATCAGCAAGGGCTGTTTAGTGTGATCATCTATAAGAGCGGTAAAGTCGCTTTGATGAAGCAAGGGCAGTTTGTAGGCTATTTGAAGAAAAGCTGACCAGGAAGGGCTGATGAGTCTCTTTTTTATGGGGCATTTGGGGAAATGTACATCATACGAGGACAGGCTTATCAAGCGCTCTGTACTATCCTGATCCCAAAATGAGTCCCTGACTGACAGACTCAGTAGTGATGCCTTTGCCAGGCCATAACTACTGTGGATTGACCGCAAATAAGGCTTACTTTTTGTGCATCACGATGCAAATAAATCCTTACAGCGTGGCGATGAGTGTACATATAGTGACTATTAACGAAGCGACTTACACCTGTCAGGAACAGTTCGTTGCCCGGTCGGACAGAGTTGTGAGCCTCTCCAGACCAATCTTAAAAAATCCATTTGTATACGTTAAATCCCGCTACCTACAGGCAACAAAAAACCCGCAAACTCAAAGAGAATGCGGGTTCTTGCGGGGTTTCCATCAGTAACCGGTACTGACAGAATAGGTATTTGGTCGGCACGAGAGGATTTGAACCTCCGACCCCCGACACCCCATGACGGTGCGCTACCAGGCTGCGCTACGTGCCGACGCGTGAGCTAATAGTACGCAAATTCGCTACGATTGCAAGCGGCTAACACGTTGACTGCTATGAAAATAGCCAACGTTGCCGTCTGGTTTACGCAGAGCAGGGCGCGGGAAATAATCTTTAAAACCCACGCCTCAGTTAGCGATAAAGCGTTTCTCTTCCGTCAGCACCTGCAACAGCAGCGTCAGCTGCGGCTTGTGATCTTTCAACCGCTGGCCCTGAGCATCCCAGGCGGTATAGCTGCCGTTGCTGTTCAGCTCCAGCGTCAGGTTCGGCGTAGTCACCACCAGCTGGCCGTCATGCATACTGGTTATCCAGTTATGGCTGCGGCGCACGGCAAACAGATCTTCGCCCTGCGAATAATCAGAAGCTGGCGTACGCACGTGCAGCAGCCGCTGCATCAGCGTAGTCATAATATCCTGATGGCTGGTCAGCTTATCAATCTGCTGCGATGGCGTATTCGGCCAGTGGATCACCAGCGGCACCTGTAGGTTTGCACGGTTGCCCATATCGTCATCGTCGTTCAACGCCACGCCGTGCTGCGCCGTGATCACCACCACCGTATTATCCAGCAGGCCTTTCTCCTGTAACGTGGCGAGCACGTTCTGGATTTGCCCATCCACCTCTGCCGCACTGCGCGCGTAGCGCCGTGCCGCTTCTTTCGCCACGCCAGCGTTTTTGCCGCCGGACAAAGAAAGATAGGAGAACCAGGGGGCGCTTTTCGCTTTCTGCGTCTCCAGCCAGCGTTGCCACTGCGCAACGGTTTGTGCATCGGACTGGCTTTCTGAAGTGGGCAGCGAATAGTCCGCCAGCAGCGCCTGACGATAGAGCGGCGAGGCAAAGCTGTCGCTGGCAAACAGGCCAAACTGGTAACCCTGTTTCGCCAGCGCCTCCGTCAGCGCCGAAGGCACGCGCGAAGAGAGCACGCCGTCCATATAGCCTGCCGAAATACCGTAAAAGAGGCCGAACAGACCGCTGTCGGCCTGGCTGCCCGCGCTGAAATGCTGCGTAAAACGCACGTTGTCCTGAGCGAACCGGGCCAGATGCGGCAGCTGTTTCGGCATCGTGGCCTCGTTCAGGCCATCCACGGTGACGATCAGCAGATTGCTGCGGTTGCCGCCATCGCGGAAAGTAATATCGTTCAGCGGATAGGCGACCGAAAGCGCCTCCGGATTACCCTGCTGCACCAGCCTGCGCTGATACTCCTGCGCATCCAGCAGGCCATGGCGTTCCAGAAAGCGGCGGGCCGTCATCGGATAAGAGAGCGGCAGGTTGGAACGCTGCATGGTGACAGGCCGATAGAAATTCGCATCGGCCCAGATATACATCAAATGGCTGGCAAAGAACGTGACGATAAACAGCACGGCCAGCGGCTTGCCAAAGCTGCGGCGATTCAGGCTGCGCAGCTTTTGCCAGCTCCAGGTAGCGAACAGCATCTCGACCAGGAAAATAGCCGGTACGCTGATAAACATCAGCTGCCAGTCACGCGCCATTTCGCTTTGATCGGGATTGACCACCAGCTCCCAGACGACCGGGTTGAGGTGCAGGTGGAAGCGGGCGAACACCGCGCTGTCAATAAGCAGCAGCGTCAGCCCGGTGGTAGCGATGATGGCGGAAAGAAAGCGCAGCAGTCTTTGCGACATCACCACAAACGTCAGGGGAAAAACAATCAGCAGATAGGCGGCGAAAACAATAAAGCTAAAATGGCCTGTCCAGCTGGTAAACGCATAGATACGCCCGACCAGCGAGGCAGGCCAGTCGGCAACAATCAGATAGCGACTACCCAGGATAAGGGCAAAGATAATGTTAAACAGGGCGAACCAGTGCCCCCAGCCAATCATCTGGGAGACTTTATCACGGTAGCGCGGCTGACTTGTTACCATAGCGGGATCACATCAGTGTGCTTTATCTTCACGTACCGAAGCCTGAAGCGCCTCGGCAAATGAACGCGCAAGCGCGCGGCGTTGCTCCGGAGCAACGCTGGTGTTCAGCAGGTTAGTCACCATATTGCCCAGCACCATCAAAGAGAGATCGGTGGGCGCCTTGTCTTTTTCAAGCACGTTGACCATTTCGGCGAGGAGTTTTTCCACGCGGTCGTCGCTGTAACGGGATGATTGTGGCATAGCGTCAAATTTATCGAGTATTAAAAGGCGGCATCTTACCGTAAAAGCGCGATTCTTTCTGCAATTTTATCATGTGGAAAAGGTTAATGTTGTTGCCTGTTGATCCCGACCACGCTCGGTGATTGAATACGCGCTTAAGTTTAAAGGAGAGTTTACATGAGTCTGGATATCGAGCAGATTGCCCTTCATCAGATGATTAAGCGTGACGAGCAGACGCTGGAGCTGGTGCTGCGGGAGTCGCTGCTGCCGGCCACTGGCCCGGTTACGGCGATGATGGAGGAGCTGCATCGCGTCTACAGCGCCAAAAGCAAGGCTTACGGCCTGTTTAATGAAGAGAGCGAGCTGGCCGACGCGCTGCGCAACTGCCGGAAGGGCCAGGATGATTTTCTGGCCTTCAGCCGCGCGGCGACCGGACGTTTACGCGACGAACTCGCTAAGTATCCCTTTGCGGACGGCGGCGTCGTGCTGTTTGCCCACTATCGCTATCTGGCGGTGGAGTATTTGCTGGTTGCGGTGCTGAACAGCCAGAACAGCATGCGCGTTAACGAAGAGCTGGATATCAGCACCACGCACTATCTGGATATCAACCATGCGGATATCGTGGCGCGTATCGATCTGACCGAATGGGAAACCAATCCGGAATCAACTCGCTACCTGACCTTCCTGCGTGGCAGAGTAGGGCGCAAGGTCGCCGACTTCTTTATGGATTTCCTTGGTGCCAGCGTGGGCCTGGATACCAAAGCGCAAAATCGTGGTCTGCTCCAGGCGGTGGACGACTACTGTGCCGAGGCGGCGCTGGATAAAAACGAGCGTCAGAACTATCGCCAGCAGGTTTACAGCTACTGTAACGAACAGCTGCAGTCGGGCGAAGAGATTGAGCTGGAAGGCCTGTCGAAAGAGCTGGCGCCGCTGGGCGAAAAAACCTTTCAGGATTTCACCCAGGAGCAGGGCTACGAGCTGGAAGAGAGCTTCCCGGCGGATCGCAGCACGCTGCGCCAGCTGACGAAGTTCGCCGGCAGCGGCGGCGGGCTGACCATTAACTTTGACGCCATGCTGCTGGGCGAGCGCATTTTCTGGGATCCGGCTACCGATACGCTGACCATCAAAGGCACGCCGCCTAATCTGCGCGACCAGCTACAGCGTCGCAGCGGCGGCAAATAAGCGCAGCGGCAGGGATGCCCGCTGCTGACAAACGCCCATAAAAAAACGCCGCATTAAGCGGCGTTTTCTTCACACAGAGATCGGTCGGCGATTAAGCGCGAACGAAGTCGATGTGGTGCAGTTTTGGCTTGAACGGGTGACGCTGTACAGCCTGCACTTTTACTTTAGTTTCTTTACCGTCAACAACCAGAGTCAGCACGTCGGTGTAGAACTCAGGCTTAACCTGCATGTTCATCACGTAGTCGTGATCCAGTTCGATAGCTACAGCTGCTTCGTTACCGCCATAGATGATGGCCGGGAATTTGTTAGCTGTACGCAGGCGGCGGCTCGCACCCTTACCCTGCTCTTTACGTTCTTCTGCATTGATAGTGAACATTGTTCAGTCTCTTTCTAAGTAATTATCCTGCTACAGGCGACCCAGCAACAGGTTGGATTGTTCAGCTTTCGCCAGCGGCAAAAGCGGGGCGCATTGTAGCAGGCAAGGCCGGTGCGGGCAACGCATTAAACACCGTGTGCCCTAACGGATCTCATTAGCGCGTCGAAAACGGCCCTGATAATCGAACACTTTTTCACGGATCTGCCAGAAATTGCGCTGTTTGCGGGCCACCACAAAATCGGGATGGCGTAGCAGCGGCTGCATCGCTACGATATCCGCCGCGTTTTCCCAGCCGAGCGGCACGCCGGGCGCTCGCTGATGCGGTCGCATAAACAGCTGCTCGAAGGCTTTGCGCTGCGCGGGCGTGCTCAGGCGGAAGCGCTCGCTCACTTCGGTTGCTTCCTCATCGAAATAGCGCGCCTTCAGCCACTCGCCTTTCTCATCGCGACCGTTTTCCAGCACCATCGCGGCGCAGCGCAGCACCAGCGCATCCTTCAGCTTTAGCGCCGCTTTCAGCATATCGTCGGGATCGACCAGCACCGCGTCGCACTGATGGCAGCGGCGGGCGGCGATATCGTTCTCGGCGTTGCAGTGCGGGCAGCTTTTAAAGCGGAAGCGGAAGTCGCACTGCTCGCGCTCGCCGTCGTCGTCTTCCATCACGCCCTGACAACGG
>Ga0209371_1002485_pt1 | contig 10238 bp, 7 predicted proteins | sample AgamicAtAmrz_FD_187165 | JGI IMG/M metagenome (GOLD analysis project Ga0209371, IMG submission 187165) | Agave microbial communities from Guanajuato, Mexico - At.Am.rz (SPAdes) (version 2) | ecosystem: Host-associated > Plants > Roots > Rhizosphere | place: Guanajato, Mexico | collected 2012-06-07
GCGATCGATACGGATCCGGCGCAGACGGCGGATCAGTTTCCGCACCTTGGCTGGATAATCCGCAATACTTTCGAGTTCACGGAAATGGTTCACGACCGTGGTGTGCTGCCGGATTAACGTCAGCTCCTTCTCACGCTGGACTGCTAACTCCTGATGCGGATCGTGGATCAGCACCGCATTTTCCAGATCGAGTCGCCATGCGCGCGGATTGAGATTATTACCGGTGATCAGCTGCCACTCATCATCCACCCACATCCCTTTGAGGTGATAGCTGTTCTCGCCATCCTTCCACAACCGTACGACCAGCTGTTCGTTGCTGACGTAGTATTGCAGGCGGCTCAGGAAGCGACGCAGGTTAATCTCATAGAGATAAGGCAGCGCACCAATGATCTTGAAGGGCTGATCGGGGGCGATGTAGAAGTCATTGGCGGTTTTATCCCCCACAATGATCTCAACCTGCTTACCCTGACGCAGCAGATGAATGATATTGCGAACCAGCAGCGCAGGCAGGTTGAAGTAGGGGGTGCAGATAATGAGTTTCTGCTCTGCACAGGGCATCAGGTGGAAAATCGTTTTGTTCAGCAGGCTATGCTTACCCAGTCCCACCAGCGGGGTGACCGCCAGCTCTTCGTTACCCGCATTTCCGTCGAACTGATAGTTAAAGCCACGCAGATCCTGACGAAACTGACGCGTTTCATTTTTGATTTCAGGACTGGAAGGGCGTTCTGCCACGTCGAGCCGGTTGACCGCTTCGGCTGGCTTAAGATTGAGATCGATCCAGGCATACATCGTATCGGTCAGCTGAGCATTGCGGATGATCTGGTAGCGGTCATAGCGATATTTATCATGCTGATGCAGATAGACATCATTAATGCTGGCTCCGCTGTAGATCAGCGTGTCATCAATAATGAAGCCTTTCAGATGGAGCACACCCAGCGCTTCGCGGGTATTAACCGGGATGCCATACACCGGAATCGCAATGTCGTCATGGCGGGTCGCCATTTCGCAATACCAGTCAGCGTTAGTGACGCCTCGCGCGGCACCAATGCGTCCACGCTGTGCACGATGCCAGTCAACCAGGATTGAAATATCCAGTTCCGGACGCGCCTGCTTCGCACGGTAGAGCGCATCCATGATGGCGCGCCCGGCGTCATCATTTTCCAGATAGAGCGCAACGATACAGATGCGGGTCTGCGCTGCGGCAATTTTTTCCAGCAGCGTCTCACGAAATTCGGCAGGCGAGTAAAGTGTCGACACATCCGCAACGGATTGTGACAGTTTCGGCAACTGTGCGAGGTGTTGTTGGTGTTTATTACGTTTGAATTTAGACAACATCACAGTGCACTTCTTCTCTGTTCATTGCATGGCCTTTTGCCATCAAATCAGGGTTATAACCATAAATAATAACATTAACTCCGTCGACCCGAACCTTTTTTACCTTTCTCTACAAGGTTAGTTGATCCCCTCCTGTAAAGGCAATTTCAGGCTGACAATACCGTCATCCAGTTGAATATCAACATGAAAGTTAAGTTTTCGTGCCAGCGTAATCATGCCGCGGTTGTGGGGCATGGTGATACCGTTTAATTGTTGCAAGCCGTGATGGCGCGTATAGCGGATCATCTTTTCCAGCAGGCGGCGCCCCATACCCAGCCCTTTGAGGTCAGAACGCACCAGCACCGAGAACTCGGCGTCGATGTTATCGGCATCTGAGATAGCGCGCGTGACGCCGATGATCTCAGGGTGTCCCTGATGCTGACGCACGGCCACAATCGCCATCTCACGGTCATAATCGATTTGCGTCATGTTGGCGAGGTCTTCATGGGTAAACTCATTGATTTCGCTGAAGTAGCGGTAGTAGAGATCCTCTTTCGTGACCTGACTGATAAAGTCGCGCAGCAGGGGTTCATCTTCAGGCAGGATGGGACGGAACAGGCAGAACTGCCCATCTTTTAATTCGACCTGCTCTTCCAGATGCTGCGGATAAGGGCGGATAGCCAGCCGGGCTTCATTGTCACCGTGGAAGGGGGCCAGCGTCAGGGTGACGTCCAGCAGGGTAAAATCACTACCCGCCGCCAGCAGCGGATGGATATCGAGCCGATCGATTTCCGGGCAGTCGACCACAAGGTTTGAGACCTGCACCAGCAGCTGACTTAACCCGGCGATATCCAGCGGATTCAGGGCGCTGCGGCTGCGGATTTTTCCGCTCTTGATTGCCTGAATCACCAGATAGCGCGCCAGCGTCATGTTGAGCGGCGGCAGCGCAACGGCGGCCTGTTTGTCAGCCTGCCATTCGACGCCGCCTTCGCCCAGCATGATGATCGGGCCAAACAGTGCATCCTGTTCGACCACAACCCGCAGCTCCTGTGCGCCCGCACGGCTTGCCATGCCCTGAACCAGTAGCCCTTCAATACGCGCCTGCGGCAGCGTCTGCCTGACCCGATCGAAAATGGCTTCAGCGGCGCGCTCCACTTCGCTGGCATTGCGCAGGTAGAGCATCACCCCCTGCACCTCCGACTTATGCGCGATATCGGGTGAACGCAGCTTGAGCGCGACCGGATAGCCAATCTGGTCGGCAATCGTTACGGCCGACGCGCTGTCGCTGGCAATCCAGGTCGGCAGCGTGGTCAGCCCGTATGCCTGAAGAACCGGCTGCACTTCGTGCGTATCCAGCGCCGTGATCCCGCGCGCCAGGGCCTGGGAGAGTAACTGGTGAACATGCGCGCTATCCTGCGTCAGCGTCGCGGGGAGGGCAGGGGTTTCGCGCAGCTGCTTCTGGTTACGCCGGTATTCAACCTGATGCATAAACGCGGTGACGGTGCCCTCCGGCGTGCGCCAGGTGGGGATTCCCGCCTGGGTAAAGGCGCGTCGTGCCGCCTGCGAAGAGAACTCTCCGCTCCAGTTAGTCAGCAGGGTTACCCGCTTACCGCGCGGGTGACGGGCAAGGGTTTCGATAAGGTGGCTGGCCGTTTCGGTAGGGGGCGCAACCGCGCTTGGCGCATGAATAATCATCAGCGCATCAAAGTCATGACTGTCGAGCAGGATCTCCACACAGGCGGCATAGCGCGCGGGCGTTGCATCATCCTTTAAGTCGAGCGGATTGCCCCGGCCCGCGCCTGCGGGCAGCAGCGCCTCCAGCTGTTGACGGGTCTGTTCGCTGAGCTGTGCCAGTTTGCCGTTGCGGGCATAGAGCTCATCCAGCGCCAGCGCAGCAGGGGCGGCACCATTACTGACGATCATCAGCCGGTCACCCCGCAGCGGCCGCATATGACTCAGCGATTCCACCGCAGAGAAGAGCTCATGGGTATCCTGCACCCGTAGCAACCCGGCACGCTGAATGGCGGCATCCCAGGCCGCATCCAGGCCGCTGTGGGTGCCGAGCAGCGCCTGCGCTTCACGGCTGCGACCGCTCTTGATCACCAGAATCGGCTTGTTGCGGGAGGCACTGCGCGAGGCGGAAACGAAACGGCGTGCGTCACTGAGGTGTTCAAGGTAGAGCAGAATGGCGCTGGTTTTACCGTCGCGCGCCAGGAAGTCGAGCAGGTCGTCGACATCGGTGTCCAGGCTGTCACCCAGCGCGATAAACCAGGAGAATCCGAGGTTACGCTGCTGCGCCCAGTCGAGAATGGTATTCGAGACGGCGGCGGACTGGGAGATAAAGGCGAGTCGGCCTTTGGCTATCGGCACCGGTGAGAAACTGGCATTTAATCCCTGCCAGGGGGCCAGCAGGCCAAGACTGTTTGGTCCCAGCAGGCGTATCTGCCACTGACTGGCGCACGCTTTAAGTTCAGCAGACTGGCTGGCGGGAGCCGAAAGGATGATGCAGGCCTTGCAGCCTTTTTCGCCGAGCTGTTGCAGCAGCGCAAGGTTACGCTTTGAATGGGTGCAGATGACCGCCAGATCCGGCGCGAAAGGCAGGCTGTCGATGGTGGGCCAGGCCAGGACACCGCTGACCGCCTTATATTTCGGCGTCACCGGCAGCACCGGTCCGCTGAATCCGCCCGCCAGCAGGTTTCGCATCATAAAGTAGCCGGCGCGCCCCGGCGTCACCGAGGCACCAATAACCGCAATGGATTTAGGTCGTAACAGCGCTTCCAGCCCACGTTGACTCATCGCGTCCTCCAGAGTTCGGGATTTGCGTGATTGTAAACGCTTTTTGCGGGCCGTGCTTTCGGGCAGATCGCAGCCTGAGCATCCGGCCGCGCAGGCCTCAGGCAACCGGTAAGAAGCGGGGCCGGTTAATCCTGCCCGGCATGATGCGGTTTGCCCGCCAGGTAGGCGGCACGAAAGCGATCAAAATGGTGAGATAACACGTCTGCCGCGAGCCGATCGCCCGCCTGCTCCAGCAGTGCCGCGGCGACTTCGGCGGTACAGTGCTGACCTGCGCCATGGGCTTCGCGCAGCGTGTAACGCGAAGGGGTAGTGACATTCAGCGACATGACCGGCAGGGCATCGAGCCAGGGGCTTTTGCGGAACATTTTGCGCGCTTCGGTCCAGGTGCCATCCAGCATGATAAACAGCGGCGGTTTCCCCTGCGCGGGCGGCGAGGTCAGCACCTCCCGGCCCGGATCGGCATAGCTGGCCGGAAAGACCACCAGCGGCTGGTAATCGGGGTTGCGCACAGCCGCCAGCAGCAGCGGATCGGGCTCGGTGCGTGACCAGCCGAAGGCCTGGGTGTCGGGCAGAATATCGGCAATCAGACGGCCGGTGTTGCTCGGCTTCATCGGCTCGGTATCAAACATCACCAGACAAAAGCGGCTGCGGGCGGCTTGCGGGACGATCTGGCTGCAGAGACAGCTGGCCTCGGGCAGCAGGCAGCCCTGGCAGCGAATGACCCGGTTTCCGCGCGCGAGGAAAGGACGGGTCGCGCGGGCGAGACGTTGGGTGCGCAAGCGCAAAACAGCATTATCAGACATGAGTATTCAGGGCAGGAAAAACGTCAGTGTAATCGAAGCGCAGGCGAAAAGGAAAAGGCCAGCCGGGCTGGCCTGGGAAGATTAAAGGGATTCATCCAGCCATTCGTTAAACGGCGCTTTGGGCATGGCACCGTTCAGCATGTCGACCCGCTCGCCGTTTTTAAACAGCATGATGGTCGGGATACTGCGAATGTTGAAGCGGGCGCTCAGCGCCGGTTCCGCTTCGGTGTTCACTTTAATGAAGCGCACTTTACCGCTGCGCTCACTGGCGACATCTTTAAAGACCGGCGCAAAGTTGACGCACGGACCGCACCACGGCGCCCAGAAATCAATCACGACGGGCAGGTCGTCCTGAAGATATTTGTCGAAGGTCGCGGCGGTGGCGTTGACCACTTCACCGTCGAACAGTTCGCTTCCACAGCGTCCGCATTTCGCCGCATCGGCAAGGCGCTCTTCGGGAACGCGATTAGTTGCCTGGCAGGAAGCGCATACCGTATTCATAGGAACCTCTGAAGTTGGAAAGTGTCAGTCTGGTAATTATTGTCCATTATGAAAGGGGAGCGATTTACCCTCAATCTGGATCGCTCTATAGGTTCAATAGTTGATAGCTAAGCGCCGGCACATCAGGTAATCTGCGCGCTCTCAATGCAGGAGGAAGACATGAACGACGAATTTAAAGGCAAAAGCGGTAAGGTTAAGGTGATGTACGTGCGTGGCGAGGATGAAAAGAGCACATCTAATCCTCGTACAGGCAAAGGTGGTTACGCTGCCGCCCGCCAGGATGATAATCGTCGTTCATCGGGTTCCCGCACAGAACGTAGCCAGGAAGGCGGCCGCTCTGCGGGTCGTCGCAGCGACGACAGCGGACGCAGCGGTTCAGCGCGCCGCGACGAAGGCGGACGGGGTGCGCCACGCCGCTCGGGTGAGGGTTCAGGCCGTCGCAATGAGCGCTCCGACGATCGTAGCTACGGCAGCAGCGACTCTCCATGGCGGACCGTGTCACGCGCGCCTTCTGCCGATCGCACCGCGGCGTCAGAAAGCGACAAGCCGGATCATGGCGGCATCAGCGGCAAGAGCTTCGTCGATCCGGAGCAGATTCGCCGTCAGCGTAACGAAGAGACGCGTGTCTATGGTGAGAACGCCTGTCAGGCCCTGTTCCAGAGCCGTCCGGAAGCGATTGTCCGCGCATGGTTTGTGCAGGAAGTGACACCGCGTTTCCGCGAAACCCTGCGCTGGCTGGCGGCCAACCGCAAAGCCTATCATGTGGTTGAAGATGCAGAGATCACCAAAGCCTCCGGCACTGAGCATCATGGCGGCGTCTGCTTCCTGATCAAAAAGCGCATGGGTATGGCGGTTTCTGAGTGGCTGGGTCAGGCGAATGCCAAAGATTGTGTACTGGCACTGGAAGATGTCAGCAACCCGCATAACCTCGGCGCAATCATGCGCAGCTGCGCGCACTTTGGCGTGAAAGGTCTGCTGGTCAACGACGCCTCTCTGCTGGAGTCCGGTGCGGCGGTGCGTACCGCAGAGGGCGGAGCCGAGCATGTGCAGGCGATCAGCGGTGCCACCTTCAGTGAAGGTCTGGAAGCGTTTCGCAAAGCGGGTTACACCATCGTCACCACCTCCAGCCATCAGGGTACGCCACTGGCTCAGGCTGAGCTGCCGGAAAAAATGGTGCTGGTGTTAGGTCAGGAGCGCGAAGGTCTCTCTGACACGGCGTTTCAGCAGGGAGATATGAGCGTGTCGATTGGCGGCACCGGCAACGTCGAGAGCCTTAACGTCTCGGTTGCCACCGGCGTGCTGCTCGCCGAATGGTGGCGTCAGAACGCATAAAAAAACGGGCCGAAAGGCCCGTTTTGCTGTGTCTCATCAGTGCGCGCCACCGCCACCGCCGCCCGCGCCAAACGGCGGACGGGCAAACCAGATCAGCACCAGCAGGATCAGAAACACCCCCGCCGACGCCCAGAAAATTTCATTTGCTGAAATAATCAGTCCCTGGTTAGTGATCTGCTGCGCGATCCAGGCCGACGCCTGTTGCTGCGTCATCCCCATGCCCTCCAGCTGGCTGTACATCTGCTGCGAATTGACGTTGTACGGGGTAATCGACTCCGTCAGATAGCTGTGATGCATTGATTCGCGATTGGTCCACATGGTGGTGGTAATCGACGTACCGACTGATCCGGCAAAGGTTCGCAGGAAGTTCGACAGGCTGGATGCCGCCGCCAGACGCTCCGGGGGGAGGCCCGACAGCGTGATGGTGGTCAGCGGCATAAAGAAGCAGGCCACGGCAAAGCCCTGAATAAACTGCGGCCAGGCGGAAGCGCCGAAGTCCATACCCGGTTCAAACGTCCAGGCGCGCCAGTAGAAGCAGACCGCATACATAATGAAACTGAAGGTGACCAGCCGTCGCATGTCGAGCTTGTGGGCGAAGCGACCGATAATCGGCGACAGGATCACGGGGATGATCCCCACCGGCGCAGAGGCCAGACCGGCCCAGGTCGCGGTATAGCCGTAGACCTCCTGCAGCAGCTGCGGCAGCAGCACAATCGAGCCAAAGTAGAGCATGTAAGCCAGACTGATCGACAGGCAGCCGATAGTGAAATTGCGCGACTTAAACAGCGACAGGTCGATGATCGGATGATCGTCCGTCAGCTCCCACACCAGCAGCACGGAGAGCGCAATCACGGCCACTACCCCCAGCACGATGATCTCCGTCGAGCTGAACCAGTCGAGCTCTTTCCCGCGATCGAGCATCACCTGCAGACAGCCGATCCCGACGACCAGCAGCACCAGACCGACCGTATCGATGGGGCGGATTTCGGTTTTGGTTTCCCGGCCACGCAGCGTCTGCAGCGTCAGCATCACCACCACCGCACCAATCGGTACGTTGATGAAGAAGATCCAGCCCCAGTGATAGTTGTCGCTGATCCAGCCGCCCAGAATCGGGCCGCAGATCGGCGCTACGATCACCGTCATCGCCCACAGCGACAGCGCGATACTGCGTTTAGCGGGCGGATAGTTACTGAGCAACAGACTTTGCGACAGCGGAATCAGCGGACCCGCCACGATCCCCTGCAGGATACGGAAGAAGATCAGCATCTCGAGGCTCTCTGACATGCCGCACGCCCAGGAGGCGACGGCAAACAGAATGGTCGCCCAGGTAAAGAGCTTCACTTCACCGATGCGTTTGGCCAGCCAGCCGGTCAGGGGGATCGAAATCGCATTGGCTACGCCAAACGAGGTGATCACCCAGGTTCCCTGCGAGTTAGACGCGCCCAGGTTTCCGGCGATGGTGGGGATAGCCACGTTGGCGATGGTCGAGTCCAGCACCTGCATGAACGTGGCCAGCGACAGCGCCACGGTCATCAGGACCAGCGGCATCCCTTCAAGCGGTTTTTGTGCCATTACAGCCTCCGCGCCATCATCCGGCGTTGGCGCGGACGATATCGGTGATCAGTTTATTGACCGGCGCAAGGTCAATCGCCAGGGCGTTGCTGCTGTAAGCGGCCTGCTGCCGGACACTGTTCGCCAGCGTAATGCCCTCTTTGCTGGTGGTATCGATCTTCACCAGCGTTGAGAGGCCAATACGCAGCGGATGTCTGGCGATATCGTCCTGATTCAGTTCGATTCGCACCGGCAGGCGCTGAACCACCTTAATCCAGTTACCGGTGGCATTCTGGGCGGGCAGCAGCGAGAAGGCGCTGCCGGTGCCCATATCCAGACCGGCAACTTTGCCGTGATAGACCACATCATCACCATAGATATCCGCCACCACGGTAGCGGGCTGACCAATACGCACGCCAGCCAGCTGTGTCTCTTTAAAGTTGGCGTCGACCCACAGATTGGTTGCCGGGACAACGGCCAGCAGCGGGGTGCTGGTGGAGATTTGTGAACCTACCTGAACGCTGCGGCGGGAGACATAACCGTCCATCGGGCTGCGGATGTCGGTTCGCTGCAGGGCCAGCCAGGCGTCACGCAGTTCAGCGGCGCTCTGCTGCACCGCAGGCTGATTTTCCAGCGTGGTATTGAGGATCATCGCCTGATTGGCATTGTATTGCTGAACGGCGACGTCCAGCTGCGCTTTGGCGGTCGCCACGGCGTCGCGGGCGTGCTGCAGCTCTTCACGGCCAATCAGATTAGCGGCACCCAGAGGCTCCCGGCGTTTCAGGTCAGCCTGCGCCTGGGCCAGAGCGGTCTGCTGCAGGGTGATGCTGGCTTCATACTGCTTACCGTTGATCATCAGCTGATGCGTCTGACGCACGCTGGTGGCGAGGGCCGTCTGCGCTTTTTCAAACGCCTGCTCGGCATCGGTCTTATCCAGGGAAACCAGCACATCGCCTTTTTTGACGTAGTCGGTGTCTTCAAACCAGACTTTATTGACGCTGCCGGAGACCTGGGCCATCACCTGCACCTGGTTACCGGCAACGTAGGCATCATCCGTTTCCTGAAAATGGCGCAGTACCAGGAACCAGTAAACACCCCAGGCAATCCCAATTAGCACAAAGATCAGCGCCAGCACAATGAGCACACTTTTGCGCTTTTTCTTTTTGTTGCTGACTGACGGTTGCGGGCTCTGTGCTTCTGCCGTTGCACTCATGTCTTTCTCCACGTATTCCATTGAGTCGGGTAGGGGCAGGGATCCCTGTCCGCCGGCGCCCGAGTCGAAAAAGCCAGCGACTGAGCGCTGGCCAGATAAAAAAGGAACTTAAAATAACGATTCCGACAGGTGATTGTGTCGCACTTATTGCTATCAGCGGGACAGTGAGGCGATCAGCTGATCTTCATCCATTTTGTCGAGGCGATTAAGCAGCTTGCGGGTAATCCCTTCCAGCTGCGACTTCTCATCAACCGACAGAGAAGACCAGAGATATTGCAGGCTCTGATGCTGCGGGGGCAGCAGCTGACGCAGGAACTCCATGCCTTTGTCGGTCAGATGCAGGTGCAGGCAGCGGCGGTCGTGATCGCTTTCGCGACGCTCAATCCAGCCGCGTTTTTCCAGCTCATCAGCAATGCGCGTAGCATTGGTGCGTGACGAGCCGAGGGCCGAGCTGAGTTCCGAAGGCTGAATGCTGTGATTTTCCTGAGCATCCAGCGTGATCAGCGCCATAAACAGGGTTTCGTTGATCCCCTGTGCTTTCAACATCTTATTACGATTGTCCAGCAGTTTACCCTGCATATGCATACAGAGACGCGTCAGGATAATTTCCTGTAACGGAAAATCCTTATGGCGATTGGCACGGATGTTTAGCATCTGCTCAATGGGAGTAAACGAACTTTCCATTAAAAAAAACCTCACTAATTGCAACTTGTATAATAACTATGGTG
>Ga0209371_1002486_pt1 | contig 10235 bp, 8 predicted proteins | sample AgamicAtAmrz_FD_187165 | JGI IMG/M metagenome (GOLD analysis project Ga0209371, IMG submission 187165) | Agave microbial communities from Guanajuato, Mexico - At.Am.rz (SPAdes) (version 2) | ecosystem: Host-associated > Plants > Roots > Rhizosphere | place: Guanajato, Mexico | collected 2012-06-07
CAGAGCCGGACGCAGGCTGCGCCCGGCTCGGCGCTCAGGCCGGTGGCGTGCCGGCCCGATGCGCGAGACGTATGGTCAGTGGTGAACTTCGCCGCGTTCGAGCGGCAGGATCAGGCGCTCGGGAATGCTGCGTCGCGACGCGCGGGCGCCGACGTAATACAGCACGGCCGGCACGACGAGGCCGAGAATCCACGAGATATCGGTGCCGCCGAGCGCATCGACGAGCGGCCCCGTGTAGAGGTGCGTCGACATGAACGGCAGTTGCACGAGGATGCCGACCACGTAGATCGTGATCGCCATCACGTTCCAGCGGCCGTAGCGACCATCGGGATCGGACAACGCCGGCACGTCGTAGCGCGAACGCGTGAAGCAGTAGTAATCGACCAGGTTGATCGCGCTCCACGGCGTGAAGAACGCGAGCAGGAACAGGATGAACGCGGTGAATTCCTTCAGGAACGAATGACGGCCCGCGAGCGCGATCAGCGTCGACACGCAGATCATCCCGAAGATGTACACGAGGCGGCTCTTCGACGATACCGCGCCCTTGCCGCGAAAGCCGCTGACGATCGTCGCCATCGACATGAAGCTGCCGTACGCGTTGAGCGCCGTCACCGTCACCTTGCCGAACGCGATGCTGAAATACAGCAGCGCGGCCACGGCGCCCGTCGAGCCCAGGCCGACGATATACGACACTTCGTGGTGCGCGAACTGGCTGCCGGCCAGCGCGGCCGCGAACACGCCGAACACCATCGCCGCCTGCGCACCGATCACCGAGCCGAGGCCGACCGCGAGAAACGTCGCGACCGACGACGTCGAGCGCGGCAGGTAGCGCGAATAGTCGGCGACGTACGGGCCGAACGCGATCTGCCACGACGCGGACAGCGACATCGCGAGCAGGAAGCTCGCCAGCGAGAAATGCCGGTTCGCGAGCAGCGCGCCGATGTCGTGGTTCGCGAACAGTTGCGCGAACATGTAGACGAACGCGACGATGCCGACCACGCTCGCGATCCGGCCGACGAAGTGGATCGCGCGATAGCCGAACACGGTCAGCACGACGATCACGGCCGCGAACAGCAGGATGCCGGCCGCGTCGTCGACGTGCAGCAGTTGCGCGACGGCCTGCCCGGCCAGCACCGAGCCGCTCGCGGAAAAGCCGATGTACATCAGGCACACCAGCACGATCGGAATCATCGCGCCGTACACGCCGAACTGCACGCGGCTCGAGATCATCTGCGGCAGCCCGAGCTGCGGCCCCTGCGCGCCGTGCAGCGCCATCACCGCGCCGCCGACGAACTGGCCGAGCAGCAGCGCGACCAGCGACCAGAACACGTCGCCGCCGAGCACGACCGCCAGCGCCCCGGTGACGATGGCCGTGATCTGCATGTTCGCCGACAGCCACAGCGTGAACTGGCTCAGCAGGCCGCCGTGGCGCTCGGCGTCGGGAATGAAGTCGATCGAGCGTACCTCGATCAGTCCGCCGGCTTTTCCACTGGAATTCGTTGACACGGGTCAATCTCCAAAATACTCAGGACCACACATGGTTTGAACGGGACAGGAAATTGCGAGCCGCCCTTTCGGCGCTGCGGATGCGGGGCGCCGTGGATCGCCGGCATGCGCCACGCACGCACGGTCTGCACGCTGGCGCGCAACCGGCACGACGTGTGCCGACATTGCCAGCGGATGATGTTGTATATACAACTTGGGAGATATCGGTGATTACCCGGTATCGATCGGTTTTCGAAATCGTCCGAGCAATCGCGGCACACCCGCGCAGTTTTGCCGCGAGCCGGATGTAGGAAAAATGAAAGTTGGGTCAGCCCGAGGGGGGCGATCGGGCGCAGCCGTCACTGCAGGGGAAGCACGGACGAATAGTCCGGCGAGCGCACCGCCCGCACCGCATCAGACGAGCCGGTCGGATGCGACGACCTGCACGCCCGACCGTGCGTCGATCGCCGCGTCGAGCAACGCGCGCGCAATCCGCGACGCCGGGTTCACACGCCATTTCGCCGGCAGCACCGGTGCCGCGGCGCTCAACGCGAACACGAACAACCGCTCGCCGAACCTGAACTCGTCGCGGCTGCCGCCGATCAGGCCCGGTCGCACGTACGTGAGCGAATCGAAGCCGACGCCGGCGAGCGCCTGCTCGACTTCGCCCTTCACGCGGTTGTAGAAGATCCGCGACGCAGCGTCCGCGCCGAGTGCGGAATTCAGCACGTAGGTCGGCGTCCCGTGCCGGTGCACGAGCCGCGCGACCGCGAGCGGATAGTCGTGATCGACGCGCCGGAAGGCTGCCTGCGAACCGGCGGCCCGCATCGTCGTGCCGAGCGTGCAGATCACGGCATCCGCGTGCCACCAATCGGCCGTGTCGGGCAAATGGTCGAAATCGACTTCCAGCGCGCGCATCTTCGGATGCGGCGACAACGGCCGGCGCGCGAGGACGATCACCTGATCGACCCGCGCGTCGGCGAGCGCAACTTCGAGGACGTGGCGCCCGACGAGTCCGGTCGCGCCGACGAGCAGCAGTTTCATGTCCGGTTGTTCCGTGTGAAGCCTGCGTTGGCGGGCCGAGGCAGCCCGGTTTCCGGCTATCGACATGATCGTCGGCCGACGCGGTGGCGGCAACCCTCCCCTCGTCTCGAAAAATTACGGGCCTGTCAGCCGCCGTTCCGGGCGATCGAATACGACCCGGCCCCGGCACTGCGCCCGACTCGCGTTCCCGACCCGGCGCGCGAGCACGGGCAAACCCGATCGGATCGGCTTCGGGACCGGCGCGAGCGGATGCTGAATGAACAACAGGAAATACGTCAGACGCCGCAAGCGCTGCCGATGCATGCGTGACGCACCGGCAGCAGCGCTCCGTCAAGCCCGCACGTCAGACATGCAGCGCGTGTCCGAGCGCGCGCAACGCGGCTTCCTGCAGCGCTTCGCCGAGCGTCGGATGCGCGTGGATCGTGCCGCCGATGTCTTCCAGCCGCGCGCCCATCTCCAGCGACTGCGAGAACGCCGCGGCCAGCTCCGACACCCCGCGCCCGACCGCCTGCCAGCCGACGATCAGATGATTGTCGCGCCGCGCGACGACGCGCACGAATCCGTCGGTCGCCTGCAACGTCATCGCCCGCCCGTTCGCGGCGAACGGAAACGACGCGCTCAGACAATCGACGCCGGCCGCATGTGCATCGTCCGGCGACCAGCCGGCCGTCACGATCTCGGGATCGGTGAAGCACACGGCTGGAATCGACGCGGGCGTGAACTGGCGACGCCGGCCGGCGATCAGCTCGGCCACCATCTCGCCTTGCGCCATCGCGCGATGCGCGAGCATCGGCTCGCCCGCGACGTCGCCGATCGCCCACACGTTGCGCATCGAGGTCCGGCAGGCGTCGTCGATCCGCAGCGCGCGGCCATTGCGATCGAGCATCAGCGTCTCGAGCCCGAATCCGTCGACGCGCGGCTTGCGGCCGACGGCAACCAGCACGCGATCGGCCGGCAGCGTCTGCTCGGCGCCGTCAGCCGCCCGCACGCGCACCGCGCCGTGCTCGTCCAGCCCGAGCACGGTGTGGCCGAGCCACAGCCGCACGCCGAGGCGCGCGAGCGAATCGGCCACCGGCCGCACGAGTTCGGCATCGTACGCAGGCAGCACGCGCTCGGCCGCCTCGACGACGCTGACGTCGACGCCGAGCTTGCGATAGACGATCCCGAGTTCGAGCCCGATATAGCCGGCCCCGACGACGACCAGCCGCTTCGGCAGCGTCGCGGGCGACAGCGCGTCGGTGGACGACACGACGTGCCCGCCGAACGGCATCGACGGCAGTTCGACCGGCTCGGAACCGGTCGCGAGCAACAGGTGCTCGCAACCGATCCGCACCGCATGGCCGCCGCTGACGACCTCGACGGTCTTGCCGTCGATCACGCGGGCTTCGCCGTGCAGCACGCGCACGCCGTTCTTCTTGAGCAGCGCGCCGACGCCGCGCGTCAGCCGGTCGACGATGCCGTCCTTCCACGCGACGCTTTTCGCGATGTCGATCTCCGGCGTGCGCACGCGGATGCCGAGCGCCGCTTCACCGGCATGGCCGCACGCCTGCTCGAACGCGTCGGCCACGTGGATCAGCGCCTTCGACGGAATGCAGCCGATGTTCAGGCAGGTGCCGCCGAGCCGGTCGCGTTCGACGAGCACGGTCGGAATGCCGAGCTGGCCGGCCCGGATCGCGGCGACGTAGCCGCCCGGGCCGCCGCCGATGACGAGCAGTGTGGTGTGTTCGTTCTTCATCGGCTCACTCCACGAACAGCAGTGCCGGGCGTTCGAGCACAGCGCGCACGGCCTGGATGAATTCGGCTGCGTCCGCGCCGTCGACGACGCGATGGTCGAACGACGACGACAGGTTCATCATCTTGCGCGCGACGACCGCGCCGTCGCGGATCATCGGCCGCTCGACGATCCGGTTCACGCCGACGATGCCGACTTCCGGATGATTGATCACCGGCGTCGACACGATGCCGCCGAGCGCGCCGAGGCTCGAGATCGTGATCGTCGAGCCGCTCAACTCGTCGCGCTGCGCGCGGTTCGCCCGCACCGCATCGGCGAGCCGTGCGATTTCCGCCGAGATGGACCACACGTCGCGCGCTTCCGCATGACGCAGCACGGGCACCGTGAGGCCGCCGTCCGTCTGCGTCGCGACGCCCATGTGCACCGCGCCGTAGCGCGTGACGACGCCCGCTTCGTCGTCGAACCGCGCGTTGATCTGCGGGAAGTCGCGCAGCGCGATCACCATCGCGCGGATCAGCAGCGGCAGCGGCGTGAGCTTGCCGCGCGCGTCGCCGTGGCGGCGGTTCAGTTCCGTGCGCAACGATTCGAGCTCGGTGACGTCGATTTCCTCGACGTAGCTGAAGTGCGGGATGCGGCGCTTCGCCTCCTGCATCTTGCGCGCGATCGCGCGCCGCAGGCCGATCACCGGCACCTCGGTTTCGTCGTGGCGCTCGTCGTAGCCGCGCGGTTGCGACCCGTGCGCCGCGCCGCCGGTACGCGCATACGCATCGAGATCCGCATGCAGGATGCGCCCGGCTTCACCGGTGCCGCGCACGTAGCGCAGCTCGATGCCCATGTCCCACGCGCGCTGACGCACGGCCGGCGACGCGAGCGGCCGTTCGCCCGGCGCGAGCGCCGCGCGCGACGGCGCGGCCGGTTCCTCGCGACGCGGTTTCTCCGGTGCCCGGGGCGCCGCGGGCTGCGCAGGCGGTTCGACCGATGTGCCGACCACCGGCTTCGACGGCGGCGCCGCCTCGACCGGTGCGGTTGCTACCTTCGTTTCCCGCACCGGTGCCGCGGCCTTCAGGTTGCCGTCGCCTTCGACTTCCAGCCGAATCAGCTCGCTGCCCACCGCCATCATCTCGCCGATCCGGCCGCCCAGCTCGATCACCTTGCCCGTCACCGGCGACGGAATCTCGACCGCCGCCTTGTCGGTCATCACGTCGGCGAGCGGCTGGTCTTCCTTGATCGTCTGCCCGACTTCCACATGCCAGGCCACCAGCTCGACCTCGGCGATCCCTTCGCCGATATCCGGCATCTTGATGACATGAATCCCCATCTCACGCCTCCATCACGCGTCGCAACGCTTCACCGACCCGGGTCGGCCCCGGAAAGTACGCCCATTCCTGCGCATGCGGATACGGGGTGTCCCAGCCCGTCGTGCGCTCGACCGGCGCTTCGAGGTGGTAGAAGCAGTGTTCCTGCACCAGCGACACGAGCTCCGCGCCATAGCCGCAGGTGCGCGTCGCCTCGTGCACCACGACGCAGCGCCCGGTCTTGCGCACCGACGCGACGATCGTGTCGAGATCGAGCGGCCACAGCGTGCGCAGGTCGATCACTTCCGCGTCGATGCCCGTCTCGTCGGCGGCGGCCAGCGACACGTGCACCGTCGTGCCGTAGGTCAGCACCGTCACGTCGTTGCCGGGCCGCACGACGGCAGCCGTATCGAGCGGCACCGTGTAGTAGCCTTCCGGCACCGCGCTCGCCGGATGCTTGAGCCACGACGTGACCGGCCGTTCGTGATGGCCGTCGAACGGCCCGTTGTACAGCCGTTTCGGTTCGAGGAAGATCACCGGATCGTCGTTCTCGATCGACGCGATCAGGAGCCCTTTCGCGTCGTACGGATTCGACGGCATCACCGTGCGCAGCCCGCACACCTGCGTGAACATCGCCTCCGGGCTCTGGCTGTGCGTCTGCCCGCCGTAGATGCCGCCGCCGCACGGCATCCGGATCGTCATCGGCGCGGTGAACTGGCCGGCCGAGCGGTAGCGCAGCCGCGCGCCTTCCGACACGATCTGGTCGGATGCCGGATAGAAATAGTCGGCGAACTGGATCTCGCACACGGGCCGCAACCCGTATGCGCCCATCCCGACCGCCGCGCCGACGATCCCGCCTTCCGAGATCGGCGCATCGAACACGCGCGACTTGCCGTACTTGTTCTGCAGTCCTTCGGTACAGCGGAACACGCCGCCGAAATAGCCGACGTCCTGCCCGAACACGACTACGTCGCTGTCGCGTCCGAGCATCACGTCCATCGCGGAGCGCAGCGCCTGGATCATCGTCATCGGCTGCGTCGCCGTCTCTGTCTCGTGTTGCGCCATGATCACGCTCCCAGTTCCTGGCGCTGACGGCGCAGGTGCGCGGGCAGCTCCTTGTACACGTCGTCGAACATCGAGGCCGGCGACGGAATCCGGTCGTCGGCCAGCGTCCCGTACTTCTCCGCTTCCTTCTGCGCGGCGATCACCTCGGCCTCGAGCTCGGCCGTCAACGCGTCGTGCGCGCTGTCCGACCAGATGCCCTTCACGATCAGGTGGCGCTTGAAGCGCTCGATCGGATCGCCCAGCGGGAAATGGGACCAGTCGTCGCTCGGCCGGTACTTGGTCGGATCGTCCGACGTCGAATGCGCACCCGCGCGGTAGGTCACCCACTCGATCAGCGTCGGGCCGAGATTGCGGCGCGCACGCTCGGCCGCCCAGCTCGACGCCGCGTAGATCGCGAGGAAGTCGTTGCCGTCGACGCGCAGCGACGCGATCCCGCAACCGACGCCGCGCCCGGCGAAGGTCGTGCCCTCGCCGCCCGCGATCGCCTGGAACGTCGAGATCGCCCACTGGTTGTTGACCACGTTCAGCACGACCGGCGCGCGGTACACATGCGCGAACGTGAGCGCGGTGTGGAAATCGGCTTCGGCCGTCGCGCCGTCGCCGATCCATGCGGATGCGATCTTCGTGTCGCCCTTGATCGCCGACGCCATCGCCCAGCCGACCGCCTGGATGAACTGCGTCGCGAGGTTGCCGGAAATCGAGAAGAAGCCGGCTTCGCGGTCCGAGTACATCACCGGGAGCTGGCGGCCCTTCAGCGGATCGCCTTCGTTCGACATCAGCTGGCAGATCATCCGCTCGAGCGGCACGTCACGCGCGATCAGGATGCTCTGCTGCCGGTAGGTCGGAAAGCACATGTCGCCGTCGCGCAGCGCCATCGCGTGCGCGGTGCCGATCGCCTCTTCGCCGAGGCTCAACATGTAGAAGGAGATTTTCTTCTGACGCTGCGCGATCATCATGCGCGCGTCGAAAATGCGGGTCTTGAGCATCGCGCGCAGCCCGGCGATCAGCCGCGCATCGTCGAGATCGGGCGCCCACGGGCCGACGGCCTTGCCGTTGTCGTCGAGCACGCGCACGAGGCTGCGGGCGAGATCGGCGGTGTCCGCCGCGGCAACGTCGATCGGTGGGCGGCGCACGGCGCCGGCCGGCGATAGATGCAGATAGGAAAAGTCCGTCTTGCAGCCCGGGCGCCCGGTGGGCTCCGGCACATGCAGACGCAATGGCTCTGACAGGCTCATCGTGTCGTCTCCACGCTCGATTGTGTCTCACGCTGTTTGGGAACGCGCGGGCCGGTTGCCGGCCTGCGCGCGAGCTGACGCGCGGATAAGCACGTCAACCTTGGAAATTTATGCCCGGCAGCGGCGGGCGTCGATGCCCAAGCCGCTCGTTCGTGATGAGCAGATTTGCCATGGTGGATCGCGGTGGCGGCAGGTGCGTGCGGTGGTCGGCTTTAACGACGAACGAGTTTGCTGCACCGCATCGTCGTTGGGCCGGCGGCAGCGAGCGGGCATCAAGGAACGGACGGATCGGCGTCGTCCCGATCATGTGAGGGTACGAAGCAAAAGACCCCGTGAAATCCTGGATTTCAGCGGGGTCTTTCGTCGGGTGCGGGCGCTCGTGCGCCCGCTTGCCGGCTTACTGCGGCGCGCGATCGATCACGCGTCGGGACGGAAGAGGTCGAAGCGGCTGTCGGGCGTCACGTGCGCGTAGGCCGACGGGCCGCCCGCACGAAGAATGATGCCCGCGCCGAACGTGTCGAAAATGCCGTCCTTCAGCAGGTCATGGCGGATATGGACCGCGATGACCTCGCCCAGCACCAGCGTGGCCGGCGTCTCGACACCGTGACGATCCCGCAGCCGGATCACGTCGGTCACCTTGCATTCGAAGTTCACGCCGCTTTCCGCGACGCGCGGCACGTCGACGAGGCGCGACGGCACCGCGGTCAAGCCGCCGAGTTCGAATTCATTCACGTCGTACGGCACGGCGGCACAGGTCTGGTTCATCCGCTCGGCGAGATCGCGCGTCGCGAGGTTCCACACGAACTCGCCGGTTTCCTGCACGTTGCGCAGGCTGTCCTTCGCGGCGGTGCTCGAAAAGCCGATGATCGGCGGGCGATAGTTGAACGCGTTGAAGAAGCTGTACGGCGCGAGGTTCAGCGTGCCGTCGCTGCCGCGGGATGAGATCCAGCCGATCGGGCGCGGGCCGATGATCGCGTTCAACGGGTCGTGCGGCAGGCCGTGGCCTTGCGACGGTTCGTAATAGTGATGGGTCGAGTCGGTCATGACGGGTGGTGTTGCGAGAGGCGAACGATGAGGGAAGCGGTCGGCGGGACGCGTTCGCCGGTGGCGACGCAGGCGTCCGGCGCGACGTGCTTGCCAGTATCACATGGCGCCGTTTTCGGTGCAGGGAAGCACATCGCGAGCTGCGCTGCCGGGCCACTGCATGTGCCCGCGCCCAATAAAAAACCCGCGAGCGCTGCATTTCTCGCGGGTTTTTACACCGTCATCGAAGCCCGAGGCGCCAGCGACTCCACGGCGCCACGCATTCATCGCGGCCGCCCGCGCGAGCGACGGCACGTCGAACGCGAGCAGCAGCGCGCGACGGCTTTCGTTGTGCACGGAGAGTTCGGCCGCGCTCATGCGGTACCTCCGCGGCGCACGGCCAGCCGGATCGCCGCGCGAATATGCGCGTATAGGTGCCGCAGCGGCAGATGTTGCCGGACATCGCAACGTCGATGTCGGCGTCGGTCGGATGCAGATTCGTCTTCAGCAGCGGCGCGGCCTGCATGATCTGCGCGGACTGGCAGTAGCCGCATTGCGCGACGTTCAGTTCCTGCCGTGCCTGCTGCAGCGGATGCGTGAGCTCCGTCGACAACCCCTCGATCGTCGTCACGCGCTTTGCCGGCGGCGACTGCGAAGGGGGTGATGCACGCGCGGATCGCGACGCCGTCGAGATGCACGGTACACACACCGCACAGCGCCATCCCGCAGCCGAATTTGGTGCCGGTGTGGCCGAGCAAATCGCGCAGATTCCAGAGCAACGGCATGTCGGGATTGCCGTCGAAGTGCTGCGCGCTATCGTTGACGGTCAGCGTGGTCATCGTTCACCCTGTGACGACGCCGCGTCGCGCGGGCGTCGTGTGGGGATTTGAACGGCGCTGGGTACATTCCGAACGACCAGGTGGGCCCGATGCCGTTTCGTTTCCGGATTGCGTCGGGTGGCGACACAATCGCGGCGATGCTGCCGGCTGATCGCCGGTGCAACGGTTCGGCGGGATGCGAACGATCGATCGTTCGTGGGGACCGCCGTTCGTATTATCAGACGAATTCAGGTTTGTCCTCGGATCGGGAGGGTTCTGAGGCTCGGAGAATCAACGCCGTCGCCCCCTTCGGCGCCGAGCGACGCGGTGATGCCCGTCGTGTCGACGGACGGGGGCAGTTCGCGCGACTTCACGAAGCGAGACGCTCGTCGTAAACGGCGGCAGCAGCTGTGCGTCTAACCGGCCGCGAGGGTCGGTGTGGATCAGTCATGCCCGTTACGCCGAGAACGCGCGGATCATGCCCGCGGCGACCGTGTGATGCGTCGCCTCGTCGATCAGCACGAACGCGCCCGTACCG
>Ga0209371_1002489_pt1 | contig 10230 bp, 10 predicted proteins | sample AgamicAtAmrz_FD_187165 | JGI IMG/M metagenome (GOLD analysis project Ga0209371, IMG submission 187165) | Agave microbial communities from Guanajuato, Mexico - At.Am.rz (SPAdes) (version 2) | ecosystem: Host-associated > Plants > Roots > Rhizosphere | place: Guanajato, Mexico | collected 2012-06-07
AAGACATACAGAAGTAGTTAGCAAAATGTTCCAAAAGCTTGTCGATCAAGGTGATATTTACTTGGATGAATATCAAGGATGGTACTCTGTTTCTGATGAAACATATTATACAGAACTTCAGCTTGTAGACCCTGTATATGATGAAAATGGTAAAGTCATCGGCGGAAAAAGCCCTGACAGTGGTCATCCTGTGGAGCTTGTAAAAGAAGAATCCTACTTCTTCCGTATGGGCAAGTATGCAGATCGACTTCTGAAGTTTTATGAAGAGAATCCTGGGTTCATTCAGCCAGAATCACGCAAAAATGAAATGATTAATAACTTTATTAAGCCAGGCCTTGAAGATCTAGCTGTTTCCCGTACAACATTTGACTGGGGAATTAAAGTTCCTGGAGATCCAAAACACGTTGTATATGTTTGGATTGATGCGTTGTCCAATTATATTACAGCACTAGGATATGGTTCAGATAACGATTCACTTTATCAGAAATTCTGGCCTGCAAATGTCCATTTAGTTGGGAAGGAAATCGTACGTTTTCATACAATTTACTGGCCAATCATGCTGATGGCATTAGATTTGCCGCTTCCTAATAAAGTGTTTGCTCATGGTTGGATTTTGATGAAAGACGGAAAGATGTCCAAATCAAAAGGCAATGTTGTTAATCCGGTAACATTAATTGAAAGATATGGACTTGACGCATTGCGTTATTATTTACTTCGTGAAGTGCCATTCGGTTCTGACGGTGTATTCACTCCAGAGGGATTTGTTGAAAGAGTGAATTTTGATTTAGCGAATGATTTAGGAAACCTGTTAAACAGAACAGTTGCTATGATCAACAAGTATTTTGACGGAGTTATTCCTGAATACAAAGGTTCTGAAGGTGGCTTTGAAAAGTCACTAGTAGAAGCTCATCAGGAAACGAAAGCACTGTACGAGAGTCATATGGATAATATGGAGTTTTCGGTTGTGTTAACGAATTTATGGCAGCTTGTCAGCAGAAACAATAAATATATTGATGAAACTCAACCATGGGTATTGGCGAAGGAAGGAAAAACGGATGAGCTTGCAACAGTAATGGTTCATCTAGCTGAATCCTTAAGACGTATTGCTGTCCTTTTAAAACCATTCTTAACAAAAACACCGGATAAGATCTTCCAGCAGCTGAATGTTCAGGAAGAACAGTTAAAAACATGGGCAAGCCTTGACCAGTTCGGTGTAATCCCTGCAGGAACAAAGGTAGAAAAAGGAGAACCTATCTTCCCAAGACTTGATATCGCAGAGGAAGTAGAATACATCAAAAAAGAGATGCAAGGACCTGCTGCTGAAGAGAAGAAGGAATCACAGCCGGCTGAGAAGCAAGAAGTTCCTGAGTCGGAAGAAATTACTATTGATGATTTTAGGAAAGTGGATTTACGAGTAGCGCAAGTTCTTCAGGCAGAACCTGTGAAAAAAGCAGACAAGCTGCTGAAGCTTCAACTGGATTTAGGTTATGAGCAAAGACAAGTAGTCTCAGGTATTGCTCAATATTATAAACCAGAGGAATTAGTCGGCAAAAGAGTAATTTGTGTTACAAATTTGAAGCCTGTTAAGCTGAGAGGAGAATTATCTCAAGGTATGATTCTTGCAGGTAGCCAAGATGGTGTTCTAGCACTTGCTTCTGTTGCTGAATCGCTTCCATTAGGCTCAAAAGTTAAATAAAAACTGGTTGAAAAACATAGGAATTGCACTTAAGATGCATATTTCTATGTTTTTCTTTCAAAATAGAGGATATTTAGTCAGCAAGTTGGGGAATAGAAAATAAACATGAATAATTATGGATAAAGAAAGGGTTTCATTATGTTATTTGACACACATACACATTTAAATGCAGAACAATTTAATGACGATTTAGAAGAAGTAATCGGCAGGGCAATGGAAGCTGGAATGGAAAAAATGATCGTAGTCGGCTTTGATCGTCCAACGATTAAAAGGGCCATGGAATTAATCGAGCGGTATGATTTTATATATGCAAGTGTCGGCTGGCATCCTGTTGATGCAATTGACATGACTGAGGAAGATTTAGAATGGATTGAATCATTGGCTAAACATCCAAAAGTTGTAGCAATTGGGGAAATGGGCTTAGATTATCACTGGGATAAATCACCAAAAGATGTCCAAAAGGAAGTATTCAGAAAGCAAATTCACTTGGCAAAAAAAGTGAAGCTTCCAATTGTTATTCATAACAGGGAAGCAACTGCTGATATTGTTGAGATTCTCAAGGAAGAAGGCGCAGCGGAAGTTGGTGGAATTATGCACTGCTATGGAGGAAGTGTCGAGACTGCAAAGGAATGCATCGACATGAATTTTTATATTTCATTAGGTGGGACTGTCACTTTTAAAAACGCTAGAAAGCCGAAGGAAGCAGCAGCAGCAATTCCGTTGGACAAGCTGCTTATTGAGACAGATTGCCCTTACCTTGCGCCAACACCACATCGCGGCAAAAGAAATGAACCAAGCTATGTGAAGCTTGTAGCAGAAGAAATCGCAGCAATAAAAGGAATTAGTTATGAGGAAGTTGCTGCCAAAACAACAGAAAATGCAAAAAAATTATTCGGCATAAAATGATAAGAGATGGTGTCGAATCATTGAAAAGCTTGTCCTAATATTACTTTGTTCTAAGAAGTTCTACATTGCTTCCTTTTCTCATAGAATGTTCATGTCGAGATTTCTTTCTTTCCTTTCATGGAGTTTTTTTGCATAATAGGAGATACGTTCAAAGAATGTAGAAGGGTTGACAGCAGACACGATACTCTATATAATCACTCCGAGAGAAAAGGAGGCGTTTTTCATCGTAATCCAAAACATGAAAAGCCTGTTTTCCAAGTCTTTGAGCAGAAAGAAATGGCCCATTATTATTGCTAGCTTCATAGTTTTTCTAAGTGGTTTAGGATTTGTTGTTTACGAATCAACGAAAAAAACTGTGGCGCTGTCATTAGATGGGAAAGAGAAGGTCATCGAAACGCACTCATCCACTATTCAAGATATATTTGATGAACTTGATATTGCCATACGCTCAGAAGATGAGGTGTTTCCCACGTTAGACACAAGAGTGGCTGACGAGATGGAGGTTGTTTGGAAGCAAGCAAAACAGGTTGAATTGAGCAAAGACGACGAGAAGAAAACGGTATGGACAACAGCAGAAACGGTTAAGGAGTTTCTCGAGGAACAAAAAATCTCTTTGAATGAACACGATAAGATCAATCAAAAGCAGAATAAGCATATAAAGAACAATATGGAGATTGTTGTACATACTGCATTTCCAGTTACACTAGTAGACGCAGGATCGAAAAAAGAACTATGGTCCACTTCGACTACGGTCGCTGACTTTTTAAAACAACAGGAGATATCACTTACGAAATTAGACCGAGTTGAACCAGATCTAAAGGAAGTAGTGAACAAGAAGGACGTTGTAGAAATTACACGTATAGAAAAGGTCACCGATGTAGTGGAACAACCGATTAATTATGCTGTTGTTACCCAAAAGGATGATAGCCTTGAAAAGGGAACAGAAAAGGTACTAAAGGAAGGTAAAAACGGTCTAAAGTCTAAAACCTTCGAAGTTACTTTAGAAAACGGCAAAGAAGTTTCGAGAGAACTGCTTAGTGAAAAAGAAGTTAAGGAAAAACAGGACAAAGTAGTTGCAGTAGGCACCATTGAAGTTACGCAAATTGCTTCCCGCGGTGAAGATGCCAGCGAAGAAGGCACAGAACTTTACGTTAACTCAACAGCTTATACAGCCAGCTGCAATGGATGCTCGGGACATACTGCTACTGGAATTGACCTCAAATCAAATCCGAATGCAAAAGTAATTGCGGTTGACCCAAGTGTTATTCCGTTAGGAACAAAGGTATATGTTGAAGGCTACGGATACGCGGTAGCCGGTGATACAGGCGGTGCTGTGAAAGGTAAGAAAATCGACGTCTTTTTCCCGACGAAGGCAGAAGCCTATCGATGGGGAAATAAACAGGTAAGAATTAAGATTTTGAAGTAACCTTTTTTAAAGCTTCTTACATGCATGTGTTTGTTAGTGTCTGCAAAAACCTAATACACATTGAACATCTACTATTAGCACATCTTTAACAGAGGAGTTATTCCTCTGTTTTTTTCTTTTGAACGGATTTTGTTGAAAAGAAAAATTTGAGCTATAATAACCTTTAGAATTTCATTTAACTCTTTTCTATAATATATAGACGTTTATTGTTACAAAAATGTTTCATTTTTTTTGCAAAACTTAATTTTTTTTTTGGAGGCTTCATGAAACTTAGAGAAATCATTGTAGTGGAAGGAAGAGATGACACTACCGCTGTCAAAAGAGCAGTCGATGCTGATACAATTGAAACAAATGGTTCTGCCATCAATAAGGCAACAATTGAGGCAATAAAGCTGGCTAATGAAACGAGAGGAGTCATAATACTGACTGATCCAGACTTTCCTGGCCAAAAAATAAGAAATACAATAGAAAAGCACATACCTAATTGTAAACATGCATTCATTGCAAAGGAAAAGGCATTGCATAAGCATGGAAAGGGTGTTGGTGTAGAACATGCCTCAGTGGAAGTGATTAGAGAGGCGCTCAAAGAAGCCCATCACATGGAAGAAAGCATTATAGAGCAAATTACTAAAGAGGACTTACTAGATGCACAGCTGATTGGCGGACCTGGATCGAAGGAACGAAGAGAAAAGCTGGGCAAGATATTAAAAATAGGGTATACAAATGGCAAACAGCTTCATAAAAGGCTGATGATGTTTAACATCTCCAAGCAGGACTTTGCAGCAGCGGTTAATGCTATTTGGCAGGAGGAAAAAGATGTATAAAGATATAGCAACACCAGTAAGAACAAAAGCTATCTTAGAGAAATATGGATTTTCTTTTAAAAAGAGTCTTGGTCAAAACTTTTTAATTGATACGAATATATTAAGAAATATTGTAGACCATGCAGAGTTGTCGGAGTCTTCAGGTGCAATTGAGGTTGGACCAGGAATTGGTGCATTAACAGAACAGCTGGCAAAGCGTGCAAAAAAAGTTGTTGCCTATGAGATTGACCAGCGTCTGTTGCCTATTTTGAGCGAAACGCTTGAGCCATATCCGAATGCTAAGGTGATCCATTCGGACGTACTGAAGGCAAATGTAAAGGAAATGATTGAGGAAGAATTCGCAGGTATTGATGATATTATGCTTGTGGCTAACTTACCTTATTATGTAACTACTCCAATCATTATGAAAATTTTGGAGGAGAACTTGCCGCTGCGCGGAATTGTCGTGATGCTCCAAAAGGAAGTAGCTGACCGTATATCAGCTCGTCCAAGTACGAAGGAATATGGTTCCCTATCAATAGCGATTCAATATTACACAGTTCCAGAGGTTGTAATGATCGTGCCTAAGACAGTATTTGTACCACAACCGAATGTCGATTCTGCTGTCATCAGGCTGACGATTAGGGAAAAGCCTTTAGTTGCAGTTAAAAGTGAGGAATTCTTCTTCCGAGTGACTAGAGCTAGCTTTGCTCAACGGAGAAAAACCATTTTAAATAATTTAACAAGCCAGCTTGAAAATGGTAAGGAGAAAAAAGAAGCGATTATAGCTGCCCTTGAAACTGCTGGAATTGAGCCTTCCAGACGAGGAGAATCTCTTTCTATTGAAGAATTTGCTGCACTTAGCGATGCGCTGTATGATTCGTTTTAAACCGTTAATAAACATTGAAGGACCGGCCCTTTTAATTGAGGGGCCGGTTTCTTTTTTATAGGTGACAGGTGAGGGGGTAAATTGTTCCTCACATCTTTCTGGACTTTTGCATAGTTTAATGAGAGGTAGATAAGAAACATTAGCCCATTCATTAGGCAGGGCGTACTGGAGTGACGACTAGTGAGCATAAACATCATGGATATCGTCGGCAGAAAATCCTATCATTGTGATTTAGCTTTTCGAATTATTGATATAAAGGAAGAAAATGGACGCAAATATGCTGTTTTGTATGGGGAGGATTTCCGTCTCATTGCAGACGCTCCTTTTGATGACTTAATTTCTATCAATAAGCCGATGCAGAGAAAGATGGCGCAAGAGATTCAATTTTTAGAGGAACAATCATTAGCACTATTTAGGCAGGATGTAAACCTGCTGAAAAGGAAACAGGAGTATTCTTCTACAGATGCTTACAGTAAACCAATTAACTATTTTCAAATGCCTGGGAAGGTATTGCATTTGGATGGAGATCCTAACTACTTGAAGAAATGCCTTGATCTATATGAAAAAATAGGAATTCCTGTAACGGGGGTTCATTCTAATGAGAAGGAAATGCCGGGTAAAATCGGGAAGCTCCTTGAGTATTATCGGCCGGATATACTTGTAGTAACCGGCCATGATGCTTATTCTAAGTCATTAGGAGACAAGAAGGACATAAATGCGTACCGCCATTCTAAATATTTTGTGCAAACAGTTATGGAAGCAAGGCGGAGAGTTCCACATCTGGATCAGCTTGTAATTTTCGCAGGAGCTTGCCAATCGCACTTTGAATCCCTTATACATGCAGGAGCAAACTTTGCAAGCTCTCCTTCAAGGGTCAATATTCATGCTCTAGACCCTGTGTATATTGTAGCGAAAATAAGCTATACACCATTCATGGAAAGGGTAAACGTTTGGGATGTGCTGCGAAATACGCTCACAGGGGAAAAAGGGCTTGGTGGTATTGAAACAAAGGGAGTGCTGCGCACAGGCATGCCGTTTAACACGAATGCATCTGAATAGTCTAAGGACTTAAGAAAAGTGTATAATACAGAAAAATCACGATATAGATAACAGGTTTTCTCGAAAAGAGGGAGCTTGTTTTTTTTATTTAGAAAGGCTCCTTTATAAAAAAAACTTTAATACATAATTATGGTAGAATGGGAAAAAATAAAATTGTTGAAAAATAGAAGAAAAATAAGAATAAAAAATATTGACAACTTCTAAAAGAGACTGTTATAATTTATATTTTTGTTTGACTCTATTGTGTCAGTGTGATATACTTTACACAGTGAGGTGGACCGAAAATGGCAAAAACATTATCAGATATAAAAAAAGCTCTTGATTCGAATTTAGGGAAAAGATTGATGCTGAAGGCTAATGGCGGTCGTCGTAAAACGATTGAACGTTCAGGTGTATTGGCTGAAACATATCCCTCTGTGTTTGTGGTAGAGTTAGATCAGGATGAAAATGCATTTGAACGGGTATCGTACAGTTATGCAGATGTTTTAACAGAAACGGTTCAAATTACCTTCTATGAAGATACATCAGGACAAGTTGCTCTAAGCTAATATATATTGTAGAGACTAGCAGTTACCACGTGGTTGCTGCTTTTTTCATGGGGAAAATCTGTGATAACTGGAAATAGAAACAGTACATGAAAAAAAAACAGGGTTACATACTATAACTACCGTGAATAATGAAAGGAGAGGTTTAAGGTTGAGTAGACGAAGAGGAATTATGTCAGAAGGGCTAAAAGAAGAAATTGCAAAAGAACTAGGTTTTTATGATGTTGTCCAAAAGGATGGATGGGGCGGCATCCGAGCTAAGGATGCTGGGAACATGGTCAAGAGGGCAATTGAAATCGCTGAGCAGAGTCTTCTAAATAATCAAAAGTGAATTTTGATTCCTTTAAATTAAATCCTGTTTACAAAAATTAACTATCAAGGATTTATTCACGGCATCAGGTTTAACTCTGCACCCTTTTCACTATAGGGAAGGGTGTAGGGTTAGGTCTTTTTTTGCACCTTTTTTCTAACAAGTAAAAAAGCTAGGAAACGAGCGGAAAAAACATAAATGATTCTTAGTATTTTGCTTTAAATGACATATTTTATGGTAAAATCACTATAGCCATAAAATGCTGTGAATTTATTCATTAAACATAAAGCAATCAATAGTTTGCTTCTTTGTTTTTTGTTTCATACATAGAAGAATTGGGTTATTATATCAGTCATTCTTTTTATTTCCTATTGTGTGGTACAATAGGACGAAAAAGCGGACTTATGAAAATGTTAAGTAGGTGGAAATATTGAAGCTTTTGGTGAAGGCACCAGCTAAAATCAACTTATCGTTGGATGTATTGAGTAAAAGGCCGGATGGCTATCATGAGGTAGAAATGATCATGACAACCATTGACCTTGCAGACAGAATTGAACTTATTCTGGAAGAGAAGGATTCCATAAAGATAAATTCCCTTAATCGATTTGTACCCGATGACCAAAGGAATCTTGCTTATCAAGCAGCAAATCTATTAAAGAAAAAGTTTAATGTTAAAAAGGGAGTTACAATTAAAATTGAAAAGAACATCCCGGTTGCAGCAGGACTTGCAGGGGGAAGCAGCGATGCTGCAGCAGTATTGAGGGGTCTAAACAAGCTGTGGGACCTTCAATTGACCCTTGATGAGCTTGCTGAGATTGGAGCGGAAATCGGCTCTGATGTGAGCTTTTGTGTATATGGGGGCACGGCTTTGGCAACTGGCAGAGGAGAAATGATTAAGGAAATCCCTGCTCCGCCTATTTGCTGGGTAGTGTTGGCCAAGCCCTTTATAGGCGTGTCTACAGCGGATATTTACAAAAAGTTGAATGTCTCGCAAATTAATCACCCTGATACTGAAGGTATGATTGAGTGCATTCGCACAGGCGATTATGAAGCAATGTGCAATAATGTCGGGAATGTACTAGAAGATGTAACGTTAAATCTGTATCCTGAGGTGGCTCAAATAAAGGACCAGATGAAAAAGTTCGGGGCAGATGCAGTATTGATGAGCGGCAGCGGTCCGACTGTCTTTGGATTAATCCAGCATGATTCAAGAATGAACCGTGTATATAATGGATTAAGAGGTTTTTGCGACCAAGTATTTGCAGTCCGCATGATGGGGAATCGTCATACCCTTGATTAAATCCGTATAATACTGTAATATTAACTGTAAAATATTCGGATTTTTGGAGGTTCGCCTTATGAAATTTCGTCGTAGTGAACGTTTAATAGACATGACGAATTATTTATTAGAGCATCCAAGGCAATTAGTTTCCTTATCTTATTTTTCCGAAAGGTATGGTTCTGCTAAATCTTCCATCAGTGAAGACTTAGCGATAATAAAAGAAACCTTTGAGGAAAGAGGAATAGGGATTCTGCAAACATTGCCAGGTGCTGCAGGTGGCGTGAAATATCACGCTAAAGTTAATGAAGAGGAAGCAAAAGCATTCATAGAGGAGCTCTGTCAATTAATAATGAAACCTGACAGGCTGCTTCCCGGTGGATATCTTTATATGACAGATATTCTAGGAGATACGGCTCTTGTACAAAGGGTAGGGAAAATCTTTGCGTCTGCTTTTGCTGAAACAAATATTGATGTTGTCATGACAGTGGCAACAAAAGGGATCCCGCTTGCCTATGCTGTTGCTTCATTCTTGAATGTTCCAGTTGTGATGGTAAGAAGGGACAGTAAAGTAACGGAAGGATCAACAGTGAGCATTAATTATGTATCAGGCTCATCCAAGCGGATTCAAACGATGGTTCTTTCAAAACGAAGCTTAGAGCAAGGCTCCAACGTACTTATTGTCGATGATTTCATGAAGGCAGGCGGCACAGTGAATGGCATGATCAGCCTATTGGATGAATTTAATGCTAACGTTGCCGGTATTGCCGTATTGATTGAGGCGGAAGAAGCGGAGGAAAGGCTTGTTGATGATTATTTGTCATTGGTAAAACTTTCTGGTGTTGATGTTAAAGAAAAGAAAATATCTGTTGAAGTTGGAAATTTTTTTGATAAGAACCAATAGGGGGATAATGAAAATGAAAATTGTACAAACAAATGATGCGCCAGCAGCAATTGGTCCATATTCTCAAGGAATTATTGTCAATAACATGTTCTACAGCTCCGGCCAAATCCCTTTGACTGCAGAAGGAGAATTAGTTACCGGTGACGTACAGGAACAAACACACCAAGTATTTAAAAATCTTGCAGCGGTACTGAAAGAAGCAAATGCTTCTTTTGAAACTGTCGTGAAAGCTACTGTTTTCATTAAAAACATGGATGACTTTGCAGCAATTAATGAAGTGTACGGTCAATATTTTAATGTACATAAACCAGCACGTTCTTGTGTAGAAGTAGCAAGATTGCCTAAAGATGTACTAGTTGAAATTGAAGTAATCGCATTAAGTAAGTAACTTTAGGTAGGAATATGTTAGTTTT
>Ga0209371_1002498_pt1 | contig 10201 bp, 6 predicted proteins | sample AgamicAtAmrz_FD_187165 | JGI IMG/M metagenome (GOLD analysis project Ga0209371, IMG submission 187165) | Agave microbial communities from Guanajuato, Mexico - At.Am.rz (SPAdes) (version 2) | ecosystem: Host-associated > Plants > Roots > Rhizosphere | place: Guanajato, Mexico | collected 2012-06-07
CGCAAGCAGTTCTTTCTGATCTGTATTGTGATGTTTACCGTCTGCTCTTTCCTGTGCGGCATCGCTACCGAGCTGTGGCAGATCATTCTGTTCAGGATCCTGCAGGGCTTTTTCGGCGGCGGCCTGCAGCCGGTACAGCAATCGGTACTGTTGGACTACTTTAAGCCGGAAGATCGCGGCAAGGCGTTTGGTCTTTCCTCTATCGCCATTATCGTCGCGCCGGTGCTTGGCCCGACGCTGGGCGGCTGGATCACCGATAACTACAGCTGGCGCTGGGTATTCTTTATCAATATTCCGGTCGGCATCCTCAGCGTGCTGGCTATCTATCAGCTGCTGGAAGATCCGCCGTGGGAGCGTAAGTGGGCGAAAGGAAAACTGAATATCGACTATATCGGTATCGGTTTAATTACCCTGGGACTGGGCTGTTTGCAGGTCTTTCTCGATCGCGGCGAAGATGACGACTGGTTCAGCTCTAATTTTATTATGACCTTCGCCATACTGAGCGCCATCGGGCTGGTCGGCGCGGTTTACTGGCTGCTGTACGCCAAAAAGCCGGTGGTGGATCTGCACGTGCTGAAAGACCGTAACTTTGCCGTCGCCAGTATTCTGATGTCCGGCATGGCGGCCATCCTCTATGGCAGCTCGGTGGTGATCCCCCAGCTGGCGCAGCAGGATCTGGGCTATACCGCCACCTGGTCAGGGCTGGTGCTTTCGCCCGGTGCGGTGCTGATTGTGCTGACCATTCCGCTGGTGCTGAAGCTGATGCCGATCGTCCAGACGCGCTGGATTATCGCCTTCGGTTTTACCTGCCTGTTTGTCTCTTTCCTCTATTCAGCGAAGCTGACGCCCAATATCGATTTCACCACGCTGGTGATGATGCGCAGCGCGCAGACTATCGGGCTGGGTTTCCTGTTTGTGCCGTTAACGACCATTGCGTTCGTGACTATTCCACAAAAGCTAAATGCGGATGCGTCAGCGCTCTTCACCATGTGTCGTAACGTGGCGGGTTCGATAGGCATTTCGCTTTCTACGGCGATGATTACCGAGCGGGAGCAGGCGCGTAGCGCGCACATGGTGCATAACATGACGCCGCTTAACGAGCCGTTCAATCTGACGGTAGAACGCTGGGCGCAGGGGGTCAGAGACTTTACCTCAGCGGTGGGCGATCCGATTACGATAGCGACAGGGCAGGTCTATAAAGAGATGATCGTCCAGGCGCGTATTCTGGCCTATATCGACGTTTTTATGGGCCTGAGCATTGTCGCCCTGGTTCTTATTCCATTTTGTTTACTGCTGGCGCCGATTAAGAGCGAGGGCAGTGCAGGAGCACACTGACATGAACGTTTCTCCTTTATTTACGCGTTCGCGGCTCGGCGTGCTGCTGGTTGCGGCTATTACGCTGTCGGCCTGTAGCGTCGGGCCGGACTACCGGGCGCCGAAACCGTCCACGCCCGCTGCTTTCAACTCGCTGGCGTCGGATCGCGCGTCTCGTCCCCAGGCCACTGTCACCAATCCGGGCTGGTGGAAATCGTTTAACGATCCGCAGCTAAACAGCCTGATCGATCGCGCCATCGTCGGCAATCTGAGCCTGCAGCAGGCTGTTTTGCGCATCGCCGGTTCTCGTCAGCAGCTTAATCAGGCTCGCGGCGCATGGTTCCCCTCGATCAACGGTGCCGCCTCGGCACAGCGCCAGCAGCTGGGCCTGAAAGGCGAGCTGGAATCGAAAGGCGTCTACAGCCAGCTGGATGAGGTCAGCGGCGATACCGACGTTCGCTCGGCGCTGAACGGGCTGACCAAGCCGGTCGGGCTTTACCAGGGTAGCTTCGACGCCTCCTGGGAGCTGGATCTGTGGGGCAAAGTCCGTCGGCAGGTTGAGGCAGCAGGCGCGCAGCAGCAGGAGTCGCTGGAAAGCCGTAACGACGCGCTGGTTTCGCTTGAGGCTGAGGTGGCCCGCACCTATTTACAGCTGCGCGGCGCGCAGCTGATTAGCCAGACGCTGCAAACGCAGATTGAAGTGGCGCAGCAAACGCTGGAGCTGACGCAAAGCCAGCAGCGCAACGGCCTCGCGCCTCAGATGGACGTGGAAAACGCTCGCGCCCAGCTGCATTCTCTGCGCGCGCAGCTGCCGCAGTATGAATCGCAAATGCATCAGGCGATGAACGGGCTGGCGGTGCTGATCGGCAAGCCGCCGGGGGCGCTGGATGCCGAGCTGGCCGCGCCGAAAGCGATGCCGGCCTTGCCAAAAGCGGTATCGGTGGGTCTGCCGTCCACGCTGGCGCGCCGGCGTCCGGACGTGCGTCAGGCGGAAGCGAGACTGCATGAGGCGACAGCCAGTATTGGCGTTTCCGTCGCACAGCTGTTCCCGGATTTCTCGCTGACCGGGCAGTTCGGAATGCGTAATACCGACGCCAGCTATCTGGATAACTGGAGCAGCCATTTCTACAGCTACGGCGCCTCGGTCTCGCTGCCGATTTTCCAGGGCGGCAGGCTGGTTTCTGGCGTAAAACTCGCCAGAGCGGAGCAGGCCAGCGCCGCGCTTGGCTATCGGCAGACGGTTCTGACCGCCTTGCAGGATGTGGAAAACGCGTTAGTCAGCTATCGCACCGATCAGCAGCAGGTGGAAGGGCTGGATCAAACGGTTGACGCGCTGCAAAACGCCTTCGATTTGGCTAACGACAGCTATGGCAAGGGGCTTTCTTCGTTTATCGACGCGCTAACCGCGCAGCGCCAGCTGGCTCAGGCGAAGCAGCAGGCCGCATCTGCCAGGGTGCAGAGCAGCCTGGATCTGGTCGCGCTCTATAAAGCGCTGGGCGGCGGCTGGGAGCTTTATCAAAACGTGCAGCTGCCGGACTACTCCGTTTTCGGCCCCGCAGAAAGCGGCGATACGCCTGCGGGCTGAGACCCTTGCCCGACCGGCGGTAACGCAACGTCGTCGCCGGTCGCCTTACCTGGTTTTGCCCGTTCCTGCCAGTGCCGCCTTTTATGAAAATATCTGCCTCGCCTGTTACAGACGTGTTTCCCTCCACGCTCGAAATGCTTAACGGTCATAAACCGCTCACGGCAAAATTATCCGATGCTTTTTCATTAAAATGAAATAAAAGTTTTAGCTAGATAAGGGCGCGCTTTTCTGTTTTAACCCAGACAGGGTAGGGTGTGGCGACAGGTTGCGCCCCACTTATGATACTTGCGTCACAAAAGCAGCGATGCGGTGAGAGCTGTGCCGCAAAATTTAATTTTCATTGTTATTTTAAATGAAAGAAATGCACTAAGTTAAGAGCCTGGAGAACACACCAGGCGCCACTTTATTTCTGGCGGCCTGACCTGCGAATAACGAAGAGGTCAACATAATGCCTAAAGAACAATATCTCACGCCCAGTCGGGCCTCGGGGCCTAACAGCACGTCGCGAACGGAACCCTTCGTCAAAGTGATCGCCGTTATCGCCACGCTGGGCGGCCTGCTGTTTGGTTACGACACCGGGGTTATTTCCGGTGCGCTGCTGTTTATGGGCACGGAGCTGCATCTTACGCCATTCACTACCGGCCTGGTGACCAGTTCGCTGCTGTTCGGCGCTGCGTTCGGCGCGCTGATTTCCGGTCATTTCGCCGCGGCAGCCGGGCGGAAGAAAATCATTATCGTTCTCGCCGTCATTTTCGCCATCGGCGCACTGGGAACCTCACTGGCACCTGATGTGCACTGGATGATTTTCTTCCGCCTGGTATTAGGCGTGGCGGTAGGCGGCGCGGCGGCAACCGTGCCGGTCTACATTGCCGAAATCGCGCCTGCCAACAAGCGCGGACAGCTGGTTACGCTCCAGGAGCTAATGATCGTGTCCGGTCAGATGCTGGCCTATATTTCCAATGCCGGTTTTAACGCGGCCTGGGGCGGCGAGCAGACCTGGCGCTGGATGCTGGCGGTCGCTACCGTACCCGCCGTAGCGCTCTGGTTCGGCATGATGTTTATGCCCGATACGCCGCGCTGGTACGCGATGAAAGGACGTCTGGCGGAGGCGCGCAAGGTGCTGGAGAGAACCCGTGCCAAAAGTGACGTCGAGTGGGAGATGACGGAAATTGAGGAAACGCTCAGCGAAGAGGAAAACAAAAACAAGCCCAGCCTGAAAGAGCTGCGCAAGCCCTGGCTGTTCAAACTGTTTCTTATCGGGATCGGCGTAGCGGTGATCCAACAGCTTTCCGGCGTAAACACCATTATGTATTACGCGCCTACCATGCTGAAGGCGGTGGGTATGAGCACCGACGCTGCGCTGTTTGCCACTATCGCCAACGGCGTGATTTCAGTACTGATGACCTTTGTGGGGATCTGGCTGCTGGGCCGTTTGGGACGCCGCACCCTGACCATGATCGGTCAGTTCGGCTGCACCGCCTGCCTGCTGTTTATTGGCTGCATCAGCTATTTTATGCCGGAAACAGTCAATGGCCAGCCGGACATGATGCGTAGCTATCTGGTATTGCTGGGCATGCTGATGTTCCTTAGCTTCCAGCAGGGCGCGCTGTCGCCGGTCACCTGGCTGCTGCTTTCGGAAATCTTCCCGACTCGCCTGCGCGGGATTTTTATGGGCGGCGCGGTATTTGCTATGTGGATTGCCAACTTCATTATCTCGCTGGTTTTCCCGATGCTGCTGGCCACGGTAGGGCTTTCCGGCGCGTTCTTTATCTTCGCCTTTATTGGCCTGTTTGGCGCGGTCTTTGTTATCAAATGCGTGCCGGAAACGCGCAACCGCAGCCTGGAGCAGATCGAACATTATCTGCATGACTGGCTGAGTAACGACGTTGAGACACGAGCCGTACGATCGCCGGAACGTAAAGCGGAAAGTCATTAGCGAAATCGGGAAGCTTCAGCGGGCGGCGGTGTATTCGCCGCCCCTTTTTTTTGGCATACTATGCGCTGATTTATTCCCCCATCGTAAATGAAAGGCAATCCTGTGCTAGTTTCCAGCAACGTCACCATGCAGTTTGGCAGTAAGCCGCTGTTCGAAAACATCTCTGTCAAATTTGGCGGCGGCAACCGCTATGGCCTGATCGGTGCCAACGGTAGCGGCAAGTCCACCTTTATGAAAATTCTCGGCGGCGACCTGGTGCCGTCTGCGGGCAACGTGTCGCTCGATCCTAACGAGCGCATCGGTAAACTCCGTCAGGATCAGTTCGCCTTTGAGCAGTACTCGGTGCTGGATACGGTCATCATGGGCCACGGCGAGCTGTGGGAAGTGAAAGAAGAGCGTGACCGCATTTACGCGCTTCCGGAAATGAGCGAAGAAGACGGCTATAAAGTGGCCGATCTGGAAGAAAAATACGGCGAAATGGACGGTTACACCGCAGAATCGCGCGCTGGCGAACTGCTGCTGGGCGTGGGGATTCCGCTGGAGCAGCATTACGGCCCCATGAGCGAAGTTGCGCCGGGCTGGAAGCTGCGCGTGCTGCTGGCGCAGGCGCTGTTCTCTAATCCAGAGATCCTGCTGCTCGACGAACCAACCAACAACCTGGACATCGATACCATTCGCTGGCTGGAGCAGGTGCTGAACGAACGTAACAGCACTATGATTATTATTTCGCACGACCGTCACTTCCTGAATATGGTCTGCACCCATATGGCCGATCTGGATTACGGCGAGCTGCGCGTTTATCCGGGCAACTATGACGAATACATGACGGCGGCAACCCAGGCGCGCGAACGTCTGCTTGCCGATAACGCCAAGAAGAAAGCGCAGATTAACGAGCTGCAATCTTTCGTCAGCCGCTTTAGCGCCAACGCCTCTAAATCGCGTCAGGCAACTTCCCGCGCCAAGCAGATTGATAAAATCAAGCTGGATGAGGTGAAAGCCTCCAGCCGTCAGAACCCGTTTATTCGCTTCGAGCAGGATAAAAAGCTGTTCCGTAATGCGCTGGAGCTGGCAGGGCTGACCAAAGGCTTCGATCAGGGCCCGCTGTTTAAAAACGTTAACCTGCTGCTGGAAGTAGGCGAAAAGCTTGCGATTATCGGGCCGAACGGTATCGGTAAATCCACGCTGCTGAAAACGCTGGTGGGCGAACAGCAGCCGGATAACGGCACGGTTAAATGGTCAGAAAACGCCCGCATCGGCTATTATGCGCAGGATCACGCGCATGATTTTGCCAACGACCTGACGGTGTTCGACTGGATGAGCCAATGGATGCAGGAAGGGGATGACGAGCAGGCAGTACGCAGCATTCTGGGTCGCCTGCTGTTCAGCCAGGACGATATCAAAAAGCCAGCGAAAGTCCTCTCCGGTGGCGAAAAGGGCCGTATGCTGTTTGGCAAGCTGATGATGGAAAAGCCGAACGTGCTGATTATGGATGAGCCGACCAACCACCTGGATATGGAATCCATCGAGGCGCTGAACATGGCGCTGGAGATGTACGAAGGCACGCTGATTTTCGTTTCGCACGACCGTGAGTTCGTCAGCTCGCTGGCGACCCGCGTGATTGAAATGACGCCGGGCAAAATCCACGACTTCACCGGTAATTACGAAGATTACCTGCGCAGCAAAGGTATCGCCTGAATTAAATAAAAAGGCGGGGCATCTGCTCCGCCTTATTGGCCCGGTAAGCTATCGGGTCAGATTTTCAGGATCGCGGTTTTAACAAACCACAGAAGAACGGCCACCAGCGCCGGTATCATCAGCGTCCAGGTGATCCTGCTGTTGATATCGTTAAACTTCTCAAACATTCGCTCGAATTTTTCATCTATTCGCTCGAATTTTTCATCTATTCGCTCGAATTTTTCGTCTATTCGCTCGAATTTTTCATCGATCTTTTCAAATCTGATATTAGTGCGCGCCTCGCTGGCGGCTATCTCTTTTATCAACTCGGCTCTGAGTTCCGCCACGTCCTTTTTGGTGGCAAAATTTTCTGAACGAGCCGTAAGCACGGCAAGATCGAGTTTTATCTGTCGCGTATCTTCTTCAAGTCGCTCAACGCGCTGTTCCAGAATATCCATATTTTCTCCGTTTCCTTCGTCCTTATGCCAGACATCACTCATGTCAGACGGGCATAAATAGCTACCCATATCCCTGTTCCTTGTGTCCTGTAAGCTACGCCAGCGGGCGAGGATAAGCAAAGGGCTGGCTGGTATTGGCGCGTAAAGAATAAAGGATAACAGCGCAGAAAAAGGTGAAGGTGCGCAACTATTTGATGTTTTCTGGAAATTACTGGAATATTTCCACTCTATTCCTTCCGGCTAATTTTGCCTGATAAAGCGCTTTATCCGCCTGGCCTATCAGCGTCTGGCGATCTTCCGGCTGATTGCTCTGCATCACATGGAGACCTATGCTGATAGTCACTACTTTAGCCGCGCTTTCGCTGTTACGATGTGGGATCTCCAGCGCGGCAACGGCTTCTCTTATCCTTTCCGCCACTCTCATCGCCGCCTCCTGGCCGCAATCGGTAAGGATCACCGCAAATTCCTCGCCGCCGTAGCGTGCGATCAGGTCATCGGAGCGAAGCCCAATGTTCAACAGGGCGTTGCCGACGTATTTCAAACACTCGTCGCCGGCCAGATGGCCGTAGGTGTCGTTGAACCGCTTAAATGAATCCACATCTATCATCAGCAGCGCCATCGGCGAACGCAGCTTATTGGCGCGCTCCAGGCTGCGATCCAGATAGAGGTCGAACTGGCGGCGATTCGCCAGACCGGTAAGGCTGTCCACCAGCGCCAGCGTTTGTAGCGTACGGTTCATCGCCGTCAGCCGGTCGCGCGCCGTGGCCAGCTCCTCCTGATCGCGGATAGTATGACCAACATTACGCAGCAGCAGCCAGCCCAGCGCGGCAATCACCAGCAGCAGCAGCGCGCACAGCGACAAATAAACCACCAGCTCGGCCAGCCAGGCCTGCACCAGCTGCTTTTTGTCATAGCCGACGGTAATCACCAGGGGATAGCGTTTCAGGCTCGCATAGCCAAAAATACGTTCGACGCCGTCAAGCGCGGCTTTGTAGCTTGCCGTTCCGTTGGAGGAAGTTTTTAACAGATGCGTAAACAGCGGACTGTTGGCTATGTTGCGGTTAAGCAGATTATCGACAAAAGGACGAACGTAAAGAATATTGCCCGTATGGGTCATCAGCGCCAGCAGGCCTTTGTCACCCAGGCTGTAATAGCCAAAAATCTGCCGAAAATAGTCGATGCGCAGCGTAGCCAGCAGCACGCCGCGAAAAGTGCCGTCGCGGTTGTTCAGCCTCATTGAAACGGGAATAACCAGCTCGCCGGTGGTGCGGCTGCGAATGACCTCATCGATATGCAGATCCAAATCGCTATGCTGCTGATGATATTTAAAGTAGGCGCGATCGGCATTATTGCTGCGCTGGTTAAGCATTCCCTGAGAAGTCAGCACCCAGTTGCCTGCGTGGTCGTAGACAAACAGGCCGTGCAGCTGCGGCAGCGAAGCTTTTCGCTCCATTAACAGCGTGCGCAGGTAGTTCTGCCGCTCGGCGTCCAGACCGACCAGCGTAATACGATCGCGTAGATCCTGCAGCGTCAGTTCGACCGGCAGCAGCGTATCTTCGGCTTGTCGTGACAGCGATTGTGATAAATTCCGGGCGTTATTTTGAGTTTCATTCACAATGCGCTGCCAAATACTGTAAACCACCCATCCGTTCACCAGCACAACGGCACAGCCTATCACCAGCAAAAATACAACCAGCAGGCGACGCAGACTCTGCATGCTGACATCCGGTTGCGGGTGATGCTCCTCACTCATGCAATTCTCCCTGGCGCGACGTTCGCAGTGATCTAACTATAGCGGCAGCCGGGAGAATGGCTTGTTTTTACAGACTAAGCGGGCAAGGAATGAGCGCGCCGTTGCAAAAACAGGCGCGCAAAGAAGGTCAGCCGCTGCAAACCTCGCAGCAGGGGTCTTTGGCAAGCTTAAGCGTGCGGAACTGCAATGTCATCGCATCATACATCAGCAGTTTTCCCGCCACGCTGTCGCCATATTTGCTCAGCAGGCGGATGGTCTCCATCGCCTGGAGCGAGCCGATGACGCCGACCAGCGGCGCCATCACGCCCGCTTCCACACAGCTGAGCGCGGCATCGCCAAAGAGGCGGCTCAGGCAGCGATAGCAAGGCTCCGCTTCCTGCCAGGTAAAGACGCTAATCTGGCCTTCCATACGGATAGCCGCGCCGGAAACCAGCGGCGTTTTGCTGGCGAAGCAGAGCCGGTTTAGCTGCTCGCGAGTCGCCACGTTATCCGTACAGTCCAGCACCACGTCATGCCGGGCGATCAGATCGGCCAGTTCTGCCTCTTCAAGCTGGCGATCGATGCTTTCCAGCACGATATGCGGATTGATTTCACCTAGCTGACGGCGCGCGGAGTCAACCTTCGGCAGGCCAACCTGCGCATCGCGATGCAGGATCTGCCGCTGCAAATTAGAAACGGAGACGTGGTCAAAATCGAGCAGCGTCAGATGGCCCACGCCAGCGGAAGCCAGATAAGGGCTGGCGGCGCAGCCTAAACCACCCAGCCCAACGATTAATGCTTTTGCCGCCTTCAGCGCTTCCTGGCCGTCGAAATCGAAGCCGCGCAGCACTATTTGCCGGTTGTAGCGCAGCATCTCTTCGTCGCTCAGTTCCGGTTTCATTACCCCTCCAGCAGACTGTTGAACGGCTCAACTTCCACCCATTCCCCGGCCTGTACGTTGCCGCGATCGCGCTCCAGCACGATAAAGCAGTTCGCCTGGCTGAAAGAGCTGAAAACGTGCGAACCCTGCGGGCCGGTGCTGCTGACTTCCAGCTCGCCCAGCTCGTTGCGCGACAGTTTGCCGCGCTGAAAATCGAGCCTGCCCGGCGTTTTTTTCAGGCTGCTGGCGCTTTTCACCCGCTGGCGAGGCGGCAGCGCGGCAGCGGTCAGGCCGCTAAGCTTCGCCAGCAGCGGCTGCACCAGCTGATAAAAGGTCAGCACCGCGGAAACGGGATTGCCCGGCAGGCCGCAGAACCAGCTGTTTTGCAGTCGGCCGAAAGCAAAAGGTTTGCCCGGCTTGATCGCCAGCTTCCAGAAGCCGATTTTGCCCAACTCTTCCAGCATCGCTTTGGTGTAGTCTGCTTCGCCCACCGAACCGCCGCCGCTGCTGATCACCACGTCGGCCCGGCTGTCCGCTTCAATAAAGGCGGCGCGCAGCGCGGCCTGATTATCGCGAATAATGCCAAGATCTATCACCTCGCAGCCCAGCTTTTCCAGCATCA
>Ga0209371_1002501_pt1 | contig 10185 bp, 9 predicted proteins | sample AgamicAtAmrz_FD_187165 | JGI IMG/M metagenome (GOLD analysis project Ga0209371, IMG submission 187165) | Agave microbial communities from Guanajuato, Mexico - At.Am.rz (SPAdes) (version 2) | ecosystem: Host-associated > Plants > Roots > Rhizosphere | place: Guanajato, Mexico | collected 2012-06-07
CCTCAATGCCGATGTAGGCGAGCGCGACGCGCACGTAGGGCGTGAACTGATCGTCCTGCGTAAAGGGGCCGTGAGCGAAGACGCTGCCGCTGGCGACCACGGCGTAGACCTTCTTGCCCTGGACCAGCCCGACTTTGCTGCCGTCTGCGGTAAAGGCGAAGGTGCGGCCGGCGCGGGTAATATGATCGAACCAGGCTTTCAGCACCGAGGGCAGGCCGAGGTTCCACATCGGCGAGGCGATTACCAGCGTGTCGCAGGCGAACAGCTGATCCACCAGCTTTTCCGAGGTGGCGATAGCGCTGCGCTGAGCACGGGTGCGCGCCTCCGGCGGCGTAAAAAAGGCGCCAATGGTAAAGGCGTCCAGATGCGGCAGCGGGTGCTGCGCCAGATCCAGCACCGTCTCTTCCAACTGCGGATGGCGGGCGCGCAGCCGGTCGACCAGATGCGCCGAAGCGACGCGCGACGCGGATCCGCTGATATCGGGGCTGACGTTGATATGCAGTAGCTTCATAGGTGACTCTTTCGCGGCTAAACAATGATGAGATGATAAGCTTCTATGTCAGAGTAAAAAGGGCCATAAAACGTGAAAACAGGTAGGACATAGCGGTGGGATACAGAGAGATTTATGCGCGCTATCGTCAGCAGATCCAGACGGGCGTGCTGAAGCCGGGCGATCGCGTGCCGGCGATTCGCGTGCTGGCCAGCGAGCTGCGCGTGGCGCGCAAAACTGTGGAGGCCGCATACGAGATCCTGACTGGCGAAGGCTACTTCGTTAGCCAGGGCGCGAAGGGCACGCGCGTCAATCCCGCGCTTACGGTTGTCACCAAACAGGAGACAGCGTGGCAGCCAGAGGAGAGCGACCTGCCGCTGCGCATTGAGCAGCGGGAGAGCAAAGGAGAGATGCGGCTCGGCATTCCGTCGCTGGACGCCTTTCCGCTGAAGAAGTGGCTGCTGATTTCCGGCAAAGCGGCGCGCAGCCTGCGGCCGGATGAGATGCTGATCCCGCCGGTGATGGGCTATACGCCGCTGCGCGAGGCGATCGCCAGCTACCTCAACATCTCGCGCGGGCTCGACTGCCAGCCGGAGCAGATCTTTATCACCAGCGGCTATCGCGCCAACCTGCGGCTGATTCTGGCGGTGCTGGCGCAGGCGGGCGACAAGGTGCTGTTTGAAGATCCCGGCTACTTCTTCGGGCAGAAGCTGCTGAAGCGGATCGCGCCTAACCTGCACTATGTGCCGGTCGATCGCGACGGGATCGACGTCGATCATCTGTTGCGCTATCACGCCGACGCGCGCTTTGCGGTGGTGACGCCGACCCATCAGAGCCCGCTGGCGGTAACGCTGTCGCTGCCGCGCAAGCATCAGCTGCTGGCGTGGGCACAGGAGAACGAGAGCTGGATTATCGAGGATGACTATGACGGGGAGTTTCACTACACGCGCAAGGTGATCCCGGCGCTAAAAAGCCTCGATACGCATGACCGGGTGATCTACACCGGCACTTTCAGTAAAACCATCATGCCCGCGATGCGCATCGGCTATCTGGTGATGCCCAAAGCGACTCTGGCGCGCTTTCGCGAGCTGGGCGAGATTCTGGAGAACGGCCTGCCGCTGCTGCCGCAGAAAATCCTCGCGCAGTTCCTCAGCGAAGGGCACTTCTATCGGCATATTAAAAAGATGCGCATTCTCTACCAGCAGCGCCGCCGCATGATGCTCGACGCGTTGCAGGCCTGCTTCCCGGATCTGTTTGAGTATCAGCTTACCGACGGCGGCATGCATATCGTCGCCTTTCTGCGGCGCGGCATTCAGGATGTGGCGCTGGCGGAGGTGTGGCAGCGCTATCAGCTGCGCGTGCTGCCGCTCTCCGGCTGGTATATGCAGACGCAGAAGCGCTACGGGCTGGTGATTGGCTATACCAATATTCGGTCGTATGAGCAGGCGCTGGCGCTGTTAGAGGGCGTGAAAGAGGAGACAAGAAGAGCGATGGCGCGTTAGGGCCGTAAAGCAATAAAGAGAGGCGCGAGGGACAGCTCGCGCCGGTACAGCGGCGGATTACATGCCGATGTATTTTTTGCCCTGCTTCAGCACTACGTCGCAGGCTTTGGTTTTCAGCTTCTCGCCCATCGGCGAGTTGCTCAGGCTCTGCAGATTCAGCTGCTGGCCGTTGCCGGTGTTAAGCAGGCCGGCGATGCCCTGCTGGTAGTCGGTGCTCTGCGTCTGCGCTGTCTGCGTGCTCAGGCCGAGCTTGTCCAGCACCTGCTCTTTCACCGACTTCACGTTGTTATCCACGACGTTGTGCTGCACGCAGTACTGCATCACGCCTGCGGCGTTGGTCATACTGTTGGCGCTGACCGCCTTGTCGCCGCCGTTCAGCAGGCCCGTCAGCGAGCCGAGCGATAGCCCGCCGTTCTGCGCGGTGCTGTTAGTGGCGCTGGTGTTGCTGTTGTTCTGCTGGCTAAGCTGCGACGCTGCACTGCTCAGCTGATCCTGCCAGCTTGCCGCCGATGCACCGCCTGCCATCAGCAGCGCGCTGAACCCCATCCCCAAAATTGTTCGTTGTGTGGCTTTATTCATCTCAACCTCATTTTCTGTGTATCCCGCGCGCGATGCGTTGCTGCGCCAGTTTTGCTAAGAGGAACATGGGGTGAGAAAGTTCCGAGTGCGGGAGGTGAGAAGGGTGGAATCGGAGGATTCTGTAGGGGAAGGGTTGGGCGTGCTGGTGCGGGAAGGCGATCGAGGAGCTATGGCGCTTTTTTGGACGTTTAGCGCCCAGGTAAGGTGATTCCGGTTGCGCGGCTGGTGGGTAACGGTATAATCCTCAACGTTTTCCGCATCCCTTCCGTGCCGGAGTGGCGAAATCGGTAGACGCAGTTGATTCAAAATCAACCGTAGAAATACGTGCCGGTTCGAGTCCGGCCTTCGGCACCAGTATTCTGGCCATCCTCGTCCGAGGAAGTCCAAAAATATCTTAAAATCAATAGAAAGACTTTTCTATCGTCCCTGAACTTCCGAGGTCATCCATTGATATCTGACAAGTCTGGGTATCAGAATGGGAGCACTTCGCTTTGATAAACTTTTGACCCCCAAAAATATGCCTTTAACTGACATCGCGGCCCGTACCGCAAAGCCTCGTGAGAAATAGTATAAACTCACTAACGGCCACGGATTGTATCTTCTCGTTAAACCAACCGGTTCTAAGCGCCGGTATCTCAAGTACCGTTTTGAAGGTAAAGAGCAGAAAGGCGTTGGGTGCTTATCCTTTTCTTTCCTTGCAAAAGCGCGTGAGAAACGTGATGAGATACGCGGCTGATTGTGGAAGAAGTTAGCCCAATGCTAGCAAAGGAGAAGTAAGGCAACAGGAAGAAGCAATATTCAACACTTTTGAAAAAGTGGATTATGATTGGCATACGAATAATAAATGCTGGTCTGTAGGCTATCCTGAGCGAGTTTAGCGTAACCTTGAACGTAATATCTTCCCAGCTATTGAAAAGCGAAATATTGCTGATTTAGTAACCCGAGTCCTGCTGTTGCCTCTAAAAGAGGTGGAGCATAGCGGCCGCCTGGATGTGGCTTCCCGCTTGCAACAAAGGATCACGGGTATTATGCATTATGCGGTTTAGATTGGCATTACTGACCGTAATCCCGCTTAAGATCTTGCCGGGGCAATCATAATGAGAAAAGCTACTCACAGACCAGCTCTGCCTTTAGAACGCTTATCTGATTTTCTTCAGCGTATCGAAATACATAAAGGCCGCCTTCTTACCCGTTAAGCTCTTAGGCTCAGCCTGTTCATCTTTATTCGTTTCAGTGAATTAAGGTTTGCAAAATGGAGCAAAATTGGCCTTGAAAAAAGCTATAGACTATCTCTGTCGAGCACGAAGCGATTGAAGGAGTCAAACACTCCCCGTGGTTCGAAAATGCGAGCCGTCCATCTGGTGCCGCTATCAAGACAGGCTTTAATCATTTTCGGAGAAATCTAGGAACTGAGCGGAAACATCATCATTCATCCTCTTTGCAGGATGGGATACAGCACGAAAACAGAAGTGTGCGGTCATGGATTTAGGGCAATGGCGAGTAATGCATTAGTTGAATGTGGCCTGTGGTCGCGTGATGCTGTTGAAAGACAGATGAATCATCAGGAACGTAATGGGGTTCGTGCTGCCTACCTTCATAAGGCAGAGTACCTTGAAGAGCGGCGGCTCATGGTGCAGTGGTGGGCTGATTATTTGGTCAGCAATAACGAATGTCACCTGACTCCATATGAGTTCAGCAGGCGCTAAGCCAAAAAAAAGATTTTACGGGAAAAGTGTGTTCACCCTATTCATCTTTGCTTTTTATATTTTAAAATCAACCATATAATTGGTGGTGACTAGATTTAATATTCTTCATTACTCTTCACCTTGGGTGCACAGTGCTCACCTTTGGGTTTAAAAAATGATTAGAGAAGGTTTGACTCCTTGATGGTTTATACCCAGTGTGTCCTTAGCGCGTAGTAGCCTTAGAGGCCCATTAATGGGTAGTGCGCTGTGCCTGTATAAAGCTGTTCGTTAACCGTAGATCTATCTGGTTAGTGATTGTAGAAGCGGATTTATTGCTTGTTAAACCTTATACACTCGAGTGGTTATGTAGGCATAAAGTTAATCTCTTGCCCCTTATGTGTACCTTCAGGGGCGCATGCTAGAAAATTAGTCTAATGGCTAAAAATTATCTATCATTTAATAATGGGCATAGTAAATATCAAAGCCTCTCATAATTTATAGTATCTAGGTTAATATGACCAACAGCTTTCAGATTTAGCAAAGATATCATCATCACGACAGGCTGTCTTAATAGCATTTATTATATTGCCATCACCAATAGGTGTCCAATAATTATCAACAACAAAATATCTTTTACGTTGACTTAAATCTATCAAATGCAAATCCTTTAAAGTGGATTCCACTTTCTCCAAGTAGACATTCTTTGATGTTGTTTCATATTCAACATATACTATGACATATTCAGGTACCATATAATCTCTTGCTACAAGAGGAGGGATGCGAAAGTTAATATCGGATTTGGCGTTTAGCACATAGCCATTCATCTCCTTATATTCATACGCTGGGACGTAGGAAGTATTACCGCCAGGTAATGAAACTCCGCTTTTGTTAACTTCCGCATAAATATCCTTATTGATCTTAAAAATAACCTCCTGTTCTAGATCAGGGGATACTCTGAATTTTTTTATAATCTGATCAGTTGAGCTATTATTTATGAGTTTGAATTCATACCCTCTTCCAGAAGGTTTAATGAATTTAACCTGCACGTCACCTGTTAGGAAATCGTAGGTAAACCCACCTATAAAGGCAAGGATTCCTGTTGCCGCTAACCATAAAACAAGGCTATTGATTTTATTTAATAATGGTTTTCGTGCATTATTCTTTACCTTTTTTTTTGTTTTGAAATCGTGCGGGGTTCTTTTCTTATTCGTTTTTTTTCTTGCCATCTATTTACGCATGTCCTTTTCATCTGTGGTTGTGACCAGACTCCTGAATATCTTATTATTATTTAATTTAAGGGGTAAATCAATTTTATCATTCACTTTCTATAAATTTTCTGTTGCTACAGGAGTTGCGATAAAAGTTATCTAAAATGAATTTTTAATGCGTGGCGGGTTCTGGTCATAGGTAATAGTTATAACTTATAAGATTTTAAGGGTGAATCAGCTCTTATAGGAGAAGGGTTGATCACATAATGGAAAAGAAAAATATCCAAATAATATATATTAGGAATGTTCTGGTTTATCAAACCTCTCATATAAAAGGCGAAAAACCGGCTGGGCCGGTTTGTTTTTAATCGTGCAGCACATGCATCGCAGCGCGGCAGCCATTCAGCCTCGCAGTCCTTTCGCAGCTTCACACTGGCCTGGATACCATTCTTTGTCTTGCGCTTCAGCAACTTTATCTCATACTCCTTCAGCGTCTGCGGCAACGTCAGGCCGAACGCGCTCAGGCTCATGGGATCCTGAAGGCTCTGGCCTCTATAAAAAAATAGGCGTGATAGAGATAGCGGCACGGGTTCAGCGGGCAAATCTTCACGTTGCCGATAAATAAACAGTCCGGTCGGCGCACTCAGCGGCGTCAGGTAGTCACAAAAATCGACCTGTGGGTCGGCGCTGCGCTTGATTTCTAGCGCCTCCTCTGACGACTGCTGCGCCTGTAGCAGCTTGGGCGTCGTCCGGGCATGTGAAGCGCTGTATCCAGTAGCGCACAATAACTGCCAGCTCACCGGCAATCTTCTCTAACAGTTAAGGGGCGCGCTCGTTCCCTAGTGTCACATCCAGGAACGGCAGAATTACCCGGCGACAGGACAAGCCACCGCTTACGGGCTAAATTTTCCCTTGGTGTTTGTTTTGACTTTTACTTAACAAATGCCAGTATTCACGTTGCTTGTTCAAGTATTAAATATGCATGCGTTGACTTTTTCGTCTTTGAAAGACACTGTCAGATATTTAGTTTTGGAGCAAAACCTGAATTTCATTTTCAGTGAATAAACCTCCTGAATATACATGTCAATGCTCTATCCGAATTGACCATCATCAATCAATGGCGATTAAATGTAAAGTGGGGAAAGGGCAGGAAGAAAATGGCATCTTGTTGATATATTTTGAAAGCAGACTGAATAATTTGATGAGATCCGCTTAGTGAGTCTTCAGCAACAGTTAAGGCTATTTATTTGATATGAGATTTTTAATTCAGATAGCATGATATAAAAAGCATGGTTTTTTGAGCGCAATTTTTATGCAATTTTTATTCTTTATGTCAAAAAAAACAGTTTGGCTATATATTAAAATAGTTTGAGAAGTAGCATATATTAACCTGCTTGTAACTGGACTTATTTCCCTTTTTCTGATGATATATACAGGTATTTAGCGCGGCACGGATGTGCTGCAACACCTCCGCGCCGCTAATCACAATCACTATTTATAGGGAATAGTAATCATGACTGACACGCATTCTATTGTACAACCGTCTGAACCAGAAGTCTTCGCGGCAAATAATCGCCAAATAACCGTTGGCTATGCGAGTCGCTATCCGGATTACCGTCGAACGCCCGCCATCACCATGAAAGGGCAATGGCTGGAGGCCGCTGGTTTTACCACTGGCACGACGGTTGAGATGAAGGTAATGAAAGGCTGCATTGTGCTCACAACCCAACAGCAAGAGAACGAGCTAATGCAGTCGCTGCGTCAGGCGTGCAAGCTGTCGGCGCGGAAACAAAAGCAGGTGCTGGAATTTATTAAAGTGATTGCCGGTAAACAGAAAGCCGCATAAATGGAAAACCGCTCCTGACACAGCATCGGGGGCGGTTAAATATCGGAAACTCGTGACTCTGTTTTCCCAACCAACACATTTACCCACCGATCGCTTCTTTCCCGCCGCCGATCCTCACTCATCCACTCCTGTATCACCCTAAGCTCATCAACCTCAATCCCCTTCAACACCTCCGCAATCTTTCCCTCACGCATATCCGTAAACGCCCGACCATTATCTTCCCGCTCGCCCTGACCATACTTAAAAGACGCATACAGCACGCCGCCAGCTTTCAACGCCTGCGCCAGCCGCCTGAACACTTCCGGTAGCTCCGCCAGTGGCACATGCAGCAGCGAGGCGCAGCACCAGATCCCGTCATAGCGCGCAACCGCATCCAGCTCTTGAAACCGCATCACCTTAACCGGTAAGCCACTATGCTGACTCGCCAGCGCAGCCAGTTCCGGCGAGGCATCAAACGCCTCAACCTGAAATCCCTGTTCAGCAAAGGCTTTGGCGTCGCGTCCTGAACCACAACCGGCATCCAGAACAGCGCCGTGCGCAGGGAGCAGGGCAGTGAAGCGATCGCGGATCTCTGCCATATCAACCGCGACCGTGCTCTCGAAGAACTGCTGCGCATTGCGCTGATAGTAGCGTTGCGTACTCAAAATAAGGCGTCTCCACAAGCCTGAGGCTGCCAGATATGGAACAACACGCTGCGCGCCGCCTGCCAGCCTGATGCCAGAAAGCTGCGCCGCACCGCTTCACTGTTGCCGGTCTGCTGAATCAGCGTCTCGCGTAGCGGCAGATGGCTGTTAATAAAATACTCGTTGCGCTTATGCAACCGTTCCAGCAGCGGCTGAGACGGGATATGGGCGAGCTTGCCTTCCTTGCCGCGATTACAGCTCTGACACGCCAGCACCAGATTCCAGACGCCGTTGAGGTTCGGCACCCGGTCACGCGCCGCCCACGGAATAAAGTGATCGACATCGGTGAGATCCGCATGTCCGCGCTCAAGGCTGACCGGCCGATAGCAGTAGAAGCAGCGGCTTTTCTGGTAGCCGTTCAGGCTGTTGCGACAGCTGGTGATATCGACGCGTCGCTCGCGCTGGCGCGTAAACAGAACCTGCTGCTCACTGTCATACTCCACTGCCACCAGATTACGTGACACGCCCATCGACCAGGCCTGTTCGACCAGCCGCCAGCGCGCATCGGTCTCATGGATGAGGTTCTGAAACTGCTGGGTCTCGGTCAGCTTAAAGAACGCCTCGGTAAGCCGGATACCTTTTTGCGTTTTACGTTCATCAAGAAAAAAGCGCACGTCAATCTCTGCGCGGTTCACGTTGTGAAAGGCATCAATCACGTTAGCGAAGCCGCGCTTAACGGTAACCGCTAGCAGCGCCTCTTCGCTGATTTCGCCATGATTGAACTGCGTACAGGCGTCAAGAAACTGGCTGCTTTTGGTTGTGATCTGCTTTGGCGCCTGCTCAAGATGGCGGCACAGATGCTGGCTGAACGGGCGTGCCAGCGCTTCCAGAGAGATAAGATCGTTGCCCTGCGTATGCAGATCGTAAAGCGCATGCGCCAGCGCGAATTTGTAGGATGCGACGTTGTTGCCGAACAGAATGACGCCGCGCCAGTAGTTCTCCAGCGTGGGATCGGCCTGATAAAAAAGCATGTTGCCTTGTCCTGAACGAAGCCAATTTGCGAGCTGGCTTCCAGATTAACGAAACAAGTAACAGCTTTGCATAACAGGGGGAGAAATGCATCCCGGCCCCGATCCCTAATCTCTTTCCCGCATACCCTTTCCCCAACTTCTTCTAAAAACCCCTTGCGATAACATATAGCGCTTCACTATTTCCCGATGCGTTTTATTAGTGCGAGGGTAAATCCGGGCATCCTCTCTGGAAAACGCACAATGACCTGGACAAGCTTACCGGTGCTGGATCTGGCGCAACTCGCCGGCAGCGAAATCGAACAAAACGAGTTTTTAACCCGCCTGCGCGAAAGCGCGCGCGACGTGGGCTTTTTCTACCTCATCAACCACGGCATCAACCCGCAGCTGCAGCAGAACGTGCAGAGCATTACGCGCGCCTTTTTCGATCTGCCGCAGGAAGAGAAGCTGCGCGTCTCGATGATCCACTCGCCACACTTCCGCGGCTACAACCTGGCGGGCGTAGAGTACACCCGCGAGCAGCGAGACCAGCGCGAGCAGTTCGATATCGGCGCGGATCGCGAGCCGCTGCTGCTGCAGCCGGACGATGCGGCGTGGAAGCGTCTGCAGGGACCCAACCTCTGGCCGGAGGCGCTGCCGCAGCTGCGTCCGGTGATCAACGCATGGCAGCAGGAGATGACCGCTGTAGCGCTACGCCTGCTGCGCGCTTTCGCCCGTTCGCTGTCGCTGCCGGAAGACGCCTTCGACGCGCTCTACGGCCGCTATCCCAACGAGCATGTCAAGCTGATCCGCTATCCCGGACAGAGCGCCGAGGAAAGCCAGCAGGGCGTCGGCGCGCATAAAGACTCCGGCTTTCTCACCTTCCTGCTGCAGGACGAGCAGCGCGGGCTGCAGGTTGAGGTGACGCCAGGCTACTGGGTCGATGCCGCGCCGAAGCCGGGTGCGTTCGTGGTGAATATCGGCGAGCTGCTGGAACTGGCGACCAACGGCTATCTGCGCGCCACCGTGCACCGCGTGCTCTCGCCGCCAGAAGGGCAGGAGCGCATCTCCATCGCCTTTTTCCTCGGCGCGCAGCTCGACACTCAGGTGCCAATCTATCAGCTGCCCGACGCGCTGGCGGCGGAAGCGCTGGGGCCGACCAGCGATCCCACTAATCCGCTGATCCGCGACGTGGGCTGGAATTACCTCAAAGGACGTTTACGCTCGCACCGCGATGTGGCGCAG
>Ga0209371_1002502_pt1 | contig 10183 bp, 9 predicted proteins | sample AgamicAtAmrz_FD_187165 | JGI IMG/M metagenome (GOLD analysis project Ga0209371, IMG submission 187165) | Agave microbial communities from Guanajuato, Mexico - At.Am.rz (SPAdes) (version 2) | ecosystem: Host-associated > Plants > Roots > Rhizosphere | place: Guanajato, Mexico | collected 2012-06-07
GACGGCGCCGTGCATACGCCGCCGCTGCGCGGAGTGGCCCTCGCGATGCACGAGCCGCTTGGCGTGATCGGCATTGCGTGTCCGGACGAAGCGCCGTTGCTGGCTTTCGTTTCGCTGGCGGCCCCCGCGCTTGCGATGGGTAATCGCGTGGTGGTGCTGCCGGGCGAGGCGGGGTCGCTCACGGCGACCGACTTCTATCAGGTCGTCGAGACGTCCGACGTACCCGGCGGCGTGCTCAACATCGTCACGGGCGCGCGCGCCGGGCTGCTGCCCGCGCTGGCGAGCCACGACGACGTGGATGCCCTCTGGTGTTTCGGCAATGCCGCGGACTCGGCGCTTGTCGAGCGTCTGTCGGTCGGCAACCTGAAGCGCACCTTTACCGACTACGGAAAGCAGTTCGACTGGTTCGGCCGTGCAAGCGAAGGCAGGCCGTTCCTGCGTGAGGCGGTACAGGTGAAGAACATCTGGATACCGTACGGAGATTGACCGCGCAGCAGCGAATGCACGTCAATCAAAACATGGAGGAGACAACGTGCCGAACACTCTGGACTTCTTGCCGTTGACGTTGACGTTGACGTTGACGAACGCGGCGCATCCGCGCGCGTCGTGCTGCAAGGCCATGCGCGCCGCGTGCGGAGGGCTCGGGTCATGAGCGCACAGCAGCAGGCGGGCGGACGTGTCGTGATTCTCGGCATCTACGTGACGGATCTGACCTTCCGCGCGGCGCGCATGCCGTTGATCGGCGAGACGATTGCGGGCTCGGCATTCGCGATGGGGCCTGGCGGCAAAGGCTCGAATCAGGCGGTGGCCGCCGCGCGTGCCGGTGCCGAGGTGGTGTTCTGCACGCGCATCGGCGACGACGCGTTCGGCTCCATCGCGCAGGCAACGTGGGCGCGCGAAGGTATCACGGCACGCGCGTCGGTGTTGCGCGGCGTCGCGACGGGCGCGGCCCATATCTTCGTCGACGACACTACAGGCATGAACGCAATCATCGTCGCCGCGGGCGCTGCGGGCACGCTTAGCGCCGCCGACGTGGACGCGATAGAAGCCGACATAGCGAGCGCGCGCGTGTTCGTCACACAGCTGGAGCAGCCGCTCGCGGCCGCGCGGCGCGGTCTGGAAGTGGCGCGCAAGCATGGCGTCGTCACGGTGTTCAATCCCGCGCCCGCCATGCCGCTCGACGACGACATGTTCCCGCTGTGCGACTACATCACGCCGAACGAAACTGAGGCGGCTGCGCTCACCGGCGTGCCCATCGCGAATGTCGACGACGCGCGCCGCGCAGCCGACGTGCTGCTTGCCAAAGGCGTCGGCGCGGTGATCGTCACGCTCGGCGAAGGCGGCGCATTGCTGCATGACGCAACCCGGTCGGTGTGGCTTCCCGCGTTTCGCTGCGGTGCCGTGGTGGAAACGGCGGGAGCGGGCGACGGCTTCACCGGCGGCTTTGCGGCCGCACTCGCACGCGGCGACGACCCGATCTCGGCAATGCGCTTTGGCTGCGCGCTCGCGGGCATCTCGGTCACGCGCGCGGGCACGGCGCCTTCCATGCCGACGCTCGCCGAAATCAACCAGGTGTTGAGCGAGTTCAGCGAGTCGGCTCAGGCAGCGCAGGTGTCGTAAGCCGCGCGGGCGGTTCCGTGTTCGCGCAGTTCGGTGTCGTCGCGAGCTAACGTGCAGTACAGTGCAATGCAGTGTCAGGAGATCATGAGCGCCATGAAGTCTTCGTTTGCTGCGGGAAAACTTTTTGCCGACCGGCAACTGAATTTCCTTCTGATCGTCAACGTGCTCGTCGTGCTGGTTGCGACGTGGCTCTCGCGCGGCCAGTTCGTGGACATCGACAATCTTCAGTCGATGGGCGGCCAGCTTCCCGAACTCGGTCTGCTCGCGCTCGGCATCATGCTTTCGATGGTGTCGGGAAACGGCGGCATCGACCTCTCCGGTGTCGGGCTCGCGAATCTCTCGGGCATGGTCGCGGCCATCCTGGTGCCGCGCTTTGTCAGCGGTGACGAAGCGCCGCTGCTCTATACGTCGCTCTTTTGCGCGATCGTGCTTGCCATGGGATTGCTGGGCGGCCTGCTCAACGGCGTCGTGATCGCGCGCCTCAGGCTCACGCCGATTCTTTGCACGCTCGGCACGCAACTGCTCTTCACCGGCTTTGCGGTGGTCATCAGCAACGGCGCCTCGGTGCACGTCGACTATGTCGAGCCTTTGTCGGACATCGGCAACGGCACGGTGCTGCAGGTGCCGATTGCGTTCTGCATCTTCATTGCCGCGGTGATTGTGCTCGGCTGGCTGTTAAGGCGCAGCCCGTTCGGCCTGCGTCTCTATCTGATGGGCACGAATCCGAAGGCTGCGTTCTATGCGGGCATTCCGCGCACACGCATGCTCATTACCACTTACGCGATTTGCGGCGTGCTCGCGTCGCTCGCCGGTCTGATCAGCGCGACGCATACGTCGAGCGCGAAGTGGGACTATGGCAACTCGTATCTGCTGATCGCGATCCTCATCGCGGTGATGGGCGGCGTCAATCCCGCGGGCGGTTATGGGCGCATTATCTGCGTGTTTTTCGCGGCCACGGTGCTGCAGTTTCTGTCGAGCCTCTTCAATCTGCTCGGCGTCTCGCAGTTTTTCGGCGACTGCGCGTGGGGCTTTTTGCTGCTGCTGTCGCTGGCGTTTGCGGGCGGCGAACGCGTGCGCGCGATTTTCGGCTTCGGCGGCGGTGGGGCAAGCCCGACGAGCGGACCGGCAGCGGGGAGCGCCGCTGGCGGTAACGGCGGCGCACGCAAGCCATAGCGGCGGCGTTCGTTTGGGAGTTTGAGAGCACGAGTTAACGACAGGCAACAACAGGCGACAACCACGCAACAACCAGGGCGAGCAGGGTGCCCTCCCTGTTCGCGACGGCTGACACGGCCAGCACGGGCGACATCGAACGATAAAGGAGACATTGCATGAAACTGACTCGACTGGGTGCCGCGCTCGCAGCAGGCGCAGTGGCGGTGGGCGCGATTGCCGCGGCGCAGGCAGCCACCAACGAAACCATCGTCACGGTCGTCAAGGTGACAGGCATCAACTGGTTCAACCGCATGGACGACGGCGTGAAGGAATTCGCCAAGGAAAACGCCGGCATCACGGCGTACCAGACCGGGCCGGGCCGCGCGGACGCGGCGCAGCAACTGAAGATCATCGAGGACCTGATCGCGAAGAAAGTGACCGCGATCGCCGTGGTGCCCTACGACCCGCCGACACTCGAGCCGGCGCTCAAGAAAGCGATGGACCGCGGCATCAAGGTGGTCACGCACGAAGCGGACAACGCGAAGAACACGATGGTGGACATCGAGGCCTTCGACAACACCGCCTACGGTGCAGGCCTGAACGAACGGCTCGCGTCGTGCATGCACAACGAAGGCAAGTGGGCGGTGCTGGTCGGCTCGCTCGGCAGCCGCTCGCAGGTGCAATGGGCCGACGGCGGCATCGCCAACGCCAAGGCCAAATACGCAAAGATGAATCTCGTCGAACCCAAGCTCGAAACCAATAACGACGGCGAGCGCGCGTACGAAGTCGCGAAAGAAGTGCTGCGCAAGCATCCGGACCTGAAGGGCTTCCAGGGTTCGTCGTCGCTGGATGTGATCGGCATTGGCCGCGCCGTCGAAGAAGCCGGCATGCAGGGCAAGATCTGCGTGTATGGCACGGGCCTGCCGACGGAAGCGGGCAAGTTCCTCGAAAGCGGCGCGATCAACGGTATCGCCTTCTGGGATCCGAAGCTCGCCGGCATCGCAATGAACAAAGTCGCGAAAATGCTGGTGGACGGCAAGACGGTGGAAAACGGCGCCGATCTCGGCATTCCCGGCTACACGAAGGTGACGGTCGCGAAGGGTCCGGGCAAAGGCATCATCGTGCGCGGCCAGGGCTGGGTGAACGTCGACAAGTCGAACTACAAGCAGTATCCGTTCTGATTCCGCTGTTCATTTCGAGGCGTGTCCGGCTGGCACGCCTCGGCATTGCGACCGATCATGATGAATCAAGAAGACCAGGCTTCCAGGCCGCCCGCGCAACCCGTGCCCGCTCACTCCGTTCAACCGTTTCTGCAAGTGGTGGGCGTGCATAAGCGCTTTACCGGCGTGCATGCGTTGCGCGGCGTGAGCCTCTCATTCGAGCGCGGGCAGATCTATCACCTGCTCGGCGAGAACGGCTGCGGCAAGAGCACGCTGATCAAGATCATTTCCGGCGCTCAACCGCCGGACGAAGGGCAACTCGTGATCGAAGGCGTTGCGCACGCGCGGCTCTCGGCGCTCGAGGCGCTCGCCGCCGGCATCGAAACCGTGTATCAGGATCTGTCGTTGCTGCCGAACATGAGCGTCGCGGAGAACGTCGCGCTCACCGCGGAACTGGCCACTCACGAAGGGCGGCTCGCTCGTACCTTCGATCGCCGCGTGCTGGCCGCCACCGCTGCGCGCGCGCTCGAAGCGGTCGGGCTGCCGGGCAATGCGGAGTTCCAGGCGACGCTCATCGAGCAATTGCCGCTTGCCACGCGGCAGCTCGTTGCGATCGCGCGCGCGATTGCAAGCGAGGCGAAGTTCGTGATCATGGACGAACCCACCACGTCGCTCACGCAAAAGGAAGTCGACAATCTGATCGCGGTGCTCGCAAATCTTCGTGCGCAGGGCGTGACGGTGCTCTTCGTGAGCCACAAGCTCGACGAGTGCTACGCGATAGGCGGCGAAGTAATCGTGCTGCGCGACGGACAGAAAATGGCGCAGGGACCGATCGCGCAATTCACCAAAGCGCAGATCAGCGAGTTGATGACAGGCCGGCATCTGTCGAACGAGCGGTATCGCGAAAGCGCGCACGCACAGGACGTCGTGCTCGACGTGCGCGGCTTCACGCGCGCTGGCCAGTTCAGCGACGTCAGCTTCAAACTGCACGGCGGCGAAATTCTCGGCGTGACGGGGCTGCTCGACTCGGGCCGCAACGAGCTCGCGCGCGCACTGGCGGGCGTGGCGCCCGCGCAAGCGGGCGAGGTGCTGCTCGACGGCAAGCCGATTGCGCTGCGCACGCCTTCGGATGCGAAACGCCACCGTATCGGCTATGTGCCCGAAGACCGCCTGAACGAAGGGCTTTTTCTCGACAAGCCGATTCGCGACAATGTGATCACCGCCATGATCTCGAGCCTGCGCGACCGCTTCGGCCAGATAGACCGCGTGCGTGCTCAGGCGCTTGCCGAGCAGACCGTGAAGGATTTGCAGATCGCGACGCCCGGCGTCGACAAGCCCGTGCAATCGCTCTCCGGCGGCAACCAGCAGCGCGTGCTGATCGGCCGCTGGCTCGCCATCGACCCGCGCGTGCTGATCCTGCACGGACCGACAGTAGGCGTGGACGTGGGCTCGAAGGACATCATCTACCGGATCATGCAGCGGCTCTCGCAACGCGGCATAGGCATCATTCTGATCAGCGACGACCTGCCCGAGCTTCTACAGAACTGCGACCGCATCCTGATGATGAAAAAGGGACGCGTGGCCGCCGAATATCGCGCCGACCAGTTGGGCGAGGCCGATCTGTATCACGCGCTGCTTTCCGAAGCGGCATAAAGGACGTCAATCGCCATGAACTCGCGCATCCAGCCGCGCATGAATTCGTCCATCGACTCGTCCAACGATGCGTCCAACGATTCGTCAAGCAGGCAGACCATGACCACTCCGAATGTCGTCGAAGTCGCGCCGAGCGTCGAACCGCAAGGCTTGCGCATGCGGCTCGCGCGCAACCCCGAATGGTTCACCGTCGCGCTGATCGTGGTGACGTGCCTGATAGTCGGCGCGATCAACCCGCGCTTCTTCCAGTTCGCGACGCTGTTCGATCTGCTGCATTCGGCGACCACCATGTCGCTGTTCGCGCTCGGCACGCTCGTCGTGCTGGCGTCGGGCGGCATCGACGTGTCGTTTACCGCAATAGCCGCGTTGACGATGTACGGCATCACCAAGGCCGTGTTTGCCTGGTGGCCCGATGCGCCGTTCGCGCTGATACTCGTCACCGGAGCGCTGGGCGGTGTACTGCTCGGCGTCGTCAACGGGCTGCTCGTGCACCGGCTCAAAGCGCCTTCGCTGATCGTCACGATCGGCACGCAGTACCTGTACCGCGGTTTGCTGCTGACCTTCATCGGCACGACGTTCTTCATGAACATTCCGCACAGCATGGATCACTTCGGCCGCATTCCGCTCTTTTTCTATCACACCGCTGACGGCCTGCGCGCGGTGCTGCCGGCTTCGGTGCTGGCGCTGGTGGCCACCGCGCTCGTCACATGGTGGCTGCTCAACCGTACGATGATGGGCCGCGGCGTCTATGCAATGGGCGGCTCGCTCGCCATTGCCGAGCGGCTCGGCTACAACCTGCGCGCCATCCATCTGTTCGTGTTCGGCTATACGGGCATGCTGGCCGGCATCGCCGGGATTCTGCATGTGTCGAACAACCGCCTTGCGAATCCGTTCGACCTGGTCGGCTCGGAGCTCGACGTGATCGCCGCCGTGATTCTGGGCGGCGCACGCATTACGGGCGGCACGGGGACCGTGGCGGGGACGTTGCTCGGCGTGGTGCTGGTCACGCTGATCAAGAGCGTGCTGATTCTCGTCGGAGTGCCGAGCACATGGCAGAAGGTCATTATCGGCGCGTTCATTCTGCTGGCCGGCACGCTGTTCGCATTGCAGCGCAAGCGGTGAGGGATGGGTAGGTCGCCGTTTGGCGGCTTTGCGCGACAACTGGCAGCGCCAGCACGGAGGCAGACGGTTCGGAGGCTCTGAGGTTTAGCGGTTCAAAGGCTTCGCGGTTCAGCTGTTTAGCAGCTTCGCGGTTTGGCACCTTTGCAGTTCAGCGGTCCAGCCGCTTTGCGCCGCAATACAACGCGAAGCGAAGGTCGCTGGCGACGAACACCTCGCACGGCCCGCCCGTGCTACTGACGCTTGCGCGCCTGCTGGCCCTCTTCGGTGATGATCGAGTCGAAGTCTTCGATCTGCGAGAAGCGCACCGCCTTCACCACGCCGAACTTGCTTTTATCCACCACCAGATGCCGTTCGACGGCGCTCGCCATCGCGGCCTGCTTCACCGCGACCTCATGGAAGTTCCAGCAGGTCACGCCGCGCGCGGTATCCACGCCGCCTGCAGAGATAAACGCCTTGTTGATGCCCATGCGGCGCAGCATCTCGAGGCTTTCTTCGCCCGCAAACGAATCCGACGAAGGCACATAGACGCCGCCGAGCAGGATCATCCGCACGTTCGGCTTGCGCCGCAACGCCTCCGCGACGTTCAGCGAATAGCACACCACGGTGACGTGGCGCTCGGGCGGAATCAGGCGCGCGAGCGCGACGAGGGTCGTCCCGCAATCGATGAAAAGCGTTTCGTTGTTGCCGATCAGTCCCGCGGCAATGGACGACGCTTCGGCCTTGGCCTGTGCGAAGTGATCCTTCTCCTGCTCCAGCGAATAGCCCGCGTTGTTCGGCACGTCGGTCGCGCTGACGATGTAGCCGCCCAGATAGGTGAAGCGGTCCGAACTGGCAGCGATGTCGCGGCGCACCGTCATCTCGGAGACGCCGAGCAGGGCCGCGGCATCGCGCAGGCGCATCACGTTTTGCCGGGTCAGCGCGTCGGCCAGCGCGCGAAGGCGATCGGGTTTGAGCATGGAGTTCCTGGCGCGTGGGAGTGTGTGAACGACGTTAGATTTTGTTCAGCCGTGTTGAAACGATTATAACGACAGCTGACAGGCGCGGCGAGCGCAGAGGCGAAGCAGGGCGTGAGTTTTGTGACGGCTCTGCTGCTTGCGGCGGATGCAGGAATAGAGACGCGCGAATAGAGACATACGAACAGAGAGAGACGGAAATAGAGACACGAGGACAGAGACCTACGCAGCCCAAAGCGCGCGAGAACACGCCAGCGACCGCACGCGAACACGCCACCCGCTGTCCGCATCGCACATAGGAACGCGCTTTGCTCGCTTCACCACGCGGCTCCGCATAGGTCCGCGCCTTTCGACTGACAACCACGTTTGGAGATTGCCATGGACGGCCTGCCGGGCGAACCCACCGTAGAGGACCGCATCCGCAAGCGCGCTTACGAATTGTGGGAAAGCGACGGCTCGCCGGAAGGCCGAGCCGACGATTACTGGGCACGCGCCGAGGCGCAGATCCAGGCTGAAGGCGAAGCGGGCGACGCCGAGCCCGCGGCCGCCGCCGATCAATCGGGCAAAGGGCGGCGTGCGGCCGAAGCGATCGGCGATGAAGGCGCAGAGGTGCCTGACAACACCTCCGGCAGCCGCTAGCCGCGGCGCAACGCAAGTTAGCGCACCGCAACGCAGCGCAACCCATAACCACGACACGCGGGAGGAGCATCATGGATTTCGAATACGGAGGGTGCATCGTCCATCTGACGGCGGGCGTCGACGCGGGCACGATCGTCGCGCATGCGAGGATCGAGGTCACGCCAGGCAGCGTGAGTTCGGGCGACGACACGCACGACATGGAGTTTCACCGCGATTTCGTCGACGAACACGAGGCGCTCGAATTCGCGCGCGAGCGTGCGACCGCGTGGATAGACGAGCACGTCGAGCGTGCAGAGGGCGCCGAGCCGGCGGCGCCCGCCGACGGCTACAGCGGCCCGATCGCCTAGCGAATCTCGCGCAACGCGTTTTGCAGGCGCTCGCCACGCGGTGAGCGCTACGCTTAATTTCATTGCGGGCCTGTACATTTTTCCATCCGCGAAAACTGCGGCGGCTCACGCGCGACATTGGCGGGCATGCACCATGCGGCGCGTCTCGCATCGGTTAGTCGAACGGAGCAGGGCATGCGTATCGCGCAGGTTTCGCCGCTGTATGAGAGAGTGCCGCCCGTCGCGTATGGCGGCGTGGAAAGAGTGGTGGCGTGGCTCGTGGACGGTCTCGTTGCGCGAGGCCACGACGTGACGCTCTTTGCGAGCGGCGACTCGTGCACGCGAGCGCGGCTCGTGTCCGGCAGCGACTGCGCGATTCGCCTGATCGAAGATACCGCCGACCCGCAGGCGTTCCACTTCGCGATGCTCGAGGAAGTGGTGCAGCGCGCGGACGAATTCGACATTGTGCATTTTCATACCGACTACGCGAGCTTTCCGTTCGCGCGGCGGCTCGGCTGCGCGTCGCTGACCACCTTGCACTGGCGGCTCGATGTGCCGGGCCTCAGCACGCTTTACCGGCAGTTCGCCGACATGCCGCTGGTGTCGATCTCGAACGCGCAGCGCGCGCCGCTGCCGTGGCTCGACTGGCGCGCCACGGTGCATCACGGCCTGCCCGCCGATCTGCTGCGCTTTCATGACCGGCCCGACGCTTACGTGGCGTTTCTCGGCCGCATCGCGCCCGCCAAGCGGCCCGACCGCGCGATCGACATTGCAAGACGTGCGGGTTTGCCAATTCGCATCGCAGCGAAAATCGACAATGGCGACCGCGCGTATTTCGACGAAGAGATTGCCGGCCTGTTGCAGATGCCGCATGTCGAGTATTGCGGCGAAGTGGATGACGCCGGCAAGAACGATCTGCTCGGACAAGCACGCGCATTGCTGTTTCCGATCGACTGGCCCGAACCCTTCGGCCTCGTGATGATCGAGGCGCTCGCCTGCGGCACGCCGGTGATCGCGTTCGATCACGGCGCGGCGCGTGAAATCGTCGAACATGGCGTGACAGGCTTTCTGGTCGATTCCGTCGACGAAGCCGTGGCCGCGCTCGCGAAGATCGACAGCATCAGCCGCGCCGCGTGCCGCGCGGCCTTCGAGCGCCGCTTCACGGTGGAGCGCATGGTCGATCAGTACCTGGACATTTACGAGGCGATGGTGCGCGCCGCGCAACCGCTGCAAGCCGGCTGAAACACGGCTTGAACACGGCCTAAACCAAGGCTCACTCAGAGAAAACGAACGGGGATCACGGAGCGCTTTCCATGCGATTTTTTGCCCTTGCGACCGACTATGACAACACCCTGGCGTCCGACGGACGCGTCGCCGACGCGACGTGGGACGCGCTCGAGCGCCTGCGCGCCTCGGGCCGCCAGGCGATCCTCGTGAGCGGCCGCGAGATGGACGACCTGCTCGAGATCTGTCCGCGCCTGGACCTGTTTTCGCGCGTCGTCGCGGAAAACGGCGGCGTGCTGTACACGCCTTCCACGGGCATGCGGCGCCTGCTGGC
>Ga0209371_1002507_pt1 | contig 10170 bp, 10 predicted proteins | sample AgamicAtAmrz_FD_187165 | JGI IMG/M metagenome (GOLD analysis project Ga0209371, IMG submission 187165) | Agave microbial communities from Guanajuato, Mexico - At.Am.rz (SPAdes) (version 2) | ecosystem: Host-associated > Plants > Roots > Rhizosphere | place: Guanajato, Mexico | collected 2012-06-07
GGCCGCTCGCGGTTATCGGGTCGCGGTGAACTATCGCCAGCGCGAGGCAGAAGCGCAGGAGGTGGTCAGCCAAATCCGGCAGCAGGGCGGGGAAGCCTTTGCGATTCAGGCTGATATCGCGGATGAAGAGGCGGTGAAGGCGATGTTTGCGCAGCTCGATCTGCAGGCGGAACCGCTGGCGCTGCTGGTGAACAACGCCGGTATCCTGTTTCAGCAGTGCCGCACCGAACAGCTGGATGCAGCGCGTCTGCAAAAGGTGTTTGCTACCAATGTTATCGGCACCTTTCTCTGTTGCCGGGAGGCGGTTAAGCGGATGGGTACCCATCATGGCGGCCAGGGCGGGGCGATCGTGAACGTTTCATCGGCGGCGTCACGCACCGGCGCACCGGGCGAATATGTCGATTACGCCGCTTCAAAAGGGGCGATGGATACCCTGACCAGAGGATTGTCGCTGGAAGTGGCGCAGCAGGGCATCCGGGTAAACGGTGTCCGGCCGGGCTTCATCTATACAGAGATGCATGCTGACGGCGGCGAGCCGGGCAGAGTAGACCGGCTTGCCAGTGCGATTCCGATGGGACGTGGCGGAGAAGCGGAGGAGATTGCGGAAGCGATCGTCTGGCTGGCCAGTGAAGCGGCTTCATACGTGACCGGCAGCATCATTGACGCTGCCGGTGGGCGCTGAGGCGTTTCGCCGCCGCCGCGGCGGGACGCGTCAGAGGTTTTCGCCATTGCTGGCGATAACCTGCTGATACCAGCCAAAGCTCTTCTTCTTCGCACGGGAAAAGTCACCGCTGCCATCATCGTTTTTATTCACATGAATAAAGCCGTAACGCTTGTCGTACTGTCCTGTGGTGAACGAGACGCAGTCCAGGCAGCCCCACGGGGTGTAGCCCATTAACTCGACGCCATCATAGCTGACGGCTTTCTTCATCTCTTCAATGTGTGCGCGCAGGTAGTCGATGCGGTAATCATCGTCAATCATCCCGTCGGCACCCGGCTTATCGATCGCGCCAAAGCCATTTTCCACAATAAACAGCGGCTTCTGATAACGTTCATAAAGGTCGTTCAGGGCATAGCGCAGGCCAACCGGGTCGATCTGCCAGCCCCAGTCGGAGGCTTTCACATGCGGGTTTTTCACTACGCCTTCAAAGCCGGTAATCGGATCGTCAACGCCGCTGGCATCGGTCTTCACGGCGTTGCTCATGTAGTAGCTGAAGCCAACGTAGTCTGCGCAGCCCTGACGCAGCGTTTCGGCATCGTCAGCTTCCATCTGAATGTCATACCCTTTGCGTGCCCACTCTTTCAGGGTATAGGCCGGATAGTATCCGCGCATCTGCACATCACTGAACACGTAGCGCTGATGCATCGCTTCCTGCGCCAGGGCCACATCATCCGGATGGCAGGAGAACGGGTAGACCGGCACCATGGCGATCATGCAGCCAATCTGAAAGTCCGGATTGATGTCGTGCCCGAGTTTCACCACTTTTGCGCTGGCAACAAACTGATGGTGCATCACCTGATACATCGCCTCTTCAGGCTTCTCATGTTCAGTGAAGATCACCCCTGAGCAGCAGTATCCAAACAGCGGATAACGCCAGTTGCGCTGGTTGTTGATCTCGTTGAAGGTCATCCAGTATTTCACTTTGTTTTTATAGCGCTTCAGCACCACTTCACTGAAGCGCACAAAGAAGTCGACCACTTTACGGTTATGCCAGCCGCCATACTCTTTAACCAGGTGATAAGGCATTTCGAAGTGAGAGAGGGTGATGACGGGTTCAATGCCATACTTCAGCAGTTCATCAAACAGGTCGTCATAGAATTGCAGGCCCGCTTCGTTGGGCTGCTGCTCATCCCCGTTCGGGAAGATGCGGGTCCAGGCAATGGAGGTGCGGAAACATCTGAAGCCCATCTCGGCAAACAGCGCGACATCCTCTTTATAGTGAGAGTAGAGCTCCACGCCCTGATGGTTCGGATAGAAATGGCCGGGCTGCACGCCATCGGTAATGACCCGATCAACACCATGTGAACCGCCGGTCAGCACGTCTGCAATGCTGACTCCTTTGCCGCCCTGATCCCAGCCGCCTTCAACCTGATGCGCTGCCACCGCGCCACCCCAGAGAAAGTCTTTGGGTAACTGCAATTCTGCACTCATGTTTCACTCCGTTCCGGATAAAGAAATTGCGATGAGTGTAGCAAGGCAATAATCAAAGTCACGATATAACACCGCGCGAGAAATGGCGTTTGTTACCTGTGAAAAACAGGCTGTTTTATTTTCGCAGCTGGCGGCCGATCGCCTCAATAATATAGGTTACCGGAACCTGTGTCGTAATGTCCGTGTTGTCAGCCAGACGAATAATCGGCACATGGTAGCAGAGGGTAAAATCGCCGATTTTCGCCAGCGAGCTGCTCTCCGTATTCGTTATCGCAATGATTCTGCACTTGTTCAGGCTGAACTGGCTGGCAATACGCAGGATCTCTTCGGTTTCACCGGAGACGGATAAAATAATCGCAATCGCGTTCTGATAGAGGTCGGGACTGATCGGATAATAGGGATCATCAATTGCGTGGCTGAATTTACCGAGGTTAGAGAAAAAGCGGGCGCCATATTTCGCCAGGCTGCCTGATGTGCCGACGCCAATAAAGAAAACCTGCTCAGCCTGAGCAATTTTCTGTGCGGCCTGAGCGATGAGCTGTTCAAACGCCGGGTTGTTAATGCTGTTAAAGAAACTCAGCATCTCACTCACCCCGGCGGTATTCAGCTGAGGCGTATGCTGCTGTTCGGCTAAGCGCAGACGAATGCGAAATTCTGACCAGCCTTCACAGTGCATCTTACGGCAGAAGCGCAGCACGGTGGTCGTGGAGACTCCCGCCTGCTCAGCCAGTTCGCGGATGGTCATATAACTGACGCCTTCACGATGTTTAATGATGAACTGATAGACCTGCATTTCCAGATCGTTAAGACGGGCGAGATCGCGGTGCGAAAACATGGATGACTCGTTGAACGGTTGACCTGGGGTCAGTCTATCAGATTCAGCAGCCGGTTTAACGGTTACAGAATTTCATAAGATAATTTTAGCGTACAGGTGTACACTGAAATCGTTATCAACCCGGCTGGAGAATATTATCACTGCGATTACGCTGTTCAGGACACACTTATGACCCCCACACTTTCTCACAAACCACGACCCGCAGCGGACGACTGGTTCGGCGAAGAAATTGCCAACAGTATCAGTCATGGTCTGGGCTGTCTGTCAGGCATCGCTGGCCTGGTGCTGATGCTTCATCAGGCCATCGAACGCCAGGCGGATACCCTGACCTTTGTCAGCTACAGCCTTTATGGCGGCAGTATGATCCTGCTGTTTCTGGCTTCGACGCTCTATCATGCCATTCCCGATGGCCCGGTCCGGCCCTGGCTGAAAACGTTTGACCACTGCGCGATCTATCTGCTGATCGCCGGAACCTACACGCCGTTTCTGCTGGTGGGACTCAGGACGCCGCTGGCGTATGGATTAATGGCGGTAATCTGGGGGCTGGCGCTGGCCGGTATTCTGTTTAAGCTTACCATTGCCCATCGCTTTAAAGTGCTGTCGCTGGTGACCTATCTCTGTATGGGGTGGCTGTCGCTGATCGTGGTTTATCAGCTGGCCATGATTATGCCGCCAGCCTGTATCTGGCTGCTGGCAGCAGGCGGGATAATCTACTCGCTGGGGGTGATTTTCTATGTGGCACGCCGCATTCCCTACAATCATGCCATCTGGCATGGATTCGTACTGGGCGGCTCACTCTGTCATTTCTGCGCCATCTACTTCTATGTACGCTGACGCTTCGCGAATGTGGCCCTGACGTGACGTCAGGGCCAGAAGGTGACTCAGCTCTCATCCAGCGAATAGGGCAGGGGCTGCACCGTCAGATGGCCACCTTCATCGCCTTCAACCCGAAGCACGCTGTCCGGCTCCAGATCGTTGTTCAGCACCACCTGAATCCAGCTGGTGCCATCATCCAGCTGCACAGCCGCCAGCACGCTGCCGGTACGACGCCAGCGCTCACCCATCTGCAGCTCCAGCGGCGCGTTGGCTTCAGGCAGATGGCTTGCCTTACCCGCCAGCCAGTAAAGGGCGCGTTTGTTAGCACCGCGATATTTCGCCCGGGCCACCATCTCCTGTCCGGCATAGCAGCCTTTTTTAAAGCTGATGGCATCCAGCGCCTGCAGGTTGGTGGCCTGCGGAATAAACTGCACGCTGGTGGCGGGAACGATCACCGGAATACCGGCTTCGATATCCAGCGCCAGCCACTGCTGGCTGTCGTTGAACTGTGCATCCTCGCTGAGTTTCTGCTTCAGTACGTCGGCCTGGGCCGGTGATGTCACAATCAGAAAACGTTCGGCCGGATGCGCAAACCACAGCAGGGTAGTTTCACCCTGATGCACCACCGGCTTCTCGCTGTCAGGCAACGCCTCAAACAGGTTAGCCAGGGCAGCACGCGCCTGGAAACCAGCCACACCCAGCAGAAGTGCTTCATCGTCGGGCGTCATCGTGACTTTTGAAAACACCGCATATTTCTTCAGCTCGGCCAGCTGGGTGTCGCGCAGTTCGCGCCGGATCAGGTAGGCATACCCTTCACCGCGATGAAACAGACGCAGATTGCTCCACATTTTGCCTTTGGCGTCGCAGTGCGCGGCGGGGGAGTGATGATCGGCATCCAGCGCCGCGACATCCAGCGTTAACTGACCCTGCAGGTAGGCAGTGCTGTCCGCACCGGTAATCGAAACCAGTGCCCAGCTGTCCAGTGACATCAGGGTTAACGGCAGACGGGACGACGCGGCAGGCTGGCGCGGCGGTAAAGTAAAAGTGGGCATGGAGATATCCTGTGTAAGAAGGTTCATCCGGAACAATGTCTTCAATGTTAAAAGAGCCGCCTGGCAATGCAACCTGTTTACGGAAAACGTCGCACAAAAGGCGTGATAACCCTGCAAAGAGGCCGCCTGAAATGTGGCAGGTTGCACAGCATGCGACGCAGCGCCTGCGAGCCGTAGTAAACCAGGTTACACTAAGCGCCACGTTGTGAACTGTGGAAACTGATGCATGGATATTAATGATAAATCACGTATTCAGTGGGCCTGCCGTCGCGGCATGCTGGAACTGGATGTGGCGATTATGCCGTTCTTCAAATTTGAGTATGACACGCTGAGCGACACCGATAAGCAGGTCTTTGTCGCGCTGCTGAAGAGTGACGATCCCGATCTGTTCAACTGGCTGATGAATCACGGCGAGCCAAAGGATCCTGAGCTTAAGCGGATGGTCAATCTCATCCAGCAGCGCAACCATGAGCGCGGCCCGGTGGCAATGTAAGCTGCGGCCCTCCCGGCTGGCGTGCGGGGTGCTGTGCGTCTGGCTGGTGGCTGCCGTCTCGGGCGTGCTCCTCATGACGCTGCCCGCGGGTGGGGAGCTGCTGCGGAGCGGAATGATCCTGCTGTTACTGGCGGAGGGCGCGTGTGTCTGCCGGCGGCTGAGGCTGCGGCGCGGGACGCTGGAGCGGGAAAGTGTCCATTGCTGGATCTGGCAGGGAAAACGCTGGCGTCCCACTCAGCCACTGCGCTGGTTACCGGCGGGCGTGCTGCTGGTGGCGAAGAGCGAAGAGGGTAACAGGCTGCGCTGGTGGCTGATGCAGGACGCTATGCAGCCTGACGAATGGCGGGCGTTGCGCGCCTGCTGCTTCAGCAGGCCGCGACATTAACGGCGAAGAGGCATAAGCGCGCATTTCGACTGACCCGCGGCCGGTCAGGTTCTGCCAGGCATTCCGCGCCGTCTCCGTATGTGGCTGGCGGCCGCAACGGCTGAAGAGGGTTACAGCAGTCCGGCAGTCTCGGTTAACACCTGCTCGCACCACTGCTCAACGCGCTCATCCGTCACTTCAAACTGATTCACATCATCCAGCGCCAGGCCGACAAACTGTGTGCCATCGGCAGTGAGCGGTCGGGGACTGGTGAACTCATAGCCCTCCAGCGGCCAGTAGCCCACGAAACGTACCCCCATCGGCTGCAGCAGATCGTGCAGCATACCGAGCGCATCCAGAAACCATTCACCGTAGCCAATCTGATCGCCCATGCCATACAGCGCCACAATCTTATTCTGCAGATTCAGCGCGGGCAGCTGCGTCCAGATCGCCTCCCAGTCCTCCTGCAACTCACCAAAATCCCAGGTGGGGATGCCCATGATCAGCAAATCGTACTGCTCCATCAGGCGCGGGTCATCATCCTTAACGTTATGCAGCGTGACCAGCTCGTCGCCGATGAAATCGCGAATTTTCTCCGCCACGATTTCGGTGTAACAGGTACTGGAACCGTAAAACAGACCGATTTTCATGCAGATAACACTCTGTAAATACTGACTTTGGCGCAATTGTACCAGAAGCGCTGCTGAATCAGGCATAATGAGCATGATTTTACACCAGACGGCGGAGATAACGTGCAGGACAGCGAACTGACAGAACAGTTTCTTGATGCGCTCTGGATTGAGCGCAATCTGGCGCAGAACACGCTCTCCTCCTATCGCCAGGATCTCCAGACGCTGACCGGCTGGCTGGCGCATCACCAGCTGACGCTGCTCAGCGTGACGCCAGCCGATCTGCAGCAGTTTCTGGCTGAACGGCTGGAAGGAGGCTACAAGGCGACCAGCTCAGCGCGGCTGCTCAGCGCCATGCGTCGCCTGTTCCAGTATCTGTACCGTGAAAAAGTGCGCCCCGACGATCCCAGTGCGCTACTCTCGGCACCCAAACTGCCACAGCGACTGCCGAAAGATCTCACTGAGGCGCAGGTCGAGCGGCTGTTGCAGGCACCTAATACCGATATCCCACTGGAGCTGCGCGATAAGGCGATGCTGGAGCTGCTCTATGCCACCGGCCTGCGCGTCTCCGAACTGACGGGGCTGACGCTCAGCGACATCAGCCTGCGTCAGGGCGTCGTCCGGGTAATCGGTAAAGGCGATAAAGAGCGGCTGGTGCCATTAGGTGAAGAAGCGGTTTACTGGCTGGAGCAATATATGGAACATGGTCGCCCGTGGCTGCTTAATGGTCAGACGCTGGACGTAATGTTTCCCAGTAATCGGGCGCAGCAGATGACGCGCCAGACCTTCTGGCATCGTATTAAGCATTACGCCACGCTGGCCGGCATCGACGCCGAAAAGTTATCACCGCATGTGATGCGCCATGCCTTTGCCACGCATCTGCTGAACCACGGCGCCGATTTACGTGTCGTACAGATGTTGCTGGGGCATAGCGATCTCTCCACCACGCAAATTTATACGCATGTCGCCACCGAGCGCCTGCGTCAGTTGCATCAACAACACCATCCGCGAGCCTGAACCGCGGCCATAAGGACAACGATGAACAAGCATTTTGCCATGCTGGCCCTGTTAGCCAGCGCCTTTTCCGGTCTTGCTCAGGCCGATGACAGCGCCATTCAGCAATCCCTGAAAAAGCTCGGGCTGAATCAGACAGAGATCAGCCCGTCCCCGCTGCCAGGGTTCAAAACCGTGCTGTCAGAGAGCGGCGTGCTCTACGTGACCGACGACGGTAAACATATGATTCAGGGCCCGCTGTATGACGTCAGCGGCACTCAGCCGGTGAACGTCACCAATAAGCTGCTCGATAAAAAGGTCGAGGCGCTGGTACCGGAGATGATCGTCTACAAAGCGCCTAAAGAGCAGCATGTCGTGACCGTCTTTACCGACATTACCTGCGGCTACTGTCACAAGCTGCACGAGCAGATGGCGGACTACAACGCACTGGGTATCACCGTGCGCTACCTGGCGTTTCCGCGGGAAGGGCTGAATGGTCAGATCGCACCGGCGATGAAAGCGATCTGGTGCAGCGCCGACCGCAACAAAGCCTTTGACGAGGCGATGAAAGGCAATGCGCCGAAGATGGCTGCGCCCGACAGCTGCAAAATTGATATTGCTCAGCACTACAAACTGGGCGTGCTGTTCGGCATTCAGGGCACCCCGGCCATGCTCACCGACAGCGGCATGATGATCCCCGGTTATCAGACGCCGCAGGAGCTGAAGCAGGTGCTGGACAATCAGAAGCGTGGTGGTTAATCGGTGGTAAAACAGGATGTGGAACTCCGTCGCCGTGAGGTGACGGTAGAAGATGCGCTGCCGGCGACCCTGCCGCCGCTGCTGAAGCGACTCTATCTGCATCGCGGTGTGCGCGATGCCGCAGAGCTGGAGCGCGGTGCAAAAAATCTGCTGCCGTTTCAGTCCTTAAGCGGGATTGAGAGCGCCGTTGCGCTGCTGCATCAGGCGCTGCTGGATGGCCGTCGTATCATGGTGGTCGGCGACTTTGATGCCGATGGCGCGACCAGTACCGCGCTGACGGTGATGGCGCTGCGCAGTATGGGCGGCAGTAACGTGCAGTATCTGGTGCCAAATCGCTTTGAAGATGGGTATGGCCTCAGCCCGGAAGTGGTGGAGCAGGCGCGTGCACGGGGCGCCGCCATGATCCTGACGGTCGATAACGGCATCTCCTCCCACGCCGGGGTGGAGTACGCGCATCAGCACGGCATTCCGGTGCTGATCACCGATCATCACCTGCCGGGCGAGACCTTACCGGCCGCTGAGGCGATCGTGAATCCTAACCTGCCCGACTGCGACTTTCCTTCACGGGCGCTGGCGGGCGTTGGCGTTGCGTTCTATCTGATGCTGGCGCTGCGCGCCCATCTGCGCACCCAGGGCTGGTTCGGCGTTACCCGCGCCGAGCCAAATCTGGCCGGGATGCTGGACCTGGTGGCGCTCGGCACGGTCGCCGATGTGGTGCCGCTCGACGTTAACAACCGTATTCTGGTATGGCAGGGGCTGAGCCGTATCCGGGCCGGAAAATGCCGGCCAGGCATCCGGGCGCTGCTGGAGATTGCGAATCGCGATGCGCGTCAGCTGGCGGCCAGCGATCTCGGTTTTGCGCTGGGGCCACGGCTTAATGCCGCGGGGCGGCTCGACGACATGTCGGTGGGCGTGGCGCTGCTGATGACTGATGACCTGAGTCAGGCGCGGATGTTAGCCAGTGAGCTGGACGCACTCAACCAGACGCGAAAAGAGATCGAGCAGGGCATGCAGAGCGAGGCGCTGGCGTTGTGTCAGGCGCTGGAGCGTGAGCAGCGCGATCTGCCGCTGGGTCTGGCCTTCTATCATCCCGAGTGGCATCAGGGCGTCGTGGGCATTCTGGCTTCACGACTGAAAGAGCGTTTTCATCGTCCGGTCATTGCCTTCGCGCCCGCGGGCGATGGCACGCTGAAAGGCTCGGGACGTTCGATTGCCGGTCTGCATCTGCGTGATGCGCTGGAGCGGCTGGATACCCTTAACCCCGGCCTGATGCTGAAGTTTGGTGGCCACGCGATGGCGGCAGGCTTATCGCTGGAAACGGACCGCTACGAGGAGTTCCGTCAGCGCTTTGCCGACCTGGTCGGTGAGTGGCTGGACGGCGAATCGCTGCAGGGCATCATCTGGTCTGACGGTGCCCTGCAACCGCAGGATTTTTCGCTGCAGACGGCTGAGATGCTGCGTGAGGCGGGCCCCTGGGGCCAGGCTTTCCCGGAACCGGCCTTCGACGGCAGGTTTAAGCTGCTGCAACAGCGGCTGGTGGGCGAGCGGCATCTGAAAGTGATGGTCGAACCGCTCGACGGCGGTCCGCTGATCGACGGTATCGCCTTTAATGTCGATACCACACTGTGGCCTGACAGCAGCGTGCGTCAGGTCGAACTGGCTTATAAGCTGGATATCAACGAGTATCGCGGTAACCGCTCGGTACAGCTGATCATCGACCATCTCTGGCCGCTGAACTAGGTTCTGTCAGGTTTGCGCCTCTGCGATGATGGCAGGCGCGCATGCCTGACTGCCTCCCGTCGTCTCCTCTGACGGGGCCGCAGCGCCAACAGCCGGGAAGAAAATGCGGCGCGTCACGCCGTTCCCGCATCCCCCCTGTCTCAACGCTACAAACTGCCGCCAGTTTCGGGTAAACTTGTGCGTTAAATTTCCTGTCCCATCGAACATAAAAAAGACGCTAAAGCCATGTTTGAAATCAACCCGGTCAAAAACCGTATTCAGGACCTCAGTGAGCGCAGCGACGTTCTTCGGGGGTATCTTTGACTACGATGCCAAGAAAGAACGCCTCGAAGAAGTA
>Ga0209371_1002509_pt1 | contig 10168 bp, 11 predicted proteins | sample AgamicAtAmrz_FD_187165 | JGI IMG/M metagenome (GOLD analysis project Ga0209371, IMG submission 187165) | Agave microbial communities from Guanajuato, Mexico - At.Am.rz (SPAdes) (version 2) | ecosystem: Host-associated > Plants > Roots > Rhizosphere | place: Guanajato, Mexico | collected 2012-06-07
TCGACGCCAATGACAGCTTCACCATGACCGCCGAACTGGAAAACGGCGCCATGGGCGTCATCCATGCCAGCCGCTGGGCGACGGGGCACTTGAACGAGCTCCGCCTGCGCATCCATGGCGACAAGGGAGCGCTCGAAGTCATCCACACGCCCGACTATTCCAGCCTGCGTGCCTGCATCGGCGAGGATGTGGAAAAGGCGATCTGGAAGACGATCGATGTCGACCCCGTGCCGACGAATTACGAAAAATTCGCCAAGGCGGTCATGGAAGGCGGCCCCGCCGATCCGGACTTCCGCCATGCCGCCAATCTGCAGAAGGTGCTCGATCTATCGATCATTGCGGATCGGGAACGGCGTGAGGTAGCTGTTTCGGCTTGATTTTCGAAAGTGCGGCGGGGCAAGCCGCCGCATGGATTGCTGCAAAGGACGCTCCTTGCTCTCCGTCACCCCGGACTTGATCCGGGGTCCAGCGCGATCAAGTCTTTGCTCTTTTCCCGGCGCAGACGCGCCGTGACTGAATGCCGGATCAAGTCCGGCATGACGGAGGGACCTTGTAGCTCCCTCAAACCCCGCGCTTGTTCCCCCACAACAGCACATGCAGCTGCGGCAGCACCCGCGCCGAAAACCAGCGGTCTTCGCTGACCTTATCAACCAGCCACAACATCCGGTCCATCACCCCGTCGATATCCACACGCGCATCGTCATCATCGGGCGGCGGCGGGGTATGGTTGCCGGGCTGGAGATAGACGGGCAGATGCGGGAAACGCGCGGATTCCGCCTTGGCATAGGCGTAATCCACATCGTCGAAGACCACGATCTTCAGCGCCACCTGCGGCCCCTCGCCGGCGGCGGCAAGACAGTCCTCGAAAGCCCGCCAGTCCGTTTCCATGCCGCTCGATGGCGGCTTGGGGCTCAGCACCAGATGGTCGAGATCGGCAAACCAGTCTTTCGCTATGCTGCCCTGCGTTTCCAGCGCGAAACGATACCCCTCGCCCTGCCCCTTCGCGATCAAGGCTCCGAGCGGTTGAATGGCCGGATTGCCACCCGAAAGCGAGACCGTCAGCGGCACGCCGCCGGAAAGCTGCCGCACCTCCTGCCAGATCGCTTCAACCGGCATCGGTTTCCACGTGTCACGGTACTCGCTGTCAACGGCATGCAGCGTATCGCACCAGGAGCAGCGGTAATCGCAGCCGCCGGTACGCACGAAGACGGTCGGCAGACCGATCAGCACGCCTTCGCCCTGAATGGTCGGACCGAAGATTTCGCTGATGCGGATCGTGGTTTCCTTCGCTGCAATCTTTTGTGCAGCCGCCGTCATGGCCGGTATTCCGCCCAGGTCTTGGTGGTTTCGCTCACCCGCACGGCGCTGGTTTCCGGCAGGCGATCCTTGCACCAGTCGTAGAAATGTTTTGCCAGATATTCCGCCGTCACCCGGTCATGGCCGAGGACATCGTTCAGGTGGCGGTGATCGAAATGATCGTCGATATAACGCTTGAGCGGTGCAAGCTCATGATAGTCGCGGACGAAACCATGCTCGTTAAGTTCCTCGCCCGATAGCTCGACCTCAACGATGTAATTATGGCCGTGCAGACGGTTGCATTGGTGATCGGACGGCAGGCTTTTCAGCTGGTGCGAGGCGGAGAAGTGAAACTCCTTGGTAATGCGGAACATCAGCGCACCTCCTGCGCCGCAAAGGCATGGGTGGCCGCCACCCAGAAGTCCGGGTCCTCATAGTCGGTCGGATCGGTGACACCGGCCAGATGAAAGGCCTCGCGCCGTTCCACGCAGGTGCCGCAGCGGCCGCAGTGGCGCAAGCCGCCCTTGTAACAGGACCATGTTTCGCCAAACGGCGTGCCGTATTTCGCACCATCGGTGACGATCGCCGCCTTGGAAACGGTGACATAGGGGGCAAAGAGCTTGACGTTGGCATAACCTTCAAGCGCATGCGCCTGCATGGCGTTGAAACTGTCGATAAAGCCCGGCCGGCAATCGGGGTAGATGAAGTGATCGCCGCCATGCACGGCAATCGCCACCGCATCCGCCTGCTGCGCGGCGGCCAGCCCGAAAGCGATGGTGAGCATGATGGCATTGCGGTTCGGCACCACGGTGGAGCGCATGGTCTCTTCCGCATAGTGCCCGTCCGGCACCTCCACGTCGTCAGTCAGCGCCGAACCGGTGAGATGGGCGCCAATGGTTCTGATATCGATGACATGATGCGGCACGTCGAGACGCCTTGCGCAATCGGCGGCGTATTCCAGCTCCTTCCTGTGGCGCTGGCCATAATCGAAGGAGACGAGAGCGAGAAGTTCGTGTTCCGCCGCGATTTTATGCGCAAGCGAAACGGAGTCCAATCCGCCGGAGCAGATGACGATGGTTTTCATAATTTGGGATCCCTTGTTTTGACCGGGTGGGCTGCGACCGGATTACGGGGAGCGGCTTTAAACCAAACCGACAGGCTTGTGAAGGGCCTTGCGAAAATCGCGCAAAACCACGCCATCACGAAAATGCCCCGCCACAGCAACAAGACGAAACAAACGGGACATAAGCGGGAAACCGGCACGATCTAGAACGATGCGAAATCTGCTGTTCTTGAAGGGTCCTGCCGATGGTGGCGGCTGATACATTTCTGTTTTCGCTGAGCAATCTCAGCTCTCTCGGCACCGGCATCCTGATGGCGATGGCGGGCATGCTTTATCTCACGCTCACCATTCGAGGACTGATCACCGCAATGCGTCATGGATAAGGCTCTCGACACAAAACGCCACCGGTTCAGGCGCAATCTCACCACGGCGCTCGTTGTCGCCTCGGCGGCGCTCGTCGCAGCGGTTGGCATAGCCCCGTTCGTCTTCCTGATCTGGATGATTAGAACCGTTGCACGGTGGCTGGGGCTTTTCATCGGCTTTTAAGGAGTTCAAGCGCGAACACGCGACGCTCGCCGCAACCGGCTGAGCGGGGAAGGCCCGGCGGACTGGCAGTACGCCGGGCCTTCTTTTTTGTAAACAGGGGCTTAGCGCAATAACGCCTGCGCCTCCTCGATGCCGAGTGCCGCCGGCTGGGTGCAGGTCGTCCTCATCTCGATGAAGCGCCCCTCTTCGCCTGACTTCAGGATCGAGGTCATCACATCGATGCCGTGCAATGAGCGGTCGAGCGAGCAGCGGGCATCGCGGCCTTCCAAAAGCGCAATCGCCATATCGGCAAGGCCCGCCGTGCGGTAATTGGCGCGCGGGCCGTTCGGGCTTTCCTGATTGGCGATGCCGAAAGGATGCGCCCAGTCTTCCAGCGGCTGGATATTCTTGTCGCGACCGCTCATCTCCACCACGCCGCCGAAGAAGTTCGGGTCCGGCACGTAGATCGAGCCTTCCGTGCCGTAAAGCTCCATATTGGCATGGCGATGCGACCAGACATCCCAGCTGGCCGAAAGCGTGATCGTCGCGCCGTTCACGAATTCCAGCAGGGCATGGATATTGGTCGGCGTTTCGACCGGGATGATTTCGCCGTTCAACGGCTGGCTGGTCACCGTACGGGTCGGATTTGCCATGCTGGTCAGAGCACCGACGCGCTTCACCGGTCCGATGAGGTTGATGAGATTGGCGACGTAATAGGGACCGAGATCGAGGATCGGGCCGCCGCCCTTCAGGAAGAAGAAGCCCGGATTGGGGTGCCACATCTCCATGCCGGGGCTCATCACATGGCAGGTGCCGGAAGTGATGCGCCCGACCTTGCCGTCATCGATATATTGCCGGGCAAGCTGATGCGCGCCGCCGAGGAAAGTATCCGGCGCGCAGCCGACGGACAGCTTCTTTTCGCGGGCGATGCGCCGCAGCTCCTCGCCTTCCTCCAGCGAAAGCACCAGCGGCTTTTCCGAATAGACGTGCTTGCCCGCCTCGAGGGCGGCTTTCGACACCGGAAAATGTGCGGCGGGAATGGTGAGGTTCACCACCACGTCGATATCCTTGTTGGCAAGCAGTTCCTCGATGGACTGCGCGACAACACCGAATTCTTCCGCCCTCAGCTCCGCAGCATTGCGGTTGAGGTCGGCGCAGGCTAGCACCTTGATGCCCTTGAAGAGCGGTGCCAGCGAAAAATAAGCAGACGAGATATTGCCGCATCCGATGATGCCGACGCCAAGATCCTTGGCCATGATGGAAACTCCGAAAATTGAAACTTAGTAGGTTTTGAACGATGCGATCGAGCGGGTGATCAGCCGGTCGATATCCTTCGGATTGTCGTGCTCGACCACAAAATGTTTGGTGGCCGATTTCGCCTTCAGCGCCGCGATAAGGCCCTTCCAGTCCACTATACCATGGCCGACATCGGCCCAGCCATCCTCATCCGCATTCTCGCCTGCCGGTGCGATATCCTTCACATGTACCGCAGTAATGCGCTTGCCGTAGCTTTCGATCCAGGCGAGCGGATCGGCATTGCCGCGAATGATCCAGGCGATATCCGCCTCCCATTTCAGGTCCGGGCCACCGGCAAAGATTTGCTCCTGTGGGGTGGAACCGTCGCCAAGCGTCTTGAACTCGAAATCATGGTTATGCCAACCGAAAACCAGCCCGGCATCCACGAAGGGCTTGCCGGCTTCCTGCAGACGCTTGCCGAAAGCGAACCAGCCTGCGGCATCTGTCGGGCGCTGGTCAGGCATCAGATAAGGGCAATAGATCGCCTCCACGCCCAGAACCTTGGCAATATTGAGCGCCTTTTTCGGATCGCCTTCCAGAAGGTCGAGGCCGAAATGGCCGGTCGGCATGGCAAGGCCATTGGCGTCGAGTTCGGCGCGCAGGCCCTTCAAACCGGCGTCATCCAGCGAAGCGTACATCGCGCCATAACCTTCGACATGTTTATAACCCGCCGCCGAAAGCTTCTTCAGAATGTTGGAAAAAGGCTGGAAGTTACGGGCGCTGTAAAGCTGGAAACCGAGTTCTGTCATTGTCTCCTCCATAGAGATCTGGGTCTTGGGATTGTGTGTGGGGGTAAATCGAAGCTGTTCTAGAGCCGGTCCTCGCTTTGCGCGTCGAACAGCGAGGCCATCGTCATGTCGAGGCCGAGGCGCACCTTGGTGCCGGGTGAAAACCGCCTGTGGCCGCCCACGCGCACGGACATGGTATGCCCGGCATGTTTCAGCCAGATCAGATTGTCCGCACCCATCGGCTCCTCGATATCGACAATCGCCTCGTGCACTTCACCGCCGACGATATCGGCGTCGACGCGCACATGTTCGGGGCGAACGCCCAGAACCACGGCGCGGCCGGCGGCAAGCGGCGTTTCCGAATGATAACCGTCCAGCGCGAAAGTCACGCCATTGGTGGTGAAGACCACCTTGCCGTCCTTTTCGATCAGCTCGCCGCGCAAGAAATTCATGGAAGGCGAGCCGATGAAACCGGCGACGAAGAGGTTTCGCGGCTTGTTGTAGATGGTGACGGGATCGGCGAGCTGCTGGATGACGCCGCTCTTCATAATGGCGATGCGGTCCGCCAGCGTCAGCGCCTCGATCTGGTCATGCGTCACATAGATCATGGTGTTCTTCAGCGACTGGTGCAGCCGCTTGATTTCGACGCGCAGTTCCGAGCGCAGCTTGGCGTCGAGGTTGGAGAGCGGCTCGTCGAACAGGAACACGTCAACATCGCGCACAAGTGCCCGGCCGATCGCCACGCGCTGGCGCTGGCCGCCGGAAAGCTCGGCCGGCTTGCGCTTCAGCAGCGGCTCGATCTGGAGGATGCCGGCCGCCCTTTTGACGCGGCGGTCGATTTCCTCTTTCGGCACCTTGGCGACCTGAAGGCCGAAGGACAGGTTTTTCTCCACCGTCATCTGCGGATAAAGCGCATAGGACTGGAACACCATGCCAATGCCGCGATCCTTCGGCTCTTCCCAGGTGACGTTGCGGTCCTTGATGAAGATTTGCCCATCGGTCGGCTCCAGAAGGCCGGCGATACAATTGAGAAGGGTCGACTTGCCGCAGCCGGAAGAGCCGAGCAGCACGAGGAATTCGCCGTCGTAAATATCGAGATTGAGGTCTTTCAGCACGGTGACGGCGCCGAAGGACAGGGAAAGATCGCGGATGGAAACGCTTTTGTTCATATAGCTCAACCTTTTACTGCGCCTGCGGCAATGCCGCGGACGAAAAGCCTGCCGGAGACGAAATAGACGATCAGCGGCACGGCACCCGTGAGAAGGGTGGCGGCCATATTGACGTTATATTCCTTCACGCCCTGCACGGAGTTGACGATATTATTGAGCTGCACCGTCATCGGGTAATATTCCGGCCGCGTGAACACCACGCCGAACAGGAAATCGTTCCAGATGCCGGTCACCTGCAGGATCATCGCCACGACGAAGATCGGCAGCGACATGGGCAGCATGATACGGAAATAGATCTGCCAGAAATTGGCGCCATCGATGCGCGCCGCCTTGAACAGTTCTTCCGGCAGCGAGGCGAAGTAATTGCGGAACAGCAGTGTCAGGATCGGCATGCCGAAGATGGTATGCACAATGACGAGACCGGTTAACGTACCGTATATGCCAAGTTCGCGCAGCACGATGACAATCGGATAGATCATCACCTGATAGGGAATGAAGGCGCCGATGATGAGGATCGAGAAGAACAGTTCCGATCCCTTGAACTTCCAGTTCGCCATGGCATAGCCGCTGACAGAGGCGACGATGATCGAGATCACCACCGAAGGCACGAGGATGCGCACCGAATTCCAGAAGCCGCGTGAAAGCCCGTCGCAGTTCAAGCCCGTGCAGGCATTGGCCCAGGCCTTTACCCAGGGTTCGAAAGTGATTTCCACCGGCGGCGCAAAGATGTTGCCGAGCCGGATTTCCGGCATGCCTTTCAGAGAGGTGACGACCATCACGTAAAGCGGTAGCAGGTAATAGGCGGCAGCCACGATGAGCGTGCCGTAAAGAATGATGTTGCGGCGGGAAAAGGTTTTCCTCGGCTTCCTGCCGCGCGGGCCGGAAAGGTCCGGGGCAACCGCATCGCTGGCGGCGACAACCGTGTTCAATGTGCTGATATTAGCCACGCTTCTTGCCTCCGAATTCGAGGTAGGCCCATGGAATGATGATGATCGCGACCGTCAGGAGCATCATTGTCGAGGCGGCAAAGCCCTGCCCCAGATTCTGCGCCTGGAACATGTAGTCATAGACATATTTCGCCGGCACTTCGGACGCGATGCCTGGCCCGCCGCTCGTCTGAGCCACCACCAGATCGTAAACCTTGACGATGCCGCTGGCGATGATGACCAGCGTGGTGATGAAGACCGGCCGCATCATGGGAATAATGATGAGAATATAGGTCTTCCACATCGGAATGCCGTCGACGCGTGCCGCCTTCCAGATGTCCTCGTCAATGCCGCGAAGGCCCGCCAGCATCAGGCACATGACGAGCCCCGTGCCCTGCCAGAGCGCCGCGATCAGAATGCCGTAGATGACAATCTGGGAATTATAGAGCGGATCGAAGGTGAAACTTTCCCAGCCCATCGAGCGGACGACGGACTGGATGCCGAATTCCGGGTTCAGCAGCCATTGCCAGACGAGACCGGTGACGATGAAGGACAGGGCGAAAGGATAGAGGAAAATGGTGCGGAAGGTGTTTTCGAAACGAATTTTCTGATCCATCAGCGCCGCCAGCACGAAGCCGATGACGAGGCTGAAGATCAGCGACAGCACACCGTAGATCGCCAGATTCTGGATGGACACGATCCAGCGTGGTGCTGCCCACAAACGCTCATATTGATCGAAACCGATAAAGCTCGCGCGCGGCAGAAGCTTGGAATTGGTGAAGGAATAAACCACTGTCCAGATCGTGCCGCCGAGGAAGATCACCATGGCGGTCAGTATCATGGGAATGGAGGCAATCTTGGAATTGAGATTGCGGAAAAGCTGGTTGGGGCGCCCCGAGCGCGCTTGACCTGCCATGTTACCTCCTCCTGTAACGTTACAGTCAACGGTCAGGCAAAAGCCTCACCGCATGAAACCCCTGCCCGTGCTGGTGATTGTTGCACAGGCAGGACGCTGGAAAGGAAAGCGGCGAACCGCTTTCCCACCCGGAGAGATCACAATCAGTCCGCCGAACCGATAATGTCCGCGAAGCGCTTCTGCCCGTCTTCCGCCGACATCGAGCCCGCGAAGAATTCCGCCATCAGGTCTTCCTTCTGTTTCTGCGTATCGGCGGAAATCAGCTGGTCGGTGCTGGTCAGGGCATTGCCCTTGGCCAGAATTGCCAGACCCTTTTTCATGCAGTCATTGGCTGCATTCAGATCGACGTCGCCGCGGATCGGCAGCGAGCCTTTCTTCAGGTTAAAAGCCACCTGCGTTTTTGGATCGACGATGGTTGCGGCGAGAACGTCCTGCGCCTTGGTTTTCGCCTCGTCCTTCAAAACAGGGAAATAAAAGGCGTCGCCACCCGTGGTGAGATATTCACTGAGGCCAAGACCGGGAAGGCAGGAATAATCCGTGCCGGCTTTCTGGTTGGCCAGCTGGAATTCACCCTGCGCCCAGTCACCCATGATCTGGCCGCCGGCCTTGCCGGTGATGACCATGTTGGTGGCCTGGTTCCAGTCCTGAACATTGGTGCCCTTGGCCATGTCGCGCGCCTCGACGGCAGCCGCGAAAATCTTCGCCATATCGGGTCCGGCTGCCGCCTCGGCATCCTTGTCGCCATAGACCTTCTGATAAAGGTCCTTGCCACCGATCGAAAGCGTCAGCGTGTCGAACAGGCCGTTGGCCTGCCATGCCTGCCCACCGAGCGCGAGCGGCTGGATGCCGGCCTTTTTCAGCGCCGGCGCGGCGGCGACAAATTCCGTCCAGTTCTTCGGAACTTCGACGCCCGCCTTCTTGAAGGCTTCGTTGGAGAGCCACAGCCATTGCCAGGAATGGATGTTGACCGGCGCGCAGTAAATCTTGCCGTCGATGGTGCAGCTGTCGAGCAGGCTTGCCGGCTTGATGACGTCCTTCCAGTTGCCCTTTGCGGCAACATCGGACAGGTCGCGCATCAGGCCTGCCTGCACCAACTCTTCCGCCTGACGGCCGTGGTTGAACTGGGTCGCGCCCATCGGGTCGCCGCCAGTGATGCGGCTGATCATGATCGGACGGGCCGTGCCACCCGAACCGGCAATCGCGCCATCCACCCATTTGTTGCCGGTGGCGTCGAAAGCCTTGGCCAGTTCGGCCACCGCTGCGGCTTCGCCGCCCGATGTCCACCAATGGGTCACCTCAAGATCGGTGGCCCCGGCGATACCCGCCGGAATCATCACGCTGGCCAAAAAGGCCGCAGAAATAACACGCATTCGCATGAGTCTCCTCCCTCACTGAAACGTTGCAGTTGGAACGTATGCGAAGATTTTTGATTAGGCAACCGCCTAAAATACGAATCTCACAGCGCCCGCAGGAGGCATTTCGAACGATTGGAAAATGCGCCGGATAGGTATGCGGCACAGGGGATTGCGCTGCGTAATCCACACGCAATGCCAGTCGCTTACAAAACTTCGTGGTGAGTAAAACAGGTGAAGAGACCATGAAGCGCTGGCATATTCTTTTGGTCATCGGACTAGCCGGCGTCGCATCGCTTTTATTGGCGACATTTGAGCAGCTTGTACCGGGACAGCAAGTTTCATTCGGAATACGCCTGCTGATCCTCATCCAGCCGGCAATACTGACCATTGCGGCGGTAGCAACCGGTCAGGCTCTGACCGCAAAACTCGGGCTTGGCGCCCCCTTGGTCGATAGCTGGCTGACGGGCGACAACCCGCGCGCGGTGCTGCGAACACAGGTACCGCCCGCGCTGGCGGTGGGCATTGCCGTCGGCCTGCTGATGATCGCCTATTCATCGGCGATCCTGCCAGCGGTCGCGGATGCGGCCGCCGTGGCAAAAATGACCGCTTTTAACGTCCCGCTGGCAACCCGGATTCTCTATGGCGGGATCACGGAAGAGCTATTGACCCGATGGTGCCTGATGTCGTTTTTCGCCTGGGCGCTCTGGCGCATGACCGGAAGAGGAGAGATTCGAGCGGTGATTTTGTGGGCCGCCATACTTTTGGCGGCGGCACTCTTCGCCGCCGGTCATCTGCCGTTTCTGTTTGCGATTGTCGCTCGGCCGCAGGCGGCGCTGATCCTTGCAGTCCTGCTCACCAATTTCATTCCCGGCCTGCTGTTCGGATGGCTGTTCT
>Ga0209371_1002511_pt1 | contig 10162 bp, 9 predicted proteins | sample AgamicAtAmrz_FD_187165 | JGI IMG/M metagenome (GOLD analysis project Ga0209371, IMG submission 187165) | Agave microbial communities from Guanajuato, Mexico - At.Am.rz (SPAdes) (version 2) | ecosystem: Host-associated > Plants > Roots > Rhizosphere | place: Guanajato, Mexico | collected 2012-06-07
GTATTTGTCCATAAGCGCAAGAGATCTGCTGATATTTGTCGGGTCATTCGCAATTGCAACAGTAGCTCCATCCGGGAGGTCTTCCAATGATTTATACTTAGGAGAATATCCTCCATATACTGCATGGTAGATTGGCTGTACTGCTACTAAATCTGCATTTGAGTTTTGATTGTACTGCTCCATATAAGGAACATGCTGAAAGAAGTTAGCATCGACCTCTTTGTTTTGCAGGGCATTATTTGGTTGAACATTATCGTTAAGAACAACAATCTCCAAATTAATGCCTTCCTCTTTCATCAGCGGCTTTGCTATTTCCAATATGTCTGTCATCGGAGGAATTAAGGAAGCCACTTTAAGTGTCTGTTCCTTTTTCTCTTCCTTTGGCTCTTCTTTATCTGCATTGCTTGCGCATCCTGCAAGGCATAGGACACTAAACAAAATAAACATCATGATTTTTTTCATTTATATACCCCTCTGTCTTTCTCCATTATTTTCTGGCTCCATGACCAGAAGTAATTATAGCATGAATCAGTTATTTTTGAGAATAATTCTCAAATATTCCTAATTTTCATACAAAGACAAAAAAGGTGCAAAGCGCGAGCTTTGCACCTGAACTTTATTAGTCAAGGATTTTCACTTTTACTGTTTTTCGGCCCCAGGCCTTCGCTTTTTTGTTGTTAGGCATGAGAACATCAATTTTGTGACCTTTAATGGCACCGCCAGTGTCACCTGCAATTGCTTCTCCATAGCCTTCAACCCATACTTTAGTGCCTAGTGGAATAACAGACGGGTCAACCGCAATCAGCTTCATGTTCGCATTCTTTTTAATGTTATACCCTAGCGCAGTATAATCAGACTTCGTGCTCTCATGGCTGTACGCTGTTGCAGAGACATAGATTGTCTTTGAACTGCTGCTTTCTTCTTTTGAAGAAGAACTTGAATTGTTTTTACCTTTTGATTTTGATGCAGATGAAGAGGAAGATTTCGGCGCCTCCGTTGTTTCAGCAGAAACTGCTGTTTGCTGCTGTACAATCGCTTTTTTGCGAGCCTCAGCCTCTTGTTGCTGCTTCTTAATTGATTCTTCGGCTTTCTTCAAATCTGCTTGAATTGCTACCTTTTCTGACTCCGCAATCTCAATTTCTTTCGAGATGCTTTCGTATTCCTTATTAGCCTTCTCTACAGCTGCCTGTCTTTTTTCGAGATTCTCTTCTAGAGCTGCTTGATTTTCAGCTAAAGACTCATAACTCTCCTGCAGTTCTGCTTCTTTTGCATCAATATCCTTTTTCTCTGCTTCAATCGTCTCAAGATCCTGCTGCTGCTGTTCCAGAAGGTCTTTATCTCCATTATAGAAAGCTGATACAGCTGCTGCACGATCTAAGAAATCGGATAAATCTTGAGCATTAAGTATAACTTCCATAATTATGTTTGTTTTATCTGTGTTTTGTAAGGTTACGAGTCTATCTTTCATAACATCCTTACGTTCTAATACTTTATCTTCTAAAACAACTATCTGTTCTTTCTTCTCTTCTATCTTTTGTTTCGTTTCTTCTATCTTGCTTTCGATGCTTGAAATCTCATTTTTACTTGCCTCTAATTGGCTTTCTGTAGATTTCAGCTCGTCTTGAACAGCTTGAAGCTCTTTTGATGCCTGCTGCTGTTCTTGCTCTTTTTCGTCGAGCAATTTATCTTTCTCTTCTAGTTTGCTTTTACCATTTGTAAGTGTTTCTTGACTCGTTTCTGCATGTGCCATCAATGTAGTTGAAAAGAATGAAGCACATATTAATGATAAAACCATCATCTTTTTTATCAGACTCATCTTAAAACCCCTTTCCATTAAGTTATAACATATGAAAGGGGGTGTTAAATTACAATTCTATTAAATTCGCAAGTCAATTCCTTTAAAAAACGCTTACATGCTAGAACATGCTGCTATAAATGGGTTTAATTCCTATTAAAAATACTACTATTTACCAAGCTGCCTAGTTAGATTACATCTTAAAATTCTTAACAAGGGCAGATAGATTATTAGCTTCTGACAGCATCTTATTCGTCCTCGCAAAGATATGTTCAAGCTCAGAATCCTGCTCCTGAAGCGATCCAGACGAAGAAACTGCTCCTGCAGCAAAGGTTTGGGAGGCTTCTGCAGCTTCTTCCACGCCCGCTTTTATCTCCTTTGAGCCAGCCATTAAGTCTGCGAGTGTGTTGGATATTACAGCAATGTTACAAACCATGTCTTCTACCTCTGATTTGATCGTTTCAAGCCCTTCGCCAGTTTTCCTTATTTTCGCCGTTCCATCCTCTAATTCTTGGAAACCGTCCTTAAGAGAGCGAGAAACTGCTTCAGAAACATTTTGCACAGCTATTACAGTACTGTTTATTTCTACTAACGAATCTTCCACTTGATTGGCGAGTTTTCTGACCTCATTTGCGACTACCGCAAAACCCCTGCCTGCCTCACCAGCTCTAGCTGCCTCAATTGCCGCATTTAATGCTAATAGATTGGTTTGAGCCGCAATCCCTTTAATGGACTCAACAAGTGTATGAATATTTCTTGTCTTTTCTTCCATTCCCAGCACTTCTTCATATGTGTTTCTGATCATTTCATAAACAATATTCGTCTGTTTAATAGATTCCTTCATCGATTCATGGCCGCTCCGTGTCACAGAGAGTACTTTTGCTGAGCCTTCGTTCACCATTGCTCCATTATCTGCTGCCACTCCTAGCTGGGTATTAAAAGAATTATATGCAGCAATCAGCTGGCCTGTCCCTTCTCCCTGTTTTTCTGCACTGACTGACAGTGCTGCCATCGTTTCAGAAATTTGCTGACTGGAATGTTTCACATTGGATGAGCTGTGAGCAAGCTCCTCACTGTTCTTATGGACAGAGACAGCTGCAGTTCCAATGCCATTCACCATTTTCCTTAAGCTGTCAACCATACCGCTGATTGCCTTCTCCAGCTGGCCTATTTCATCCTTGCCATCATAAGTGGACACATCCTCCTCCAAGTCACCTTGTGCGACCCGTTTGGCCCTTCCTACAATCCTTGCCAAGTTGTTTTTAAGTGACCGGGATACAAAGAAGACAAACACGCCGCTGAAAATCGCAGACAAAGCTGCGGCGCCGATTATCAGCCAAACAAACAGCGTCATACTTTGCTCCATATTCTGCATCGTATTATTCCTGTCTGCTTCCACATCCTGGATTAAATCCTGAAGTGTTGCTGCATTTTCCTCGCGAAGCTGAGCTATTTCCATCCTCGCATCTGTATATATCTGTTCATCGAGCCTGACAACAGCAGGTGCGACAACACTGATGAACAGCTCATCAATTCGTTTATTATTTATCTCTATTTTCTTTGTCAGCTGCTGCTGTTCCTTATTGTCCAATGTCTCATTTAAGCTTTCTAGCGATACATTTAGTTCATTCCGAAGTTCCCGATAGCTTTTAATATCATCTTCTTTTAAGAAGGTGATATAGTCTGCAATCCGAATATCCTTTGCTCTGATAAGTGAGCCTATCTCCTCAATTGCTGCCGCCTTTTCGCCTTGATTCTTAATATCGACTGTTTTTGCCCAAACCATGTTGAGCAGGAAAATGACAATAACAGTTGTAGCAAAGAAAAGAATGGCATTGAAACCGAACAGTAAATAAAGCTTGGAACGGATTTGAATGTCTTTCCATTTAAAGATGTTTTTCACCTTTTCAAGACTTTTTTTCTTAAACCATGCCCGCTTGGCAGTATTACTTTTTTTCTTAGTTTTCAGCTTCCATTTCCATTTACCAGACATGACTTTCCTCCTGCAAATAATGATAAATAAGACAATATACCCACTTACCAATATGCAGGATTTAGCGCTCATTATCTACAAATTTACAGAAATTTTACACATTAATTACATAAAAAAAACCAGCAGAAAACTCTGCTGATTAATTATTCAAATCGTATCTTTTTCCTGTCACTAAATAGATGACATTCTCGGCAATATTTGTGACATGGTCACCGATTCTTTCAATATATCTGCAAACAAATGCTAGCTGTGTTACCTGCTTTGTTTCAGACGGGTTTTCACGGATATAGCCCATTAATTCTTGGATGAGTCTGCCGTACATAGCATCAATTTCGTCATCCTTTTCTGCGCTTGCTTTGGCAATAACCGTATCCTCTGTATAGAATGCTGTCAAGGATTCTCTCAGCATATTTAAAGCCTTCTCCATCATTTGCGGGATTTCTACTATGTCTTTAATATGCTGCTCCTTGCCAATATGAATCGTTGATTTGGCGATGTTAACAGCCATGTCGGCAATCCGCTCGACTTCAGACGAAATTTTGAGGGCAACAATAATCTTTCTTAAATCTGTTGCTACAGGTGATTCTTTTGCGATTAACAAGATTGCCTGATCATTGATTTTATTTTCCATCTCATCAATCTTGTTATCTCCTTCTATCACTTCTTCCGCCTTTTGCAAATCTTGGTTAATCAAGGATGCCATTGCTTTCTTTAAGGCATATTCCGATTCCTCTGCCATATCTAAAAGGCTTTGCTTCAATTCTTTAAGATTGCTGTCAAAATTCGTCCTAGTGTTCATTCATCGCACCCCAATTTATCCGAAACGTCCGGAAATATAGTCTTCAGTTCTTTGGTCAGCTGGTCTTGAGAAAATTTTAGATGTTTCATCAATCTCAACAAGCTCTCCCATTAAGAAAAACGCCGTCTTGTCAGATACACGTGCTGCCTGCTGCATATTATGTGTAACAACAACAATTGTATATTTTTCTTTCAGTTCAAGCATCAGCTCTTCTATCTTCAATGTTGAAATCGGGTCAAGTGCAGATGTCGGCTCATCCATCAACAGCACATCCGGCTTTGTCGCAAGAGCTCTTGCGATACAAAGGCGCTGCTGCTGTCCACCAGATAGCCCCATAGCAGGACTATGCAGACGGTCTTTTACCTCATCCCAAAGTGCAACGTCACGAAGTGATTTTTCCACAATCTCTTCTAATGCTTTTTTTCGTTTTTCACCGTGAATCTTCGGACCATAAGCCACATTTTCAAATATGGACTGCGGAAATGGATTTCCCTTTTGGAACACCATTCCGACATTTTTACGAAGATCGACGAGGTCGATTTTTTTATTGATGATATTTTTGTTCTTATAGTTGATTTCCCCAGACATCTTAACACTCGGTACCATGTTAATCATCAAGTTTAACGTTTTGATGAATGTTGATTTTCCGCAGCCGGAAGGACCGATAATAGCTGTAACCTCATTACGGTTTATTGGAAAATTGATATTTTTTAATGCATGGTGGTCACCATACCAAAGGTTTAAGTCATTTATTTCAAATACAGGTGCTTGCGCAACAACAGTTGACATGATAGTCCTCCTTATCCAAATCGGCCGGAAATATATTCTTCTGTCTTTTTAACAGATGGGTTAGTAAAGATCTTTTCTGTCGCGTCAAATTCAATTAAATCTCCGCTCAAGAAGAAAGCTGTCTTATCCGAAATCCTCGAAGCCTGCCCCATGTTATGCGTAACGATAAGAATGGAGTATTCCTTCTTCAATTCTACAATCAGCTCCTCGACCTTCGCATTTGAAATAGGGTCAAGAGCAGAAGAAGGCTCATCAAGAAGCATAAGCGATGGTTTCATAGCAATTGTACGGGCGATGCATAACCGTTGCTGCTGTCCGCCTGACAATGATAAAGCAGATTTATGAAGTCTGTCTTTTACTTCATCCCAAAGTGCTGCTTTCGTCAAACTTTCTTCAACAATAACATCCAGTTCACTTTTTTTCTTAACACCAGAGAATTTCAAGGCATGAGCGATATTTTCATAGATTGATTTCGGGAATGGATTCGGCTTTTGGAATACCATTCCGATCTCTTTTCTTAAGGCAACAACATCAATATTATCGCCAAGGATATTTAAGCCTTCGTACAGGATTTCTCCCTTTGCTTTAGCACCAGGGATAAGGTCGTTCATTCTGTTAATACTGCGAAGGAATGTCGACTTACCACAGCCAGAAGGTCCAATTAGTGCTGTGATTGAATTTTTTTCAATATCCATTGAAATTGTATTTACTGCACGTTTTTCTCCATAATATATGTCTAAATCCTTCACTTGAAGGATTAACTCTTTATTTGTAACTGACGTTTCAGAAATCTGTTCTCTGTTAAGGACGGCAGTTCTTGGCAATGTACTTGTATTCATTTTCATCATCCTTAATCGTTATTTAGATGCTGTAAGTTTCCGATGGATTAAACTTCCGATTATACGAGCACCTAGGTTAAAAATCAGCACAGACAGAATCAATACAGCGGACGCACCGTTTGCGATATCCTCAACGTCTGGAATCAGCCCTTGTGTATTAACAGACCAGATATGAACAGCTAAGGTTTCTGCAGGTCTGAAAATATTTAGTGGTGAGTTTTCAACGAATGGATTCCAGTTTGCATAATCCAGTCTTGGTGTTGATAATCCAGATGTAAATAATAGAGCAGCTGCTTCTCCGAACACTCTTCCTGAAGCAAGAATAGCGCCTGTTAGAATAGATGGAAATGCCGTTGGTAACAGAATCGTTTTAATTGTATGCCAATGTGTAATTCCTAATGCAAGACTAGCCTCTTTTTGATCACGCGGTACAGAACGTAGTGCATCTTCACTTACACGTACCATAACAGGCAGGTTGAACACTGTTAGTGCCAACGCACCACCAAGGATTGAATAGCCCCATCCAGTTAAGTTAACAAACATTAATAGACCGAACATACCAATAACAATAGAAGGAAGTGATGCAAGCACCTCGATACAAGTACGAATTGTATTTGTTACTCGACCTGGTTTTGCATACTCTGCCATATAGATTCCGCCGCCAACCCCAAGCGGAACAGTGATTAACATTGTGATAAACAAAATATAAAATGAATTGAATAATTGATCTCTGATTCCGCCCCCTGCACGAACATTACTGGAAGGATTAGTCAGGAAATCAAGAGAGATGTGGCTGACGCCATTAAACAAAATATATGAAAACAATCCGACAAGTACGGATACAATAACAATAGCTATCGCAACAAAAACACTGGTTGCGATACGATCTGCAACTCTGCTGTTCATTAAATTTTCCTCCTAGATGACAGATAACGGATTAGCAAGATAAATGCGAATGACATAATTAGTAGAATCAGACCCATTGACCATAAAGTATTGTTTTCAATACTTCCATATGTTGTATGACCCATATTCAATGTAATGATTGTTGTCAATGTTCCGGCTGGATCTAAGATGCTTTCAGGAATAATTCTTGTGTTTCCAATAACCATTTGAACTGCTAAAGCTTCTCCAAACGCTCTTGCCATACCTAGAACAACTGCTGTTAAAAGAGATGGCAGTGCAGCTGGCACAAGCACTTTCCTGATTGTTTGCCATCTTGTTGCACCAAGTGCATAAGATCCTTCTCGCAATGATTTAGGCAATGTTGCCATCGCATCTGTTGCAATAGTCGTAACTGTCGGCAGGATCATGATTGCTAAAACTATTGTTCCAGACAATAAGCTGAAACCTAGTCCGCCTACATGCTCTCTGATAAAAGGCACCAATACTGTAAGCCCTATGAACCCATAAACAACGGAAGGAATACCAACTAGCAATTCAATTACCGGTTGAAGTATCTTCTTCCCCCATGACGGAGCGATTTCTGTCATGAAAATAGCTCCTCCAATTCCAAGTGGTGCTGCAACTAGTGCCGCAAGCATTGTTACAGCGAAAGAACCAAAGATAAAAGGCAGCGCCCCATACATCGGGCTTTCTGGATCGGTAGGATTCCAATTTGTACTGGTTAAGAACTCAATCGGACTTACACCGTTTTTAATGAAAGACTGTAAACCTTTTGTACTTAGGAAAATTGTGATTGCAATTGTTGCAGAAATCATAATAATTGCACATAATGTTACTAAAACTCTACCCCGTACCTCACCATTAAGCCTTGTTTTATTAGATTTAATTAATCTTTCCCTAACAGGAAGTGATGACTTTTCCATAATTTTTGAAGCACCCCTAATTTACGTCATAATGGGGCTAACGCCAACTTGGCATTGCCCCCTACTTATTTCGTTTATTTTTGATTTCCTTCAGCGTCACGCTCTACGTCCATGTCGCCACCAGGAATGTAACCTTGATCTTCAATCAATTGCTTTTGCTCATCAGCAGCCATGTAGTCAAGGAACGCTTTAGCAAGTCCAGTAGGTTCACCTTTTGTATAAGCATGTTGGTAAGCCCAAACTGGGAATTTACCAGATTTTACGTTTTCATCTGTAGCTTCTACACCGTCAATTGCAAGTGGTGTTACAGTGTCATCAGTGAAGTAAGAAAGTGCAAGGTAACCTACAGCTCCTTCTGTTTCAGAGATGATTTTCTTAACTGTGTTTGAAGAGTCTTCTGTAACTCCTTCAGCAGGTGTAGCGCCGTCTAATGCATATTTATTGAAAGTAGCACGTGTACCAGAAGAATCAGGACGGTTTACTAGAGTGATTTTTTGATCAGCTCCGCCAAGGTCTTTCCAGTTAGTGATTTCACCTGTAAATACTTTAATTAAATCTTCTTTAGTTATATCTTTAACTCCAGCAGATGGGTTAACAGCAGCTGTCATACCAACTACAGCAACTTTGTGGTCAACTAGCTCATCAGCAGGAATTCCTTCTTTTTCTTCAGCGAAAACGTCAGAGTTTCCAATATCAACGGAACCTTCAGAAACTTGTGATAAGCCTGTACCAGAACCACCAGCATTAACTTGGATATCAACTTCTGGATTCTCAGCCATAAACTCTTCAGCAGCAGCTGCTACCAATGGTTGCATTGCAGATGAACCTGAAATTGTCAAAGTGCCTGACAGTGCTTCTTCTTCTGAACCATTATCATCATTGTTAGATCCACTTGTGTCGTTATTTCCTCCGCATGCAGCAATGAACGCCATTAGTGCTGCAACTAGCAGAAGCAGGCTTAGCTTTTTCAAACTTTTCATTTCTTTAATTCCCCCTAAGGATATGTTGGATTTGTCCTACAAGAATTAGAATAAGGGAAAACTATTAATGCTGTTTGAATCATTTGTAAAGGTTTTGTAAAGGCGGGTTTTTTGTGCATATTTGTCGAAAAAGTGGTTATAGACCTATTTTTATAGTAGGAAAAACCTAAAATATATCCCTGTTTCCGTCATTTTTACTGCTAATCCGTTAATTTACAAAAGATTGGATGTGGCGTAATATAGATTTAAATGGTCCTATTCCGACTTAGATGAAGAGGTAAAAACTATGTCAAACGTTCAATCACTTGAAAGAGCATTAACCATCTTAAACAAACTGGCTGAATATCCAGACGGACTTCAAATCGCCCGGCTGTCTGAACAGGTTGGACTCTCCAAAAGCACTGTGCACCGGCTCTTAGCAACATTGACAAACATGAACTATGTGGAAAAGAATGCAGATACGGACAAATATAAATTAGGTTTGCAGACACTGTTTCTCGCTAGGAACTTCTTAAACAGCAATACCCTCGTCCAAACAGCAAGGCCTTTTCTTTCTAAATTGTCAAATGAAGTAAACGAAACAATCCATCTATGTATTAAAGATCGCGAAGAAGTCCTTTATGTGGACAAGATTGAAAGCACTCAAACAATCCGTATGTTTTCCCGTATCGGCAGCAGGGCGCCAATGTACTGTACAGCGGTCGGCAAGGTACTGTTATCAGGGCTTGATTCTGATATCCAGGAAGAACTGCTGTCCAAAATCGAATTCATCAGCAAGACACCTGCCACTATTACTTCAAAGGAAAGTCTTCGAGAAGAAATTGAAAAGGTGAAATTGCAAGGTTTTGCACTGGATAATATCGAAAATGAAAAAGACTTACGCTGTATTGCCGCTCCTATTTACAATCATGAAGGCAACATTATCGCAAGCTTTAGCATCTCAGGCCCTAGTACAAGGGTTACAATGGATGCTGTTAATGACATCTTGGTTGATAAAGTAAAGCAATACAGTACAGAAATTTCCCGGCACTTCGGCTGGATCAGCTCATAAACATAAAAAAAGAGCAAGGATTGCCTATCAAGGCATTCCATTGCTCTTTTTTTATGTTTATCTGTTTAATTTAAGTTCCATAAAGGC
>Ga0209371_1002513_pt1 | contig 10159 bp, 12 predicted proteins | sample AgamicAtAmrz_FD_187165 | JGI IMG/M metagenome (GOLD analysis project Ga0209371, IMG submission 187165) | Agave microbial communities from Guanajuato, Mexico - At.Am.rz (SPAdes) (version 2) | ecosystem: Host-associated > Plants > Roots > Rhizosphere | place: Guanajato, Mexico | collected 2012-06-07
GCATCGAGGTCGTGGTGCCGAAGGGGGAGGGCTGCTGCGGTTCGCTGGTGCATCATATGGGCCGGGAGGAAGAGGCGCTCGCCTCGGCAAGGCGCAATGTCGATGTCTGGACGCGTGAGATGGAGAGCGGCGGTCTCGACGCCATCATTATCACCGCTTCCGGCTGCGGCACCACCATCAAGGATTACGGCCACATGCTGCGGCTCGATCCGGCCTATGCCGAAAAAGCCGCGCGGGTCTCGGCTTTGGCGAAGGACATCACCGAATATCTCGCCACCCTCGATCTGCCGCAAGGGCAAAATCAGGGTCTCACGGTCGCCTATCATTCGGCCTGCTCCATGCAGCATGGCCAGAAGATCACGCTTGCGCCGAAACAGCTGCTGAAGGCGGCGGGTTTTACCGTTCGCGATCCGGCGGAAGGGCATCTCTGCTGCGGCTCGGCCGGAACCTACAATATCCTGCAGCCGGAGATTTCCGCCAGACTCAAGGCGCGCAAGGTGAAGAATATCGAGGCCACGCGGGCGGATGTCATCGCCACCGGCAATATCGGCTGCATCACGCAGATTGGAACCGGCACGGATATGCCGATCCTGCACACGGTGGAGCTGCTGGACTGGGCCTATGGCGGGCCGAAACCGGCGAGGCTTTCGGTTTAGAAACGTCCCGTGGTACTTTCGACTGCGCAGTACCCGAGGCAGCTTTCGCGCACGCACTTTCGGCATCCGTCATGCCGGGCTTGACCCGGCATCCAGCCGGCGCGCGTCGGCGCGACGAGAAGAGTCTTTCCAGCCCAATGACTTGGGCTGACTGGATTCCGGCTCATGGCCGGAATGACGAAGAAAGAGAGCGTCGTCCACGCGGCACGCTTTGCGCCATATCTCTTAGAACTTATAAGCCACGCCGAAATTCACCGCATTGGTGATGATATCGGTCTTCAACGAGCCGCCATTGTCGATATCGACGTCGACGAAGGAATAGGTGCCCTTATATTCCACGAAGGTCGACCAGTTGTCGGTGATGCGGTAGCTGAGGCCAGCCTGCGCCTGCAGGGTTGCGCCGCCGAACTGATATTCGAAGGTCTTGCCTGATGGGCGATATACTTCCACATGCGGCACGTTGATGCCGACGCCGGCGCCCACGTAAGGGGTGATCGGCAGCGATTCCAGCGGAAAACGGTAGAGCGCGTTGAGCGTCAGAAGGTTCAGGCCGTCGGTGAATTCGAAATGCGACCAGCCCGAGCGGGCAAGCGTCTCGTCGTCGGCATAGACCTTGTCATGGGTGAAATCGAGCGAAATACCGAAATTCCGCAGCTGGCCCTCATCGAACCAATAGGTGCCGCGCACGCCCCAGTAAGGCGGGTTGGAAAACGACTTGCCTTCCCATCCAGCTTGGAAATCCGGCCCGTCGGAAACCTTCACGTCGCTGTGCGGCGCACTTTGCCAGCCGCCATAACCGGAAATTTCAAATTCGCCCGCGATTGCGGCAGAGAAGGAAACGCCGCTGAACAGCAGGGCGCAAACAAATAAAGTATGGCGCGGCATGAAGTGAATCCAGATTGATATCAGTAATTCACCAAACCGTTTTTTGATAACATTTGAATGACAGAAACGAAAAACGGGCGGCCGATTGACCACCCGTTTTAAGGCCGTTCCATCATCCCCCTGAGAGAGGTCCGGCTCCTGGCGTCCCCCGCCAAGTTTCATTCCATTGAATTGAGCCGGATTGTACCGCCGCAAGGCGGCAATTCAAGCGGATACGCCGCCACACCGGCCCTGAAGCGGCCGGAAAGGCTGAACCGTTGCCGTCATATCACAATGACCTTGGTTCCGACGTTGACGCGCTCGTAAAGATCGGTGACATCCTCGTTGCGCATGCGGATGCAGCCGGAGGAATTGTTGCTGCCGATCGTCCACGGCTGGTTGGTGCCGTGGATGCGATAAAGCGTGGAGCCGAGATACATGGCGCGCGCGCCCATCGGGTTCGCCGGGCCGCCTTCCATGAAGGCCGGCAGGTAGTGTCCCTTCCTCGCCTCGCGGCTGATCATTTCCTGCGGCGGGGTCCAGCTCGGCCATTCCGCCTTGCGGGTCACCTTGTGGGTGCCGGCCCATTCGAAACCGGGCTTGCCGACGCCGACGCCATACCGCCGGGCCTTGCCATCCGCGAGAACGAGATAAAGGAAACGGTTCGGCGTATCGATGACGATGGTGCCGGGGTTTTCATTGGTCGGGTAGGTGACGATCTGCGGCAGGAATTGCGGCGCGATCTGGGTGCGCACCGGCGCATTGGGGCGGACGGCGGCATTCTGCACCCGCGCCGGGCGCTGCGATGTGACGCCGGAGCTGGGGCGCTGCGGCATGGCGGCCTGGCGCTGCTGGAAGAACGGCTGGCGTGCGGCAGGCGCGCGCGGATAAACCACGGGCCGCACATTGCCGCGACCGCCGAGCTGGGTGACCCAGGGGGCCGAAAGATCCGGGCTGACGACGACGGGCGGGCGCTCGCGATAACGCTCATTGGCCATGGCTGCCGGGGCGGTAAAGGTGGAAACGAGGCTCAGCGCCAGAAAAACGGACTTCATCGTCATCGGGTGGACTCTCTCTGCGGGATGTCGCAACTATGGATTTGCGGGACTGTTCGCCCGCTTTGCCGGACACGTTCGCACCTCGACGCCAGCGAATCGTAAATGGCTGTTCATTAAAAAGCGCTTGATTAGGAAAAGCTGGATTTAAGGTTAGCACCCGGTTTTGAAACGTGGTGAATGAGTGGTAAGTGCGCGGTCTGAACCGGTCACGGGCGGGAGCGGAGAAGGGTGGTTGCGGAATGAGTGAAGCGGGACTTGAAACGGGCGCGGATGGCCTTGTGCGGTGTTTCTGGCAGCAGGGGCTTGCGGATTACAGCCGATATCACGACGAGGAATGGGGTTATCCCGTCACCGATGATCGCCGCCTTTTCGAGAAGATCTGTCTGGAAGGTTTCCAGTCCGGCCTTTCCTGGCTGACGGTTCTGCGCAAGCGCGAGGCGTTCCGTCTTGCCTTCGCCAATTTCGAATTCGAAAAAGTGGCGGAATTCGGTGAGGCCGATATTGAGCGCTGCCTTGCCGACAAGGGCATCATCCGCCATCGCGGCAAAATCGTCTCGACCATCAACAATGCCCGCCGCGCCATGGAGCTGCGCGATGAATTCGGTTCGCTCGCCCGTTATTTCTGGGGTTTCGAACCGGCCGCCGCAGAAAGGCCGCAAAGGCTGGACTATGCGACGTTAAGGGCCAACCCCACCAGCGCCGCCTCCATCCGTCTTTCCAAGGACCTGAAGAAGCGGGGCTGGAGTTTCGTCGGCCCGACGACCGTCTATGCATTCATGCAGGCCATGGGTATGGTCAACGACCATATCGAAGGCTGTCATTGCCGCCAGCCGATAGAGGCCAAGCGGCGGGAGTTTGTACGTCCATGAAGATAACCTCCCTTCTTCTGGCTCTCACCATGACTGTCACCGCCGTGCCGCATGCCTCCTTCGCGGAAGGCCGCAATGTCGACGGTATCTGGCTCGATGACGGCGAAAGGCTGAAGGAAGTGGCGCTGCCGCCGGCGGGGCCGCTGAAGCTTGACGGCTGGACGCGGCGCGGGCGCGGCGATGTCTATCGCCTGAAGGTAAAGGCCGGGCAGACGGTGAAGATCGAGCTTGCCGCCTCCAGCGAATTCGTGCTGATGGCGGTCTTCGATTTTTCAACGCCGGATGAGGACGCGATCTTCTTCAGCGATTCCGAAGGCAAGGTCGCAACCCTGACGCCGAAGGCGGATACGGAGTGGCTGATCCGCCCGACGCTCATCCTGGGATCGCCACGCCGCGGTCTCGGCGCGCATTACACGCTGACGGTCAGCACCGGGACATAACAGCCCACCCTTTGCTTAGGCCGCCTGGGTCAGCACAATCAGGCCGAAACTCAGAACACCAAGCAGCACGAGCGACAGGCTGGCGGCGACGATGACCTTGCCGCCGGCATGGCGAAGGCTGCGAATATCGACCGAAAGGCCCAGCGCCGCCATCGACATGATGGTGAGGATATTGGAAAGCGAGGCGACAGGGCCGATCAGAACCTCGGGAATGAGGCCGAAGGACCGGGCCATGATCATCAGCACGAAGGCGATGATGAACCACGGAACCATCTGCTGCAATCTCAGGCGTTCCGTGCCGGACTGGCCATGGATGACGGAGAGGGCGGCGATGACCGGCCCCAGCATCAGCACGCGGATGAGCTTGACGATGGTGCCGGTCTGCACGGCAATCGCACCGAGCGGGGCGGTTGCGGCCAGAACCTGCGGCACGGCATAAACCGTCAGGCCGGCGAAAATACCATATTGGGTGGCGTCGAGACCCAGAAGCTGCGGCAGAAACGGCATCAGCAGCACGGCCGCGACGCCGAGAACGGCGGTAAACGCAATCGAGGCGGCGACATCTTCCGGCTTGGCGCCGATGGCGGGCGCGGCGGCGGCGATGGCGGAGTTGCCGCAGATGGAATTGCCGCAGGCGATCAGCGTCGCAAGCTTGGGCGGCAGACCGAGCATCCGCCCGGCGGCATAGCTGACGACCAGCGACAGCGCGACGATCAGCGCAATGCCGCCGATCAGCAAACCGCCGGCGCCCTTGAGGATGGAAAGGCTCAGAGATGCACCAAGAAGCGCCACCGCGATTTCGAGCAGGGTCTTGGCGCTGAATTTGATGCCGGCCGAGGCGACGGCGGGCAGCGATACCACCGAACGCAGCAGCGTACCGATCAGAATGGCGAGCACGAGATCGCCGAGCCATGCGTGGCCTGCAAGCCGCACCTGAAAGCGCTCTGCCAGAATGGCGGCGCAGCTGACCGCCGCGCAGATGAGAATGCCCGGCAGAAGCGGGGTAAGCCAGCGGAGCGAAAACTGAAAGGGATGGGTAAGGGTGCGATGGTGTGCCATGGCCAGACAATGCCGCAGCCGCCTGTTTTATTCTATCAAATAATATGGCATATATTATTCGATAAAATCGAATGAAAAGCCATGACCTTCGAACAGCTCCGCATCTTCATCGCCGTTGCCGAACGCGAGCACCTCACGAGGGCCGCCGAAGCCATCGGCCTGACTGCCTCCGCCGTCAGCTCCGCCATCAAGAATCTCGAGGCCTTTTATAGTGTCGAGCTGTTCCATCGCGTCGGCCGCAACATCGAGTTGACCGAAAGCGGCCGGGCGTTTCTGGGCGAAGCGAAGGCGACGCTGGCGCGTGTGCGCAATGCCGAATTGATTCTCTCTGAAATGGGCGGGCTGACGCGCGGCGAAATCACCGTCTGCGCTAGCCAGACCATTGCAAGCTACTGGCTGCCGCCGATCCTGATGCAGTTCAAGAAACTTTATCCCGGCGTGACCGTGCGGCTCGATATCGGCAATACGAAAACGGTGACCCAGGCCGTGCTCGACGGTCTGGCGGAGGTCGGTTTCATCGAAGGCAGGATCGACGAGCCGGCCTTGATGGTGCAGCCCGTCGTCTCCGACAAGCTGCTGGTCGTCACCGGTTCGGCCCATCCTTTCGCCGATGGCCGTTATCTCACCGCGCTCGATATACTCTATGGCACCTCATGGGTATTGCGCGAACAGGGCTCCGGCACCCGCTCCGCCTTCGAGGCGGCGGTACGGCAGATGGGGGTGGACCCCGGCGAGCTTTCCGTCATGCTCGAACTGCCGTCCAACGAGGCGGTGGTGATGGCGGCGCGCTCCGGCGGCGCGGCCACGGCAGTTTCCGCCTCCGTCGCCTCGCTGTTTCTACGGCAGGGGCTGCTGGTTCGTGCCGGCATCGATCTGCCTGCCCGAAACTTCGCTTTGCTGCGCCACAAGGAACGCCATACCAGCCGGGCGGCCATGGAGCTGGAGCGCCTCAGCCGTGCGGCCTCGGAGGACTATAAGGCCGGTCTCGCGGGGTTGTAACCTTGTGGGAGCGCCAGCCGGCGCTCCCCGTTTGACAATTGCAGTCGTCACTTGCCCTTGGACTTCAGCCAGGCCTTCATCATGGCGATCTCGCCTTCCTGCGCCTTGATGACCTCTTCGGCCAGCTTGCGGATTTCCGGGTCCTTGCCGTATTCGAGCTGAACTTTGGCCATATCGATTGCGCCCTGATGATGCGGGATCATGCCGCGCACGAAATCGACATCGGCATCGCCGCTATAATCGATGGCCATATCGCCATGCATTTTCTTGCTGGCTTCCATGAAGGCCTTGGTGGACGCGCTGTCGCTCATGGTGCCTTTTGACATGTCGTGTCCGGCATGGCCGCCCGCTTCCTGTGCGAGAACGGGCATGGCGAAGACGGTTGCGAAAGCAGCGGCGAGAGTGATGGTCTTGATAGACATGGATTATCCTTCCTGTGTCTGGCGGATTTTTCGAAGATGGGTCTGAAAAAATCTGGGTCAGGCGCGGGGAGGCGGCAGCGGCGGCGCGAAGGCCTTGCCGTCAAAGACGATGCCGCGTTGCGGCTTCGGATAGGCGAATGTCAACCGGCCGCTATCTGCGAAGATCGTTCGCGGGACCACGATCAGGCAGGCGGCGCAGGAACCGGGATGTGCGGCATCGCCACCATGCGGGCAGCAACCGCCCGTGCCCGCTCCATGAGCCCCATTCTCCGCATGCGCCTGATACCCTTCATCGCGATCGGTGGCTCGATGCGAATGGGCATCGTCATGTTTCATCGGCGACTGCGAGGAAGCTGCCATGCCCGTCGGCATGCTCATCGCCATCTGCGCCGGCATTGCGCCGTATAACAGGCAGGCAAGGAACATCAATGTGCGGACCACCTGGGACATGGTGTGAATTTACCGCCGCAATTATGGAATAAGCATGACGATCAGGTCAGTTCACGCGCAATGACGTGATGCACGATGCGGTAATCCCTGCTTTCCTCGCCAAACGGGGCAAGCGGCCATTCCCATGCGGCGGCGGGGGCAGGAAGCTCGATGCCATGCAGCAGGTCTTCATGCTGGTGCAGGTTGCCGTCCTTGCCGATGATGTCGAAGGAGGTGTCCGTTATCAGGCAGGCCTTGCAGGGCAGGCCAGCCAGCGCTTCCAGATGGGTGTGAATGAGCTTCGGCATAAGGTCGTCCGGGGTATCTGCGATCTTTTCCCGTTCCAGCCGGTAGCGTGCGCCGGTCCCGATCTGTGACAGGAGATTGGCCGATACCACGAGATCGAGATAGGGCACCCGTCGCAGGAAATCGAGCGGCTCCGCCGGCCGGCCGGCGAGAACATCGTCCAAGCCGGAAAGATCGCGGTTGGCGATGCGGACATTCTTTTTGGCATTGAGGCGCAGCTTCGCCTGCACGCTGGCAAGATGCACCAGATCGACCAGCACGACGGTATCGAACATCGCCACCAGCGCATCATAGGGCACATCGCGCAACAGGCCCGAGCCCAGTACGACGGCCGTTCGCCGCTGCTTCAGCTTTCTGGCCGATTGCAGAACGAATTGCCGGCTGTTGTTTTCATGCTCCGCCCAGGCTTTGGCGCAGCGGTTGGCGCGCGCCCACAGGTTGACGGAATAGCGGATATGCGGCCGGAATTCTTTCGGCGTGACCGCGCGCGTGGCGGCATATTGCAGGGCTTCGAGGATCATGAATGCCTATCGGTAGATTTCACGGCGATGGCCGATTTCGACCACCAGCACGACGAGCTTGTGATCCTGTATATCGCAGATGATGCGGTAATCGCCCACCCGGTAGCGCCAGAAATTTCCGAGCTCGGAGCCTTGCAGGGCGGCGCCGGTCTGCCGTGGATCATCCAGTGCCGCCAGTCGTTCATGGAGAAAGCTACGGATACGCCGGCGCGTTTCCGGATTTATCTTGCGCATCTCTTTCTGGACAAGCGTGTGATATTCAATTGTCCAGATCACGCCAGAACTCCTCGGCGCTTACAACCTTCGATTCTCCACGCTGAATGCGCCGCGTTGCCTCTTCAGCAAGATAGAGATCCTCCATATCCTCGATATGTTTCTCGATCGCCTCGCGGATGTAATAAGCGGATGTGCGGCCGGTGCGCTCGGACAGCGCTTTCAGCCGCTCATAGGTTTCATCAGGCAGGCGTATGGCCGTCTGTTTGCTCATGGGTCGCGTCCTTCCCGATCCGAATTGGGATACATGTATCCCATATAGCACCGCTTGGCCGCAGCGGCCAGTAAAACCGGAGCCTTTGCGGCTTGCCGCACCGGGCTTCATCCTCTAATACACCGGCTTGATTTCAGGAAAATATCGGATCGGCCCCATGAGCGAAAAAGCAAAAAAGCCTCAGAAACTGAAAGCCCGCCTGCCGCGCGGCTTCGTGGATCGCTCGGTTGCCGATATTCATGCCACCAATGAGATGATCGAGAAGATCCGCAGGGTCTATGAGCTTTATGGCTTCGATCCGGTGGAAACCCCGCTGTTCGAATATACCGATGCGCTCGGCAAGTTTCTGCCGGATAGCGACCGGCCGAACGAAGGCGTGTTTTCGCTGCAGGACGATGACGACCAGTGGATGAGCCTGCGCTACGATCTGACCGCGCCGCTCGCCCGTCATGTCGCGGAAAATTTCAACGAAATCCAGCTGCCGTACCGCACCTATCGCGCCGGTTATGTCTTCCGCAACGAAAAGCCCGGCCCCGGCCGCTTCCGGCAGTTCATGCAGTTCGATGCCGATACGGTGGGCGCTGCCGGCGTGCAAGCGGATGCCGAAATGTGCATGATGATGGCCGATACGCTGGAAGCACTGGGCATTGCGCGCGGCGACTATGTCATCCGCGTCAACAACCGCAAGGTGCTCGACGGCGTCATGGAAGCCATCGGCCTCGGCGGCGAGGACAATGCCGGCCGTCGTCTCAATGTGCTGCGTGCCATCGACAAGCTCGACAAGTTCGGTCCTGAAGGCGTGAAGCTGCTGCTCGGTCCCGGCCGCAAGGATGAATCCGGTGACTTCACCAAGGGTGCGGGCCTTGGCGAAGAGCAGATCGAAAAGGTGCTGTTTTTCGTCGGCATCAAGGATTATGCGGCAAGCGCCGACGATCTGGCCAAACTTGTTGCTGGCACCTCGAAAGGCGAGGAAGGCGTTGATGAGCTGAACATCATCGGCGCCCTGGTCTCCAGTGCCGGTTACGATGCGACGCGCATCAAGATTGATCCTTCCGTCGTGCGTGGCCTCGAATATTACACCGGCCCGGTCTATGAGGCCGAACTGACCTTCGATGTCACCAATGAAAAGGGCGAAAAAGTCGTGTTCGGCTCGGTCGGCGGCGGCGGCCGTTACGATGGTCTCGTTTCGCGCTTCATGGGCCAGCCGGTTCCGGCCACGGGCTTCTCCATCGGCGTTTCGCGCCTGATGACGGCTTTGAAGAACCTCGGCAAGCTCGGTCAGGTCAAGCCGCTTGCACCGGTTCTGATCACCGTCATGGATGGCGATGTGGAAAGCATGGGCCGTTACCAGCGCTTCACGCAGGCGCTGCGCGCCGAGGGCATCCGCGCTGAGATGTACCAGGGCAACTGGAAGAAATTCGGCAACCAGCTGAAATATGCCGACCGTCTAGGCTCCCCCATCGCCATCATCCAGGGCGGTGACGAGCGCGCCGAAGGCGTGGTGCAGATCAAGGATCTGATCGAAGGCAAGCGCCTTTCCGGCGAGATCGAGGACAATGCCAGCTGGCGCGAGGCGCGTGTGGCGCAGGTCAGCGTGCCGGAGGCCGATCTGGTGGCGAAGGTTCGCGAGATTCTGGGGCATCAGGCAGAGGACGTTCGCCGCGCTGCCGAAGGGCGCTGAAGCCATGGCGATCCTTGCGCTCGACCATGTTCAACTGGCGATGCCGGCGGGCGGCGAAGATGAAGCGCGCGCTTTCTATGGCGGCCTGCTCGGCTTTGCGGAGCAGATCAAGCCCGCCAATCTGGCCGCGCGCGGCGGGTGCTGGTTCAGCCGGGGTTCGATAAAACTGCATCTCGGCGTCGAGCAGGATTTTCGCCCGGCGAAGAAAGCCCATCCGGCCTTTCTGGTCGATGATATGGCAACCTTGCGAAAAACACTTGAAACAGCAGGCTGCCATGTGGTTGAGGATGAGCCGCTTGAAGGGTATCACCGGTTTTATGTCCATGATCCCTTCGGAAACCGCATCGAAATGATGCAGCCGCTCGAAC
>Ga0209371_1002516_pt1 | contig 10152 bp, 8 predicted proteins | sample AgamicAtAmrz_FD_187165 | JGI IMG/M metagenome (GOLD analysis project Ga0209371, IMG submission 187165) | Agave microbial communities from Guanajuato, Mexico - At.Am.rz (SPAdes) (version 2) | ecosystem: Host-associated > Plants > Roots > Rhizosphere | place: Guanajato, Mexico | collected 2012-06-07
GGTTTCCGCGGCCGTTTCAGCGCTTTCTTCCTTCATGAACGCTGTGCTCAATTTCAAACTCCATTGTGAAGCGCTAAACCTTGAAACCCATACTATAGACCAGGTGGCAATGCTGGAGGAATAGAACAGCCGATAGAAAGCCCAGATCGGCGAAAGAGGCCGGATTGCCAGCAGCGGACACTGTCGACCTGAACTCGACATGGTTGTTGCAACGATCCCTGAAACGATTAGTCTTCAAGCCAGCTAACAACGGATACAAGGTTTCCATGTAACGGAGACTTTGAGACGGCACCCAACTTCAGAGAGATCGATGATCAGCCTCGGTGTTTTGACGACTTATATATTGGTGGTATTTGGCCTGATGGTCATTCCAGGGCCTGCCACGTTGCTCACGCTCGCCAGGGCGGTCAGTGGCGGCAAGCGCGTGGGATTGGCTACCGGCGTTGGAATCGCCGCCGGCGATCTCTTCCATACGATGATGGCGACCTTCGGATTGTCGGCATTGCTGGCCACATCCGCGCTGGCCTTCGAGATCGTCAAATATGCCGGTGTCATCTATCTGATCTATTTGGGTTTCAAGGCTTTTGTCGAGAAAAGCGGTAGCATCGACCTGCCGACTGCTCAGGCTATTACTCCCATGCGCGCGTTTCGGCAGGGTTTCTTCACCGAAATCCTCAACCCGAAGACAGCGCTTTTCTTCCTGGCCTTCCTACCGCAGTTCATCCATCCGGAAAGCGGGTCCGTCATCGGGCAATTCGCGCTGCTGGGAGCGATCTTCGTCATCCTCAGCATCGGCGTGACCTCGCTTCTGGCGGTCGGTGCCGGCTCGATCGGTGGTTGGCTGCGCCGCAACCGCACCATCGGCCGATGGCAGGGAAAGGTCATAGGCACGATCTATATGGCATTAGGCCTGAGGCTCGCGCTGCAGCAGCAGTGATCGCCCTTACTGCGACAAAGGAAAATCAAACCGCCCGCCGTTTGACGACGCAGAGGTTCATCTCAGAGCGGAGGCGAAAGCCCATCGCTTCATAGAGCGCAATTGCGGGGGCGTTCGTGGTGTAAGCGTGCAGATAAGCGGTTTCACCTCGAGCTGCGATCTCACCAGCCACGAAACGGAAAAGCAAGGTGCCGAGGCCGCGCCCCTGAAAATCAGGATGGGTGCAGAGGCCGCTAAGCTCGGCAAATCCTGTCTGGCGCATGCGCTGACCTGCCATGGCGACAAGACGCCCATCGATCTTCACGCCCCAGAAGGAACCGAGGCTCTGCGCGCGCAGCGTGAAGGGGCCAGGCTTCGTGAGCGTGGCAAGCGTCAGCATATCGGCGGCATCGGCCTCTGTCAGCGGCACGACCCGGCGATCCGAGATCCGCTCGGAAGGGCGCTGCGCCATCATCTGCACGAGCCTAGCACTGGAAAGGGTCACCAAACCTTCCGGAACGATGATGGGTTCGGCTTCAACGATCGCCATGACCTCTTCTCCGGAAGGCAGCCTTGCCAGAGCTTCGAGACTTTCGACCGAATTATCCGCAGACGCCGCAAAGGGCACGATGGAAGGCGGGTAGCGGCGCGCATGCGCGTTGCCCTCTGCCAGTGACGCGTGGGCGGTTTCAAGGGCGCTCCAGATCGGGCGGTCGAGAATGTGGCTCGTCATTGCTGCTCCTTGCCGAAGATGCCGCGCCGCCTGAGCGGAACTTCAGCCAAGCCGTCCTCGATTGCGGCCAGTTGTTGCAATATCGGCCCGGAAAGGTCGCCGCAGAGCTCACGGACCGCCTGCTCGATGCGCGGCCAGACGAATTTTTTCGAATAGTCGACGAGCTCCTGTCCCCTGGAAGTCAGAGAGATCAGACGACGACGCTGGTCTTCGGTCGAGGCCTGCATGTCGACATAGCCCAATTCCAGAAGCTGCGAGACGGTGCGTGTCGCGCCCGGCTGAGTGATGCCGACCGCCTGGGCAAGCTCGCCGATCGTCAGCGGCCCGGCGCGATCGATGGCGGCGAGAAACGGATACTGGGCAGACTGCAAAGAGACGTCCAGCTCCTCCATGATCTGCTGTGTGTCGGCCTGCAGACGCTCGCCGATCCGGCGAAACCGGCTGCCAAGACAGAGAAACCCCATCGCCCTCACAATATCTTCAGTCAAAGCGATCTCCATTTCACAATTTACATAACTATTTATATAACACCTTATGTAAGCGCGATCAAGCCACTGGTGGTCACTTGGAGGATACGGACATACAATCTCAATGATTGCACTCATCGAGCAGTCCCCGACTTTTACACATCGCTGCCATCCGAAGGCAGACTAACGCTGGGGTCGTATATTGTTTGAATCTGGAACGTGCGACAGAACCCTTTAAGAGGGAGGAACAGCTGACGCGCTCCTCCATACCTGAGCCAGTCGCTGTGGTGTTTCCGATGTGCCCACGCGAACAGAATTATTCAGGAGCTACTTAAGCTATTGAAATAATTCTGTAATGCACATTGCGTGGCGAAAGATTTAACTCTACATGAAATTCAGTTCATGCGCATATTATTTATTTAGAAATTTACATATTAACTGAATACTAATAAACGCCTTAACTTTCCAAGTCATATTAGCTAACCATTACGCAAGCGGAGGTAATGGTTGTGCAAGATATTGGTACAGACTCTCAAAGATATTCAGGAAGAGCTTACTCAATCACGACTGGCGTTCAAAAGTCCGGCAACAATGGCTCGGACGCCGCTGATGCGCATCTTGTTTCCGAAGAGCAGATTTTAAATCAGGAGAGTCAAATGAAGCCGGCAGACGCGCCCGAACATGGAGCCGCCATTCATGCTCAAGACTATCCATCTACGCTTCCAAGCGTGTTGATCGGCGGGTTGCCCATCACTGTCGTCAATCGACGCAATGCTGCTTCCTTCATGATCGATGTCGCCCGGAGACGCCGCCGCGACAGCCGGCCCTATTATTTTACGTCGGCCAATGGCGAGGTCGTCGCACGCGTCCATGCCGATGCCAATATCGCCAAACTCTTTCAGCAGGCGGATCAGATCCTGGCCGACGGCCAGCCCTTGGTGATGGCCTCACGCTTGCTCTGCAGGGTGCAGCTTCCCGAGCGCGTGGCGACAACGGATCTCTTTCACGATGTCGCCGAACTGGCTGAAAGGGAAGGCATAAGCTTCTATCTCCTGGGGGCGACCGAGACGGCAAACCGTGAAGCGGTCGCCGCCGTGCAAACCCGCTATCCCGGCTTGCGCATCGTGGGCCATTGCCACGGCTACCTTGCCGGAGAAGCCTTGGAGCGGAAGCTTGACGAGATCAACACACTCGCCCCCGACATATTGTGGATCGGCCTTGGCGTGCCGCGCGAGCAGATCTTCGTCCACGATTTTGCCGCGCGACTTGCCAATGTCGGCATCATCAAGACATCGGGCGGGCTCTTCGACCATCTGGCGGAGAGAACGAAGAGGGCGCCCATCTGGATCCAGAGAGCCGGTTTCGAATGGTTCTGGCGGATGCTGATGGAACCTCGCCGCCTGTTCTGGCGCTACCTGACGACCAACCCCTACGCCATCTATGCGATCCTGAGGTATTCGAAATGATGAATAGGCGATATTCCGAACTACCAACGAGCGAAACGGACACAGACATAGCCATTGTCGGCGGCGGGCTTTCCGGCACGCTTGCGGCCTGCCTGCTCGGCCGAGCGGGATATCGGGTGACACTCATCGATCGTCATCGCGTCTTTCCCCAGGAATTCCGCGTTGAAAGAATAGGCGGCGAGGCGATCGAAAAACTTCAGCGACTTCGGCTATTTGCACCTCTGTCGACTGCCGCCGTACCCTTCGATGAAATCGTCAACATGCACAAGGGGCATGTGGTGGACCGGACATACGGCCAGCACTATGGATTTTTCTACAACAGGCTCGTCACGGCGATGCGCAGCGCGCTGCCTGAAACGGTGAATTTCGTCGTCGGCCAAGTCCGCGCTTTGCGGATCGGAGCTGCACATCAACGGATATCGATCCTTGGTCAGGACGAAATCACCACGCGATTGCTGGTGATTGCGACGGGCATGGGTGATACCCTGCGCCGGGATCTCGGTATTCTGCACCGAAAGATCAGCGATAGGCGCCCGCTGGCATTCGGCTTCAACATTCGTCCGCTGCGATCCAACAGATTTCGCCATACGGCCCTGACCTATCATGGCGATGGCGACGGAATCGACCATCTCAATCTATTTCCGGTCCCAGGAACGACACGAGCCAACCTCTTTCTGTTCCGAGATCCGCGAGATCCATGGGTCAAGTCACTGCATGACAATCCGAAAGGGATGCTCGCGGCTGCCTTCCCGTCACTTGTCGACACCTTTGGCGATTTTGAAATCGGCAGCCGGATCGATAGCTGGCTGACCGATATAACAGCTGCCGACAATTGCCGGCAGGATGGCGTCGTGCTGATCGGAGATGCCTATCTGACCTCCTGTCCGGCAGGCGGACTCGGCGTCAGCCGGCTTCTGACCGATGTAGAGCGCCTGTGCTGCACATATATCCCGCAATGGATGACGGAAACTACCATCGATCACACCAAGATCGCAGCTTATTACGACGACCCGGAAAAGCTTGATATGGACATCAGTTCGGTACAAATGACCGATCGTCACTTCAATCTGACGGCGAAAACCGATGTCGGGTGGCGTCTGCGCCGCCAGCTCCATTTCATGCGGCGACGCATGCTATACGGCCTCGAAAACATAAGTCCTGCTCTTGCGACAAAACTTCATCAGCTCAAGACGGTACGCGCCAGGTCTGCGTTGCGATCCGCTGTGCTGAACTCGAAGCCTGTGACATAGCCGGATTGATAAGCAGGCACGCTGTTTCTGGTAATATTCACTAATAGAAATATATTATGTTTCTAAAATGTGAATAACGCAGTTCTGTATTCGACAATATTACGGAGTTTATCATGGCAGTTTTGGGCGCATTTCCTCCTGGACTTACTTGCCGACCGATTGAAGAGAGCGATTGGGATGGTATCATCGATTGCCTCCGCAGAAATTTTCCGACGCGCGATCGAAGCTATTGGGAGCGCGCCGTTACGCGCATGGAAAAACGGCCTTTCGTACCCGACCTGCCGAAATACGGCTTCGTTCTGGATATGTCCGGACGCATCGTCGGCGTCTTACTGGCGCTTTATTTTCGGCACGAAGGAGTGGAAGGAGAAGAGCTCCGCTGCAATCTGTCAAGCTGGTCCGTCGATCCGGAATACCGAGCTTTTGCCGGCAAGATGGTGATTGCGGCGCTCAGACGAAAGAATGTCACCTATATCAACGTTTCTCCGGCGCCGGGAACCATAAAGGTCAACGAAGCGCTCGGCTTCCGCCGCTATGCCGATGGGCAGCTTGCTTTCCTCCCGATGCTGAGTGCTGTGAGGCGGCCTTCTCATGTGCTCGAAGCTCGCTCCGATCTTCCAGAAATGTCGATGCTCTCGGAGGGCGATAGGGAGATCCTTCTCCAGCATGCGGCACTCGGATGTCTGTCGTTGATTTGTGTCGACGGCGACGAGGCATTTCCCTTCGTGTTCAAGACACGCCGCATCTTCCATGGCATTATCCCGAGTGCCCAGGTGATTTACAGCCGCACGCCCGAGAAGCTCAGCCGGTGTGCCGGCGCGCTTGGTCGCCATCTCCTGCGAAAAGGCGTATTTCTCTGCGTCGTCGACGCGAATGGACCCGTGCCCGGTCTCGTCGGACGTTACTTTGCCGGAAGCGGAACGAAATATTTCAAAGGCCCCAAGCCGCCCTCGCTTGGAGACCTGACATTCACCGAGCTCGTCATCTTCGGCTCCTGATCACTATTCGTTGCATTGAACGAATAGTGCGAAGATTAACCGCGTTACAGCGAGCGCGATGGCATGTGCTCGCCCGACTGGCTGACCATCCCTCGCGAAATACCGAGCAAGCGCCATCGCGTTCCAAAGGAAACACCGACAAGCAGAAGACAGAAGCCGAGCGCAAGCGGTGAGAAGAATGCTTCCTCCTGCAATACCGCATTGGATGCAATCGTGACGATCGCGACGAAGGCAAACAGGAAATCCGGGTCGCCGCTGGCGAGCAGCTGCTTTCGGGCAGACATCGCCAATGCGGCAAGAAAGCCGAAGAAGACGAAGCTACCCACGCCCATCTGGTAGAGCATGACGCCGACGGCGCTTTCAACCGGGACGGAGGCGACGCCCTCGTCCTGCGCCCGGTCCCAGTCCAGATTGAGGCTCGTACTCGAAAGATTGCCGCCGATCCCCAGGCCTTGCCCGAACGGATTGTGCAGAAATTCGCGAACGCCTGCGATCAGGCCGAGAACATGGTAATCGCCATGGGTGGCACCGAAGAGGATGGCGGCGACCGTCCAGACGATGGCCAGCGTGACGACGGCAAGCAACGTCAATTCCGCACGCGAAGGGCGATAGATCAACCGAGCGCCGATCGCCACCAGCAACATGAACGTCGCACCCTTGGAACCAATGACGAGCAGCAACGGCAACGCGGCAATCGGCAGCAGCCAGCGCCCCCTGAAGAGGAGCCAGGCAGACATGATGCTCAAGCCGTAAGCATAGCTGATCGGGTGAAAGTTCGGACCGCCATTGCGAAAGATCGGCGGAAACAGGTCGCTGAACAGCTTGATGTTGAAGAAAGTCGTCATCATCGTGTCTTCGATACCGCGAAGCACGAAGCCAGTCTCCCTCAGCTTCTTTTCCCATACACCGGCCTCGATCTGAGCCTTCAGGCCACGATGAATATAGAGATCGCCGTGGAACAGGCTCAGGAAATCCATCCGGAAGATCTGTTCCAGATAGCCGTAGATGATGGCAACGGCGCAGAGCCAGAAAATGCCCTTACGCAGATCAATGGGATAGAGGCTGGCCGCCAGAATTGCGATGTGGAAGCATGCAAGCGGCGTGATCGTATTGCGGAAATAGATGACGGCATCCTTCGGCCCGCCGTGAACGGCCCCAAGCGCTAGATAGAAACAAACAATGCCGCACAGCATGAAGCTCAACATCAGCCAGGTCCGCAATTCCGTCAGAGTCCGCACGCGGTATTGGAAAGAGGCCATGACGAAAGCGCCGAACGCCGTCATCAGGATGACGAAATTGGCGCCGCGCAGTGCATCGAACGTATTGTGATCGGGCACAAAGGGGGTGAACCAGGCGACCATGAGATTTTGGTAGAGAAAGGAGCAGGCAATGACGATCGGGATGCAGCCGGGCTGAGCAATTGAGAGGACGAGCGTCAACGCGAATGTCGCGGCAACCCCGAAGGGCGTCCAGATAGCGAAGGCTGAAACAGAGGCAATGACCGCGAGAATGGCGATGCAGAGATGGAAGACCGCATCCGAATGCAGCGAACTCACGCCTCCCGCCCCGAAGCCGGCGCGATGTCCCGTAATGCTCATCGCCAAACTCCATTCGTCCGCATCAGTTGTCGTTCCGCACTGCCATATTCCTCAGCATTTCAGCCTCCGCCACGGCCATCCAGAAGTGCCGCGATCATGCCGATGTCAAAATCCTCGGTGCTGCGTCGGCTCTTGATGATGCCAAAACCCTGATCGAGCTCCCAATAGGCCCAGCCGACCTGATTGGCCTCTGCCGCTTGCCGCGCGGCCCGAACCCAGAACCTGCGGCTTTCGGCATCGACACAGAAGTTGAGCACACCGAACTCATTCATCATGACGGCGCAGTCATGCGTCTCGGACCAGCGCCTCAGCCTCACGAATTCGGAGGCGATCGCCACTTCTGTCCAGGGCATCGCCAATTGCTCCTCGATGAGGTTTGCGGCCTGTTCGTCTCCGGCCGCGCGTAGCTTTTGGATGCTCTGCTGTACCAGCGGCGTCTCGATGGTCGCCGGAAAGGGCAAATTCGAAATCCGCGCAAGCGGAGACGCGTCCCACGTCTCGCATTGATGGGTGAAGGCCGTCGGCGCATAGAAATGAATGGCGGCGATCTGGTTACCGTCGGCAAGCGGCGGCGTCTCGCCTATTTCCCATATGCCCTGAGAGGGCGATGGCCCCCAGATCAGCGTATGGCTCGGGCATTTGGATCGTACGACCTCGGCAAGCCTATCCCGCAGTTGCAGCCACGCGTCGCTCCGCATGGGCGGCTCATTCAAGAGTTCCGGATAGACCTTATCATCCGGGAGGTTCGCGACAACGCTTCTTAACGCCATCCAGGCTGCGGCCGCCCTTTGCGAGCCAGCCTCGAAATCCTGACGAAGAGCCTTGTGAAGACTTTCAGAGGGATGCATGTCCACAAGGACGGAAAAACCCAGCTGATTGAGATCGGTCACGCCGGCCTCGATGTGACGGAGCGCGGCCGTATCACCTGCCAATAAGAGATCGCCATTGATCGGCAAGCGGATGGTTTCAAAGCCCGATTGGCGAAGCTTTTCGAGCACTGGCGCGCTTGGCGCCACTCCATCACTGTTATCGAACCATCCGGGCAGATTGATGCCACGCGAGGGTACGATGGGCTTGGCTGCCGCACGCGCCACGCCGGCAGCCGGAAGAGCAGCCAGAATGGAGCCGGCTGCCAGCTTGAGAGCGCTTCGGCGTGATATCATCGTCGATCGCAAGCCGCGTCCCTCGTTCATCCCCTTGCAGAGATTCGATCACCCTGCCCTCCGTCGTCAGCCGAGCGGATGGGCCGTACCATTTGGCTGCGACGCGTATCGACATGCTCCGGCGCAATCGTCAGCGTGGCGCTGCGCGCGATCTGATCGGCATCGACCCGTTGGCGAAGCATGTTGGCGATTTCCGCCGCTTCCTCGGCAGGGCTGAGCGCAAAAAGCATGAGATCCGCGTCAGCGAAAAGCGCTGGATCCCAATTGCCATCGACGATGGAAGGCCCCATCAGAAGCACGAAATCGAACGAGCCGGCAGTGATCAATATATCGTCGAGGCCAAGGCGCGCCGACGGTTCCGAATTCTCAGTCACGGGCCTGTTGTACACCACGGTCCGCAGGCCGCTCGCCCCGCTGATGAAGACGCCAGGCAGGTCTCCGAACTCAACCACGAGCACATTCTGTTCGGCCTGTTGGAGGCCAAGGCCGACCATAGCGCCCGCAAGTCTCGCCGCCAGCGGCGTGTGAAGCGAGGAGACCAGCAGCACATAGGGCTTCGGATGCTCTCTCAAATGCAGAATGATGTGCCGCATGAGCTGCAGCACATCCCGCGAAAAAGCTTCATTTCCGACCTGGAAAAAGCGTCTTCGCATCGCGCGGATGCTGAGATAGGCGCCGACGCCGGCAACGCCCGGAAGCCGATATTCACCAAGATGGACAGGCGCCGGCTCCGTCTTTGCGATTTCCGGCGAAGGGTCTTTGTGGGGCTCGACGTCGAGGAGGCTACGTCTTATGGGACTGGTCGGATCCTGTTCCGGCTGATGTCTGGGTCCGCGCACCAGGGCAAGACCGCAGCCGATGATGAGACCGAGCGCGGCGCTGACCGGCAACAGGAGCAGCGGCTTCGGCCAGGTCGGCTGCACCGGCGGAGCGGCGGCGCTAATCACCCGCGCCTCCTGCAGCTGCAGGCCCTGCATCTGCGATGTTTCCTCGGCGCGCTTCAGGAAATCGTCGAGAACTGTGCGTGCCGCCTTCGTCTTCGCCTCCAGCTGCCGCAATTGCACCTGCGCGGCATCCGAGCTTTCCAACTTCTGGCGGAGGTCGTCGAGCTTGGTCTGCAACGCTGCAACGTTCTGCGCGGCGAGATCGGACTTCGCCTTCAATTCCCGCGTGATGCGCTGCGCCTCGACAGTCATGAGGCCCTGCATCCTGTCCAACTCGGATCGCAGTCTTTTGATCACCGGATGACGCGGCTGGTACATCGCCTCGTAATTGGCGAGATCGGCGGCCCGTTGATTGTAGTTCTCGCGGAGTTTGACCGTGGCTTCGGAGGAAAGGATTTCCGAGAGCTTGGCAAGCCCGGCCGGCGAAGTGCCTGCGGCGACTGCCTGAGCATATTTATCCTTGGCCTGATCGGCCTCGCTTCGCGCACCGATCAGCTGATCCGTAAGCTTGTCGATCTGGGACTGCAGTGTGCCGCCCGCGGAGGCATCGAGGATCTGATGCGAGACCTTGAAATCCCCGACTTCCTGCTCGGCATCGCTGACATTCTTCTGAAGAT
>Ga0209371_1002518_pt1 | contig 10139 bp, 8 predicted proteins | sample AgamicAtAmrz_FD_187165 | JGI IMG/M metagenome (GOLD analysis project Ga0209371, IMG submission 187165) | Agave microbial communities from Guanajuato, Mexico - At.Am.rz (SPAdes) (version 2) | ecosystem: Host-associated > Plants > Roots > Rhizosphere | place: Guanajato, Mexico | collected 2012-06-07
ACTGGCCGCGCGAAATGCTCTGGATGCCGGCGCGAATGATCTCGGAGTAGTAGGCGGCTTCAAACATGGAAAAAGCCACCATCGCTGAGATAAGGCGAATATCGGTTTTCGGCGACAGGCCCAGCACATTTTGCAGGAAGCCCGGCACAATCAGATAAAACCAGAGCAGCACCATCACCAGCGGGACGGAACGGAAGACGTTGACGTAGCTGCTGGCAAACCAGGCGATGGGTTTAACGCTCGACAAACGCATTACCGCCAGTAGCGTGCCCCACACGATGCCGATAACCACAGCGGTGACAGTAATTTTCAGCGTAATAAGCATGCCCTGAAGCAGATAGGGCAGGGCCGGGCCGATAGAACTCCAGTCAAACTCGTACATTATTTGCCCCCCAGATTGCCCGGCAGGCGGACTTTGCGTTCTACCAGATGCATCACCAGCATAATGACGGTATTGATAAGCACGTAAGCGAGCGTAATAGCGGTAAAGGATTCCCACGCGTGGGCGGAGTAGTCCAACAGTTTGCCCGCCTGGGCCGCCATATCCACAAGACCGATGGTCGAAGCGATGGCGGAGTTTTTCACCAGGTTCATCATCTCCGAGGTCATCGGCGGCACTATCACGCGATAAGCATTGGGTAGCAGCACATAGCGGTAGGTCTGCGGCAGCGTCAGGCCCATCGCGAGACCGGCGTTTTTCTGGCCGCGCGGCAGCGACTGAATAGCAGCGCGCACCTGCTCGCAGACGCGGGCGGCGGTGAACAGCCCCAGGCAGATCATCGAAGAGAGGAAAAACTGCACATTCGGATCCAGCTCGGCTTTAAACCACATGCCCAGATCTTCAGGCAGCAGCTCCGGTACAACCAGATACCACGTAAAGAATTGCACGATCAGCGGAACGTTGCGAAACAGCTCCACATAGCAGGTGCCGATGCCCGATAAAAAGCGATTAGGCACGGTGCGCAGAATGCCAAACAGGGAGCCGACCAGGAAAGCGATGATCCATGCGGTAACCGACAGGGCGACGGTGACCTGAAAACCACTCCATAGCCAGCCCAGATAGGTGGTGTTGCCGAACGGGGCGGGCTGCAGAAAAATCCCCCAGTTCCAGTCTATAGACATAACGTACTCCGAAAAAAGAGGGGTAGCAGCGCTACCCCCGAAGATTGATGAGAAGCCTCTCTTTTCGCGCCGGATGGGGAACGGCCATCCAACGTATAGTCTGTCCGGGCTTCATTCGTCAATCGAGAGGGCAGGGTGTCCCGCCCCTTAATGGTTGTAATTAGTTAAGCGCTTTATCGTTAGGTTCTTTAAAGAGCGTCTGCATATCCTGAGACAGCTCGAAGTTCAGGTTAAGGTTCTTCGGCGGAATTGGGTTTTTAAACCATTTGTCGAACCATTTCGCCGCTTCGCCAGAGGTCTGGGCCTGAGCGATAGTATCGTCTACCAGTTTCTTAAACGACGCATCGCCTTTACGCATCATGCAGCCGTAAGCCTCTTTTGACTGCGGCGTGCCGACGATTTCCCAGTTATCCGGTTTCTTCGCTTTTGCACGCTCGCCCGCCAGAAGCGCGTCGTCCATCATGAATGCTACCGCACGTCCGCTTTCCAGAGTACGGAAAGAGTCGCCGTGGTCTTTCGCGCTGATGATGCGCATATCCATTTTCTTCTCATCATTGAGCTTGTGCAGCAGCACTTCAGAGGTGGTGCCGGAAGTCACGACCACCGCCTTGCCTTTCAGATCCGGGAAATCTTTAATCGGGCCGCCTTTTTTCACCAGCAGACGAGTGCCGACGACAAAGATGGTGTCGGAGAAAGCGGCCTGCTTCTGGCGCTCAAGGTTATTGGTGGTAGAGCCGCATTCAAAATCGAACGTGCCGTTTTGCAGCAGCGGAATACGGTTCTGCGAGGTAATCGGGATGAGCTTGACCTGCAGGTCTGGCTTGTTGAGCTGTTTTTTAACCGCTTCAACGATGGCGTTGGAATAGTCCTGAGAGTATCCCACCACTTTCTGTTGATTATCGTAGTAAGAGAAAGGGACTGAGGACTCACGGTGGCCGACCACAATTACCCCGTTGGCGTTGATTTTATCCAGCGTGCTCTGTCCGGTAGCGGCCTCTTGCGCGTGCACAGCGCCTGCGCTGAGCCCCATTACCAGCATTGCTGTGGTCAGTTTACGTAATTGCATATCCAACTCCTTTATCGTGGCGCCAGAAGCGCCATTGATACCCAATAGTGATGGTGTGTTGTTATGTTCTGCTACAAAATCGTGCAGTGTTGTAACTGTGTTGTTAACACTTAGCTTGGCTGAATGTAAATAATCTGCTCTTTATTTGTTTATTTTTGCGAAGTGCGCCGCACCATTCAGAGGCAAAAATAGCGCCTTGCACTGTTTTAGTGCCTGGGCTGTGCCGCTCTGGTGCAGTGGCCCGGGCAAGCGCCCGCCGCAGGACAAATCAGCCAATGTGTCTGAAGTTAATAAGCAAAGCGTATGCCAGAAATGAAAAAGGCCAGCATAGCTGGCCTTAGAAGAGGGACTTAACCGCGCTTACGGCTGCGCAGGTTATAAAGCACGGCGCTAAAGCCAAGGATAAGCGTAAGCGCCCATAGCGGCCAGTTGCCGAAGCGGGCGTAAGGGGTCAGCCCGCGGGTCGGCGTAACGGTGCTGGTCAGCGCTTCGCGGGTGAACTGCGGGATAATGTCCTGCACTTCGCCGGTTGGGGTAATAATGGCTGTCACGCCGTTATTGGTGCTGCGAAGCAGCGGGCGGGCAAGCTCCAGCGCCCGCATCCGCGCCATCTGGAAGTGCTGCCAGGGACCGATGGAGTGGCCGAACCAGGCGTCGTTAGAAATCGTCAGCAGGAAATCGGTATCGGGACGGAAGTTATCGCGCACCTGCTCGCCGAGGATGATTTCATAGCAGATAGCTGCCGTTAAATTAAAACCGTGCGCCTGAAGCTGCGGCTGCAGATAAGGGCCACGGCTGAATGAAGACATAGGCAGGTCAAAGAACGGCGCCAGCGGACGCAGAATCGACTCCAGCGGCACGAACTCGCCAAAAGGCACCAGGTGGTTTTTGTTATAGCGGTCGGCAGAGCTATAGCTATAAGCGTTACCTGCGCCAAGCGTAATAATGGAGTTATAAGTATCGTAGCGGTTATGCGGGTTTAGCCGCGCGTCCACAATGCCGGTAATAAGCGAAGTGTTGCGTTCCCGCAACATCTCGTCCAGCGACGTCAGGAAACGCTGCTGGTTAATTTCGAGATCGGGAATGGCGGACTCCGGCCAGATGATCAGCTGCGATTTGCCCATCTGCGGCAGCGAGCCGTTCATATAAATCTCAAGCGTGTTTTGCAGCTCTTTTTCATCCCACTTGAGCGACTGCGGGATATTCCCTTGCACCAGCGTAACGTTTACAGCGCGATCGGTCTGCGGCGTAAACCACTGGATATAGCGTAGCGGGAAGGGCAGGGCGAAGAGAATAAACGCCGCCAGCGCGGGCTGCCAGCGGCGGGTATGCAGCGCCAGCACCAGCAGGCCGCTTACCGCCATCAGCAGGAGGTTAATTGCCTCAACGCCAAGCAGCGGCGCAAGTCCTTTCAACGGACCATCCACCTGGCTGTAGCCAAACTGCAGCCATGGGAAGCCCGTCAGCACCCAGCCGCGCAAAAATTCCGTGATTTGCCAGACCACAGGGGCGGCAATCGCCACGCGCCACCAGGTTGTATTCGGCCACAGCCGCGAGAGGAGGCCTGCGAAAAGTCCGGTATAAAGCGAGAGATAAGCGGCGAGCAGGATAACCAGCGCGACGTTAACAGGGCCAGGCATGCCGCCAAAAGTCGCGATGCTGACATAAACCCAGTTAATGCCCGTGCCAAACAGGCCAAACCCCCAGAAAAAGCCGATGGCGGCGCTCTGTAGCGGTCGACGGTTAAGCGTCAGCCCCTGAAGACCCATCAGGGAAATCAGGGCGGCGGGCCAGAAATCGTAAGGGGAAAAAGCCAGCGTTCCGCTGGCGCCCAAAAGCAGCGCCAGCAGCAGACGCACACGCTGGCGTTCAATCAATGAGGCAAAGGCCATTCCATTAGTCTTCCAGTTTTGGCGTCGGCGAGTCGTCCGGTATTCTGACGTGAACCTGAATGATGCGGCGGCTGTCAGCCATCGCGACCTTGAACTGATAACCGTCAATTTCAATGGTCTCGCCACGTGCCGGCAGATGGCCAAAGGCCTGCATCACCAGACCGCCGATGGTATCGACTTCTTCGTCGCTAAACTGCGTGCCGAAAGTGTCGTTAAAATCTTCAATCGGCGCGAGGGCGCGTACGGTCCAGGTATGACGGCTGAGTTGACGGAAATCGATATCCTCTTCGTCGTCATATTCGTCTTCAATTTCGCCGACGATGAGCTCAAGGATATCTTCGATGGTCACAAGGCCGGAAACGCCGCCGAACTCATCGATGACGATAGCCATGTGATAACGCTGAGAACGGAACTCTTTCAGCATGCGGTCGACACGCTTGCTTTCCGGCACGACAACCGCCGGGCGCAACACTTTTTCCATGCTGAACGGCTCGGCGTCGCTGCGCATAAACGGCAGCAGATCCTTAGCCATCAGGATCCCTTCAATGTGATCTTTATCTTCGCTGATCACCGGGAAGCGCGAGTGGGCGGACTCGATGATAACATCGAGGCATTCGTCCAGGCTCTGGTTGCGTTTCAGGGTAACCATCTGGGAACGGGGGATCATGATGTCGCGAACGCGTTGGTCGGCAATATCCATTACCCCTTCAAGCATGTCGCGCGTATCTTCGTCGATAAGCTCGTTCTGCCCGGAATCACGGATCAGCGCCAGCAGCTCATCACGGTTTTTCGGTTCGCCGTGAAAAAGCTGGCTCAGAAGGAGGGAGAAAAATCCCTTTTTAGTGTTAAGTGAGTCGCTACTGTGTGAATTGTCGTCGCTCATGGCGTTAATTCAAGGTTCTCATGTTAGTGGATGTGTCGCAAGCGGCGGACAAAACGCGCCGCAACGGCATAAAACGCTGGCGGCAGCGAACTGCCGCACAGATTACTCTTTCTCGGCAATGTACGGATCGTCAAAGCCCAGGGCAAGCATTATCTCGGTTTCGATGCCTTCCATCTCTTCGGCTTCGTCATCTTCGATATGGTCGTAGCCCAGCAGATGCAGGCTACCATGCACCACCATGTGCGCCCAGTGGGCTTCCAGCGGTTTTTCCTGCTCTTTCGCCTCCTGTTCGACCACCTGACGGCAAATGATAAGGTCGCCCAGCAGCGGCATTTCGATGCCAGGCGGCGCTTCGAACGGGAAAGAGAGCACGTTGGTGGGCTTATCCTTGCCGCGATAAGTCAGGTTGAGATCGTGGCTTTCCGCCTCGTCCACGAGACGGACCGTCACTTCCGCTTCTTCCTGAAACTGCGGGATAACGGCATCCAGCCAGCGCTGAAACTGCGCTTCTTCCGGCAAACCGGATGCGTCTTCGCAGGCGACCTGCAAATCAAGCATTACCTGACTCATTTATTCTCCTGCGCACCGGCGGCCAGCGCCTGCGCTTCACGTTTACGTTCGGCGGCCTGTTCCGCTTTACGTTTCTGGTCGGCCTCTTCCCAGGCTTCATAAGCATTCACTATGCGCGCGACAACCGGATGGCGCACAACGTCTTCGCTGAGGAAGAAATTGAAACTGATCTCTTCGACTTCCGAGAGCACTTCAATCGCATGACGCAGGCCCGATTTCATATTGCGCGGCAGGTCAATCTGCGTGACGTCGCCGGTGATAACCGCTTTGGAGTTAAAACCAATACGCGTCAGGAACATTTTCATCTGTTCGATGGTCGTGTTCTGGCTCTCATCGAGAATAATGAATGCGTCGTTCAGGGTGCGTCCGCGCATATAGGCGAGCGGGGCGACCTCAATCACGTTGCGCTCCATGAGCTTTTCCACGCGCTCAAAGCCAAGCATTTCGAACAGGGCGTCATAGAGCGGACGCAGATACGGGTCCACTTTCTGGCTAAGATCGCCTGGCAAGAAGCCGAGTTTTTCACCGGCTTCTACCGCCGGGCGGGTCAGCAGAATACGGCGTATCTCCTGGCGCTCCAGCGCATCCACGGCGGCGGCAACCGCAAGGTAGGTTTTCCCCGTACCCGCCGGGCCGATGCCGAAGGTAATATCGTGATCGAGAATATTGGCGATGTACTGCGCCTGGTTTGGCGTACGCGGTTTAATCACGCCGCGTTTGGTCTTAATGTTGACCGCTTTGCCATACTCCGGCACGCTCTCCGCGCTTTGCTCCAGTACGCGAGATTCTTTAATGGCCAGATGAATCTGTTCCGGCTCGATATCTTTGATTTGCCCACGCACAGGCGCGGTATCCACGTAGAGATGGCGAAGGATATCCGTCGCGGCGCTGACGCAAATCGCGCGTCCGGTGAGTTTGAAGTGATTATCGCGACGGTTGATTTCGATACCGAGGCGGCGCTCCAGCTGTTTGATGTTGTCATCAAACGGTCCGCAAAGGCTAAGCAGACGGGCATTGTCTGCGGGTTCCAGCGTAATTTCACGTGTTTCGATATTCAAACTTATCCTCTTGGTCACACAGGGCCAGTTAGGGTGAACAATGATGCCTGCTGATTTTCTCAGGCCCTGTCGAAATTATTCACGGCGAGGGAAAAAGGCGCAAGCGACAGCACTGATATTTGGGTGTGGGATGCAGAATACAAGTGTAGCGAATGTAAATGACCGTATGCGCACAATATGCGCATACGGTCTGATAAAGCGGGGAAATCAGGGCTGGTAGATGCCGACGCCGAGCTCGTTCTCTTTACGGGTACGGGCGATAACGGCGGCAGGAGATTGCGCTACGCGCAGACCCATCTCCTCTTCGGTACGCACGACTTTGCCGCGCAGCGAGTTCGGGAAGACCTCGGTGATTTCCACATCAACAAATTTACCGACCATATCCGGCGTGCCTTCAAAATTCACCACGCGGTTATTCTCGGTACGGCCTGAAAGCTCCATGATGCTTTTACGCGAAGTGCCTTCAACCAGAATGCGCTGGGTGGTGCCGAGCATACGGCGGCTCCATGCCATCGCCTGCTGGTTAATGCGCTCCTGCAGAATATAAAGACGCTGTTTCTTCTCTTCTTCCGGCACATCGTCAACCATATCGGCAGCCGGCGTGCCTGGGCGCGCCGAGAAGATAAAGCTGTAGCTCATGTCGAAATTCACTTCGGCAATCAGCTTCATGGTCTGCTCGAAATCCTGCTGGGTTTCGCCCGGGAAGCCGACGATAAAGTCGGAACTTATCTGGATATCAGGACGCGCAGCGCGCAGCTTGCGAATAATCGCTTTATATTCCAGCGCGGTGTGGGTGCGTCCCATCATGTTAAGCACGCGGTCGGCGCCGCTCTGGACCGGCAAATGCAGGAAGCTCACCAGCTCTGGCGTATCGCGATACACTTCGATAATGTCATCAGTAAACTCGATCGGGTGGCTGGTGGTAAAGCGGATCCTGTCGATACCATCAATAGCTGCGACCAGTCGCAGCAGATCGGCGAAGGTGCCGGTGGTGCCATCGTAGTTTTCGCCGCGCCAGGCGTTAACGTTCTGGCCGAGCAGGTTTACTTCACGCACGCCCTGCGCCGCCAGTTGAGCGATTTCCAGTATGATATCGTCGCTCGGCCGGCTCACCTCTTCACCGCGGGTATAAGGCACCACGCAGTAGGTGCAGTATTTGTTGCAGCCTTCCATGATGGAGACGAAAGCGGTTGGGCCTTCAGCGCGCGGCTCCGGCAGACGATCGAACTTCTCAATTTCCGGGAAGCTAATATCCACCACCGGGCTGCGGGTGCCTTTCACCTGATTGATCATTTCCGGCAGGCGGTGCAGCGTCTGCGGCCCGAAAATAATATCGACATAGCGGGCGCGGTCGCGAATATGATCGCCTTCCTGAGAGGCTACGCAGCCGCCGACGCCGATAATCACATCCGGATTTTTTTCCTTTAATGTTTTCCAGCGACCTAACTGATGGAAAACCTTCTCCTGTGCCTTTTCACGGATTGAACAGGTATTCAGCAGCAGAACATCCGCTTCTTCAGCCACATCGGTCAGCTCATAGCCGTGGGTGGCATCCAGCAGATCGGCCATCTTCGATGAATCGTATTCGTTCATCTGACAGCCCCAGGTTTTGATATGCAGTTTTTTTGTCATCGACTTGCCATTGCTCAGTTAAAGCCAGGAATGCAGGGCGCGTATTGTAATGCTTTGGCGTGTTCGTGACCAGTATTGCGCAGGAACGCTTACAGCGGCGAAAAATCCGGTAAACTTAAGGGATATACCTTAAGGATAAAAGCCCATGATAAATCAACCCATTGAAGTCGTCGTTGTCGGCGGAGGCATGGTCGGCGCGACGGCGGCGCTGGGACTGGCGCAAAATGGTTTTCAGGTTGCCGTGATTGACCATGCCGCGCCTCCCGCTTTTGATGCGGCAGGCGCGCCTGATATCCGCATCTCTTCCATCAGCAGCGCTTCAGTCGACCTGCTCAAAGGTCTCGGCGTCTGGCAGGCGGTTAAAGCCATGCGAAGCCACCCCTACCGGCAGCTTGAAACCTGGGAGTGGGAAAGCGCGCACGTCGTGTTTAACGCCGATGAGCTGAAGCTGCCCGAGCTGGGGTATATGGTGGAAAACAATGTGCTGCAGCGTGCGCTTTGGGAAGCGCTGGAGGCGCACCCCGGGGTTACGCTCTACTGCCCGGCGCAGCTCACGCAGATGCGTCGGCGCAGCGCAGGGTATGAACTGACGCTGGCAGATGGGCTTGCGCTCGACGCAAAGCTGGTCATCGGCGCCGATGGCGCTAACTCCCAGGTGCGCAAATGGGCAGGCATTGGTTTACATGCCTGGCATTACCATCAGGCTTGCATGCTGATAACCGTTCAGTGCGAAGCGGCGCCGGGAGAGAGCACCTGGCAGCAGTTTACGCCCGACGGACCGCATGCCTTTTTGCCGTTGTTTGATAAGTGGGCTTCGCTGGTCTGGTACGACCGCCCGGCGCGGATCCGCCAGCTGCAAACGCTGGGTATGGCGCAGTTGCAGCGGGAAATCGAAAAAGCATTTCCCGCCCGCCTTGGTAAAGTGACGCCTGTCGCCAGCGGCGCTTTTCCGCTGACTCGTCGCCATGCCCTGCATTATGTCCAGCCTGGTCTGGCGTTGATTGGCGATGCGGCGCATACCATTCACCCGCTGGCGGGGCAGGGAGTGAACCTGGGGTATCGCGATGTTGAAGCGCTGCTGGACGTGGTTATCAATGCACGCGGCAATGGCGAGGCCTGGTCAACGGAGCCGGTGCTTAAGCGTTTCGAACGGCGTAGACAGATTGATAACTTTATTATGCAAAGCGGTATGGATCTCTTCTACGCCGGGTTCAGCAATGATTTACCACCAGTACGCATGCTGCGAAATCTTGGGCTAATGGCGGCGCAGCGTGCCGGCGTGCTGAAGCGGCAGGCACTGAAATATGCGCTGGGGTTATCGTAACCTGGCGACTCTTAGTTACAACATACTTTTTTATATGCTATGCTCCCTCCGCGTTGGCGGAGGAGAGTGGCCAGCGAAACAACAGAATTTATGGGTTAACCATGTTATGGGTTAACCATGTGACAGCCACAAACGCAGAAAAGCAAAAAGCCCGCAAAAGCGGGCTTTTTAATAAGTGGCTGGGGTACGAGGATTCGAACCTCGGAATGGCGGAATCAGAATCCGCTGCCTTACCGCTTGGCGATACCCCAACAGGGTGCGTTCAGTTTCCTGGACGTCTTTTAATATGGCTGGGGTACGAGGATTCGAACCTCGGAATGGTGGAATCAGAATCCACTGCCTTACCGCTTGGCGATACCCCAAGAAAATGGTGGCTACGACGGGAATCGAACCTGTGACCCCAGCATTATGAGTGCTGTGCTCTAACCAGCTGAGCTACGTAGCCAAATTGTGTTGCTTTACCAGCCTGCATCGACTGGCTGGGGTACCTGGATTCGAACCAGGGAATGCCGGTATCAAAAACCGGTGCCTTACCGCTTGGCGATACCCCAACGACTAACGCGTTTGAAACGCAAGAGTCGAAGAAAAATGG
>Ga0209371_1002527_pt1 | contig 10117 bp, 5 predicted proteins | sample AgamicAtAmrz_FD_187165 | JGI IMG/M metagenome (GOLD analysis project Ga0209371, IMG submission 187165) | Agave microbial communities from Guanajuato, Mexico - At.Am.rz (SPAdes) (version 2) | ecosystem: Host-associated > Plants > Roots > Rhizosphere | place: Guanajato, Mexico | collected 2012-06-07
TTCGTTGGCACTCCCGCCATCATGGGCGTCATCGCCACATAAGCGCGCCCTGCAATCTCAACCACCGGACAAATTTTTGCCGACAAGGGCTTAGCGGGCAAAAGCCTGCTGTCGACTACTGGCACAACCAGAACATGCCGAAGCGTATTCGCGACAGGGTGCTGGATATTAATAAAATAGGGGTAAGCATGCTTGCCTGCCCCTTTGTTCTGATATACCCGAAACTGTTCCATCAGAACGACCGATGAAAATCACTAAACGCGCCATGCTCCTCAATAAAGTGGTTAATGGCTTCGAAGGTCTGCTGATACTCCCGAAGCTCTGCTTCGGTATGATGCTGACAGTTTTCTTGCTGGCTTATACCGTCGGACATGACGGAGAATTCACTTTCTTGCCTTCTGGCGTGGCTTATCATTTTTATTTCCAGCGGATTGCTGGCTGCAGTGATAAACGGAACTCTGGTGCGCATGATGCCTCCTTTGATCTGCGATACTGCACGGTTTTTCCCTTTCCCGGTGCTTCAGGTTTCGCGCTGTATCAGAAAATAGAGTTTGAAGGCCGTATTGTCACGAAGCCGGTGCGTGCTTTGCGAGTTGCTTCCCGGTAAATCGTGCTTTCGCTGCAATGCTGAAAGCAGCGATGCCGCTCTTTTCGCGATAAAGGAAACCCAACGCTTAAAACCACCCTGGCGGTGATGAAAGCGTTGGGTCTCGGGTTAACCATCAAACGTTAATGCGTTACTCCGCTCGCTCCTCATCGTCGTCCGGCTGCTCCAGCACGCTGTAGGCCACCGCGCAGAACAACGAGTTCAGCCGCTTCATGTCGCCAAGCAGGCTCAGGTGTAACGAGCTGGTTTCAATGCTCTGCACATTCTGCTGATGCAGCCTGTCAACGTGCGCATGAGAGTAGCGCCGGTTGAGAATGCGAAAGCGGTGTTTATAGCGGCGCAGACGGCGCGCGCTCGGCACGTCGCCGGAGAAAAAGACCGACATGCTGAGCTTCAGGTTGGCGGTAAGCTGGTTAAGCAGCGTATCCAGCTCCTTAATGCCTTCCGGCGAAAACGCGCGCCGCGCGGCCAGCGATTTATCCGCCACTTCGCTGCCCATGCGCTCAAGAATGTCCGCCGCCTGATCGAGGTTCAGCGACATCTCAATAATCTCCGCCCAGCGTTTCGCCTCCGCTTCCGGCAAATCCTCTTTCGGCATGCGCGCCAGATAGAGCTTGATGGCGGTGTAGAGCACATCCACATCGTCGGCCACCTTGCGCAGCTCTTTCTCCTGGCGCGGTTCGCCGTGCATGACTTTGCCGTACAGCTCCAGCATATGCTCCAGCGCGTCGCCCATGCGCAGCGTCTCCCGCGCCGCGTTGGCAAGGCCCAGCGCCGGGGTGTCGAGCGCGCTGGTGTCCAGGTGGCGCGGCTTCAGCCGCGCGTCGGTCTGCGGGTCGTCTTTGATCATCCGGCGGCAAAAGCGCGCCATCATTCTGGCGAAAGGCACCATCGCCAGGCAGCGGATGAGGTTATAAAAGACGTGAAAATAGATAACCAGTTCGGACTCCGGCAGCGGCAATTTATGCAGCCCATTCGCCAGAAGGTGAACGAACGGCAGTACAATGAGGCTGCCCACCAGCTTGAACATCAGGCTGCCAAGCGCCACGCGCCGGGCGGCGGCGTTCGCGGCGCTGTTGTTGAGCATAGCAAGCAGGCCGGAGCCGAGGTTGGCGCCAATCACCAGACAGAGCGCCACATCAAAAGAGATAACGCCGGTCGCCGTCAGCGTGGCGGTCAACAACACGGCGGCAAGGCTTGAATAGCTGATAATAGCGAACACGGCGCCTATCAGCGCATCGAGCATGATATCGCCCGTCAGCGAGGCGAAAATCACCTTCACGCCCGAAGCTTCGGTAATCGGCGTGACCGCCTGCACGATAAGCTCCAGCGCCTGCAGAATAAGCCCAAGGCCGATGGCGACGCGCCCAAGCTGACCCGCCCGGGTTTGCTTGCGGCTTAAGAAGAAAATGACGCCGACGAAAATCAGCAGCGGCGAGAGCCAGGAAAGGTCGAAGGTCAGCACGCGCGCCATCAGCGCCGTACCGACATCGGCCCCCAGCACAATGACCAGCGCAGGCGTGAGCGCCACCAGATCCTGCGCGACAAACGAAGTGACTAACATCGTGGTGGCGTTGCTGCTCTGCACCAGCGCAGTCACGCCAATGCCCGCGCAGAAGGCGAGCGGTTTTTTTTCCACGCTGCGGCTGAGCACGGTTCTTAACCGCGCGCCAAAGACGCGCATTACGCCGGTACGCACAATGTGGGTGCCCCATACCAGCAGCGCCACCGCAGACAGCAGGTGTAACAGCGTTAACACGGCTTCTCCTTATGGTTGTTGTTTTCCTTTGATACCGATTTTGCAATGAAACCTTTCCCTTGCGGCAAAGGCAAACAGGTAAGACGGATAAGCGCAACGACCCTTCGCGCTCAGGGTTGGGGCGCAACGCTTGCCTATCCTGCGAAGCAGGTACGCAACCGCGAGGGCGTTAGCTTAAACCGTTTAATGAGTATAAGAGCTTAATTCACAGGAAGGCGGACGGGATAGCCGTAAAGGCGCGTCGGCGGGCGGAAAAATGACAAATTTATGACGGTCTACATTTTACGAGGAGAAAAATGCAGCCAGGTTTCTTGCACCATGCAGTACGCGTTCGATTATCGATAAGAAGCGCCAGTCATGTAGCTCTGGCGCTTACAAAAGTTAATCCGCATCGTACCCGAGGTTAGGCGCAAGCCAACGTTCCACTTCCGTGGCGCTCATTCCTTTACGCTGGGCGTAATCTTCCACCTGATCGCGCTGGATTTGCGCGACGGCGAAGTACTTGCTGTCCGGGTGGCTGAAGTACCAGCCGGAAACCGACGCCCCCGGCCACATGGCGTAGGACTCGGTCAGCTTCATGCCGATGTGGGTTTCCACATCCAGCAGCGCCCAGATAGTCGCTTTTTCGGTGTGATCCGGGCAGGCCGGATAGCCGGGCGCCGGACGGATGCCCTGGTAGTTTTCGCGGATAAGCTCCTCGTTGCTGAGGTTCTCATTCGGCGCATAGCCCCAGTAGACTTTACGCACGCGCTCGTGCAGGTATTCGGCGAACGCTTCCGCCAGGCGGTCCGCCACCGCTTTCACCATGATTTTGTTGTAATCGTCATGCTGCGCGTCATAGGCTTCGGCCAGCGCGTCTTCCTCAAGCCCGCCGGTCACGGCGAAAGCGCCGATGTAGTCCGCTTTGCCGCTGCGTTTAGGCGCGACGAAATCAGCGAGGCAGTAGTTGGCGAAGCCCACTTTTTCTGTCTGCTGGCGCAGATGATGGCTGACCGCCAGCACATGGGTGCGCGTTTCGTCGCGGTAGATTTCAACGTCGTCCAGCACGCGGTTAGCCGGAAAGAGCCCCACCACGCCGCGCGGGTTCAACGATTTCTTCGCGCTCAGCATGTCGAGCATATCGTTGGCGTCTTTAAACAGGCGCTGCGCCTCAACCCCTACGACGTCATCTTCGAGAATGCGCGGGTATTTGCCGGCAAGCGACCAGGTCATAAAGAACGGCGTCCAGTCGATGTAGTTGCGCAGCGTTTCGATGCTGGCGGTCACTTCCTGCACGCCCAGTCGGTGAGCCACCGGCGGGGTGTAGCTCTCCCAGTCGAAGGCGAGGTCGTTTTCCCGCGCCGCGGCAAGCGTAACCGGCGGCGTACGGGGTTTTTTACGACCATGTTGGATACGCACGGTTTCATACTCCTTACGGGTACGTTCGACAAAGCTGTCGCGCAGCGTGTCGGAAAGCAGCGACGAAACGACGCCTACGGTGCGCGAGGCGTTCTGCACATAGACCGTCGGCCCGCTGTAGTTCTGCTCGATTTTCACCGCCGTATGGGCTTTCGAGGTGGTCGCGCCGCCAATCAGCAGCGGCAGGGTAAAGCCCTGGCGCTCCATCTCTTTCGCCACGTTCACCATCTCATCGAGCGATGGGGTGATAAGCCCGGAAAGACCAATGATATCGGCTTTTTCTTCGCGCGCGGTTTTAAGGATTTTATCCATCGGCACCATCACGCCAAGATCGATGATTTCGTAATTATTACACTGCAACACCACGCCGACGATATTTTTGCCGATGTCGTGCACATCGCCTTTTACCGTGGCGAGAACGATTTTGCCGTTGCTTTTGCCAACCTCTTTGCTGGCCTGAATGTACGGCTCAAGGTAAGCCACCGCCTGTTTCATGACGCGGGCGGATTTCACCACCTGCGGCAGGAACATCTTGCCCTCGCCGAAGAGGTCGCCGACCACGTTCATCCCGTCCATCAGCGGCCCTTCGATAACCTCAATGGGACGAGCCGCCTGCTGGCGCGCCTCCTCGGTATCCTGCTCAATAAACTCGGTAATGCCTTTTACCAGGGAGTATTCAAGGCGTTTTTTTACGTCCCACGAGCGCCATTCGGCCTGCTGCGGGTCTGCCGCCGCGTCGCTTTTGCTGCCGCGGTATTTCTCCGCCAGATCCAGCAGCCGCTCGGTGCCGTCGGCGCGGCGGTTGAGAATAACGTCCTCTACCGCATCGCGCAGCTCGGCGGGCAGGTCGTCGTAAATTGCCAGCTGTCCGGCGTTAACGATCCCCATATCCATACCGTTGCGGATGGCGTAATAGAGGAATACCGCGTGAATGGCTTCACGTACCGGGTCGTTGCCGCGAAACGAAAACGACACGTTCGATACGCCGCCGGAAATCAGCGCATGGGGCAGCTCACGCTTAATGTCCTCGCAGGCGCCGATAAAGTCCTGAGCGTAGTTGTTGTGCTCTTCGATGCCCGTCGCCACCGCAAAGATGTTCGGGTCGAAAATAATATCTTCCGGCGGGAAGCCCACTTCTTCGGTGAGAATCTGGTACGCCCGGCGGCAGATTTCGATTTTACGCGCGCGGGTATCCGCCTGGCCCACTTCATCAAAGGCCATCACCACCACCGCCGCGCCGTAACGACGCACCAGCTTCGCATGATGGATAAACGTCTCAACGCCCTCTTTCATGGAGATAGAGTTAACGATGCCTTTGCCCTGAATGCACTTGAGGCCCTTTTCAATGACTTCCCATTTCGAGGAGTCGATCATAATCGGCACGCGAGCGATATCCGGTTCGCCGGCGATCAGGTTGAGGAAACGCACCATCGCCGCTTCGGCGTCGAGCATCCCTTCATCCATGTTGATGTCGATTATCTGCGCGCCGTTTTCGACCTGCTGGCGCGCCACATCCAGCGCTTCGCTGTACTTCTCTTCTTTGATAAGGCGCTTGAATTTGGCGGAGCCGGTTACGTTGGTGCGCTCGCCGACGTTCACAAACAGCGAGTCGTCGCCGATGTTGAGCGGCTCCAGACCCGCCAGGCGGCAGGCGACCGGGATCTCTGGCAGCTTGCGCGGCGGCAACCCTTCCACGGCGCGGCTCATGGCGGCGATGTGCGCCGGGGTGGTGCCGCAGCAGCCGCCGACGATATTCAGAAAGCCCGACTCCGCCCATTCGCGGATTTGCCCGGCCATCACGTCGGCATCCAGATCGTATTCGCCGAAGGCGTTCGGCAGGCCGGCGTTGGGGTGCGCCGTCACGTAGCATTCCGCGATGCGGGAGAGTTCCGCCACATACTGACGCAGCTCATCCGGCCCCAGCGCGCAGTTAAGGCCGAAGGAGAGCGCGTCCGCATGGCGCAGCGAGTTGTAAAACGCCTCCGTCGTCTGGCCCGAGAGGGTGCGCCCGGAGGCGTCGGTTATGGTGCCGGAGATCATGACTGGCAGCTCGACGCCCAGCGCGTCGAACTCGGCTTTCACGGCGAAAATAGCGGCTTTGGCGTTAAGGGTGTCGAAAACCGTTTCAATCAGGATCAGATCTGAACCGCCCTCCACCAGCGCCCGGGTGGATTCACGGTAGGCTTCCACCAGCTGGTCGAAGGTGACGTTGCGGTAAGCCGGGTCGTTAACGTCCGGTGAAATAGAGGCGGTGCGGTTGGTGGGGCCGAGCACGCCTGCGACGTAGCGCGGTTTTTCCGGCGTGCGGGCCGTCCACTCATCAGCGCAGGCGCGGGCGAGCTTCGCCGCTGCAAAGTTGATTTCCGCCGACAGCGCTTCCATCTGGTAATCGGCCATCGCGATGGTGGTTGAGTTAAAGGTGTTAGTCTCAACGATATCCGCGCCCGCTTCAAAATAGGCATAGTGAATGGCGGCGATGGTTTCCGGTTTGGTCAGCACCAGAAGGTCGTTATTGCCCTTTAAGTCACACGGCCAGTCGGCGAAACGCTCGCCGCGGTAATCCTGCTCTTCCAGACGGTAACTCTGGATCATGGTGCCCATGCCGCCATCGAGCACCAGAATACGTTCGGCTAGCTGCTGACGCAGCTTCTCAACTTTGCTACTCACATTCACTCCCGGCTACACATAAAGGCCCAACAGGCCAGCAGACCATACTGGCATAATCCCCCCTGGCGGAAAAGGCGAGCGACGGCAACTTGAGACATGTTCACTATCAACTCCTCCGATGAGTAGTACGACGGTTGCATTATCGCCAAATAAAACGAAAATTATTTCCACGATACAGAAAAGGAGGCCGCCATGGTCGCTGCTGTTCCCGCTAAACGCGGCAAGAAACCCCGCGCCGCCGCCGCCGCTGCGCCGCAGGCCACCGGTCAGGTGCAGTCGCTGACGCGTGGGCTGAAGTTACTGGAATGGATCGCCGAGTCGCAGGGTAGCGTGGCGCTGACGGAACTCGCCCAGCAGGCGGGCTTGCCCAACTCTACCACCCACCGTCTACTCACCACGATGCAGCAACTGGGTTTCGTGCGCCAGGTTGGCGACCTCGGACACTGGGCGATTGGCGCCCACGCTTTTATGGTCGGCAGCAGCTTTTTGCAAAGCCGCAATTTGCTGGCCATTGTGCATCCCATTCTGCGTAAGCTGATGGAGAGCTCCGGCGAAACGGTCAACCTCGCGGTGCTGGATAAAAGCGATCATCAGGCGATTATTATCGATCAGGTGCAGTGCACCCAACTGATGCGCATGTCCGCCCCCATCGGCGGTAAACTACCGATGCACGCCTCCGGCGCGGGCAAGGCGTTTTTATCGCAGCTAAGCGACGAAGAGGTGACCAGCCTGCTGCACCGCCAGGGGCTTCACACCTACACCCATGCGACGCTGGTTTCGCCGCTGCATCTGAAAGAAGATTTGGCACAGACCCGCAAGCGCGGCTACTCCTTCGATGACGAAGAACATGCGCTGGGGCTGCGCTGCGTGGCGGCCTGTATTTACGATGAGCATCATGAAGCCTTCGCCGCGATTTCCCTCTCCGGCCCGGTTTCGCGCATTACCGACGACCGCGTAACGGAGCTGGGGGCGCTGGTTATCAAAGCGGCGAAAGAGGTGACGCTGGCTTACGGCGGGGTACGTTAAGAGAAGAAACTGCCTGACGCCCTGCTTCTCACCGACGAGCGGCGCAAATAGCAAAACGGCAGCCTCAGGTTTGCCGTTTTGCTTTTACCCGCGCAGACAAAAACGCTGATGCCTGCGGTAGGCGTAAACATCCTCCACATGCCCTTCGCGAATGCGCGCCTGAAGCGACCGCCAGTAAGCTGCGCTGAAAAGCTCGCTGTGCATCTCCTCAAACAGCGGACCGATTTGCGGGTCGGCGCAAAGCCAGTGGCGGAACTCCTCGGGGAAAACGTCCCCCGGCGCTACGCTGTACCACGGCTCAGCGCTCAGTTCATCTTCCGGGTAGCGCGGCGGCGGAATATCCCGAAAATTCACCTCGGTCATATAGCAAATTTCGTCGTAGTCATAGAACACTACCCGTCCATGGCGGGTGACGCCGAAATTCTTAAACAGCATGTCGCCCGGGAAGATATTCGCGGCGGCGAGTTGCCGGATGGCGTTGCCATACTCCTCTACCGCATCGCGCAGCTGTTGGCCGCTTGCCTGCTCCAGCCACAGGTTCAGCGGCACCATACGCCGCTCAATATAGAGATGGCTGATGACTATCCTGTCGCCCAGATCGGTGAGCTTGCGCGGCGCTTCCTGTTGCAGCAGCGCCAGCAGCGGCGGGCTTATCTGGCTTTTTGTCAGCACGAAGTTTTCAAACTCCTGGGTATCCGCCATCCGCCCGACGCGATCATGCTCTTTTACCAGTTGGTAGCAGGCGCGAACGTGCGCTTCGGTCACCTCTTTCTGCGGCGCGAAGCGGTCTTTAATCACTTTAAATACCCGGTCAAAGCCCGGCAGCGTGAAGACCAGCATGACCATACCGCGAATGCCGGGCGCTTCGATAAACTGCTCGTCGGTGCGGGTGATGTAGTTGAGATATTCGCGATAGCTCTCCGTTTTGCCGTGCTTCTGGCAGCCTATCGCCATGTAAAGCTCGGCGGTGGTTTTGCCCGGCAGGATCTCCCGCAGCCACTCCACCAGCGCGGCGGGCAGCGGCGCGTAGACCATAAAATAAGAGCGGGCGAAACCGAAAACGATGCTCGCCTCGGCGCTGGTGGTCAGGCAGGCGTCAACAAACAGTTCGCCCTCTTCCGTGCGGTGAATGGGCAGCAGAAACGGCAGCGTGCCGCCCGGCAGCACCAGCTTGCCCACCAGCCAGGCCGCTTTGTTGCGGTAGAAGAGCTCATTCGCCACCTGCAAATGCGCGTTCTGCAGCATCTGCGCCCCGAGGGTTTCGGTGAGGTGCGCAATAATATACCCCACATCCCGCGCGAGATTTTGCCAGCGCAAGCGCAGCGGGAGATCGCTAAGCAGCGTGGTAAGCAATTCCCGCCATCCCTGCTGCGGATAGAAGTCTTTCGCCAGCGGACGGGGAATGGTGCGAAAGCGCCGTTCGGGCTGCGAGCTGAAGATAAACAGCCGTTCAGGGCTGAGCGCGCGGTGGTCGAAAAGCCGGCAATAGACAGAGTTGAAAAAGCTTTCGGCAATCTCGAAACGTGGGTAGTCGGGCAACAGCGCGGTGTAATGCTGTTTAACGCGCAGCAGAAAATCAGCGTCAGCGCCTTTTCCCTCGGTAATGCACTTTAGCTGCTCCACCACCAGGCCCACGTGATGATCGTAAAGGTGGATACGGCTTTTCATCGCCTGCTGGACGGCGTGCCAGTCAGCGTGCTCGAAGCGCTGCTGCGCGCCGGAGGTCACCTCCAGAAAGCGCCCGTACTGGGCGTCGAAGCCCTGCAGAATGGTTTGAGCGACAAGCAGTTCCAGTCCACGCGACATAGACAGGCTCCTGGTGTGAAGATGAGAGAAACAACGTTGCGGCCCTGTTTGCGCCTTACCCTGCCCCTCTGCCAGGAAGGGAAAGGTGGAGCGACTGACCTGAGCCCACAGCGCATGGCGGCTGGCGCTTACCCGCTCTGCGCGTTTCTTCCACCGGAAAGAGAGAATAGGCCAGCCCGCCTTTTCCCTCTCCCGTTAAGGGAGAGGGCCAGGTGAGGATTTGCCGCTAGAACTGCGCTTCCTCTGTTGAGCCGGTCAGCGCCGTGACGGACGACGCGCCGCCCTGGATAATGGTGGTCACGTTGTCGAAATAGCCGGTGCCCACCTCTTGCTGATGCGAAACGAAGGTGTACCCTTCTTTCCCGGCCGCGAATTCCGGCTGCTGCACCTTCTCAACGTAGTGCTTCATCCCTTCGCCCTGTGCATAGGCGTGCGCCAGGTCGAACATGTTGAACCACATGCTGTGAATCCCTGCGAGCGTGATGAACTGGTACTTGTAGCCCATGTCCGACAGCTGCTGCTGGAAGCTGGCGATGGTTTTATCATCCAGATTCTTCTGCCAGTTAAACGAAGGCGAGCAGTTGTAGGCGAGCAGCTTGCCGGGGAAACGGGCATGAATCGCTTCGGCGAAGCGCCTGGCCTGAGCGAGATCGGGCGTGGACGTTTCACACCATACCAGGTCGGCATAAGGGGCATACGCCAGCCCCCGGCTGATAGCCTGCTCTACGCCCGCACGAGTGCGGTAAAAGCCTTCGCTGGTGCGCTCGCCGGTAATGAACTCGCTGTCGTAGGGGTCGCAATCGGAGGTAATCAGATCCGCCGCGTCGGCATCGGTGCGGGCGATTAACAGCGTC
>Ga0209371_1002528_pt1 | contig 10117 bp, 10 predicted proteins | sample AgamicAtAmrz_FD_187165 | JGI IMG/M metagenome (GOLD analysis project Ga0209371, IMG submission 187165) | Agave microbial communities from Guanajuato, Mexico - At.Am.rz (SPAdes) (version 2) | ecosystem: Host-associated > Plants > Roots > Rhizosphere | place: Guanajato, Mexico | collected 2012-06-07
GCGGGCTATTTTAACCGACAGGAGGGATTTTTATGTGCCATAAATCGCTATGACACCCGGCACCGCTTTTTCGCCATATCACACCGCAAAGAACAACCGCCACCGGACGCTTAACCCAGCCTTACGCAACGCGCGCACATGCTGTATAGTCCGTTTTTTTTCGGAGGAACCATGCTGCCCAACTCATCCACGCGCCTGAATAAATACATCAGCGAGAGCGGAATCTGCTCGCGCCGTGACGCCGATCGTTACATCGAACAAGGCAACGTTTTCATTAACGGCAAACGCGCCAGCGTCGGTGCGCAGGTGTTCGCCGGGGATGAGGTCAAAGTCAACGGGCGGCTGATTGAACCGCGCAACGAAGACGATCTGGTATTAATCGCCCTCAACAAGCCGGTGGGCATTGTCACCACCATGGAAGAGGGCGAGCGTGACAACATTGGTGACTTCGTTAACCACAGCAAGCGCGTGTTCCCGATTGGCCGGCTGGATAAAGACTCGCAGGGGCTGATTTTCCTCACCAATCACGGCGATCTGGTGAATAAAATCCTGCGCGCCGGTAACAATCACGAAAAAGAGTACGTGGTCACGGTGGATAAGCCGATCACCGATGAGTTTATTGCCGGCATGGCGGCGGGCGTACCGATGCTCGGCACAGTGACGAAAAAATGCAAAGTGAAGCGGGAGTCGACCTTTGTATTTCGTATTATCCTGGTGCAGGGACTGAACCGGCAGATTCGCCGCATGGCCAAACACTTTGGCTATGAAGTGACGAAGCTGGAGCGCACGCGGATCATGAACGTGAGCCTGAAAGGTATCCCGCTCGGTGAGTGGCGCGATCTGACGGACGATGAACTGATCGACCTGTTTAAGCTGATTGAGGATTCGTCGTCAGAAGATCAAAAAACGCAGCGGGCACAGGCGAAGAAGAAAGCGGCGATGCCCGCCGCGAAAAAACCGGCCGTCAGCGCACCGAAACAGAGTGACAAAGCGGGTCAGGGCGCGAACCGCAAGCGCTTTACCCAGCCGGGACGCAAGAAAAAAGGGCGTTAAAATCACACCCGCGGCGCCCGCGACCATCACGTATCTTTAGCGCCGCACGCCTTCATTCCAGCCACATTTTTATTATTTATAACCGGGCGTCAGAATATCTGCGCCCGGTCATGCTTTTTCACGCAATCAATATGCAAATCCGCTGCATATCCAAAGGAGAAAATGGCATTAGGGATAAATAGTGACTGTGATAATTTTCAGCTATACGCCGGATAGCAGGCGTCACTCACCTTATTTAGCTGAACCTTTTCCAGGGATATAAACAATGCATAAACACCGCCTGGCCGGACTATTACTGGCCTCTGCATCGCTGCTCGCCGGCTTGTCGCTGCACGCTCGCGCCGCTGATGCATCCATTCCCTCACTGGCCGGTAAACGTATCGGTATTACCGTGGCCGGTACCGATCACTACTGGGATCTGAAAGCCTATCAGGGACAAATTGATGAAGTAAAGCGGCTGGGTGGCACGCCTATCGCGCTGGATGGCGGACGCAAAGAGTCACAGCAGATCGCGCAAATTCAAACGCTGATTGCACAAAAACCGGATGCCATTATTGAAACGCTGGGCACCGCCTCAGTGCTGGAACCCTGGCTGAAAAAAATTCGCGACGCCGGCATTCCCTTATTTACCGTGGATACCGCCAGCCCATCCAGTATTAACGTCACGACCTCCGATAACTTTTATATTGGCGAGCAGCTGGCATTAAAACTGGTCAATGATCTGCGCGGCGAAGGCAATATTCTGGTGTTTAATGGTTTTTATGGCGTGCCGGTGGTGGCGATGCGCTATGACTAGTTAAAAGCCGTGCTGAAATGGTATCCGAAAATTAAAATCATTCAGCCCGAACTGCGCGACGTAATTCCCAATACCGTGCAGGATGCCTATGCGCAGATTAGTCAGCTGCTTAACAAGTATCCGCAAGGGTCAGTACAGGCTATTTGGGCGGCATGGGACGTACCGCAGATTGGTGCCACTCAGGCGGTTGATGCTGCCGGTCGCAGTGAAATCAAAACTTACGCCGTGGACGGCAGCCCGGACGTGGTCTCGCTGGTGAAAGATCCGAAATCCAGCGCGGCGGCGGTGGTGGCGCAGCAACCCTATCTGATCGGACAGACTGCGGTACAAAATGTGGCGAAATACCTTGCCGGCGATCGCTCACTTCCGCCTGCCACCTATGTTCCGGCCATTCTGGTCACCAAAGAGAATGCGGCGCAGGCGCAGCAAACGCTGGGCCAGAGCGATGGTAAATAAAACAGTGAGACTGCAACTGCGCCAGATCAGTAAAGCCTTTGACGGCATTCCCGCGCTGCAGGCGGTATCGCTTGATGTCCACGCCGGCGAAGTGCATGGGCTGATTGGGCATAACGGAGCCGGAAAATCGACGCTGATCAAAGTGCTGGGCGGCATCCACGCCGCCGATGAGGGCAGCGTGACGCTGGAAGGCCGGCTACTGGTGTTGACCAGTCCGGCTCAGGCACAACAGCAGGGCATCGCCATTGTTCATCAGGAGCGGCTATTGCCCGGCACGCTGACGGTGGCGGAAGCGCTGCTGCTCGGTAATGAGCCACGGATTGGCAGCACACCGTTTATCGATCGCCGGCGTATGCGGCAGCAGGCGCGGCAGCTACTGCAACAGCACTTCGATCTGCAGATCGATCCCGATGCGCTGATCGCCGGGTTAAGCGTGGCGGAACAGCAACTGGTGCAGATCTGTCGCGTATTACAGCGCGCGCCGCGCGTGGTGGTGCTGGATGAACCGACCGCCGCGCTGGCGCGCCACGAGGTGCAGGCGCTGTTTCGCGTTATCGAACGTATGCGTCAGCAGGGGATCGCACTGATCTACGTTTCTCACTATCTCGATGAAATACAGGCGCTGTGCCAGCGGGTTACGGTGCTGCGCGATGGTAAAGACGTCGCGCATTTTACCGGCGACGCCCTTTCTCCGCAGGCGCTGATTAATGCCATGATCGGTGAGACGCAGCAGGCGATTGCACCGCGCGGTCTGCCACCTGACGGCGAGCCGGTGCTGACCGTAGACGCCCTGAGCGCGCCGGGTCGCTTTCACAATGTTTGTTTCAGCGCACGACGTGGCGAGATCGTTGGCATTACCGGCCTGCTGGGCTCCGGAGGGAAGGCGTTAATCAGCGCACTGTTTGGTCTGGAACGTGGCGTGAGCGGGACGCTGCGCGTAGGTGAGACGCACGGCGTACCGGCTTCGCCACATGCCGCGGTGAAACGTGGCATCGCGCTGGTGCCGGAAGATCGCCGCGCCAACGGCATCGCGCTCGATGTGAGCCTGCGCGACAATATCACCCTGACGACCGTGCAGCGCCTGCTGCGCTGGGGCGGCGTCTCTGCAACCGCCGAGACCGCGCTGGTGGCGGACAACATCTGCCAGCTGGCGATCCGCACACCGGGCCAGCTGGCACCGCTGCGTCAGCTATCCGGCGGAAATCAGCAAAAAGCGGTGCTGGCGAAATGGCTCAACACCCACGCCACGCTCTATCTGCTGGATGAGCCCACGGTTGGCGTCGACATTGCCGCCAAGGCCGCCATTTATCAAACCCTGCAGCAGCTGGCGGCCGCCGGGGCGGTGATTATCCTGTTTTCCACCGATCTGCTGGAACTGCAAACGCTCGCCGACCGCATTATTGTGCTGGCGCGCGGCGAGCAGGTCGCCACGCTGTCCGCCCGGCACACCAGTCACCAGGAGATTCTGTCCCTGGCTTCCGGCACGGGCGCATTGACGGAGCAAATCCTATGAGTGAACTGAGCCAACCGGCGGTGGTGACGGCGGCAGGCAAACCGCAGGGGCAGCCGTGGCTGCAGCACGTCGCGCTGCTGATTATTGTACTGGTGCTGGCGGTATTTGCCTGGCTGTCGCCTATTTTCCTCAGCGTGATCAACCTCGGTAACGTATTGCAGCAAACGGCGGTGGTGGGAACGCTGGCGCTGGGTCTGACGCTGGTGCTAAGCGGTGGCGGTGTTCAGGGGATTAGCGGCGGCATTGATTTATCCATTGCCGCTAATATGGGGTTGTGTGCCGCGGTATTCGCGGCGCAGATTGCTGAGCAACACTCTGTCACTTATGCGCTGCTGCTCACGCTGCTCACCGGCATCGCCGTGGGGATATTCAATGCCCTGGCGATTGTCTGGCTTGGTATTTTGCCCCTGCTGGCGACGCTGACCAGCATGAACATCGCCATGGGACTGGAGATGGTACTGAGCGGAAACGCGTCGATTTCAGCCAGCAGCGCGCTGCAAAACCTGCTGATAGCCAGCGGACCGCTGGGCGTTTCCTGGCTCGGCTGGGGATTTCTGCTGCTGGCGTTGAGTGCACTCGGGCTCAGTCGTTTCACCGCGTTTGGCCTGCGCCTGCAGGCGGTGGGTAGCCATCCGCAGGCCGCCAACGCGGCGGGCATTAGCGTGGCGCGCTATCAAAGTCTGAGTTATGTGCTGTGCGGCTTCAGCGCTGCACTGGCAGCCATTGCCTCGGTGGCGCTGCTCAGCGGCAGTTCGCCGGGCGCTAACGACAATCTGCTGATGGTGATTGCCGCCGCGCTGCTCGGCGTGGTGTTTTCGCGTCGCCTGGTGCCGACCCTGGGCGGTGCACTGATCAGCGCGCTGTTTCTGAGTCTGATAGCCAACGGCTTTCAGTTGGTTAACGTCTCAAGTTACTGGATTAACGGCGTCGAGGGTGTGCTCATCCTGCTGGTTGTGGCGCTGACCGCGCTACTGCGGCGCCGTCAGGCGGGGAGGGCATCTCATGTCTGAACTGAGCCTGAGCGGTAAAAAAGTGCCGGGGCTGTTGCGCAGCCTGATGGTGCTGACCTTTGTTGCGCTGCTGCTGTTTTTCATCATCGCCGCGCCCGCGTTTGCCACTGTCGCCAACATTCGTAGCGTGCTGCTGAATAATGTCGCACCGCTGGCGATTGTGGCGCTGGCCATGACGCTGGTCACGCGTATCGGCGCGATCGATCTGTCCGTCGGTACGGCGATTGATGTCGCCTGCCTGGTGCTGGTGACGCTGGTACTGCATCAGGTCGCGCTGCCGCTGGCGCTGTTGGGTGCGCTGACGGCGGCACTGCTGGTAGGCGTGTTCAACGCTTTTCTGGTGACACAACTCGGCGTTGAACCGTTTCTCGCCACGCTTGGCACGCTGTTTATTGGTCAGAGCGTACAGCAACTGTCGTCCAACGGTGGGCAGCCGGTCTATCTGCTAAGCCAGACGCTGCCGGCGGGTTTTACCGCTATTGGTCACGGCACGCTACTTGGCGTTCCACTACCGCTCTGGCTGTTGCTGGGCGTGGTGCTGGTGCTGTATCAACTGTTGCACCGCAGCGCCAGCGGTCGCGCACTGCGCATGATGGGTGAACAGCTCAGCGTAGCGCATCATTCTGGCGTGGCGGTCAAACGTCTCACCGCGCTGGCATTCATATTCAGTGCACTGGTCGCCGGTATCGTCGGGTTAATTCTCGCCGCCAATGTCAAAGCCTGGGTACCGTTATCGGGCAATGCCTATCTGCTGAATGCCATCGGTGCCAGCTTTATTGGCGCGACCTTCGCGCCTTCGCGCCGCCCGAATGTGCCGGGTACGCTGCTGGGGGTCGTGCTGCTGAGTTTCATCGCCAACGGACTGTTGCTGGTCGGCTGGAACTTTTACTGGCAGCAGGTGGCAACCGGCGCACTGATCTTTGTGGTACTGGCCGTGGGTGCGCTGCGTGCGCGTCGCCCTGTCTGAGGAGGGTAACGGATGCCTTCACCGTTTTTGCTGTTTGCGTTCATGATGAATGTCCCTGGTCATCTCTCTGCCGGATTGTGGCGACATCCCCAGGATCAGGCGCATCGCTATACCGAGCTGGATTACTGGACGACCCTCGCGCGGCAGCTTGATACCGCAGGTTTTGATGCGCTGTTTATTGCTGATGCGCTGGGACAACTGGATGTATGGCAGGGCAAGCCGGACGCGGCGTTGCGCCTGGCCGCTCAGATGCCGGTGAACGATCCGCTGCTGCTGGTCTCAGCCATGGCAGCCGTCACGCAGCACCTCGGTTTCGGTATTACGGTCTCTGCCACCTACGAACATCCTTATTTGCTGGCGCGCAAGTTCACGACGCTTGATCATCTCACCCGCGGGCGTATCGCCTGGAACGTGGTGACTTCCATGCTTGATTCCGCGGCGCGCAATCTGGGTTTGACCCGGCAGCTGCCGCATGATGAGCGTTACGATCGCGCACAGGAGTTTCTGGATGTGACCGCGAAGCTGTGGGAAGGCTCATGGGAGGAAGATGCGGTTAGCCGCGATAAAGCCAACAGCCTGTATAGCGATCCGCAAAAAGTGCACGCTATTCAGCATTATGGTCGCTGGTATCAGGTGCCGGATGCACATCTCAGTGAGCCCAGCCCACAGCGCACCCCGGTGCTGTTTCAGGCTGGCACTTCGGCACGCGGTGCGCAGTTTGCTGCCCGTAACGCAGAAGTCATTTTCCTCGGTGGCGTCACCGCGCAGGCGATTGCCAGCGATATTCAGCGCATTCGTCAGCTGGCCGTGGCAGAAGGGCGCGATCCGGCGTCGCTGCGTTTTGTCACAGCCATCACGGTGATCACGGCCGAGGATGATGCCGCCGCCCGGGCCAAACTTGAGGATTATCAGCAATACATCAGTGAAGAGGCTGCGCTGGCGCTCTTCTCGGCGTGGACCGGTATCGACTGGTCGCAGGAGGATCCGGACATGCCGCTGGCCTTTCGCGAAACCGACGCCTGCCGTTCGGCGCTGGCCAGCCTGACGCGAATTGACGATCAAAAACGCTGGACGCTGCGTGAGGCAGCCCGCTACATCGGTATCGGTGGTCTGCATCCGTTGCTGGTGGGCGGCGGCGAAACCATTGCCGATCGGCTGGATCAGTTTGCGGCAGAATCGGGCGTGGACGGCTTTAATCTGGGCTGGGCTATCAGCCCGGGCAGCTTCAACGATTTCATTGCCTGGGTCATGCCGGTACTGCGCCAGCGCGGGCGGGTGCGTCCTCAGCCAGCACAGCCGTTAACCTTGCGTGAACGTCTGACGGGTCAGCCGCGCCTGGCAGCTGACCATCCGGCAACGCGCTTCCGCCGCCCTTAGCTCCACGCATGGCGCGGCGGCGGCGTGCCGTTGAGATAATAATTACCCACGTGGTAATACTTCCAGCGCACCGGATCGTGCAGCGTATGGGTGCGCGCGTTGCGCCAGTGGCGGTCCAGATTAAACTCCTGCAGCGTGGCGCGGGTGCCAGCCAGCTCAAATAGTTTGTTACCGGCAAGCAGAGCGATCTCCGTCGTCAGCACTTTGGCCTCGGCGGTGGCCACGGTCGCGCGTGCCACGCTGGTTTCATCGGGCTGCGCCAGCGCGGCGTCAATCACTGCTCCGGCCTGCCACAGCAGCGCTTCGGCAGCGTGCAGGCGGATTTTCAAATCACCGACTGCCGCCAGCGTGAAGTGGTCATCGGCAGCGCGCGCCTGGCCACTGTCAATCCACGGCCGCGAGCGTTCGCGAACAAATTGCAGGGTGTCTTCAATGGTGCCGCGCGCAATACCGACATCCACCGCCGCCTGAATGATCTGTGAAATCGGCCCGGCAGCGGTTGGCCGCTCAAACGCCTGCCAGGTTGGAATAACGCGCGACAGCGGGGCGCGGACATTCTCCAGCAGTACGGTACCGGAAGCCGTCGTGCGCTGACCAAAGGCCGACCAGTTATTAATGACGCTGATGCCCGGCGTGTCGCGATCGAGCACAATCAGATGCGCCCGGTCCTGCTCGTCCAGCGCCACGGCATGGATTCGATGCGCCAGCAGCGCGCCAGTGGCATAAAATTTTTCCCCGTTAATCACCACCTCATCACCGTCACGCCGAAAGCGCGTCTGAAAATCGGCGACCGTGCGGCCATGCTTCTCCGAAAAGGCGTTACCCCAGCGCAGCCCGGCCAGTACCTCGCTCAGCAGTACCTGTTTTTGTGCTTCGCTACCGTCTTCCAGCAGATGGGCCACACCGGCCAGATGGTTTTGCGGCAGCTGACCGAGCGCCGGATCGGCAGCTGAAATGATGGCGATCACCCTGGCCACGGTGGTCCACGACACGCCCGCTCCGCCCCAGGCTTTGGGGATGGCCATTGCCCACAGGCCGCTTTGCGAGAACGCATCCAGCTCTTTGAGGGGCAGAATGCCCTCACGATCGCGCAGTGCCGCCTCGCGCGCGAAGCTGGCCGCCAGCTGATGGGCTACGGCGATAGCTTCCGCATCGTCGCGAATGATATGCGCGGCGCCAGCCGGTAATGGCACCGGTGCTTCCGCCTGTTGCGTATTGACTTTACGCGGCAGCGCCGCGGAGTCGGCTAAGGTCAGCGACATAATGACTTCTCCGGTAGAAGAGGATAGAGGAGGGCATCATCGCATGCGCACGCGGAGGGCTTATATCTCAATAGCGGTTAAGCAAAGCGCAAAAAAGCCTTAGTGCTCGCACACTAAGGCCGGATTTACAGTCGGGGAGAGAACCGCTGGCTACGCCACTTTCACCACGGTTTTGCCGAAGTTTTTGCCTTTCAGCATGTCAATAAACGCCTGCGGCGCATGCTCCAGCCCTTCTACCATGTGTTCGCGGTACAACACTTTTTGTTGCTCGACCAGCGGCGTCATCGCCTGCAGGAATTCCGGATAGCGATCGCCATAATCCTGGAAGATGATGAAGCCCTGCATACGGATGCGGCGTTTCAGAATCCCGCCCATGATCAGCGGCGTGCGATCGGGGCCGGGTGGCAGTTCGCGACTGCTGTAGCCCGACACCAGGCCACACACCGGCACGCGCGCGGCGGTGTTGAGTAGCGGGAAGACGGCATCGAATACTTTGCCGCCGACGTTTTCAAAATAGATGTCGATACCGTCCGGGCAGGCGGCCGCCAGCTGTTCTGCGAAATCGTCACGATGATGATCGATACAGGCGGAAAAACCGAGGGTGTCAATCGCGTAGCGGCACTTCTCCTCGCCGCCGGCCACGCCGACGACGCGGCAGCCATTCAGCTTACCGAGCTGACCGACCGTGGCACCCACCGGTCCGGTGGCAGCGGCGACAACCAGCGTTTCACCGGCTTTGGGCTGACCGATATCCATCAAGCCCATGTAGGCGGTAAAGCCCGGCATACCCAGAATACCCAGCGCCCAGGACGGATGGGGCAGATGACCGATTTTAGTCACGCCAGTGCCATCGGACAGGGCATAGCTCTGCCAGCCGCTGGCCGCCAGCACCCAGTCGCCGGCGCTGAAATCCGGATGCTGCGATTCCGCCACCTGGCATACGGTGCCGCCGACCATCGGCTGGTCGAGTTGCGCCGGCGGCGCGTAGGATTTGCTGTCATCCATGCGGCCACGCATATACGGGTCGAGCGACAGATAGTGGGTGCGCAGCAGCATCTGTCCCGCCTGCACCTGCGGCAGCGGTTGTTCGACAAAGCGGAAGTTCTCTTTCACCGGCTCGCCGTCCGGGCGTGACGCCAGCAGCCAGGCGTGATTGAGTGAAGCGTGTTGAGTCATAGCATTTCCTTGTTTCTGCGCGGGTAAAACAGCAAGTGTAGCCAATGATTGGGCATGGAATGGATGATTGATGCGGCTTGCGTTTACAACAGAATGATACCAAACCGCTTCAGCAACAGCGCCCATAGGGCGAACAGCACCACGGTAATCACGCAGGAGAGTAACAACGTGAGCCAGAAGCCGGCGCGCTGGTAAAAAAACGGAAACAGGATAAACATCGGCAGTGTCGGCACCACATACCAGAACGTATACCATGCGTGAGCGGCAATCTTTTCCTGCGTTTGTCCTTCTATTTTCATCCAGATAAGCACCAGCAAGGTGACCAGCGGTAAAGCGGCGAGCAGGCCGCCCAGACGATCGCTGCGTTTCGCGGCTTCTGAGATCAGTACCACCATAAAGGCGGTTAACGCGTATTTTGAGATTAGCCAGAGCATCGTTATTCCCGATAATTATCATTAAGCCGGCTGCGTGCCTGAGGTTCTATTTCAGGTAAGAACGAATGACCGC
>Ga0209371_1002529_pt1 | contig 10117 bp, 8 predicted proteins | sample AgamicAtAmrz_FD_187165 | JGI IMG/M metagenome (GOLD analysis project Ga0209371, IMG submission 187165) | Agave microbial communities from Guanajuato, Mexico - At.Am.rz (SPAdes) (version 2) | ecosystem: Host-associated > Plants > Roots > Rhizosphere | place: Guanajato, Mexico | collected 2012-06-07
TTCAGAAAATTAAATCAATAGGAGGAAATTATGATTGGAGTTATCCGGGTTTTCACCGCAAAGGATCCTGAAGTAGTTAACAGCCATGGAAATAAAATCAATTCTTTATATGGAATTCCTGTCATAAACAGATGTATTCCAGATCAGCCACAAGGTATTCATGATGCTGCCACAGAATTAGCAGCGGTGCCGAAGATAGTGGCATTAGGAATCGAAATGGAGGAAGAAGGCGCAGAGCTGATTGTAATAAGCTGTGCAGCAGATCCAGGTATAAAGGAGCTGCGTGAGGCTGTTTCGATTCCTGTCATCGGTGCAGGCAGTGCGGCTGCTTTGACTGCACTGGCAATAGGAAAGCCTGTAGGAATCATCGGTATAACAGAGAAGCCTCCGATTGTGATGGAAGAAATCCTCGGTGAAAAGCTAGTAGCCTACTTGGTGCCGGAGGGTGTTGCGAATACAACGGATCTAATGAAACCAGAGGGGAAGGAGAAGGGGAGACAAGCAGTCCTAACCCTGCTGGAGCAGGGAGCAGAAACAATCGTCTTTGCTTGTACTGGCTTCACAACCATTGGTCTTGCAGATATGTTGCGGAAGGATATGAATATTCCGATTATCGATGCAGTAGAGGCGGAGGGCTTAATTTCCGCATATATAGTGAACTCCTCCTTTAATAGAAGTGGTCAAGGTGGATTAGGCGTCCTTCTCTAGATAATATAGTAAAAATCAACTTACAACTTTGTAATGGAGGGCCATTAAATGAAACAATTCAAAGAAGAAAAAAAGCATCCACGGCTGTTTGAGCCATTTTCGTTAATTTTAACAACTATCACAGCAGTATTCGGAGCCATTATTGGGATGCAGATTATCGTCTCACTTGGAGTAACGCCTAATACATCGATTATCGGTGCTCTTGTCGCTATGCTGATAGCTAGAATACCAGTAACAATCCTGTCGAGATACAAGTCAGTGCATCGGCAAAACCTTATTCAAACATCTATCTCCTCCGCAACCTTTGGGGCAGCCAACAGTTTGTTGATTCCAATCGGTATACCTTTTTTAATAGGTGCTCCTGATCTTATTATACCGATGTTAATAGGCGCAGCGCTGGCAATGTTTGTAGATGCTGCGATTCTGTATAAACTGTTTGATTCAAAGCTTTTCCCAGCATCAGGAACTTGGGCGCCGGGTGTTGCCACAGCACAAGCAATTGTTGCAGGTGATAAAGGGGGGAAACGGGCTGGTCTGCTTGGAGTCGGCGCCGTAATTGGCATAGTCGGCTCCATACTGCATATTCCAATGTCCGCTTTTGGTGTAGCGTTTATCGGAAATATTTGGGCGCTGTCCGTATTTGGGATTGGCTTGCTGTTCCGCCAATATTCTATCCCAGTGTTTGGCGTCGATGTGAATGCATTATATATTCCCCATGGCATTATGATTGGCGCCGGTATTGTAGCGCTTGTGCAAGTTTCTATATTGATTTTCAGAAAAGAAGGCAAGGAAAGCAGAAAAGGAAGAAAAGAGATTGCTGCCGCAGTAGACAAGCCAGAGGCCGAGACTTTTACTACTCCTATTAAAACAGCTCAGAAAACGTTAGGTTTTGGCTTTCTTGCCTACCTCGTCATTGCATTAATTCTGGCCCTTGTTGGAGGTCTCATGACACAGATGTCATTAGGCATGCTCCTTGCTTTTCTCTTGTTTGCTGCCTTTGCTGCATTCGTACATGAGCTTATTGTCGGGATTGCCGCCATGCATTCTGGCTGGTTCCCAGCATTTGCTGTAGCCTTCATTACCCTATTGTTAGGGATGATGATCGGTTTTCCACCGCTTGCCTTAGCTCTTCTTGCCGGGTTTAGTGCAGCCACAGGTCCAGCATTCGCCGACCTTGGCTATGACTTCAAAACAGGCTATATCCTGCGTGGAAAAGGAGAGAATCCTGAGTATGAGGTGGACGGAAGAAAGCAGCAATATATGACGTCGCTTCTGGCTTTTGGGATTGCTTTATTGACTGTTTTGTTCACATATAAAGGCTACTTTGCTAACAATCTTGTACCGCCAATCGATGCTGTTTATGTTTCTACCATTCAAGCAGGCACATCGACAGACGTTGCAAAACAGCTCTTAATATGGGCAATACCAGGAGCATTGCTCCAATTAATTGGCGGACCGACCCGCCAAATCGGCATCATGTTTGCAACAGGATTGCTTATATTGACACCTTATGCCGGTATCGCTGTTCTTGCAGGTATTATTATTCGACTGCTGTGGGTCAAGAAAAAAGGAAAAGAAGCAGAAACACCAATGAGCATATTGGCAGCCGGATTTATAGCTGGTGATGCCTTGTACAGCTTCTTTAATTCCGTATTCAAATTAGGGAAGTGAGGAATATAAATTGGCTATTAAATTAGATGAGTATACAGTAGAGCATGCCGTTTATGGAGGAGCAGTCCTTGGCGGAGGCGGAGGGGGCAAAATTGCAGACGGACTTCAAATCGGCCAGCTTGCCCTTGAAATCGGTCATCCGATTTTAAAGACAGCAGAGGAAATGGAAGATGAGGACCTGCTTGTGACTGTTTCCCTTGTCGGGGCACCTGCAGCAAAGGAACAATATGTGAAACCGATGCATTATATCAAGGCTATTGATTTACTTTCACAGGCAATGAACGAGCCAATTCGCGGAATTATCACAAATGAAAATGGCGCGAGCACAACTGTTAATGGCTGGTTTCAATCAGCCGTAACTGGTTTGCCTGTTGTGGACATTCCTTGTAACGGAAGAGCTCACCCGACAGGAATAATGGGATCTCTTAATTTATCTGAGCAAGCCGGATTTATTTCTCATCAGGCTGCTGTCGGCGGAAGAGGCGAGCGCTTCCTGGAACTCTCCATCTCAAGCTCTTTAGATATAGCAGCTAGTACTGTGCGGCAACTGTCAGTGGAAGCAGGCGGTTTAGTGGCTGTAGCCCGCAATCCAGTTCCAGTTGCTTATGCAAAGAAACATGGAGCAAGCGGTGCGATTCAGCAGGCAATCCAAGTGGGAGAAGCGCTTTGCTCTCACAAAGGAGAAGCCGCTATTGACAGCGTAGTCGCTTTGCTTGGCGGAAAGGTCATCGCCGAAGGGACAGTTACTGATTTTGTGCTGGAAACAACAGGCGGCTTTGATGTTGGCGCGGTGACGATAAATAAGGATTGGAGCATGAGCTTTTGGAATGAATATATGACGATTGAAAAGGATGGAATCCGCTACGGAACATTTCCAGATTTAATTATGACACTTGATGCTAAAACTGGCCGGCCGGTTGTTACGGCAGAGGTGGAAAAAGGGCAGAACTTAGCTGTGATTATTGTTCCAAAGGAAAAACTGATTTTAAGCAGCACAATGAGAAATCATTCATTAATGTGTCCAATCGAAAAAATAATCGGCAAGCAAATTATTAATTATCTATAAAAATTACTGGAGGGATTACAATGGCGCTTAAACAAACACTGAAGGCAATTGATTTACTGGATAATGCTTATGTAACGGGAGAGACAGCTGCTGAGCTATTTAAGGAGTATCCTAACATAGAGGTAAAAGTTGAAACTGTCAAAGGCGAAAAAGGCAGCACGGATTTTATTAAGGTGACAATACCAGGTTCTGACGGCAAACTTGCGGGAGGAAGTGCTCCGACTGTTGGTATCATTGGAAGATTAGGGGGAATAGGAGCACGGCCAAGCAGAATTGGCCTTGTATCAGATGCTGATGGTGCTGTCGCTGCGATTGCTGCTGCACTTAAATTAGCTGAGATGCAGGCAAAGGGCGACACCCTTGTAGGAGACGTTATTATCACAACACATATTTGTCCAAATGCGCCGACAAGACCTCATGAGCCAGTGGACTTCATGGATTCACCAGTCGATATCTTGACGATGAACAAACATGAAGTTGTTCCTGAAATGGATTGTATTCTGTCTATTGATACAACTAAAGGAAATCGCGTGATTAATCATAAAGGCATCGCCATTTCACCAACAGTTAAAGAGGGCTACATACTGCGGGTTAGTGAGGACTTGCTGCGGATAAAAGAAATGACCACTGGAAAATTTCCTGTTACATTTCCAGTAACCTCGCAAGATATAACTCCTTATGGGAACGATCTGTATCATATAAACTCGATTCTTCAGCCTGCTGTTGCAACAAGTGCCCCAGTTGTAGGCTTGGCAATCACCGCTCAATCCATTGTCCCAGGGTGCGGTACAGGCGCAAGCCATGAAACAGATATAGCAGATGCTGTCCGCTTTGCAATTGAAGTGGCAATAGAGACAACGAACGGAACTTGTGAATTCTACAGCGCGTCTGAATTCAGCCGTATCACAGAATTGTATGGTTCAATGCAGATTTTACAGACGATGGGCAAAACAGCTGCTGTTTAAATACTAACTTAAAGAGGAAGTTTGCTTCCTCTCATTTTATTAGAGGGGAGACTAATCATGAAAAAACTAGGTATGATCACAATTGGTCAGGCGCCAAGAATGGATGTTGCTCCTATTATCCAAAAGCATATTAAGGAAACAGCCGAATTAGTCCAGGTGGGAGTATTGGATGGTCTTACTAAAGAGCAAATAGAAGCTGATTTTTATCCAGAAAAAGGGGAATATGTGCTGACATCAAGGCTTACAAACGGCGAATCTGTCATCATGTCAAGAGAGAAGATAAAGCCGATTTTACAGGATAAAATTAATTACTTAGAAAGAATAGGAATAACGCAAATTTTGCTTTTATGTACAGGTGTCTTTCCTGGATTAACGACGAAAAAAGCCTATCTAATTGAACCAGATCATATCATTCCGCCTACAATACATGGACTGACAGGGAAACGCAAGCTTGGTGTGATTGTTCCTCTTGAGCAGCAAAAGGAAACTTCCTTTCCTAAGTATTCACCGTTTGGAATGAACCCAGTGTTTCAAGTGGCAACTCCTTATGAAAATGACCTAACTGAATTCCACAAAGCAGCTGCAATGCTGAAGGAAGAAGCAGATCTTATTTTACTTGACTGCATGGGCTACACAGAAAATTTAAGACGAGAAGCAGAAAAGATTACCGGCAAGCCTGTCATACTGTCTAATGCATTGATCGCCAAGCTTGTTTCCGAAATGATATAAGGAAAGAGGGAGGAAAATGAAAGAAAAAATTATCGAAGTTAGTAAAGGACTGCTCGTTAATTGTTTGGATTTGAAAGAGCAGGAGTCATTTCTTGTTATAGCTGATGATGAGAAGAAGGAGATAGGAGAATGCTTGTATCTTGCAGGTAAAGAGCTTGGCGCAGAAGCGATGCTGATGATAATGGGAGAAAGAAATCATTCTGGTGAAGAGCCGCCTTTAGCTGTAGCAGCAGCAATGCTACAGGCAGATGCAGTCATATGTGCTACAAAGCATTCCTTAACACATACACAAGCAAGAAAAGCTGCTGCAGCAGCGGGATCAAGAATTGCTACAATGCCTGGCATAACAGAGGACATGTTTTTGGAAGGTGCCATTTCTGCAGACTATAGCAAAATTAAGACAATAACAGAAAAAATAACAAAATTACTGACAGACAAAAGCACTGTGACAATAGTCAAGGCTGGCTGCTCCTTAACTTTTGATATAAAAGGAAGAAGCGGAATACCGAGCACAGGAATGTATGTGAATAAAGGAGAATCAGGCAATTTGCCTTCAGGTGAAGCTTATATTGCACCTGTTGAAGGATCAGCACATGGTAAAATCACAGTAGACGGCTCTATTGCAGGTATTGGTCTTCTGACATCACCACTTATTCTCACTATTCACGAGGGAAGGCTCGTGGAAGCAGAGGGAGATCAGGGACAAGAGCTGCTGGAAATGCTGGGGACCGGCGAGGGAAGATTGCTCGGTGAATTTGGCATTGGCACAAACGAGAAAGCAAGAGTTACTGGTGTCGTGTTAGAAGATGAAAAAGTTTATGGCACTATACATATAGCCTTTGGCAGCAATATGACATTCGGAGGAACTGTCTTTGCAGGAGTACATATAGATTGTGTTGTCATGCAGCCGCAGGTATTTTTGGATGATCTTTTGTTAATGGAAAATGGAGAATTACTAGCTGAATAATGATATAGACATAAAGCTTGGGAAAAGCACTGCATGTTCCCAAGCTTTTTTGGCAAAAATAACACGTGAAATAATTATTTGTGAAATTAATCACAAAACCCTTGCATGCGAAAAAAATGTATGTATAATAAAGGTATGAACAAATTGTGAATGACATCACATAATTTGTGATTTTTTTCACTAATAATGTGAAATAGTTCACAACTTTTACAAAAAATTCTCTTACAAAGGAGCTTCAAAATTATGAAAGTTATTGTAATTGGATGTACACACGCTGGTACAGCGGCAGTTAAAACGTTAGCTAATGTAAATAAAAATATAGATATTACTGTTTATGAAAAAAATAATAACGTATCATTTTTATCTTGTGGAATCGCCTTATATGTCGGCGGTGTTGCGAAGGACGCAAATCAATTATTCTATTCTTCTCCAGAGGAGCTTAAAGCATTAGGTGCGAATATGCATATGGAGCATGAAGTGCTGGAGATTAATACAGATAATAAAACAGTACTTGTGAAGGACTTGAACAGTGGCGAAACTCGCACAGATTCTTATGATAAATTAGTAATGACAACAGGTTCTTGGCCAATTATTCCACCTATTGAAGGTATTAAACTTGGAAATATTCTTTTGTCTAAAAACTTCAACCAAGCAAATGAAATTATTGCGAAAACAAAAGATGTTAACCATGTTACTGTAATCGGCGCCGGCTATATCGGAGTAGAGCTTGTAGAAGCTTTTGAACAAAACGGCAAAAAGGTAACGCTTATTGATAGTGAAGACCGTATCCTGAATAAATATTTGGATAAAGAGTTTACAGATATTATCGAAGCCGAGCTTCAAGGAAAAGATATTGAGCTTGCATTGCAGCAAACTGTTACTAAATTTGAAGGAAATGAAGCAGGAAATGTAACAAAGGTCATCACAACAAAAGGAGAATATGAAACAGATCTCGTTATTCTGTGCGTAGGCTTCAGACCGAATACAGGCTTGCTGAAAGATAAGGTTGACCTTCTGCCAAATGGCGCAATTAAAATTAATGAGTATATGCAAACAAGCAATCCTGACATCTATGCTGCAGGCGACAGCTGTGCGGTAAATTACAACCCAACAGGTGATAAAGTGTATATCCCGCTAGCAACAAACGCTGTGCGCATGGGAACATTAGCAGGTTATAATATCGCCGGGCAAAAAGTGAAATATTTAGGAACACAAGGAACTTCTGGCTTGCATCTGTTCGGATTGAGCATGGCATCAACAGGTCTTACAGAGCTGACAGCAACAGCAAATAAAATTCCTTATGAGGAAGTAACGGTTATTGAAAATGACCGTCCAGAATTCATGCCGACATTTGAACAAGTACGTTTGAAAGTTCTTTACCATCAAGAGACTAGAGAAATTATCGGCGCACAAATTATCTCTAAAGCAGATATGACACAAATGATGAATACTTTATCTGTCTGCATCCAAACAAAAATGACAATAGATGAATTAGCATTTGTTGACTTCTTCTTCCAGCCGCATTTCAACAAGCCTTGGAATACATTGAACCAGGCAGGCTTGGCAGCAGTTGCAAAACAAGCTGAGAATAGTGTGCCGGCACATGTATAAATAAATGCAGGAAAGCTTAGGTATCCCCTAAGCTTTTTTTGTGTTTTATGAGAAAATAAAAATAAAAAGCGCAGGTGACCTAAATGATTGATTATATAAACACAACTACAGAGGAAATTGCCAGACAGCTGTTAGGTAAGCTGCTCGTTCACCAAACACCAGATGGTATTTATTCAGGCTATATAGTGGAAACGGAAGCTTATATTGGAGTTGAAGATATGGCATGTCATACTTATGACGGCAAGCGGACTCAAAAAGTTGAATCGATGTATCAAACAGGTGGGACAATCTATATTTATACGATGCATACACATGCCATGCTCAATATCGTCACAAAGGAAGAAGGAGACCCGCAGGCAGTCCTTATTCGTGCGTTGGAGCCTGCAGATGGAATGGAGAGAATGGAAAATAACAGAAAGGTTACTGGAGTTTCCATAAGCAACGGACCTGGAAAACTGACGAAGGCAATGGAAATTACTAAGGAGCTAAATGGAAAGATGCTTAATGAATCTGCTCTTTCGATTGATGCTCGCCTCGGAAAGACGCCGGCTAGCATTGCAGTATCAGCAAGGGTTGGCATCCCGAATAAAGGAGAATGGACGTCTAAACCATTGCGGTTTTATGTAAAAGGGCATCCTTATGTGTCAGGTATGAGAAAAAAGGATTATCAAGAATTAGTTGATTGCTGGCTTTAAAATGGGAGGGCTGCTTGCACATAAAATACAAAAGGAAATCAGATAGCGCTTTCACAACAGTCCTTCTTCGGCTATGATGTTATTAAGGAAACATATAGCTGATAAATAATTGGAAATGCAGTTGATGAAGGGGTGTAATTTGAAATGCTTTCATTACGTCAACAGAAACTGTTGCATTTATTGATGCAGGCAGAAGAGGCACTAACGGGTGCGGAGCTTGCTTCAGCATTGCAGGTCACATCACGGACGATAAGAAGTGATGTGAAGATACTTACAGATAAGCTGCAGGCAAATGGTGCGTATATTGCTTTAAAAAGAGGAAAAGGCTATGAGCTCATCATTGATGATTATAAATATTTCCGGTCTTTTTTGCAGCGTGCCGTTGCAGGAAATGAGGATGATACAATCCCGGCAGATCCGTCAGAAAGAATGGAATATATGCTGAGACGCCTGCTTCTTTCAGAGGATTACATTAAGATTGAACATTTTGTAAAAGAGCTGTATATAAGTGAAACGTCTATTAAAAACGGGCTGAAGGAAGTGAAAAAAATTCTTCGCCGTTTCAATTTGGACTTGGAAAAACGTCCGAATTACGGGCTGAAAATAGTCGGATCCGAAGCGAAAATGCGCATATGCATGGCAGAGTTTGTTTTCCATTCAGATCATCAACCATATCAAGTTTTGCCAGCACATGAACTTGAAAAGATAGAGGAGATTCTGCTCAAGCATACGAAAGAAGCTTCGATTTTACTTTCCGATATCGGAAAATCTAATTTAATCACACATATTGCTATCGCCTGCAAACGAATACTCGATGATAATTATGTTTCTATGCCCGAAAAGGAATTGGAAGCTATCATGGCGGAAAAGGAATATAGTGTTGCCAAGTTGATTGTGAAGGATCTGCAGACATCATTAGGTACAGCATTTCCAGAGGCTGAAGTTGCTTATATAGCTGTTCATTTATTAGGAACGAAGATTATTTCTTATCAGCCAGCAGCAGAGATTAATATATTGGACATGATTGAAAAGGATATACTAGAACTTTCCAAAAAACTGCTTAACGAGGCAGAACAGGTTATGCAGCTAGGAATATCCACCGATGAAGAATTGATATACGGGCTGTGTCTTCATTTAAAGCCGGCTATTAACCGCTATAAATTTGGCCTTAGCATCCGCAATCCGATGTTGAAGGAAATCATCAAAAACTATCCAGTTGCCTTTGATGCAGCCATTTCCATGGCAGAGAAGCTTAAGCAGGAAACTGGCATGGAGATAAATCAGGATGAGATTGGCTATATCGCCTTGCATATAGGAGCTGCGATGGAACGGAAAAAAGCAAAGGGGAAGGCGAAGCGCTGCCTGATTGTTTGTGCTACTGGGGTTGCAAGCGCCCAGCTTTTATACCATAAGCTGCAGGCTACCTTTGGCAGCAAGCTGCAAATAGTTGGAACAGCTAATGTTTTCGACATGCATAAGTATGATCTAGGGTCCCTTGATTTTATTATCAGCACCATCCCAATTCAGAAGAGATTAACCGTTCCTATTATTGATGTAAATACTATTTTAAGAGATGAGGATATTGCCAGATTGGAAAACTTAGTAATTGAGAATATCGGCAGTGTCTTGAAATATATAAGACCAGAGCTTACCTTTTTTCAGCAAGATTTAAAATCAAAGGAGGAAGTGCTTCGCTTTCTTTGTA
>Ga0209371_1002531_pt1 | contig 10112 bp, 4 predicted proteins | sample AgamicAtAmrz_FD_187165 | JGI IMG/M metagenome (GOLD analysis project Ga0209371, IMG submission 187165) | Agave microbial communities from Guanajuato, Mexico - At.Am.rz (SPAdes) (version 2) | ecosystem: Host-associated > Plants > Roots > Rhizosphere | place: Guanajato, Mexico | collected 2012-06-07
CAGATCGTGCAAACCGTGGTGCACATGCTGGAGAGTGACGTGCTGCCGGGCGGTACCGGGGTGAAAGCAGCGGTTCCGGGCTACCGGCTGGCGACCAAAACCGGTACCGCGGAGAAGATGGGCAGCAGCGGCAAATATGACGGCGGCTATGTCAACTACACCGCCGGCATCGCGCCGGCCAGCCATCCGGAAGTGGCGCTGGTGGTGATGATTAACCATCCTACCGCCGGCGATCACTTTGGCGGCTCGGTGGCCGCGCCGGTATTTGGCAACATCATGGGGCCGGTGCTGAAACACATGAACGTGGCACCAGACGCGATTTACAGTAAACCGGCATCAGATAAATCTTAACGAAATCAGGATGTAAACGCGCAGTCGAGCTTTTCACACCTCGTTGCATTTCGCCGAACTCCGTTGCGATTTGCGGCTGTTATCCGTGCTGCCATTGCGCGACGATAAAGGTCCCAGAGGTATTGATTGGTGTGAAGATCGGCTGCTGCGGCAGCGATACCCTTGTGGTATTCACCCTGTTCGGTTGCACCGACCCACGCGGATGCGTGGGTTTTTTTTGCCTGTAAGTTGTCCTCCTCTCCCGTTTATTGCGCCTGCGCGCGCTATCACCGGCCGTTGCCGGGCGCGGTTTAAATCCTGCATCTCTTAACGAAACGCTTACGGTTTGCGTATAGAAAACGTTCTGGCGATCCGCCGATAATGCGCGTCGTGATGATTTTCGCTGAAATCATCCCCTGTTTACCGGGGGTTTTACCCACACTTTTGCTGATCTGAAGACGCTGATGACTATCCATGCTCCCCGTTCTGGTTTCTCCCGCTGGCTGAAATGGCTGCTTGTGTTGCTGGTGCTGCTGATCGCGGCCGGCGTGATCTGGCGTGTGGCAGGCGGCAAGCGGGGCGCAGTACCCGGCGACCTGCCGCCAGGCGGTCATCGCGGCGCGGCGCAGATGAGCGGCCCGGCAACGCTGGTGCACAGCGGCGTTGCCGCGACGGCCGACGTGCCGGTGTACCTGAATGCGCTCGGCACGGTGATCCCCAACGCCAGCGTCACCGTCACCAGCCGCGTGGCCGGGCAGCTGCAGCAGGTGTTCTTTACTGAAGGGCAGAAAGTCAGCGCCGGTCAGCTGCTGGCGCAGATCGATCCGCGCAGTTATCAGGCGACGCTGGCGCAGTATCAGGGCGATCTCAGCCAGAACCAGGCGCTGCTGCACAGTGCGCAACTGACGCTGGCACGCTACAAAAAGCTGGCAGCGCAGGACTCGCTGTCGCGCCAGGATCTGGATAGCCAGATTGCTACCGTCGGCCAGTATCAGGGCGCGGTGGCGGCGGATCAGGCGCAAATCGCCAGCGCAAAACTGGATATTGAGTATGCCCGCATCACCTCGCCGATCAGCGGTCGCGTAGGCCTGCGGCTGGTCGATCCCGGCAATATGGTGCAGACCAGCGACACCACCGGCATTGTGGTGGTGACGCAAATGCAGCCTGCCGCCGTGACGTTCAGCGTGCCGCAGAGCTACATCGCGCAGCTGACGCGCGCACTGCGCAACGGCCAGAGCCTGCCCGCGACGGCCTTCGATCAGGACAACAGCAGCGTACTGGCGCAGGGTGAGGTGAAGTACATCAGCAATCAGATCGATACCAGCACCGGCACCATCGAACTGAAAGCCAGCTTTCCTAACCAGGACGAAGCGCTGTTTGCCAACCAGTTCGTTAATCTGCGTCTGCAAACCGGCACGCTGAAAAACGCGACGGTGATCCCGGCGCAGGCGCTGCAGCTGAGCAGCGACGGGAGCTTTGTATTTATTATCAACAAAGATAATAGCGTGACGCGCAAAGCGGTCACCACCGGACCGGCACTGGGGGAAGATCGTCAGGCGATCCTGCAGGGCGTGGCGCCAGGCGATCGTCTGGTGACCGAGGGGATCGATCGTCTGACTAACGGCAGCAAAGTCCAGCTGGCTGACGACAGCAAAAGTACCCAGCCATGAATCCGTCTCGTCTGTTTATCCTGCGCCCGGTGGCGACGATTCTGCTGATGGTCGGTGTGCTGATCGCCGGCCTGTTCGCTTATCGCTTTCTCTCCACCTCGGCGCTGCCGCAGGTGGATTATCCGACCATTCAGGTTACTACCCTTTATCCTGGCGCCAGCCCGGACGTGATGGCCTCATCCGTAACCTCGCCGCTGGAGCGTCAGCTCGGTCAGATGGCCGGTCTTAGCCAGATGACGTCTGCCAGCTCGGGCGGATCATCGATTATCACCCTGAAGTTCAGCCTCGATCTGTCGCTCGACGTCGCCGAACAGGAAGTCCAGGCGGCAATCAACGCAGCGAATAATCTGTTACCGGACGATCTGCCCAATCCGCCGACGTATAAAAAGGTCAATCCGGCCGACAGTGCAGTGATCACGCTGGCCGCCAGTTCCGACACGCTGCCGCTGACTGAGGTGCAGGATCTGGTGAACACCCGCGTGGCGCTGAAGCTGTCGCAAATCAACGGCGTGGGGATGGTGACCCTGGCGGGCGGTAATCAGCCGGCGATTCGCGTGCAGATGGATCCAAAAGCGCTGGCGGCGCACAAGCTGTCGCTGGAAGACGTCAATACGCTGATCGCCAACAGCAACGTCAACGGTTCGAAAGGCGGCTTCGACGGCAAATATCACTCGGTGACCATCGACGCCAACGACCAGCTGCGCACCGCGGCCGAATACGGCAATCTGATTCTCACCTGGCAGAACGGTGCGGCGCTGCGGCTGAAAGATATCGCCCATATCGAGCAGGGGCCGGAGAATCGCTTTCAGTCGGCGTGGGCCAATAACCGTCCGGCGATTGTCATCAGCGTGCAGCGCCAGCCCGGCGCCAACGTCATTCAGGTGGTGGATAGCATTAAAAAGCAGCTGCCCGTACTGCAGGCGGCGCTGCCGGATGGCGTGAAAATGCGTGTGCTCGCCGATCGCACGCAGACCATCCGCGCCTCGATCAGCGACGTACAGTTTGAACTGATGCTGTCGATCGCACTGGTGGTGATGGTGACCTTCCTGTTTCTGCGCAACGTGGCGGCGACGCTGATTCCCAGCGTGGCAGTACCGCTGTCGCTGATTGGCACCTTTGGCGTGATGTATCTCGCCGATTTCAGCCTCAACAACCTGTCGCTGATGGCGCTGACCATCGCCACCGGGTTTGTCATTGATGACGCGATTGTGGTGGTGGAGAACATTTCGCGCCGGCTGGAGCAGGGGGAAACGCCGATGCAGGCCGCGCTGAAAGGCTCGCAGCAGATTGGCTTCACCATTATTTCCCTGACGTTTTCCCTGATTGCGGTCCTGATTCCGCTGCTGTTTATGGGCGATGTGGTCGGACGGCTGTTCCGCGAATTCGCCATCACCCTGGCCGTGTCGATTCTGGTGTCGATGGTGGTGTCGCTGACGCTGACGCCGATGCTGTGTGCCTGGCTGTTAAGGCATATTCCTGAGGCGCAGCAGTCACGCTTTGCGCGCAAAGGCGGCGAGCTGTTTGACAAACTGGTCCGCGGCTATGATCGCCTGCTCAGCGTAGTGCTCAACCATCAGAAGCTGACGCTGCTGGTGGCGCTGGCAACCTTTGCACTCACCGCGCTGCTGTATCTGGCCATCCCGAAAGGGTTCTTTCCCACGCAGGATACCGGGCTGATTCAGGGAGTGACCGTGGCGTCGCAGGATGTCTCCTTCACGGCGATGGCGCAGCGTCAGCAGGCGCTGGCAACGGTGATCCTGCAAAATCCGGCGGTCGAGAGTGTGTCCTCAACCATTGGTATCGACGGCAATAACACCAGCCTCAATAGCGGGCGCCTGCAGATCAACCTGAAAGCGTTTGACCAGCGCGACGTCAAAGCCGATGAGGTGATTGCGCAGCTACAGCAGGCGGCGCGCCAGGTCGCCGGCATTCAGCTTTATCTGCAGCCAGCACAGGACCTGACGGTCAACGATCAGGTGACGCCGAGCCAGTACCAGTTCACCCTTGATGATGCCGACAGCGAAAACCTGGTGCGCTGGACGCCGCAGCTGATAGCTGCGCTGCAGCAGCGCCCGGAGTTTAATGGCGTGGTCAGCAACCTGCAGGATCAGGGGCGCGTGGCCTATGTGGAGCTGAATCGCGATAAAGCGGCGCGCTACGGCATCACGGCAGCTGACGTCGATACCGCGCTGTACAACAGCTTTGGTCAGCGGCTGGTTTCCACCATTTTTACCCAGGCGAATCAGTATCGCGTAGTGCTGGAAGTGGCGCCGCAGTATCAGCAGTCGCCGGCGTCATTTGATGACATTTATCTGCCGGTGAGCAGCAGTGCATCAACCAGCAGCGACAGCGACAGTGAGACCACCACCACCGGCATGGTGAAACTCACCGCCATCGCCAGCGTGCATGCGCGGACCGGAGCGCTGATGCACATGCGCCTGAATCAGTTCCCGGCGGTGATGGTGTCGTTCAATCTTAACCCCGGTTATTCGCTGGAGGAGGGGCAGCGGGCGATTGCGCAGGTCACGCAGCAGCTTAAACTGCCCGCCAGCATAACGCTGCGCTATCAGGGTGAAACTGCGGCGTTTCAGAGTGCCACTGGCAACACGCTGTGGCTGATTCTGGCGGCGCTGATCACCATGTACGTGGTGCTGGGCATTCTGTATGAGAGCTTTATCCATCCGGTGACCATTCTCTCCACGCTGCCGTCGGCGGCGGTCGGGGCGCTGCTGACGCTGATGCTGGCGGGCAGCGAATTCAGCCTGATCGCACTGATTGGCGTCATTCTGCTGATTGGCATCGTTAAAAAGAACGCCATTATGATGATCGACTTCGCGCTGGAGGCGCAGCATAAGCAGCATATGACGCCGCGCGAAGCGATCCATCAGGCCTGCCTGCTGCGTTTCCGGCCGATTCTGATGACCACCATGGCGGCGCTGCTTGGGGCGTTGCCGCTGATGCTGGCCTCCGGTTCGGGTGCTGAACTGCGTCAGCCGCTCGGGCTGGTGATTGTCGGTGGCCTGCTGGTGAGCCAGGTGCTGACGCTGTTCTCTACCCCGGTAATCTATCTGTGGTTTGATGGGCTGGCGCAGCGCGGTAAGCGCTACGTGCAGCGCCGGCAGCAGCAGGCGCGGGGCGAGCCATGAACATCACCCGGCTGTTTATCTTTCGCCCGGTTGCCACGCTGCTGCTGACGCTGGCGATCCTGCTGCTCGGGGCGCTGGGCTACCGGCTGCTGCCCGTCGCGCCGCTGCCGCAGGTGGATTTTCCTACCATCATGGTCAGCGCCAGCCTGGCCGGTGCCAGCCCGGAAACCATGGCGGCCACGGTAGCGACGCCGCTGGAGCGTTCGCTCGGCCAGATTGCCGGTGTGACGGAGATGACGTCGACCAGCTCGCAGGGCTCGACCAGCGTGATACTGCAGTTTGAACTTGACCGCGATATCAATGGCGCGGCGCGCGACGTGCAGGCAGCGATAAACGCGGCGCGCAGCCTGTTACCGAGTGCTATGGAGTCGCTGCCGACCTATCGCAAAGCGAATCCCTCGGACGCGCCGATTGTGATGCTGGCGCTTACCTCCGCCACGCGCACGCCGGGTGAACTGTATGACCTCGCCGAAAGCAAAATTGAACAGGCGATGGGGCAGGTCAGGGGCGTGGGCGAGGTGTCGCTGATGGGCAGCGCGCTGCCGGCGGTCCGCATCGATCTGCAGCCGCAACAGCTGACGCACTATGGCATTGCGCTGGATACGGTGCGCAGCGCCGTCGCCAGCAGCACCACCAATCTGCCGAAAGGCATGCTGCAGGGCAGCAGCCAGTCCTGGATGGTGGACGGCAACGGCCAGCTGGACAAAGCGGCACAGTACCGCGACCTGATAGTCAGCTACCACGCGGGTAAGGCGGTGCGACTGCATGACGTCGCCACGGTGTATGACTCGGTGGAGGATCAGTATCAGGCCGGCTTTCTCAATTCACAGCCGTCGGTGATGATCGCCATCAAGCGTCAGGCCGGCGCTAACATGCTCGACACCATCGATGCCATCAAAGCGCAGCTGCCACAGCTGGAGAAAGATCTGCCTGCCGATACCCAGCTCAAAGTGGTGGTGGACCGTTCGCCAACGGTGCGCGCCTCCCTGTATGACACCGAAGAGACGCTGCTGGTGGCGATGCTGCTGGTGATTGCCGTGGTATTTGTCTTCCTGCGTAATTTGCAGGCGGTGGTGATTCCGGCGCTGGCGCTGCCGGTGTCGTTAATCGGCACCTGCGCGGTGATGTATCTGCTCGGCTACAGTCTCGATAACCTGTCGCTGATGGCGCTGATCATCGCCACGGGCTTTGTCGTTGATGACGCCATCGTGGTGCTGGAAAATATCACCCGGCATATCGAAGCCGGTCTGAGTCCGCTGCGTGCCGCCCTGCGCGGTGCCCATGAGGTGAGCTTTACGGTGCTGTCGATGACGGTGTCGCTGGTGGCGGTGTTTATCCCGATTCTGCTGATGGGCAGCATTGTTGGCCGCCTGTTCCGCGAATTTGCGGTGACGCTGACGGTCTCGCTGCTGATCTCCATGTTTGTCTCGCTCAGCCTGACCCCGATGCTGTGCGCCCGGCTGCTGCGGCCGAAGCCGCAGGTCACCCGGCGGCCGCATCCGCTCTATCAGCTAATCGAAAATGCGCTCAACGCGCTGCTGGCCGCCTACGCGCGTGGCCTGGCGTGGGTGATGGCGCACCAGAAGATCACCCTGCTGAGTTTGCTGCTCACCGTGCTGCTCAATCTGTTTCTGTTTAGCGTGGTGCAAAAGGGCTTTTTCCCCAATCAGGACACCGGCCTGCTGATGGGCGCCCTGCGCGCTGACCAGAACATCTCCTTCCAGGCGATGAAGCCAAAGATGCTGGCGTTTACCAAAATCATTGAGGCCGATCCGGCGGTAGACAGCGTGATGTCGTCAATGGGCAGCGGCATGTTTGGCTCGCGCAATAGCGCCAACTTTTTTGTCCGGCTGAAAGATTTTGACCAGCGCAGCGCCAGCGCCACCGAAGTGGCTAACCGGCTGAGCCAGAAAACCCGCCATATTGCCGGGGCGCAGCTGTTCCTGATGGCCGCGCAGGATCTGCACATCGGCGGGCGCAGCGCCAACGCCACTTATCAGTACAGCCTGCAGGCTGACGATCTCGACCTGCTGCGCCGCTGGACGCCGAAAGTCCAGGCGGCGCTGGCCGCGATACCGCAACTCAACAGCGTGGATTCCGATGCGCAAACCGGCGGACAGGAGGTGGTGATCAACATCGATCGCGACCGCGCCACGCGGCTGGGCGTTAACGTGCAGATGCTGGACACGATGCTGAACAATGCCTTTAGCCAGCGACAGATTGCCACGCTCTATCACACGCTCAATCAGTACCATGTGGTGATGGCCCTGCAGGATAGCGACACGCGCGATCCGGCCATGTTGCAACAACTGTATGTGATTAACGACAGTGGCGATCGCGTGCCGCTGGCGGCCTTTGCCCGCTTCAGCGGCGGCAACGCGCCGCTGTCGGTTGCGCATCAGGGCCAGTCAGCGACCAGCACCATCGCCTTCAACCTCAACGACGGCGTGTCGCTGGAGCAGGCGCAGACGCTGATTAAGCAAGCGATGGCGCAGCTGGGGTTGCCCTCGAGCATTCAGGCGGGCTTTGCCGGCACCGCCGCGGCGTTCTCTCAGCTCACCGCCACCATGCCGTGGCTGATTATTGCGGCGCTGGCGGCGGTGTATATCGTCCTGGGCGTGCTGTATGAGAGTTACATTCACCCGCTGACCATTCTCTCCACGCTGCCGTCGGCAGGCGTCGGGGCGCTGCTGCTGTTGCTGCTGACCAATACGCAGCTGACGGTGATTGCGCTGATCGGCATCATTTTGCTGATCGGTATCGTCAAGAAAAACGCCATCATGATGATCGATTTTGCCCTGCACGCCGAGCGCAGCCAGGGGCTGTCGCCGCAGCAGGCGATTACGCAGGCGTGCCTGATGCGCTTTCGGCCGATCATGATGACCACGCTGGCCGCCTTCTTCGGCGCTCTGCCGCTGGCGCTGGGCAGCGGTGGCGACGCTGATTTACGCAGTCCGCTGGGGATTGCCATTGCCGGCGGTCTGGCCCTGAGCCAGCTGCTGACCCTGTTTACCACGCCAGTGGTCTATCTCTGGCTGGATCGTCTCAGCCGCGCTACCCAGCGTCAGTGGCGGCGCGTGCGTCATATGGAATCCTGATTGATGAAAATGATGAACATTGGCGCGCTGACGGCGGCGCTACTGGTTGCTGGCTGTAGCGTTGGCCCCGATTATCAGCGTCCGGCGATGGCGCTGCCGACGCACTATAAAGAGGCCAAAGGCTGGACGCAGGCTACGCCGCAGGACGCCAGTCGCAAAGGGGAGTGGTGGACGGTGTATCACGATGCCACCTTGTCCAGCCTGCTGCGCCAGGTGAGCATCTCTAACCAGAACGTCGCCAGTTATGCGGCGCAGTATCGCGAAGCCCAGGCGCTGAGCGCGCAGTCGCGCGCGGCGCTGTTTCCCTCACTCGACTACGATGTCAGCAGCACGCGCAGCGGCAGCCGTGCCAGCGCCAGCGGTCAGCGCAGCGTCAGCAACAGCCACAGCGCCACGCTGAGTGCCAGCTGGGAGCTGGATCTGTGGGGCAAACTGCGCCGCACCCAGGAAGAGGATAAGGCCAGCGCGCAGGCCAGCCAGGCTGAACTGGCCAATGTCACGCTGAGCGCCCAGTCAGAGCTGGCGCAGGACTATTTTCAGCTGCGCATCATCGACGAAAAGATCGCGCTCTATCAGCGCAGCATTGAAGCTTATCAGCGCTATCTCAGCGTGATCGACAACAAGTACCGCGCCGGTAGCGAATCCCGCGCCACTCTGGCGCAGGCGCAGATGCAGCTGGAGAGCGCCCGCGCTTCGGCGCAGGATTATCAGTGGCAGCGCGCGCAACTGGAGCACGCGGTGGCGCTGCTGCTGGGGCGTGCACCAGCCGACTTTACGTTGCCGGTGGCGAAGCTGGATGCCACGCTGCCGTCCATTCCGCAGAGCCTGCCTTCGGCGCTGCTGCAGCGCCGTCCGGACATCGCCTATGCCGAACGTAACGTGGCGGCCGCCAACGCGGCGGTCGGGGTGGCGATTGCCGGTTATTATCCCGACCTGACGCTCAGCGCCAGCGGTGGCGTGACCGCCTCGGCGATCCACAGTTTATTGTCGCTGCCGAATCGCGCCTGGTCGCTGGGGCCGGAGCTCAGCGGTACGCTGCTCGATTTTGGCGCGACCTCGGCGAAAGTGGCGCAGGCGCGTGCCGCCTATGATGCCAGCGTGGCCACCTATCGCCAGACGGTGCTGAGCGCGCTGGGAGAAGTGGAAGATAACCTGGTGGAACTGAATACCCTGCAGGGGGAAATCGCCGCGCAGCAGCGCGCCGCCGTGGCGGCACAGGCGTCAGCACGCGTAACGCGCAACCAGTATGACGCCGGCATGATTGATTACCTTGATGTCGCTACCACGGAAAACAGCAGCCTGAGCGAGCAGCAGAGCCTGCTGTCGTTGCAGAGCAGCCAGTGGGTGAGCAGCGTGGCGCTGATCGCCGCGCTGGGCGGCGGCTGGCAGGGCGAATCACCCTGAATTCATCACGATAAATCACTGCGCTACTTGTCGAACATCCCCGGATCCTGCAAGGTAAGAACCATTTTTTACCGCTGCTAAGGAGCTGGCATGCTATTTACCGTTCTGCGTTTCCTCTGTCGCCTGTTATGGCGCGTTGAGCTGCGTGGCGATCTGACTGCCCTGCACAAAGAAAAAGTACTGATTACGCCAAACCATATGTCGTTTCTCGATGGCGTGTTGCTGGCGCTGTTTCTGCCCATCAAACCGGTGTTCGCCGTCTACTCTTCGATCAGCGAACAGTGGTATATGCGCCTGCTCAGGCCGGTCATCGACTTCGTGCCGCTCGACCCCACCAAACCGATGTCGATCAAACATCTGGTGCGCATGATCAACGAAGGGCGTCCGGTGGTGATCTTTCCGGAAGGGCGCATTACCGTCACCGGCTCATTGATGAAAATCTACAGCGGCGCTGGCTTCGTCGC
>Ga0209371_1002541_pt1 | contig 10097 bp, 7 predicted proteins | sample AgamicAtAmrz_FD_187165 | JGI IMG/M metagenome (GOLD analysis project Ga0209371, IMG submission 187165) | Agave microbial communities from Guanajuato, Mexico - At.Am.rz (SPAdes) (version 2) | ecosystem: Host-associated > Plants > Roots > Rhizosphere | place: Guanajato, Mexico | collected 2012-06-07
TCAGGAACATTTCGGTGAAGACCGCCGCACTGATGTCGATGCGCAGCGTACCCATCTGCTGGGCGCGCAGGAAGAATGCATCCATGGCCTGGGTGTAGGTGTCCCAACGACGGTCGTCGCCGTCGCCGAGCAAGGTGTCGGGGCGGTACTGGAACATCAGGAATACCAGCATCTCTCGGTGCTTGAGATGCTCAGTGATCAGGTAGCGTATCGCCTGCAGCGGCTCGGCGTTGGCCAGGTCGGCTTCCTCGATAACCTGGTTCAGCACGCGCTCGCCGTGCTTCTCGAGCATGTCCACGAGATTGTCGCGGGTACCGCAGAAGCGGTGCAGGGTGGCCTTGCTGATGCCGGCGGTCTCGGCCAGCTCCTTGAGCGTGGCACGGGGGTGGACGACGATGGCATGGGCAAGCGCCTTGAGCAGGCGTTCGTCGTGGGGGGTGGGTTGCATCAGGGTTCCTCGCGTGGGTCGCATGGAAACCATTGTGCAGAAAATACCAGGCTGTTCAATATTTTCGAGATGAAAAAGCCTCATCTGAGACTTTTCTGGCTCTAGCCTGTAGAAAATGCCGGGCGCTGTCAGGCAGCGCCCGGGCTCGGCCTCAGTGCGGCGCGCGCACGATGGTCTTGAGCAGGTCTTCCGGGCTGATGTGCCCAACCACCTGGCCCACCGCACTGCCGGGGGAGGGCAGGTCGATGATGTGGCCTTTCATTCGACCGACCACGTGCATTTCGCACGGCTTGCAGTCGAACTTCAGGGTCAGCACTTCGTCGCCATGAATCAGCTGCATTGGCGCGACCTTGGTTCGTACACCGGTAACGCCCTTGGCCTGCTTGGGGCACAGGTTGAACGAGAAGCGCAGGCAGTGCTTGGTGATCATCACCGGCACGTCGCCGTGTTCCTCATGGGCCTCGAACGCAGCATCGATCAGCTTCACCCCATGGCGATGATAGAAGTCACGGGCTTTCTGGTTGTAGACGTTGGCCAGGAACGACAGGTGCGCCTCGGGATAGATCGGTGGCGGACTGGTCTCGGCCTTGCGGCTGCCGCGAGGGTGCGCCTTGACCCGCGCCTCGGTGAGCGCCTCGATAGCCTCGCGGCGCAGGGCCTTGAGCTGAGAGTTGGGGATGAAATACGCCTGCGGGGCATCGAGCTCAATGGCCTCGGCGTGGTACTGGGTGGTACCCAGTTGGCCCAGCAGGTCGTGCAACTGATCCAGTGCCTGTTGCGGCTTGTTGGCCGCACCGAACGGGCCGTCCAGGGCAACCTGCACAGTGATGCCTTCCTCGCTGGTGACGCTCAGCGCCAGGCGTTGCTCGGTCAGCACGGCGTGCCACTGAACCGCGACGCGACGCTCGGAGGAGGTGCGTTGCAGCGCCTGTTGCCAGTTATGGTCGAGGTTGCGCGACAGGGGGTGGTTCGGTCGCAGCTTGTGCAAGCCGTCGGGCATCTCGTTGGGCTCGACGCGATAACGGTAGCGTGTCTGGCCGTCTTCCTCGAACTCGCCACGCGGCTCGGCGATGTTGGCCCGGAAGCCCACCACTTCGCGCTTGACCAACACGTTCAAGCCGTCGCCGTTGGTCAGCGGCACCTCGGTCACCACCATCAGGTCACGCTTGCCGACCTTTTCCACCACACCCACCGGCAAGCCAGTGAAGGTGGGTGAATCGAAGGCACCGATGTCGATCTTGCGGTCGCTGACGAAGTAGTCAGTGCTGCCGCGGTGGAAGGTCTTGTCTGGATCGGGTACGAAGAAGTGCTGGGTACGACCGCTCGACGCGCGGGCCAGGTCCGGGCGATCCTCAAGAATCGCATCCAGCTCCTTGCGGTAGTGGGCGGTGATGTTCTTCACATAGCCCATATCCTTGTAGCGCCCTTCGATCTTGAACGAGCGCACGCCGGCGTCGACCAGGTCACGCAGGTTGGCGGTCTGGTTGTTGTCCTTCATCGACAGCAGGTGCTTTTCGAAAGCGACCACCCGGCCCTGGTCGTCCTTGAGGGTGTAGGGCAGGCGACAGGCCTGTGAGCAATCGCCGCGGTTGGCGCTGCGGCCGGTCTGGGCGTGGGAGATGTTGCATTGGCCGGAGAAGGCCACGCACAACGCGCCGTGGATGAAGAACTCGATGGCAGCATCGGTCTCCGCGGCGATGGCGCGGATCTGCTGCAGGTTCAGTTCACGCGCCAGCACCAGCTGGGAGAAACCGGCCTGGTCGAGAAACCGGGCCCGCTCGAGCGTACGGATGTCGGTCTGAGTGCTGGCATGCAGCTCGATTGGCGGGATGTCCAGCTCCATCACCCCCAGGTCCTGGACGATCAATGCATCGACACCGGCGTCGTACAGCTGGTGGATCAGCTTGCGTGCAGGCTCCAGCTCGTTGTCATGGAGAATGGTATTGATCGTGGTGAAGACCCGCGCGTGATAGCGCCGGGCGAACTCCACCAACTCGGCGATATCGCCGACCTCGTTGCACGCGTTGTGCCGCGCGCCGAAGCTTGGGCCGCCGATGTAGATGGCGTCGGCGCCATGCAGGATGGCCTCGCGGGCGATGGCCACATCGCGGGCAGGGCTGAGCAGTTCCAGGTGATTCTTTGGAAGGGACATGTCGTTATAGGTTCGGGCTGTCACGGTTTAGGGCGGCATTGTAGCGATGAATTGCCGCGCAGGCACCCGTGACGTTCCAGATGGGCGTACTTGCAGCGACGGGCCCGCTTCCCTCGAAACAGGCCCGTCTGCGCCCACACCTTTCAGCGAGCCGGAGCAGTTTGCTCGCTTTGCCATTGCGTCCTGCTGGAGGCTTTCCCACAGATGGGCGTCAGCTGTACGCTCAGCAATTGATCCAGGTTCGCATCAAACACTGGAATCATCATCCGGGCACTGCAGCCAGCGACCCGGTCCTGACTGATGACATTCCCTGCGCGAATAATCGATACCCATGTGCCTTCAGGCGACACCACCGACTCCGGAGGCGACCAAGTGACATCCACGACGCCCACTCTCGGCCGGAGCAGGGCAAGCCGTGGAGCCCCCGTGATCATCGGCACCCAATCGCCTTCTGTACCGATCCCGGACCCAGGATATGCAATGACCTGACACACCCACTTCTTGTCGGTCCTGAGCGGCGCTTTCAACGACAAGCGCGCCTGGGTCCGAGGGGCATCGACGCTCGCAGAGGCGGCGACCGTGCCGGTCTCTGGCGAAAACACCTGCACGATGTAGTGAGTGAACTGCAGACTGTTCGACATGTTCCAGGCCACATCGACGCCCTCGTTGTCCAACACCACTGAAGTGATTTCGGGCCTGGCTGCCACAACGCGCAAAGGCGTGGTCCTGATGCCTGCACCTTTTGCGGTCAGGGCCGTGAGGGTGAAGGTGAGCTCATCGAATTCCGGCAGTGGCGACGACAGTGGAAAGTCGGCGAACTCGTATTCCATGGGCAGGCTCATTTCGTAATGCTTGCCGGTAAGCGTACTGTGCAGCTTCAGTTGGTATTGCACGATCTCTGTGGGATCCAGCGTAAACCATGCTACTGCTATGCGGTTTCCACCGCGATAAAGCGGGCTCTGCTCCAGATTCGGCGGGTTCATGGATGGCGGGAAATGAATCAGCTCCGATCGGGCGCGGGTACGCTCGCAAGCCACAGCCTCCACGCCGACTGTCCAGCCTTGGTTATTGCCTAGCCCCCCGTCCAGTTGCGAATTGCTCACGACAGCACAGGCGCTGTCTGTTCCTCTGACTGGAATGACGAATGTCGTGCCGCTGACCGTTGATGACACGACGATCTCATAGCCCAGGAGAGCCTGGCTGGAGGGCTGCCAATCAATGTGCAGGGCCTCGCCATCGTATATCGCCGAGTGCAGGACCGGCTGGAGGGTTGCCAGGGGCAGTGGGGCACTGCTCCTTGATTCCCCCTGCTCCAGCAGCGCCATCAGGATGACGCGATATTCACGCATCGCGCTCAGGGGTTCGGCCAGAGGCAATATGCCGGCGGTGGCCGCGCGGTCTGGAATGAACTGATGTTTCAATGACGTCCAGCCACTTGCGTCCTGATGGCACAAGGTGATCACCCAACCCGCGGGCTTGACCCACTCGAGAGGGTTCCATGCCACGCTCAGGCAGTCTGCCTCGTAAACCGCCCGGACGATGGTGGGCCTGAGTGCATCGTTATCGCGCAGCATTGTCGACCTCCTGTGAAGCACCGCTTTTGCCAGAGGAACGCTGCGCCTTTTGTTTTTGCTGGTTATCGTAATCGGTCAAGAACGCCGGATGGACTTTTGCTCGCTGTTGCGCTGGGCTGAGAAGTGGCGCTCTGTTTTTGAGATCTGCCAGCATATTTTGCGTCGCGAGGTTACCCGACAAAATGCCGTTGGCATAATAACTGCCCTCGACGCCACCGTTGAACTGCAAGTTGTATACAGGGGTGGCGTGAGCCTCGACATAGTCGACGCCCGTCACCGTAACCGGAGAACCGTCAACGGCCAACTTGTCGCCTGGATGGATTTCCCGTGCCTGTACCTCTACGTTTCTCACGGCGCTCCCGACTTGAATCGCTCGCATGATGGGATGGGTGGGCGTGACATGGAGGGTCTGGCCGGTAGTGCGTATCTCAAGCATGAATTCATTTTCTGTACCCGTGGTTCTTTCACTGACGGTGCGCACGCCAGCAGGTGTCTTCACCTGGTCTCCCGAGACGATATCTTCAATTTTCTTGGTCTTGCCCGACGCCAGGGTGATCAAGGTGCCCCCTGCGACACAACCTTCCATGATGCGGAGTTGAGGGATGATCTCCCTGCCGGGTTGCCCAGCGGATCTGGTATCGCTGGTAAATACAAACGTTACGTTTCGTGGCAAGGGGTCGTCTGGTGTTCCTGGGAGGATGACGTTGTTGGTCATCCAGAAGTTGACGAGTGAGTCTACGTTGTTAGTCAAGCATGACGGATTACGTTTGAACGTTTCGGCAGCGTACTGGAAACTCATCTTTCCGTTACCGTCAGATGTCCAATCGTCCAAATTTTCCCCTGTTTTGGAGTACACCCGGCATCCCCCTCCAGCCAGACTTTGTAAATAGATCGTCGTAGCGCCAGTGAGCGTGGATCCGGTCTTTTCCTCGGTGACGGCGTAGCCAGAGACGGGAATTACATAGTTGACAGGCTTGTTCTGGCTTGCCCAATAATCGCACTCTTCGCGGCTGAGGCGATTCCAGCACATCAAGATAGGTTTATCTTTGTCAGCGAGTTTATTGCTGCAGGCTTCAGTCGATGCAGAAGCAGCGACACATTGGCCATTGGCGCCTCTTTCGCAGGGCCTGGGCTCTGTCATACACGCGTCAACGAGCCCCGTTGAACTGACCGCCTTTATCATGACAGGCGGTGGAAGTTCAGCGTCAGGGTCTTTGGGGATCACGCTGAAGACAGCGACAGCGCGAACGGGAATTGCCGACGCCACCGTGGCACTCATGCTAACGCGGAAGTCAGGAAGGCTCGTCAGGTCAGTCGCGGTCTGCGAGGCAACAAAATCCCCCGTGAAGTCGTTATACATAACGAGTGTGATCGTGTTCGCGTCACTGCCGTTCACAAGTGAGGAAATGGCTTCAGACTGGTAGGTGATCGCTGAACTATTTACCGCCGAGCTCGAGCGCGAAAGCTCCGAGATGAACTGAAGATCTTCCAATGGGGCGTCGACATTAATGGACGTCTCGGGGAAGTCAACCGGTTTTACGGGATTGGCCTTTGTGCCGGAAACCGCTAGCGCTTTCACCCGCTGCTCATGCGCAGCTTCCATGCGCCTGAACAGTTCGGGCGCATGTGCTTCTGTATTCCCTGCCTGGAGTTGTTGAGCCTTGTAGAACGCATAATGCTTGGGGTTGCCCCAATCCAACTGATACAGGACGCCAGGGGTGAGAGCCTTGGTCAATTCCTCCCCCAATGTTTCAACTGTCGCCAAGGCGTTTTCTTCGTTTACTTCATCAGCGGTAACCTCGGCTGCCCAGGCGGAGGAAAGTGCAGAACACGATAAAAATAATGCGGCCAATAGACTAATTGAGGTCGGTGCTTTACTCGCCATGGTCTTTGCTCCCTCGGGTCAGATCCTTTGAACAGCAACACACGACATCGCCGTTTCGGACAACATTGTTGAGATCTAACCTACTGAGGTTCCGCGCTCGTCGACAACTGGCAAAAATGATAGGTCACTCATCTGTGCCAGACAGATCACCAAGGCAATCGATCAAGGCCGAAGCTGCTGGCGAAAGGCTGCACTCTGTGCGGGTGATGATGCCGATTTCACGCTCCAGACCTCGCGCTTCCAAGGGCCTGCGCAGCAACCTGTGTGTACCGTCGTCCGCCGACTCCGGCAGCAGCGTGACGCCCAATCCATTGCGCACCAGCGCCAATACCGTCGACATGTAGTTGGCTTCCATGGCCGCTTGCAACACCAGCCCGTGTGCGCGGAACACCTCTTCGATCTGCGCCCGCACGCTGCTGTCGCGGCCGGTGAGAATCATCGGCAGGCCGTCCAAGGCTTGCAGACTGACAGGGCCGGTGGCCAGCGGGTGCCCGGCGGGCACAAACAGGCACAGTCGATCGCGCAACAGCGGCGTGAAGTCCAGCCCATGGCCGAACTGGCTGCGCACACCCACCCCAAAATCCACATCGCCTTCGCGCACGCGTTCGACGATGCGCTCGGCAACCAGGTCGCGCAGACGCACTTCGACACCTGGATGCCACTGGCGGAACACCGCCAGCCGCTCGGCCAGCGCTCCGGCGCACAGCGAGGGCAGGGCAGCCACGGTGACCACCCCGCGGCGCACCGCTGCCAAGCCCTGGCTGGCACTGACGATGTTGGAAAGATCGAGCAGCAGCTTCTCCATTGCCGGCAGCGCCTCGCGCCCTGCGCCCGTGAGGGTGACGTGCCGAGGGCTGCGTTCGAGCAGGGCGACGCCCAGCCAGGTTTCGAGTTGGCGGATCTGTACGGTCAGGGCCGAGGGCGACAGGTGCAGGTCGTCGGCGGCGCGGGCGAAGTTGCCACGCTGGGCAACGGTGATGAAGGCACGAATATGCTGCAGGGCGTTCTTCATTTTGTTTTTTCGAATGTGCATGGCTTTAAATTGCAATTTACACGCTACCGGCGCTCTCCTGATACTCGGGGCAACAACAAAAACAAGCCGGAGTAACCCCATGCTCGCCCTCTACGGCGTCATTACCATTCTGTCCTTGCTGATCGCGGTGATGAGCAAGCGCATCTCGCCCCTGGTCGCGCTGATCGCCTTTCCCGTCGTTGCCGCCTTGCTCGCGGGCTTCGGCCTGCAGACCAGCGGCTTCATTCTCACGGGTATCAAGAATGTCGCCCCGGTGGTCGGCATGTTCATCTTCGCCATCCTGTTCTTCGGGGTGATGACCGATGCCGGCATGCTCGACCCGATCATCGACCGCATCCTGCGCGCCGTCGGGACCCGCCCGACCCGTATCGTCTGCGGCACCGCGCTGCTGGCGTGCTGGTGCACCTGGACGGCTCGGGTGCGGTGACGTTCCTCGTCACGGTGCCAGCGATGCTGCCGCTGTATACGCGCCTGGGCATCGACCGGCGGGTCCTGGCCTGCGTTGCGGCGATGGCGGCGGGGGTGAACTTCCTGCCCTGGACCGGCCCGGTGCTGCGCTCATCCGCCGCGCTGCACGTGCCGGTGGCCGAGCTGTTCCAGCCACTGATTCCGGTGCAAGTGGTGGGGCTATTGTTCGTCTTCGGCTGTGCCTACTGGCTGGGCCGACGTGAAGAGAAGCGCCTGGGGCTCATGGCCGGCGCAGATGCCGGCGCGGCACCGCAGCGCATCTTGAGCGCCGATGAACAGGCCCTGCGCCGGACCCACATGTTCTGGCCGAACCTGCTGCTCACCGTGCTGGTGATGGCGGTGATGATCGCCGGCTGGGTCGACCCCGTGGTGATGTTCATGCTCGGCACTGTCGCGGCGCTTTGCCTGAACTACCCACGTGTCGACCAGCAGCGCGAACGCATCGACGCGCACGCCAAGACTGCCCTGACCATGGCCAGCATCCTGCTTGCCGCGGGGGTGTTCACCGGGATCATGCAGGGCACGGGCATGCTCAAGGCCATGGCCGAGGTGGCGGTGCAACAGATTCCGCCGGGGCACGGGCGACTGATTCCTGCCCTTGTGGGCTTCGTGTCGATGCCGCTCAGCTTGCTGTTCGACCCGGATTCGTTCTACTTCGGTGTCATGCCGGTGATTGCCGAAGTCGGCCGCTCGCTGGGCGTGGACCCGGTGCAGGTGGCCCAGGCGTCGCTGCTCGGGGTCCATACCACCGGCTTCCCGGTCAGTCCGCTGACCCCGGCGACTTTCCTGCTGGTGGGGCTGTGCAAGCTTGACCTTGCCGATCACCAGCGTTTCACCCTGCCATTTCTGTTCGCCGCGTCGGTGCTGATGACCCTGACCGCGCTGGCACTTGGAGTCTTCTGAACATGAACACTTTGCGAATCGGCGCCGGTGCCGGTTATTCCGGCGATCGCCTGGAGCCTGCGGTGGAACTGGCCCGGGATGGGCAGCTGGACTACCTGGTCTTCGAGTGCCTGGCCGAACGTACCATTGCCCTGGCCCAGCAAGCCCGACTGGCTGACCCTCGTGCCGGCTTCGATCCGTTGCTGGCCGAGCGCATGCGGGCGGTGCTGCCCTACGTACGCCGCGGCGGGCAGCGACTGCGGATCATCACCAACATGGGCGCAGCCAACCCGCGTGGCGCCGCGCGACAAGTGTCGGTCATCGCGGCTGAACTCGGGGTGCAGGGGCTGAAGGTCGCGGCCGTGGAAGGTGACGATGTGCTCGACGTGCTGCGCCAGCACCCGGAGTGGACACTGGACAATGGCCTGACGGTGGCCGGGTTGGGTGAGCGGCTGGTCTCGGCCAATGCCTATCTGGGGGTCGAAGGGATCGTTCAGGCGCTGGCCCTGGACGCCGATGTGGTGATTACCGGTCGTGTTGCCGATCCGTCGTTGTTCCTTGCCCCCCAAGTGCATCACTTTGGCTGGCCTGCCGACGATTGGCGCCGCCGAGGCCGAGGGACGCTGACCGGGCACCTGCTCGAATGCGCGGGGCAGGTCAGTGGCGGCTACTTTGCCGACCCCGGCATGAAGGATGTGGCCGACCTGGCACGGCTGGGTTTCCCCTTCGCCGATATCGACAGCGAAGGCCTGGCCACGCTCGGCAAGGTGGCCGGCAGTGGCGGTCGCATCGATGTCGCGACGTGCACCGAGCAATTGCTTTACGAGGTACACGATCCACGTCGGTATCTGACGCCGGATGTCACGGCCGACTTTTCGGGCGTGCACTTGCAGGCCTGCGGCAAGGATCAGGTGCGCGTCAGTGGTGGCGAAGGCACGGCTCGCCCGCAGCACCTCAAGGTTACCGTGGGCTATCGGGATGGCTGGATCGGCGAAGGGCAGATGTCCTACGGTGGCCCGAACGCCGAGGCGCGGGCGCGTTTGGCCGGGCGGATCGTCGAGGAACGCCTGGCATTGACGGGCGTCGCCGTCGAAGAATTGCGCTGCGAGCTGATGGGGGTTGATTCGCTGCACGCCAGCCACTTCGGCATGGGCGGTGAACCCTGGGAGGTACGCCTGCGGGTTGCGGCGCGCTGCCCGAGCCGTGAAGCGGCGCAGGCGGTCGCCAACGAGGTCGAGACCCTCTACACCAATGGCCCGGCTGGCGGTGGCGGGGCCACTCGCCAGGTCCGCGAAGTATTGGCCGTCGCCAGCCTCTACCTGCCGCGTGAACTCGCGCAACCTCAAGTCCACCTGGAGCAATGTCCATGACCCGCCGACTGCACGAACTTGCCCACACCCGTACCGGGGACAAGGGCGACACCTCGAACATCTCGCTGATCGCGTATCGGGACGAGGACTACCCGCTGCTTGAACGGGAGCTGACAGCGGAACGGGTGGCAGCGTGGTTCGCCCATCTTCGCGATGAAAGCGCGGGGCCTGTACGTCGCTATGACTTGCCGCAACTCAAGGCCCTGAACTTCGTGCTGCCGGGTTTATTGCGTGGTGGCGTGACCCGCTCGTTGGCGCTGGATGCCCATGGCAAGTGCCTGGGGG
>Ga0209371_1002542_pt1 | contig 10094 bp, 7 predicted proteins | sample AgamicAtAmrz_FD_187165 | JGI IMG/M metagenome (GOLD analysis project Ga0209371, IMG submission 187165) | Agave microbial communities from Guanajuato, Mexico - At.Am.rz (SPAdes) (version 2) | ecosystem: Host-associated > Plants > Roots > Rhizosphere | place: Guanajato, Mexico | collected 2012-06-07
TAGAATAGCTGCTGCTGTTAGATTGGCCTGATCTTTTGTTGCTGTAGCCTTGTCTTTGGCGAGAATTAGAATTAGAGTTAGAGTTATAGCTCTTCTTGCCTTTATAACCGCCACCGCTGTTGCGGTCATTAAACTTACGGTCACGTCTTTGTGGAAGCGGCTTTTCCTCTGTCAATTTAACTGGAGTTGTATCCGGTTCTTTTGTCATCATTTTTAGAACAGCAGCTACAACTGTAGAAGCATCTTTTTGTTCCAGAAGTTCATCTGCAGCTGTTTTGTAAGAATCAAGATTATTCTCATCAATTGTCTGCATGATTTTTTCCAATACAGCTTTTTGCTGGCCTTCTAGTGCTTGATCAACAGTAGGCGGAATCATCTTCTCCATTTTTTTCTTTGTCACTTTTTCGACAACTTGAAGATATGATCTTTCACGGTATGTGATAAACGTAATCGCCATTCCTTCTTTACCAGCTCTTCCCGTTCTTCCGATACGGTGCACATAGCTTTCTGGATCTTGCGGGATATCGAAATTATAAACATGTGTAACTCCGGAAATATCCAATCCACGTGCAGCAACATCTGTAGCTACAAGAACATCAATGGCACCTTCTTTAAATTTACGCAAAACAGACATACGTTTCGCTTGGCTAAGGTCACCATGAATGCCTTCTGCTGTATAACCGCGCAGGTTCAAAGCCTCAGACAGCTCATCAACACGGCGCTTTGTGCGTCCGAAGATGATTGCTAATTCTGGTGATTGGATATCCAATAATCTTGTTAAAATATCGAACTTCGTTTTTTCTTGTGTTTCAACATAATATTGTTCAATAAGCGGTGTAGTCATTTCTTTTGCTTTTACCTTGACCACTTGAGGCTCCTTCATGAAGCGCTCTGCCATTCTTCTGATTTGCGGAGGCATTGTAGCTGAGAATAGCAATGTTTGTCTCTCTTCTGGAATTTTAGAAAGGATTGCTTCGATATCATCGATGAATCCCATGTTCAGCATTTCATCTGCCTCATCCAATATAACAGTAGAAACATTATCTAAACGAAGTGTTTTTCTGTTGATATGATCTAATATCCGCCCTGGAGTTCCTACAATGATATGCGGATTCTTCTTCAGTGCACGGATTTGGCGGTTAATGTCTTGGCCTCCGAAAATGGACAATACTCTTGTACGCTTTCCAAAACCAATTTTGTATAGCTCTTCTGATACTTGTATCGCTAATTCACGTGTTGGTGCAATGATTATGCCTTGCACTACTTCATTGCTTATATCTATTTTGTCTACTAGAGGCACACCGAATGCTGCTGTTTTTCCTGTTCCTGTTTGCGCCTGACCGATAAGGTCCTTATTTTGAAGGCTCAACGGAATTGTTTCGGCTTGAATAGGAGTCGCTTCCTCAAACCCCATTCTATTTAAAGCTTTCATTGTCGCAGAACTGATGCCTAAATCTTGAAACTTAACCAATATATTCAATCTCCTTCTAGTCATTAAAAATATCCACGGTATAATGGTCTACCCCAATAATAACCATTGTATGTACCCCTTTTTACCATCAATGAAACATATAAAAAATGGTTTGACCCGTCCACTTATCCGTTTTTTCCCCAAACAGTTAATAATTACAATAAACTACGTATATTTTTTATGAATGCATAAGTTTTTGTGGATTATAATCATCACTTAAAATTATAAGGAGAAACTCCGAGGCTATATGCTTTTTTTCTCAAGTATGAGATACTTTTCAACCAAGTTAATAGGAGAAATATTTCAAATGACTCTATAATTTTTATAGCTAGCTAAAACTGAAAAGTCAGCCAAAGACAGAGAAATTTTGGGCACAATTTGCAAACATCTCCTCCATAAAGAGGATGCAAAGCATCTGCCATGCTGAATAATTTCTCTCTATTTGACTGCTTTTTATTTGAATATGTTTATTGTGCCTTTTTCAGTATAACCATTTCATTTATTTTCATAATACTTTTAGAAATAATCTTATCACTTACAATATCGGTTTGCAATAATGTGGAAGTTCAAAAGCCAAGTTTCTTTCTCGGTTTTAAAATGGAGCTCAAGGCTTGCTATCATTAAAAAAACAGCTAATTTTCTTTCGTTTCCACATACAAAAATAGGATATTAATCCTAGATTCTTCCATACTTTATCAGAAAAGGGAAGGTCCTTTTCTTCATGATAAAAAGCTTAATATTTCAGAGAAAAGGACTTGCTTTTCCTTACAATGACAGATTAAGTGCTTGGAATCTTTCATATACATAATCTTTTTCTTTCTTGCCTTAATGGTTTCGTATAAGTACTCCGCACTCTTTAGTGGGACGATTCCATCACTTTCTCCTTGGGCTATAAACGTAGGAATAGTGATAGTTTCAAGCAACGGCTTAATATGCCGCACAAGCTTTCTAAATTGGATAGTCGCAGAAATGGGAGTTGTTTTGATTTTATAAGAATAGCGGTTAAACAGTTCATTTTGAAGCAATTTCCCACTATAAAGATCTTTGCACATACTAATGATGTCTGCACCCAACTGCCGTGGATTAATATAATAAGCAGCGGCGCTTAACAGTACCAGCTTCTTTACAGGATAATGGGCAGCTAGATAGCTTGCAATCATTCCTCCCATGGAAAAACCGATTACATAAACCTCCTTATGCCTCTTCAATAAATCCTCCAATGCTCTTTCCGCACAACTTATCCATTCATTAAAAGGAACTCCTCTTAATTGCAAAAGCTCACCATGACCAGGTAAAACAGGTACAGCACATTCCCAATCTGTGTTTTCTCCTAAAAATTCCGCCAATGGCTCCACCTCATTAGGAGCCCCGGTAAAACCGTGAATACATAAACAAGCAGTCAATGATAACACCACCAATTGTTTTGTTTACATTTTACACTATTTAATGATAAATTACACTACATCTTCTGCGATTCTATTTAAAACCAAAAAAGGGAACTAGAATCATCTAGATTCCTTTGTTCCCTGTCTTGTTAACTCAAAAACCTTACTGGAGAGCTTTTACTACCTCTTCCAGCCTCATTCCTCTTGATGCTTTAACTAAGACTGCTGTTTCGCCATCAACAACTTTTTTCAATTCTTGAATCAATTCGCTTTTGTCTAGGAAGGATTGAACTCTTTCATTTGCAAATACTGTCTTTGCTCCTTGTGCAATATGCTTGCCCAGTTCACCAAACGTGAAAACATAATCAATTGCCGCAGCATCAATCTCCTCGCCAATTTCGTAATGGAATGTTGCCTCATCTGGTCCTAACTCAAGCATATCTCCTAGTACTAGAACTTTATGCTTAAAGCCAGGAAGGCTTTGCAGTACATTTATAGCAGCTCTCATGCTTGTAGGGCTGGCATTATAAGCGTCATTAATGACTTTCAGGCCACCTTGCCCTTCTAAAAGCTCCATTCTCATATTAGTCAGCTTTAAATTCTGGAACCCTTCATCCATTTTCTCATAGCTGATATCAAAATAATCTGCTACAAGCATTGCTGCCAATGCATTGAGGATATTGTGCTTCCCTAATATCGGCAGGCTGAACTCCTTATCACTTTTGTTTATCTTAAATTTGCTGCCTGTACTGCTTTCTTCTATTTCAAACGGATAAAGACTATTCTTATCTTCTAAGCCGAAAGAACATATAGCAGCATCAGGTTTATCAAAAGTCGGTATTCTTTCAGCCAACAGCGGTTCATCACCAAAGTAAACAATTCTGCCTTGCTTTTTCAACCCATTCAAAATCTCCAGCTTCGCTTCAGCAATGCCTTCTCTTGAACCAAGATCCTGCAGGTGGGATTCTCCAATATTAGTGATAACAACAACATCAGGTTCAGCCAATTTTGTCAGGAAATCAATCTCTCCCCGGCCGCTCATGCCCATTTCCAGCACAGCCACATCTGTGTCTTCCTCTAGGCTCAGCACTGTTAGAGGAAGTCCTAAATGGTTGTTATAATTACCTTCTGTTTTTTGCACTTTATATTTCAATGACAGGAGATTAGTAGTAATGTCCTTTGTAGACGTTTTCCCATTGCTTCCTGTTATACCAACCACTTTTATATCCAGTTCATGACGGTAGCTTTTTGCAAGATTCTGGATGCTAGTCATCGGGTCGCTCACAAAAATAAGCGGTAAATGCTCGGGGGGATTTGGAACATCCTTCTGCCAAAAGGACGCAGCTGCCCCATTTTGAATAGCAGCCTCAACATACTTATGACCATCTGTTTTATCTCCTTTAAAGGGGATAAAAAGGTTGCCTGGCTGTATTTTTCTTGAATCAATTGTCACCCCATGAATGATGACTTCTCCAATATCGCTTGAACTTAAAGTTGCATCTGGTCCAATCATATCTGCTGCTTGTTGCAAAGATCTCCGGATCATAGCAGTCTCCTCCTTTTTAGGTAGATTATTGTTTGGCAAAAAAAAGAGGCAGTTAAAAAATGCCTCCTTTTTTCTTTAAAGGGCGGGCTGTCTTCTTTCAAATATGCCCTTACCCTTAAAAAGTATATTTGATGCTTTGTTTTTCTTCATGTCTTTCTACTGCCAAGTCTACAAGCTTTTCGATAAGAGCTGCATATTCAACATTTGTATGCTTCCATAACAATGGGAACATGCTGAATGGAGTAAAGCCAGGCATTGTGTTCACTTCGTTTATATAAACTTTGCCGTCTTTTGTCAAGAAGAAGTCAGCACGAACAAGACCAGAGCAATCTAGTGCCTTGAAAGCTTTAATTGCATCTTCCTTAATTGCTGCATATTCTTGCTCTGACACTTCTGCCGGGATGATTAAACCAGTATTTCCATCCTCATATTTCGCCTTATAGTCATAGAAATCTTTCTTCGGAACGATTTCCCCAGCAACAGACACTGCTGGGAAATCGTTGCCAAGAACACCCACTTCGATTTCTCTTGCTGTAACGCCCTCTTCCACAATGATTTTGCGGTCGAATTGGAATGCTTCTTCAAACGCAGCATCCAGCTCATTTCGAGACGTACATTTGCTGATGCCTACACTTGAGCCTAAATTAGCTGGTTTCACAAAACATGGATATCCTAAGTCTTGTTCTACTTTTGTATAGGCTGCTTCTTTTTCACTTTGCCATTCACTTCGAATGAAAGAAGTGTATTTAACCTGGTTTAATCCGGCTACCTCAAAGATATTCTTCATGATTACCTTATCCATACCAGCAGATGATGCTAATACACCATTACCTACATAAGGAAGATTCAACAGCTCAAGCAGCCCTTGCACTGTTCCGTCTTCCCCGTTCGGTCCGTGAAGCAATGGGAAAATAACATCAAGCTGAGTGTCACCAGCTTGGAACAAGTCAGGAGAAAGAACTGTTCCTGATAGCCCTTCCTGTCTTTTAAACTCTAATTCTTTCACTGTTTCTACAGGCCCAGTAAGCTGTTCTCCTCTAATCCATTCACCCGTCTCTGTTATGTAAATTGGATGAATATCAAATTTATCTGTATCCAAGGCTTTTATAACAGCCAAGGCAGTTTGCATGCTGACTCTATGTTCAGCGGATTTTCCGCCATATAGTAAACCAATTTTCTTTTTCATAATTCGTACCTCCATATTTTAAAGACACACACTTGTTATTCTACCACTACACCCTTATCTTCAAAAGAGGAATCATGGACTAGCGCTGCTTTTTATCAAATTGTAAAATTTGCGCATGCTTTTGTAATAAATTATGTCACAAGCCATGTAAATGCAGCTTATTCAAAGAAATTTCTATAGGCTATTTATCGGTCATCTAAGACAGGCTGCCAAGCCTTTAATCTTCTTTCTTATTTTCTCCGCGAAAAACCTTGGCACTTCTGACATACTCTATATCACTTACATTGCTGCGAAAATTAATGACTCGCGCTAATGCAAAGAAATAATCAGATAAACGGTTTAAATACTTTAAGGGCAATTCAGGGACATGCTCCTCTTCCCTCATTAAAGTAACAACACACCGCTCCGCTCTTCTTGTTACTGTTCGGGCAATATGGATGGCACTGGCCGCAGCTGTTCCCCCTGGCAGAATAAACCGTTCAATCGGCGGCGCTTCCTCCATTAAATCATCGATGCGCTCTTCCAAATACAAAACAGCTTCTTCCGATAACTTTAACGGCCTGTTTTTTGTTATGCTAGCTAAATCTCCACCGCAGTCAAAAAGCTCATGCTGAATTTTTTCTAAATCCGCCTTTACATCTGAATAAATATCCTCCACTAACAAAGAAATGGCCTGGCCAACGAAGCAATTCGCTTCATCCACTGTGCCGTAAGCTTCCACTCTGATATCATCTTTATAAGCTCTTCCGCCAATGATATGTGTCTGGCCTTTATCTCCTGTTTTCGTATAAATTTTCATTTCATCCCTCTTTCTAAAGCTGTCTTCCTATTTTGCCTTTTATCCAAAGCCATCGTCATTACCTCATAAACTCCTTTAGCAACAGCTTTCCCTAAATCTGTAATGTTGCCGCCAAATTCATGAAATTTGCCTTTTTGGGTAGCAGCAACAAGCAAGCTGTCTGTGGGAGTTCCCGTTGCAGGCGTGCCAGTAGCAGGATCAGTTACTTGTCTGTTCCGAAGTACGCTTGCTTTCGTCTCTGTTGCCGTCATCGCACATTGCAGAAATGCTTGCTCAGACAGCTCGCCATTTATAAATATCCAAATATTAATCGTGCCCGGGACAATGAGTGAGGAGTGCTGCTCACTCAAAGCTGCATCCGCCGGATTGCCGACACTGGCAGTAACGACGAAGAAAAGACTGGTGGCACCTGCCTGATATTTGCGGTAAGCAGTATCCTCCAGCTCAACCGCTGTCATCATCGCAACCGTTTCACTTGGCAAAAACCCGTTTTTAACGAGATAATCATTCATCTCCATTTTATAATCATCACAGTTGTAGTCTTTATTCACATGACGGTTAATAAAATATTTGTGCCAGCCTATCCCTGCTCCTGTCACACCAGAAGATAATGATTTCAGTGGAATATCGGTTGTAATGGCTATGTATTCTTTAGAGAGGGTCAAATTAGCTTCGCCAACTTCCTCTTGCAAATCAGCACTGCTTTCTCTAAGAGAGAGCACAAGGTTCGCCGCCGGCACTTGCGGATGCTGAGCTCTTATCACATCTGTGCCGTATACTTTTTTTATTTTATCCTCTTGAAGAACGTTCCGCGGGTGCGAGTCTGCTTCAATCTCGCTGTTATGAAGCAATAATAGCCTGTCACAATAAAGACTAGCCAAATTTAAGTCATGAAAAATACAAACAACCGTCAAGCCCCGCTTTTTGCTCCACTCTTTTAATAATTCAAGCAGCTCCTTTTGAAAGGAAAGATCAAGATGGTTAGTCGGTTCATCAAGTAGGAGAATTTCAGGCTCCTGTGCCAAGCATTGCGCTAAATACACCCTTTGCTTTTCCCCTCCAGACAGCTCACCAATCAAGGTATTGCTGTAATGGCTGATGCCTGTCTGTTCCATTGCGCTATGAATGACAGCTTTATCCTCCCTTGATAATCCTTGCATCCAGCCTTTTTGATGTGCATATCTGCCCATTGAAACGATTTCCTCGACAGTATAAGAAAATGCCTCTGCGGTTTGTTGAGAAAGGGTAGAAACGATCTGGGCAAATTCCTTTTGTTTATATTCGGAGACTTTTCTGCCTTTAATAAAAAGCTCCCCAGCATTAGGTATAACAATCCCGCTTATCAGCTTAAATAAAGTTGTTTTTCCGCTGCCATTCGGGCCGAGTATGCCAAGCATTTCCCCTTTTTGTACAGAAAAAGTAATATCCGTTAACACTTTTTTCTCTCCATATTGAAATGACAGCTTTTTTGCCTCCAGCATCGTCTTACCTCCCTTTCTTTCTATAGTTCAACAGCAAAATGGCAAATACAGGAGCTCCGGAAAGGGCTGTAATTACACCGATTGGCAGCTCCGCCGGGGAAATTATCGATCTTGCCAATAAATCTGCCAAGATTAAAAATCCGCTGCCAACGAATATAGACAGCGGCAGTACATGACGGTGATTACTTCCAGCCACTATCCTGACTAAATGTGGGATAACAAGCCCAACAAAGCCAATTGTCCCAGATACTGCAACAGCAGCACCTGTGAGCATGCTGCCGGCAAGTATAATGGTCATTTTCCTAAACCTTACTTGCACTCCTAAATGCTGTGCTCTTTCTTCCCCGAATGCCAATATATTAAGCTCCCTGCCTTGCAATAAAAGAATCAAACAGCCAATGATAAAAAAGGGCAGGAACATTTGAATATACGTCCATCCCCTCATTGAAACACTTCCAAGCAGCCAGCCAATAATCTGTCTTAGCTCATCTCCTGTTAACGCAATTAACAAGGAAATAAAAGCGCCTAAAAAGGAACTGAAAATAATGCCTGTCAGTATAATCGTTTCTACCTTCATAGCAGGGTCCAGCTTTTTTGCAAATAACAGCACCAGAAAAACGGTTAAAAAAGCGGTCACAATACTCAGCACAGGCAACGTATAGCTCCCTAAAAAGGGAATGGTAATATGAAAAAACAAGGTTGCCACAGCACCAACAGAGGCACCTGAGGATACACCGAGAGTATACGGGTCTGCCAACGGATTGCGCAGCAATCCTTGAAAAGCACAGCCTGCAATTGCAAGGCTTGCACCAACAAGGCCCGCTAGGATAACACGAGGCAGACGAATATTACTAACGATGTTGGCTTGCATCGTATCTACTGTAAATACTTCTGTATGACTGACTGAATTTATGAATATCTTGATGATCGTTAAGAAAGACACAGAAACCGTTCCAATGGATATCCCTAAAAAAAGTGCGATGATGAGAAAAAAAGCGGCCAAAAAATAAGCCGCTTTTGTTTTATTTAAATACATCCGGATATACTGCCTTCGCAAATTCCTCTACCCCTTGTGCCAGCCTTGGGCCAGAACGTGATACAAGATCTTCATCCACTTCCACTATTTGTTTATCCTTTACTGCCGTTACCTGATCCCAGCCATCCCTTTTTGTTACTTGTCCGACCGGATCTGGTGAGTAGCCGCCATAAGTAGTTATAACTACATCTGGATCTGCCTCAATGACTGCCTCTTGGTCAACTTGAACCCAGCCAGCTTCCTTGATAACATTTGTTGCATTAATGGTATCAATCATTTCTTGCATAAATGTATCTTTTCCAGTTGTAAAAATACTTGGTTCAGGGCTGACCTCTACATACACATCCTTTTTGTCTTTTTCAGATATGCTTGCAGCCTTTTCTTTAATAGAGGCAATGTCATCCTTCATATCTTGAACTATTTCTTCAGCTTTCTCTTTTTCACCAACTGCTTTACCAATCATTTCAATACTGTTATAAACACCATTAAAATCAGTCGCATCATTTACTACAAGTACATCTATCCCAGCGTCGCTCATCTGCTGCAGTCCATCTGCCCATGTGTCAGCGACTGATTCATGTGCAAGCACTAAATCAGGATCTAAGGAAAGGATCTTCTCCACATTAAGCTCCATACCCACTACTTTTTCGATATCTTTCGTTTCTTCTGGATAATCATCACTTTCAGAAACACCAACAACTTCATCGCCCACGCCTAATGCAAAAGCTACTTCTGTGTTGCTTGGCATTAGGGAAACGATTTTTTGAGGATCTTCTTCAATGACTACCTCTTTATCAACTGCATCTGTAATAGTAACAGGAAACTCTGCCTCTGCTTGTTCAGATTTCTGCTTGTCATTACTTTCACTGTCAGAAGCTTGTCCGCATCCAGCCAAAACTAAACACGCCATTAACGCTCCGCAAAATAATGAATAATACTTTTTCATTTTATTTCCTCCCTTTATTTGTTTGGAAAAATAAAAAGGGGCTTGTCCTCATAGATTAGAACCCATAAAAAAACACACTTTTTTTAGCAAAAGAGTGTGGCAGCTTTAAAAGGTCCCTTTGGACAACCTCCGGGAAGGACTTTCATTATAAAAATCGCGCTCCACACCATCCTATCCTCGTAGGCATTTTAAGGTGTATAGATGGATGGCAGGTCTCCTGACTTATGACTATTGCTTCCTTGCG
>Ga0209371_1002545_pt1 | contig 10090 bp, 10 predicted proteins | sample AgamicAtAmrz_FD_187165 | JGI IMG/M metagenome (GOLD analysis project Ga0209371, IMG submission 187165) | Agave microbial communities from Guanajuato, Mexico - At.Am.rz (SPAdes) (version 2) | ecosystem: Host-associated > Plants > Roots > Rhizosphere | place: Guanajato, Mexico | collected 2012-06-07
GCTCTTGTCGACATTGTCGGCCTACTCGGAGATAGCCGACTGGAGGCTTATTTCTCATTCCTGTCGGATTCGTCAGACAACAAGAAGTTTCGTCAGCGAGGTTATGCTGAGAATTTCCAGGCCGAGGTTTCGTGGCAGAGTAAAACGTCCGTTACGAAGCGGCTTAGCGAATCGGTTGATCGCACGAAGCCGGAAGGCGTTCGCTACCTTCCGCAAAACTACTTTGAGCAGCTGACCAATGAAATTCAGATCGATGAATTTAGGCGTGAGATCGAGGATGTGGTCTTTTCTCATGTAGAGGAGACCGAGCGTCTTGGCACGGGGTCTTTTAAGGATCTTCAAGACCTGAAAACGCAACAGAGCCGGAATGAAACGAGTGCACTCAAAGTACGACTTCGCCAGCTCAATATCGAGCTTCTGGAGCTTGAGGAACGCGCAAATCCACAATTCCGAAAGACCCTTGCTGCTGAACTTGATGCGAAGAAAGAGGAACTGAGGGCGCTTGATGCTGCCAAGCCTGCCGAAGTAACTGCACCCGATTCTCAGTCTGACGAACAACGTAAGCTATCGGAGCGCCTTCAGGAGCTTGGCAATCAGTTGGAGGAGCTTCGCAAGGCCGAGCAGGGGGCGGTTGATACGATAGGTCAATTGAAGAATCGTCAGCAGCGGTTGCTTTCGTTGAAGGGTTCCATTGAAAGCCTGAACAGCAGAGTGCGGGAAGGGAAAGATGCCCTCCGTCCGATAGCCTTAGATTTTGAGTTGGATATTGAAAAAATTGTTCAGATTCAGGTCGATCTTACGGAGGTTGAAGCACAACGGTCGTCTGTTGGGGATCGCATCTCCACTCTTGAGAAAGACAATGCGCTTTCGTTTGAACCCGGTCATGATTTCCGAGTGCTTGCCAGCCTTCCCGATATCCGTGGCGCAATAACCTACCACATGACGACAATAGACTCTCTCAAGGAGCAGTTGAATACCCCACAGAGGAAGTATCAGACGTACCTCGACAAGCTAACCCAATGGAATACTCAACGGGCAGGCCTCTTAGGCAATGACGTTGACCCACAGGCAGGTACGATTCGAGCGCTGGAGGCCCAGATCATTTTCATCGATACAGATTTGGCCGCCCAGATTAGTGAGAAGCGCGCCGTGCGTTCCGGCCTCGCGCGCCAAATATTTGAAAGCAAACAAAAGGTCTTGAATTTTTACGCCGACATCAAGACGAGCGTGGATCAGAGACTCAAGGTGGTGAGGACCGATAACTTTTCGGTCGAAATCACGGCCTCTTTTGTTCTTGAACGTGATTTTTCCGAAAGTTTCCTAAACCTCGTCAAGAAAAATCGTCGAGGACCTTTCCATGGTGCAAATGATCCAGAGCGCAAATTGAAAGGGCTGGTCAGCGAGGTTGATTGGGACAATTTTGATTCTGTCGAAGGCTTTATCGGAAGAGTACTTGCCCAAATGACGTCGGATGAGGGCGGCGCGTCCCTGCGTCTCGAAGAGCAGGTTGTACATGTCAAAGACTTCTACGACTTTTTGTACTCATTGGAGTATTTCGCTGCGTCGTATGAGCTCCGGCTTGGCGGTAAAAATCTGAACGAGCTTTCTCCAGGCGAAAAAGGCCTACTCCTCCTCGTCTTCTACTTGCAGCTCGATAAAGACAACATCCCTCTCGTCATCGATCAGCCAGAAGATAACCTGGATAACGAGAGTATTTTTGCAATTTTGGCGAACTGCATTCGGGAAGCCAAGAAACACAGGCAGGTCATTCTGGTTACCCATAATCCAAACCTAGCTGTGGGCGCTGACGCGGAGCAGATCGTTTACGTCAAGCTTGATAAGGCTGACGGCTATCGCTTCAGCTACGAAAGTGGAGCTATCGAGAACCCCCGCATTAATCAGCGGATTATTGATATTCTAGAAGGTTCTCAGCCTGCGTTCGTAAAACGTCGGTTGAAGTATCATATCGCGTAGGGAGTGCAATTAGATGCAGTTTTTATTTAATAGCCGAGGGCGGCACATAGCTAATCTTGTGAATGGTCAGCTCCACGCGCCCACGGGCGCTAATATCGGCCATTTTTTGAACGATTATCGCATCTTCATTGATATGGCTGGCCGTTATCTTGGTGAAGTCGTGCAGGAAAACCGATTACTCTATCGCACGGCTTCACCCTATCGATCTGTAAGCTATGGCAATTACGGCAATTATGGGAATGTCGGGAATTATGGGAACCCAGGTAATCACGGTTCAATCGGTATTGTTGGAGGATTTCGTGACGTTGAAACGCCGTGGTTGTGAAGCCATAATGTGCCTATTTCAAATGCCACTCACTGGTAGCAGGGTATGGGCTGAGACGCGGTAACGATCGCTGGTTTTCAGCGTAGAGATAGGCGTTCGCGCGCGACCTCGGCATGATTGGCTTCAAGTTCAATGCCAAGATAGCGTCGCCCGCAGGTTTCTGCGGCGACCAGCGTCGAACCCGACCCGCAGAACGGGTCCAGCACCAGCCCGCCCTGCGGGCAGTACGTGCGGATGAGAGGCTCCAGCACCTCGACCGGCTTTTGCGTAGGGTGCAGCTTGTTGCCCGTGTAAACCCAGCCGGACACGTCCGACAGCGGCGTAGCCGGCAACTGCGGGCGGCCTTTGGCCAGCACGTAGGCACATTCGTGACGTGCCTCGAAGAGCCCCTTGCGGGAGGGGTAGTCCTTGCAGAACACAATGTGCCCAACACGCCGGAATCCTGCGGCGGCCCACGCCGCCAGGAACGTTTCGGTCGCGGTCCAGCCGTAGAAGCTGATGCAGAGCGTGTCGGGCTTCATGAGGCGATAGATTTCGCGGAAAGCAGGCTCCAGCCAGTCACCATGGATATCGTTGGCAATGGTGCGGCCCTGCCGGTCACGGTAGTTGCAGATGTACGGCGGGTCGGTCAGCACGAAGTCTACACTCTCGGCGGGCATTCCCGCCATGACGGGAATGCAGTCACCATGGATGACCGTATTTTCGGGAACGGCCACCGCGTCAAAGACGAGATGGCCATTACGGACGGAGTAGGCGGGGCGCATTATTTGCGCCCCTTGCCGGTACGTTCTTCAGCGGCCTTGACGCTGCGAACGACCACGCGACCGTCAAGCGGGATCGCGTTGAGGGTCATGTTGAACCCTTTGCCGTCGGCATGCTGCCATGCGGCTCCGATTTTGGTCCAGAAGGCGTTGGCGCCTTCGCCGTCCACCACGAAGACGTGATGGGTGGGGATGGTGGTAGGTGTGCTCATGTCGGGTTCTCCCGTTGGGTTACTCCGGTCACGCCCTTCGCGACCGGTCGGGGTGGCCCAAGGCCCTGATGAGGAGAGAACCGCAAGGAGGCTCCGGCCGAGGTTCCCTCGGGATACGGCTGGATGCCTTGCGGTGCGACCCGCAGGGACTAACCACGACCTCTGCCGGTCGCGGGCGTGACCGTACCAACGGGCACCGACGCACACGTCCCATCGAACCACCTCACCGACGAGACGACGCCGAAGGCTCCGCATCGGGCGTTCGTCGCCCGTGCTCCCGCGTGAGCGGAGCAGGGGCTGGACGTGCCGTGAGAAGGGTCGGCAGATGGCCCCCGTCCGCCCTGTCATACCCGGCGTTCCGCCAGCCTGTGCTCGGGAGACCGCTCGCGGCGGCACACGGCTTGCGGGTTGGCGGAGACAGGGCAGGGTGCCATCGTCTGCCGACTTTTTTTCATGGCACGATCGCGCCACGCGGAGTGATTAAGCGGGATAGGTTGGATGTCCCACATCCGACCGTGCGGGCGACGGCGGTCCGTCACTCCCTTATTGATTAGGGAGTGACGGACCGCCACCAAACCCAGAGCCGCAGCCACCTGCACGCAAAGGATGCCACATGACACCGCAATGACGTGCGTGCCAACGCTCCGCTTCGCTGGTCATTTTCAGCGCAGGCCGCTGGAAATTACGAACCGGCGGCGTTCATTATCTCGCCAGATCACGCCTAACGCTGATCCATCTATCTCACCGTTTTCCCAGCCAAAGGAGGGCTTTCATGCCTGCTTCATATATTCGCGCGCCGCCGCAGCGGCATCCGTTCCCGACACCTGTTCCTCATACGAACCCGTGCCGGTGCCCAACAGGGCACACCACACAGGCCAGCCACCCGGCTGGCTCGGGAGGCTTTTACCACGAAAGGACCACTGACTGACGCATTCCGGCGCTCGCCGCGAATGACCTTCGCGGGGTGACCTGATCCAAGGACAGGCCATCAGCCATCAACACTCACCGCTCAACGGAAGAGAACATGATGGACAACCTGACCATGGACCTCGTACGCCTAACGCAACGTAACAAAGATGGCTCGTTCGGCACCCAGACCAACCGCAAGCGCGGCCTGACCGCTATGGCGAACGATCTCAGCGATCTCGGCTACAAATTGCCGTCCGCTGCCTCCCTCAAACCCAAACATATCGACGCTCTGGTAGAGAAGTGGCTTGATGCCGACACCACCGACGCCAGCATCCGCAACCGGCTGACCTGGCTGCGCTGGTGGGCCGAGAAGGTCAACAAGCCCAATGTCGTCAACCGCGACAACGCCCATTATGGCGTAGCCGAACACGGTGAGATAACTCGTAACCGCGCCCAGACTCTCGATCCCGCCAAGTTCAAAGCGATCGAATGCCCGTACATCCAAGCTTCTCTGCTGCTGCAAGCGGCCTTCGGCCTGCGCCGCGAGGAGGCGATGAAGTTCCAGCCGCAGGCCGCGATACGCGGCGACCATATCTCTTTGCAAGCAAGCTGGACCAAAGGCGGTAGGGCGCGTACCGTGCCAATTACGACACTGGAACAGCGCCACGTGCTTCAGCATGTCATGAAGCTTGTACCCGGCCGCGGCTCCCTGATCCCTGCCGAACTCAGCTATGTCGAACATCTCAAACGGTTCGAATACAAGACTCTCAAGGTGAACCTCCGCAATACGCACGGATTCCGGCACGCCTATGCCCAGAAACGCTACAGGGTTCTGACCGGACAAGCCTGCCCACTCAACGGCGGCAAGGACTGGGCCACCATGACGCAACAGGAGCGTGAGGCCGACCGGGCCGCACGGCGGCAGATTTCCGCTGAACTCGGCCATGGCCGCCTTAAGATCACGGACATCTATCTGGGGAGCGCCTTCCAGTGAAAAGGTCAGAGGGCAATCATCTTATGGCCATGAACCGCCGCGCTCAATACGCCAAAACACTGTTCAATCCCGCCACCATCGCCACGGCTATCGATGCCGTGGCGTTTGAGGGCCATCGACAGTATCGGGTGGTGCAGGAGCTACCGTTCGATTTGTCGGAGACGGAGGCGGCACGCGCGCTGGAAGAATGGCTGGAGCAGGAGAAGTTCGCCTATACGTGGCGACCTCGATACCTAGAACAGGACGGGTTCAGGCCGTCGATTGCGACCGAGCATGCTGAACTGGTGATTTCTTGGTGATTATAGAAACTGAAAGATATTTGATGCTTCTTGAAAACGAATGTCTACCTGTGGCTGATATCCGGTCACCATCTGTGCGAGCGGTAAAAACTGCTCTGTCGCGCATTGCTGGGTCGCTTATCTGGAGGTGAAGTCGTACGGAGCCGCTGGGGTAGGAATGAAAAACAAAATAAATGTGATAAATCATATGCTTGGTATTGATTGCGCATTTTGTGGACTGTTGCCTTAATGTTACGCTAATAGGTTGGGCAATATGGTACCAATCGCGCAACCTATCACTCAAGGGCGTCTATCGATGAGCAATGACTATAGTCGGGAGCAGATTCTCGGCGCGGTACGATCGAATATCGTCACTTTCGCGGACTTCATCGCCGATATGGAAGCGAATGTGGAGGACCAGCGGCTCTTCATGTACATCGACCGCTTGTTAATGAATATCTACGTTCGTCATCTTGAAGGAAAGTCCGTATCCCGATCAGAGGCATGCCGAATGGTCCCTGCTGACCACATTGATACCTGTAAAAAATATGTAGCAGAGGCTGAACGCCTCGGCTTGGTTGCTTTTGAGGACGATCCAAAAGATCGGCGGCGAAAAAACGTTAAACCAACCCCACAGTTGATTTCATATATTGAAGATCGCGCTCGCACGACCTTGGATACAGCATATGCGATTGTCCAAGGTAAGCCCCTTCCGCGCCCGTTGCACATGGATCGACTAAAGAGTCACGTGATTAGTCATTGACAATTGGTGCTAATTTTTGGTACCAGTTTTCCGTCAGCAACGGAGATTGGTTCCATGTACGGCATTCCCTTCGATCCTAGCAAGCTTATTCTGATAATGAAAGCAACGCTCGGCACCATCACGGTCCTTGCGATGGTTGCTTGCGGTGCATGCTCTGTAATACATCCAACGGGCTTCTAACCGCTGTGCGGGATATTCTTGCTTTTTTTAGACCAGGCGTCCCGTACTTCGTGTTCGGGGCGTCATTCTTTGTTTTTCAGGTTCTGATGAGCATCCTGCCAATACCGGATTTTCCAACGATCTTGCTCTATTTGCGTGGGATGCTGAACAGTTATGGTTTTTGGGCCGTTGGCATAGCGTATTTTATCGAAGGGCTTTTTCTGATTAGCTTTTACTGGCCAGGATCATTTGTCCTATTTCTTGCTGTAGCAGCGGCTAGTGGTTCAACACCCTTGCTTCTCCAGCTTTGGGTAGTGGTAAACGTCGCTGGATTTGCCGCACTCGTTATAAACGCGGTCATCGGACGATACGGTTTTCACCACGTGTTCTTGCGTTTGTTTGGTTCTGAGCTTTATAGGAATGCCACCGCTGTAGCTGATAGACGCGGTACATTGGCGCTCGTTATTCTAGGTTTTCATATCAATTGGTTGGCGATGGCTGTCGTTTATTTTGCCTCTTTGAGAAAACCGAGCGTCAGCCGTTTGTTAGGCGTTGCTTGCACAGCACATTTATGCGGTAGTGCCATCTTGATAGTTTTGTGTTCTCTGTTTGATCTTACTAATGAAAGCACCAATGCCAACATTGTTGTAATGTTGATTGCTGCAAGTTTTGTAGTCGGCATTGTTAGTTGCGTAAGACATAGAGCGCGGTCATTGACGGTTTGAACGCCGATTTCAGCCAAGGTATCGTTGAGGCTACACCTGTAGCGTAGCTTATGGAAATAATGCGATGTCATTTGGGTTGTGCGCTATGCCCCGAAAGTCTTCCATTGAGTTGATCAGCTTGCAGGTGGGCGAAATCTCGGTCCAGACACATAATTGGAATCGCGTCAAAGCGTAAATATCAGTTGTATGTCACCTTCTGATTGATATTCTGCATCTATTGGCTGGGGGCAGTCACATGAGCAAGTTCGATCCCTTTGGCGATCTGGAGCGCGGCTTCGGTCTCGCTTTTAAATCCGCAACCTTTGGCTTCAAGGTTGGGCGCAATCTCAAAGCCCGTTCCGCACGGCAACAGGTGGAAGAGCGTTACGGCCCTGAAGTGGCCGACGCGGTAGAAGCCGATATCCGCGCGGGCCGCGATCCGCGCCCACGACTTGAACGGGCTGAACGCGACCGACTCGCTCGCGAAGAACGCAATCGGCAGCTTGCCGATCCGCCGACACTTTACGGCTCCGCCCGCTGGCCGACTTCCGCCGACTTGCAATCCTACCTGTGGGACAAAGCCGCGTTCGATGATCCCCGTTCCATCCTGCTCGGCACCTTTAACGACGAGAACAACCCTCATCCCGCCGGCTTCGTGCATTGGAACGGTGACGGCCATCTGCTGACCATCGCGCCAACCCGCTCCGGCAAAGCCCTCACCACCATCATTCCGAACCTGCTGCGTTATCAGGGCAGTTGCGTGGTACTCGACCCCAAGGGTGAACTGTTCGAAGCTACCTCAAAGTGGCGTAGCACGCTTGGCCCCGTCTACCGTATCTCGCCGTTCAACAAAGATGCGAACAAACCCGTCCACCGTTTCGATCCGGTCAGTCAGGTGCAAAATGAAGCTGACGCCCGCGCCATCGCCCAGCAGATATTCCCGCGCGATGCCCATGCGTCGTCGTATTTCATGGACGATGCCGAAGGATTCCTCACAGCCGTCATTCTCTATGTTCGCCGCAAGGCACCTCCCAACCGCCAGACGCTGGCGACGGTCTGCCAGATGGCGTCACTCAAGGGGCAAAGCCTTCTGAGGGCGGTCCAGCAGATGGAGGCGTTTCCACCAACGGCGACAACCGCTCGCGCCATTCTGGAAAAAGACCCGCAGCGTGGCCTGAAGGTTTTGCAGGAGACCTTGACCAGCAAACTCAACCGTTGGCTGGATGCGGAGATACAGGCGAGCACGGCCGGAAACGATCTCGACTTCAAAACGCTGAAGGACCGCACCGCGACAGTCTATATCGAGATCCCGTTCCATATGATGAAGACGTATGCGGGCTGGTTACGCGTGGTCCTCAAAGCCGCACTCGATGCCATGCTCGTAAACCCGCGCGTACCTAACATCCCCGTGCTGTTCGTCCTTGATGAATTCCTCAACATCGGCCCGTTCCCTGACTATCGCGATGCTATCCGCACCCACGCGGGGGCAGGGGTGCGCCTGTGGTTCTTCCTGCAAGACATCTATTCCATCGAGGAACACTATCCCGGCAACAGCTGGCGTCCGTTCCTCAACTGCGCGGTCAAGCAGTTCTTCGGGGTCAATGACGATGAGACCGCCAAGATGATCGGCGGTTATCTCGGACACAAAACCCATGCCATTCGTACCACCAGCTCCAGCGCCAATGTGTCCTCGCACCATGGCGGTTGGACGGGTGACGCCTCGACCAACAGCGGGTTTTCGATGACCGAGGGCATCCAGTTCCTCGGGCGTCCGCTGATGACCCACGACGAAGTCAAGGAACTGCTCGGAGGCTGGCAGGCTGACGGCTGGCGCTACGGCATCACCGACATTGCCGGCCTACGCCCGTTCAAGACGCAGCTGGTGGTGCACCAGAAAAGTGAGATTTGCAGACAACGTATCGGCATGATGGACAAGGGGGAATGAAATGGCAGACCAGACACCTCTCAAGCATGGCACGTTTCCGACATGGCTCGGCCTTGTCGTCGGCAGTTGGGCGGGCCTCGCGTGGGGCAGCCTGATTTCCCTGCCGATCGGCATCGGCGTCGGTGTGGCGGCGGGGAGCGTCTTTGGCGGATTCCTCGCCGTGCCGCTGTGGGGTACGGTCTGGGGCCTGATCGGCTTAGGACGCCAGCGGGACATGGCCGTGCGCGAGCATGGCATCACCCTTCTGAACGAAACCGACCCGCTGGCCCAGCGGGTCTACATCCTTGCCGCCCGCCTCGGCCTGCGCACCCGTCCATGGGTTGGCACTATGCCGCACAACAACGCCTATGCCATCGGTTCTAATGCCGACAATGCGATGGTGGTGGTGGGGCAGCCGTTGCTCGACACCCTGAGTGAAGCCGAAGTGGATGCGATCGTCGGCCACGAACTCGGCCACATCGCCAACAATGACATGCGGCGCATGGGACTGGCGCGCTCGTTCCAGAATGCGCTGGTGTGGTATCTCGGGTTTTCCGAAACCCTCCAGCGTTGGGGCCGCTGGCTCCTCACGTGGGTATCAGAGCTGTATGTGCTCCGCCTGTCGCGCAAACGCGAATATTGGGCCGACGCTTTTGGCGCGGCGCTGACCAGCAAGGCACATATGATCGCCGCACTGGACAAGTTGCACAACGGGCCAGACCTGAGCGACTTTGAACGCAAGGAAGCGCGGCTGATGTTCCGGGGCATAGCCGCAGGCTCCTTGCTCTCGACCCATCCGACGCTGGAGGAGCGGCGTGCGGCGCTGGAAGCCGAGACGTATCTGGGGCGAATACCGACGTTGAAGGCGCAGGGTGGGGTGGGGACAGCTCCTCGGGGTCTGCCGAAGGTGGAGGATATTGCGTATGCGAAGCGCTAACGTTGAAGGAAAGACGAGCATGCCCTTGAAGGAACAGTAATGTGAATTTGAAGAATTGGTGGAACGCAAAAGCAGAAAACTGGAGGTATAGATACCTCCCTTTTTGGGCAGATAGGCTCGTCGCTTTATCGACCATTCAAGCGCAAAGGC
>Ga0209371_1002546_pt1 | contig 10090 bp, 10 predicted proteins | sample AgamicAtAmrz_FD_187165 | JGI IMG/M metagenome (GOLD analysis project Ga0209371, IMG submission 187165) | Agave microbial communities from Guanajuato, Mexico - At.Am.rz (SPAdes) (version 2) | ecosystem: Host-associated > Plants > Roots > Rhizosphere | place: Guanajato, Mexico | collected 2012-06-07
CTGGTTCAACAACGTGGAAAGCAAGCCGGGCACCGGCTTCCCGACCGACTGGGAAAACCAGGAGAAGTGGAAGGGCGGCTGGATCCGTAAAATCAACGGCAAGCTGCAGCCGCGCATGGGTAACCGCGCGATGCTGCTGGGTAAAATCTTCGCTAACCCGCACCTGCCGGGCATCGACGATTACTACGAGCCGTTTGACTACGACTACCAGAACCTGCACAACGCGCCGGAAAGCAAACACCAGCCGATCGCCCGTCCGCGCTCGCTGATCACCGGTCAGCGCATGGACAAGATCACCAGCGGTCCAAACTGGGAGGAGATTCTGGGCGGCGAGTTCGAGAAGCGCGCCAAAGACCAGAACTTCGAGAACATGCAGAAGGCGATGTACGGCCAGTTTGAAAATACCTTCATGATGTATCTGCCGCGCCTGTGCGAGCACTGCCTCAACCCGGCGTGCGTGGCGACCTGCCCGAGCGGCGCTATCTACAAGCGTGAAGAAGATGGCATCGTGCTGATCGACCAGGACAAGTGCCGCGGCTGGCGTATGTGCATCACCGGCTGCCCGTACAAAAAAATCTACTTCAACTGGAAGAGCGGCAAGTCTGAGAAGTGCATCTTCTGCTACCCGCGTATTGAAGCCGGAATGCCGACCGTCTGCTCAGAAAGCTGCGTAGGCCGTATTCGCTACCTCGGCGTGCTGCTGTATGACGCGGACGCGATTGAAAATGCCGCCAGCACCGAGCACGAGAAAGATCTGTATCAGCGTCAGCTGGACGTGTTCCTCGATCCGAACGATCCGAAGGTGATCGAGCAGGCCCTGAAAGACGGCGTGCCGCAGAGCGTCATCGACGCGGCGCAGCAGTCACCGGTGTACAAAATGGCGATGGACTGGAAGCTGGCCCTGCCGCTGCATCCGGAATACCGCACCCTGCCGATGGTCTGGTACGTGCCGCCGCTGTCGCCGATTCAGTCTGCCGCTGACGCGGGCGAACTGGGCAGCAACGGCATCCTGCCGGACGTGGAAAGCCTGCGTATTCCGGTTCAGTACCTGGCGAACCTGTTGACCGCAGGGGATACCCAGCCGGTACTGCTCGCGCTGAAACGTATGCTGGCGATGCGTCACTTCAAACGCGCGGAAACCGTAGACGGCGTGATCGATACCCGCGCGCTGGAAGAGGTTGGTCTGACCGAAGCGCAGGCGCAGGAGATGTACCGCTATCTGGCGATTGCCAACTACGAAGACCGTTTCGTGGTGCCGAGCAGCCACCGCGAGCTGGCTCGTGAAGCCTTCCCGGAAAAAAATGGCTGTGGCTTTACCTTTGGCGACGGTTGCCACGGGTCAGACAGCAAATTCAACCTGTTCAACAGCCGTCGCATCGATGCCATGGATGTGACCAGCAAAACGGAGCCGCACCAATGATTGAACTCGTCATTGTTTCGCGTCTGCTCGAGTACCCGGATGCTGCGCTTGCGCAGCATCAGCAGGAACTCTTTGATGCACTCGCGTCATCTGAAAACCTGGATAAAGACGATGCCCAGCGGCTTGGCGTTTTCCTCCGCGATCTGTTAGCGCGCGATCTCCTGGACGCGCAGGCGGACTACAGCCAGCTGTTTGACCGTGGTCGTGCGACCTCGCTGCTGCTGTTTGAACACGTTCACGGTGAGTCACGTGACCGCGGTCAGGCGATGGTCGACCTGATGGCCCAGTACGAACAGCACGGCCTGCAGCTCGACAGCCGCGAGCTGCCGGATCATCTCCCGCTGTATCTGGAGTACCTGGCGCAGCTGCCGAAAGAAGAGGCGCTGGGCGGTCTGCAGGATATCGCGCCGATCCTGGCGCTGCTCGGTGCGCGTCTTCAGCAGCGCGAGAGCCGCTATGCTGTTCTGTTCGATCTGCTGGTGAAGCTGGCCAACGCCGCGGTCGACAGTGAAAAAGTGGCGGAGAAAATCGCGGATGAAGCCCGCGACGATACCCCACAGGCGCTGGATGCGGTCTGGGAAGAAGAGCAGGTGAAATTCTTTGCTGACCAGAACTGCGGCGAGTCTGAAATCTCCGCTCACCAGCGTCGCTTTGCCGGCGCGGTTGCCCCGCAATATTTGAATATCTCTAACGGAGGACGGCACTAATGCACTTCCTGAATATGTTCTTCTTCGACATTTACCCGTATATCGCGGGCACCGTGTTCCTGGTGGGAAGCTGGCTGCGTTACGACTACGGCCAGTACACCTGGCGTGCGGCCTCCAGCCAGATGCTGGATCGTAAAGGGATGCATGTGGGCTCTAACCTGTTCCACATCGGTATTCTGGGGATTTTTGCCGGTCACTTCCTCGGGATGCTGACGCCGCACTGGATGTATGAAGCGTGGCTACCGATCGAGGTGAAGCAGAAGATGGCGATGATCGCCGGCGGTGCCTGCGGCGTGATGACTCTGGTGGGGGGCCTGCTGCTGCTGAAACGCCGTCTGTTCAGCCCGCGCGTGCGTGCGACCACGACCGCAGCGGATATTCTGATCCTCTCCCTGCTGATGGTGCAGTGCGCGCTGGGCCTGCTGACCATTCCGTTCTCGGCGCAGCATATGGACGGGAGCGAAATGATGAAGCTGGTCGGCTGGGCGCAGTCCGTGGTGACCTTCCACGGCGGAGCCTCCGCGCACCTGGACGGCGTGGCGTTTATCTTCCGCGTTCACCTGGTGCTGGGTATGACGCTGTTTGTGCTGTTCCCGTTCTCACGTCTGGTGCATATCTGGAGCGCGCCGGTGGAGTACCTGACGCGCAAATACCAGATTGTGCGTGCCCGTCGCTAATTCGCCGTTTTGATACCAACCCCGCACTCGCGGGGTTTTTTTTCGCCCCAGCCCAGGTTATTGCCCGCGGCAGCAAACAGGATCAGCGCGCCGCCCGCCAGCTGCGTCAGGTTCAGCGAGTGTCCGAACACCAGATTATCGACAACGATCGCCACCACCGGATAGATAAACGACAGGGAGCCGGTAATGGGCGTAGGCAGCTTCTGGATCGCGCTGTAGAGCAGCTGGTACATAATGCCGGTATGGACGATGCCCAGCGTCAGCAGGATCGGCCAGGGAAAATCACCGGAAAATGACGGCATGCTGGCAAACGGCAAAAGCATCACGACGCCCGTCAGCACCTGGATAAAGGCAATATGCTGCGGCGCAACGGATCTGAGCTTGCGGGCAATAATGGCCGTGACCGCATAGAAGAAAGCCGCGGCCATCGCCAGGCCGATTCCGGCGAGCCATTCACCGCCGTGCGCGCCGGTCAGCTCGCTGGAGAGCAAGATCACCACGCCGCCGAAGGCGAGGAACAGCCAGCCCCATTTCACCAGGCTAACGCGCTCACCTAAAAACATCCCCATTAAGACCAGCATAAACGGCTGGGTGTTATAGACCACGGTAGAAAGACCAATCGAGATCCGTTCATAGGCCGCGAAGAGCAGCAGCCAGTTCACCACGAGCGCTACGCCGCCGAGAATGGCCAGCAGCAGCGTGGTGCGGGTGAGGGGACTGAAGGGCTTTTGACTTGCCCGGATAAAAATAAAAAGCGCTATTGCCCCGATAAGACAGCGCCAGAACACCACTTCCGTCACCGGCAGACCGCTGAGTAATACAAACGCACCGATAGAGCCGGAAATTAACATCGCCAGGCTCATTTGCCAGACGCCTTTATGGAAATCACGCATCATCCACCTCCTGATTGTATGACGCTATTGTCGAAAATCGCTGTCGGGTTTTACAGGGATGAGATAAGGTGAAATGCAGTGATGACTTTTTAAAATTAGGTGAAAACGATGGAATACCTTCTCGATGATATCGACCGTCAAATTTTAGCCTGTCTGGTCGATGATGCGCGCATGTCTTTGAAGGTGCTCAGCGGACGCATCGGTCTGACTTCCCCCAGCACGGCAGAACGCCTGAAGAGGCTGGAAGAGCGCGGTGTGATTCAGGGGTATGGCGCACGGGTGAATCTGGCGGCGCTGGGGTATACGCTGCAGGCGCTGGTGCGCGTGCGGCCTTTGCCGGGGTTGTTGCATAAGGTGGATAAATACATTCAGGCGATGCCGGAGTGTATAGAGAGCGACAAAGTCACAGGGGAAGATTGCTTTGTGATTAGGCTGGTGGTGCGATCGATAGAGCAGCTGGATGAGTTGCTGGACGGCCTGGCGGAGCATGCCCAGTGCAATACGTCGATTGTGAAGAGTTCGCCGGTGAAGCGTCGTTTGCCGCCGATGTAGGCTTCTGGCTTCTGTCGCCAGGTGGCGGCTGCGCCTACGAAGGCTTCCCCGTTACGGAAATGCATGATGCCTGGTGCAAAAAGGAGGTTTGGAGTTATTTGAAAGTGATGGTGGTGGGGGAAGGATTACTCGGCGCGTTGCGCCTCGCCCTTCGGGTCGTTGCCTGCGGCAACGCTTTCTCGCTACGCTCGAATCGAACCTTAGTCGAAGCTTCTCATCCTTCCCCGTTACGGAAATGCATGATGCCTGGTGCAAAAAGGAAGTTTGGAGTTATTTGAAAGTGATGGTGGTGGGGGAAGGATTCGAACCTTCGAAGTCGATGACGGCAGATTTACAGTCTGCTCCCTTTGGCCGCTCGGGAACCCCACCAGGGGTAATTCAAATTTTGATGTCGTGCTGAGAGATGGTGGTGGGGGAAGGATTCGAACCTTCGAAGTCGATGACGGCAGATTTACAGTCTGCTCCCTTTGGCCGCTCGGGAACCCCACCACGGGGTAATGCTTTTTACTGGCCTGCTTCCTGCTGGAAGCGGGGCGCATCATATCAAATGAGGCGCCCCTGTAAAGCATTCCTTTAGGTAAATGAAGCTGTTTGCCTGCTTTTTATCCGTAAAGGCGCAAAGCTAATCAATTCATTTTCCGAAAGATTAAAGAATGATGGTTCTGTTGCCGTAGACAAAGACACGCTGCGCCAGCACCTGATACAGCGCACGACTGAGCACGTTCTTCTCAACGTCACGCCCTGCACGCATCATGTCCTCGGCCGTGTAGGTGTGGTCCACGTGAATCACGTCCTGCATGATGATTGGACCTTCGTCCAGGTTGTCATTCACATAGTGCGCGGTCGCACCGATGATCTTCACGCCGCGCTCGTAGGCCTGGTGGTAGGGACGCGCGCCAATAAAGGCCGGCAGGAACGAGTGGTGAATGTTGATGATCTTGTTCGGGAAACGCGCCACGAAGGATGGCGTTAACACGCGCATGTATTTCGCCAGCACCACGTAGTCCGGGTTATGCGCTTCAATGGCCTGCGCCATCAGATCGTCGTGTTCTTCACGGGTATGGCCTTCGTGGCTCACCAGCTCGAACGGAATATCAAAACGCTCGACCAGCGTGCGCAGCGTCTCATGGTTGCCAATAACGGCAGCTATTTCCACGTCCAGACCGCCGTAGTTTGCTTTCATCAGCAGGTCGCCAAGACAGTGTGCTTCTTTGGTCACCAGGATCACGATGCGGCGTCGACCGGCTGGGGTCAGCTCGCGCACGGAACCTTCCGGAAGCGCGCTGTCGAGATCGGCAAGCAGGGTGGTGTCGTTGAAAATACCTTCGAGTTCGGTACGCATAAAGAAGCGGCCGGTACGGTGGTCAACGAACTCGTTGTTCTGCACGATATTCAGTTCATGTTTGTAGCAAATGTTGGTAATTCGTGCGATCAGTCCTTTTTGATCGGGACAGATGGTGCGCAGAACTTTACGTTGTAATGATTGCATCGCCGGGAAATCCTGTTTGTATTTGCGAAGTCTGGGTTGTCAGGCATTACTGCCCGCAACACTTTTTAAATTTTTTACCTGAACCACACGGGCAGGGATCGTTACGACCAAACTGTGGGCGCGTTCCGTCAATATAATACCACTGCCCGCTTTCCTTTAAGAACCGGGAACGCTCGATAATGGCACCTGGTTTATTATTCTCGGTAAAACGAGCAACAAAGCTGACGTAACCTTCATCCACATGACTGCCCGTTGAGGATTCATAGACGGTGAGGCCGAGCCACTGCGTGTTCGCGAAGCCGGCTTCGATGTCCTGTCTGAATTCGGCAGCGTAGCAGGAGGGATGCCAGGTTTTAATCAGGTAGTCTGCGTCTTTGATCACAAAAGCGGTGTAACGTGAACGCATGAGGTGTGACGGGTCTGGTGCAACCTGATCGCCAGACAGATATCGCTGGCAACATAGGCTATACTCCAGAGCGCTACCACAAGGGCAGAGTTGAGACACGATTCTCTTCCTGGAACAAATAATAAAGGCGTAAAACGCTTCGGGTAGCACTATGTTAACTGAGCTGTTGCGTTGACGCTATGTCAGGAATCCAGGGGAAGTAAAACAGGGCTAATGAGAAAGGTTAAAATTGGACTGGCGCTGGGCTCAGGTGCAGCCCGGGGATGGTCACACATCGGCGTGATTAATGCCTTAAACAAGATGGGCATTAACGTAGATATTGTCGCAGGTTGTTCAATAGGATCGCTTGTCGGCTCCGCCTACGCGTGCGGGAAGCTTCCGGAACTCGAGACCTGGGTGCGTTCCTTCAGTTACTGGGACGTCCTGCGTCTGATGGACCTCTCGTGGCAGCGTGGTGGGCTGTTGCGCGGCGAACGCGTCTTTAACCAGTTCCGCCAGGTTATGCCTCTCGAAGACTTCACTGATTGTCAGATGCCCTTTGGCGCCGTCGCGACGAACCTCAGCACGGGACGCGAACTCTGGCTAACCGAAGGGGATATCCATCTTGCCGTGCGCGCCTCCTGCAGCATGCCGGGGCTTATGGCGCCTGTCCCACACAACGGTTACTGGCTTGTCGACGGTGGCGTTGTAAACCCGGTTCCCATCTCTCTGACCCGTGCAATGGGGGCGGATATCGTGATTGCCGTCGACCTGCAGCACGACGCCCACCTGATGCAACAGGATCTCATGCCGGTCAATCTCCAGAGCGAAGATGCCGAGGGCGAGAAACTGGCCTGGCATGAGCGCCTGCGCGGTAGAATCGGGCGTATGGCCGCGCGACGCTCGGTTGCCGCGCCGACGGCGATAGAAATCATGACCACGTCAATCCAGGTACTGGAGAATCGCCTTAAGCGCAATCGTATGGCAGGCGACCCGCCAGATATTCTTATTCAGCCTTACTGTCCGCAAATCTCTACTCTTGATTTCCATCGGGCTGAGGCCGCCATCGCAGCGGGCTCGTTAGCCGTCGAAAAGAAAATGGACGAATTGTTGCCTTTTGTGCAAACAGCACGTTAAGCACCTTTTTTTGACTACTTCAGCAAAATCTGACAGGCGATAGTGCCGATCGCATGCCACTATTTAGTTACTGTCAGCCAGGGGAGGAACCATGACGCAGCCATTGGCCGGAAAACACATTTTGATTGTTGAAGACGAGCCCGTTTTCCGATCGCTACTGGATTCGTGGTTATCCTCGCTGGGAGCAATCACTTCACTGGCTGAAGATGGTATCGACGCCCTGGAAAAAATGATCAGCATTACGCCCGATTTAATGATTTGCGACATTGAGATGCCGCGCATGAATGGGCTGAAGCTGGTTGAACATCTGCGTAACGAAGGCAACCAGACGCCGATTCTGGTGATCTCTGCCACAGAGAATATGGCGGATATCGCCAAAGCATTGCGACTCGGTGTCCAGGATATTCTGCTTAAACCGGTCAAGGATCTGAACCGGCTGCGAGAAACGGTCTTAGCGTGCCTGTATCCGAATATGTTTAATTCCCGGGTAGAGGAAGAGGAGCGTCTTTTCCAGGACTGGGATGCCCTGGTGAGTGACCCTCCTGCTGCGGCGAAGCTGTTGCAAGAACTTCAGCCACCCGTACAGCAAACTATTTCACACTGCCGCGTAAATTATCGTCAGCTGGTGGCGGCTGATCAGCCGGGACTGGTACTGGATATCGCACCTTTATCTGATTCCGACCTTGCGTTTTATTCTCTGGATGTCACCCGGGCAGGGGATAATGGCGTATTAGCCGCGTTACTTCTTCGTGCGCTTTTTAATGGTTTGCTGCAGGAACAGTTATCGCATCAGGGACAACGGCTGCCGGAGTTAGGCAGTTTGCTCAAACAGGTAAACCAGCTTTTTCGCCAGGCTAATTTGCCCGGACAGTTCCCGCTGCTGGTCGGCTATTACCACAGCGGTTTAAAGAATCTGATCCTCGTTTCAGCAGGTCTCAACGCTTCACTGAATACCGGTGAACATCATATTCAGGTGAGTAACGGCGTTCCGCTTGGGACATTGGGTACGGCGTATCTGAATCAAATTAGCCACCGCTGTTCCTCCTGGCAGTGCCAAATTTGGGGCGCCGGGGGACGGCTACGCTTAATGTTGTCCACGGAATAAGCAATTGGATCTTAATTTTAAGATTGCTTTACCTGTGTTTTACGGGGAGTGCTACTATCGCTGCCCAGATTCATGCGTATTTGTCCTAATTGATCGGCAACGCGTTCTTTTCAGACCCGGACTGCGGGGCGAGGCTGATATACTCAACGCGTTATTTATTGCATAAAAGTTCAAAACTTGAACAGCTCAGGAGAATTTGAATGGCTGCCCTAAATTCGAAAGTCAGAAAGGCCGTCATCCCGGTAGCGGGATTGGGGACCAGGATGTTACCAGCAACTAAGGCAATTCCTAAAGAGATGCTGCCTCTGGTTGATAAGCCATTAATCCAGTATGTCGTTAATGAATGTATCGCAGCCGGCATCACTGAAATTGTGCTGGTTACGCATTCATCAAAAAACTCTATCGAAAACCATTTCGATACAAGCTTTGAACTTGAAGCCATGCTGGAAAAACGTGTTAAGCGTCAGCTGTTAGAAGAAGTTCAGTCTATTTGCCCGCCTCACGTTACCATTATGCAGGTTCGTCAGGGCCTGGCTAAAGGTTTGGGCCACGCTGTAATGTGTGCACATCCTGTTGTAGGTGATGAGCCTGTAGCGGTAATTCTGCCTGACGTAATTCTGGACGAATACGAATCCGATCTTTCTCAGGATAACCTGGCAGAGATGATCAAACGTTTCGACGAAACCGGTAGCAGCCAGATTATGGTTGAGCCTGTTGAAGACGTGACGGCATACGGTGTGGTTGACTGCAAAGGCGTTAACCTTGAGCCGGGCGAAAGCGTGCCAATGGTTGGCGTGGTAGAGAAGCCTAAAGCCGACGTAGCGCCTTCAAACCTGGCTGTTGTAGGTCGCTATGTTCTGAGCGCTGAAATCTGGCCTCTGCTGGCGAAAACGCCTCCAGGAGCGGGTGATGAGATTCAGCTGACGGATGCCATTGATATGCTGATCGAGAAAGAGACCGTTGAGGCTTACCATATGAAAGGTAAGAGCCATGACTGCGGTAATAAGCTTGGTTATATGCAGGCGTTCGTTGAATATGGTATTCGCCACAATACTCTTGGTGAAGAATTTAAAACCTGGCTCAAAGAGAGCGTAGGTATTAAGAAATAAGCCACGGTTAGATATGTCTGAAACCGGTGAGGCGCTGCCCACCGGTTTTTTTATGCCCTAAACACTTCCAAAACCTGTCTCAAAGTACAGTTATTAAAATTGCCAAATAATGCTTTATGACAGAGTGTAAGGGGATGTTTGCGACAAATTTAGGTTAAAAAAAATCCCACATTACGCGGGATTTTTCTGAATACGGCTGGATTAATCCTTGATCAGGAAGTCGTCCAGCTGTTTACCTTGTTCGTCCATGGCTTTCTTGATAACAGCAGGAGTGCGGCCCTGGCCAGTCCAGGTTTTAGTTTCGCCGTTCTCATCAACGTAGCTATATTTAGCAGGACGAGCAGCACGCTTGGCTTTAGTACCGGTTTTAGCTGCAGCCATGCTGTTCAGCAATTCATTTGGATCGATACCATCAGCAATCAGCATTTCACGATATTGCTGCAGTTTACGAGTACGTTCTTCGATTTCAGCAGCAGCTGCGCTTTCTTCTTCACGACGTTCATTAACTACAACTTCTAATTTTTCCAGCATTTCTTCAAGCGTTTCGAGGGTGCATTCTCTTGCCTGCGCACGAAGAGTACGGATGTTGTTCAGAATTTTAAGTGCTTCGCTCATT
>Ga0209371_1002547_pt1 | contig 10089 bp, 6 predicted proteins | sample AgamicAtAmrz_FD_187165 | JGI IMG/M metagenome (GOLD analysis project Ga0209371, IMG submission 187165) | Agave microbial communities from Guanajuato, Mexico - At.Am.rz (SPAdes) (version 2) | ecosystem: Host-associated > Plants > Roots > Rhizosphere | place: Guanajato, Mexico | collected 2012-06-07
GCCCGCAAAATCATGAACCATGCGTTGGAAGGGATCGATCGGGTTTATGACACGCACGACTACCTGAGCCAGATGCGCATCGCCATGAACCGTTTTTCTGCTGCCGTTGAGCAGATCATCGCCTGCGAAAGTTATCATCAGCTGCAACACCGCTATGAGGGTGAAATTCTGTTACTCGACGAGCGCGCCATCATGGCGATGGCGCGCTGACCGGACCGTCAGAAGTGGTAACGCAGCCAGGCAAAATAGACGTTACCGTTATTGTGCGTGCCGGGAATGTAGGTCATCTGGAAATCGAGATCGCCATAGCCGATGGCGGCAAGCGGCAGTATCGCCGGTACCGGGATGTAATCCCAGTTGTGACGTGCCGTCACACCGGCGGTATAACCCGCGCCCCAGTGGAAATTCTGATCGGCCAGCGGACGCCACGTCGCCACCCAGCCGTAGCCGCCAAAGGGCTCCCACTTATTAAAGGAGTCCTTGAACGCCATTAAGTAGATACCGTTCCAGTTGCCTTTCTCGTCGTAGCGGGAGATACCGCCACCGGCGCCCCAGGGTCGTTCATTATATCTATCAATATGTTCCCGGTCGTAGGTCGCACGGTTGTGCCACGTGATAGCGGGCAGGTAAAAATCGATACCCTGTGGCTGCTGCCAGGTCGTGGCAACGTTATTGCTGAAGGTGTTCCAGCCAGCACTGACATTCTGCACCAGCGTGGCAGACCAGGCAGAAGGGGCTGAAAACAGACTCAAAACGGTCGTCGTCATCAGCGCATTGAAAAGGGATGTTTTGCGCATGTGCGAATTCCTGCAATCTCTGGTGTTTAATAAGGTAATAAAAGGGTTAAGGCGGGTATTGTGGCATGAAGAGTGACAACTTCAGGTCAATGAACGGCCCTTACGGGATATTATAGTGACGGTAAGCGAAACGGCACCCGAATTTTTCTGATAAAGCCGCTGGGATTTATCGGGCAGCTTATCCCATCTCCCTCTTCCCGGCTTCTCCGGCACCGATCATTTCCTGAAAAAACCGGCATCATCTGTTAACAAAATCTTGCAATGAAAATCGCAATGCGTATATTTCTCATTTGCTTTAAAGGTTTATCACACCCGCCTCAGGCGCACAGGGAAAACGTTTCTGGTTCCTCAAACCAAAAGCAGGGCAGCGATGTCCGCAGGATGCACGGTCGTGACAGTGGCAGATAAAAATCATAAAGATAACTGAGGAATAAATGAACGCATTTGAATTTCAGCGTGCCGGGGAAACGGGCGCGACGGCTTCGCACCGCCTGTTCCGCCTCTCCCTGCTGGCTGCCCTGGTCGCCACCTCACTGGGACAGAACGTGGCCCGTGCCGCAGAAAGCGCGGCACCCGCCGTCAGCGATGAGCAGACCCTCACCGTCAGCGCCTCTGCCGATGACGGCGTGACAACGTCACCTGCCACCGATTACAGCGTACCGGTTACCCGTGCAGGGACAAAAATGCTCGGTACCGTGCGGGATGTGCCACAGTCTGTCAGCATCGTCAGTTCGCAACGGATGGCTGACCAGCAACTGCAGTCGCTGGATGACGTTCTGGCTAACACCACCGGCATCCGCGGCGTCAGTGTCGATATGGATCGCACCAGCTACTACTCCCGCGGCTTTTTGATCGACAACTATATGGTCGATGGTATTCCGACCGCGTTTGCCGAGCGCTGGAATCTGGGTGACGCGCAGACTGACATGGCGCTCTATGAGCGTGTTGAAGTGGTGCGCGGGGCAACCGGTCTGCTGACCGGTCCGGGCAATCCCTCTGCCGCCGTTAACATGGTGCGCAAACATGCGGACAGCAAAACGTTCGGCGGCACCGTCTCTGCCAGCTACGGCAGCTGGAACAAACAGCGTTATGTGGCCGATCTCTCGGCACCGCTCAGTGACAGCGGCAATGTCCGTGGCCGCCTGATCGCGGGCTGGCAGGATAACAACAGTTTCATTGAGCGCTACGGCGCTAAAAAACAGTTTATCTATGGCGTGGTTGATGCCGATCTGACCGACTCTGCCACGCTCTCGGTCGGGTATGAGTTCAGCCAGGTTAACACCGATTCCACGATGTGGGGGGGCGCGCCGCGCTGGTATACCGACGGGACGCAGATCCACGCCCGTCGCGGCTATAACACCGCGCCTGACTGGGCCTACAACGACAAAGAGAACCGCAAGCTCTTCGTCAACCTGAAACAGGACTTCGCTAACGGCTGGAACCTGACGCTGAACGGCACGCACAATGAGATGCGTCTGGACAGTAAGCAGATCTATCTCGATGGCTTCTTCGATCGCAACAGCGGCGCGGGTGTCTCCTCCTATGCCAACTACCCGGTGGTGGGCGGGACCGGCTACAACACCGGAAAACGCAAGGTGGATGCGGTCGATGCCTTTGCCAGCGGCCCGTATGAGCTACTGGGACGTCAGCATGAACTGATGGTGGGGGTCAGTTACAGCCGTCAGGATAATAAATATTTCAGTACGTTTGAGAACATCTCGCCTGAATCGCTGGGCAACTTCAACGATTTCAACGGCCAGTATCCGGAATCGGCCTGGACACCGCGCCTGCCGGCCAGCGATACCCAGCTGGTGCACCAGAAGTCGACCTATATGGCAACCCGTCTGTCGCTGGCCGATCCGCTCCATCTGATCCTCGGTGCCCGTTACACCAACTGGAATCGCGAAACACCCGGCGGTGAGATGGAGAAGAACAACACCACGCCGTATGGCGGTCTGATTTATGACTTCGCCGAAAACTGGTCTGCCTACGCCAGCTACACCTCGGTATTCCAGCCGCAGGATTATCGCGATGTCAGCGGGGCGTACCTGTCGCCGGTGATCGGCAAAAACTATGAGGCCGGTCTGAAATCAGACTGGATGAACAGCCGCTTCACTACCTCACTTTCCGTGTTCCGCACCGAACTGGATAATGTCGGAGAAGCCACCACGCAGATCGTTCAGGGTTCCGGCGATGTGGCCTATATTGGCCGCAAAGGCGTGGTGAGTCGCGGCGTGGAGTTTGAGGTCAACGGCGCATTAACCGATGACTGGCAGATGACCTTTGGCGGCACGCGCTACATCGCAGAAAACCGCGATGGCACGACGTTCAATCCGCAACTGCCGCAGACCAGCTTCAACCTCTTCACCAGCTACCGTCTGCCTGCCCTGCAGGCGCTGACGCTGGGCGGCGGCGTCAACTGGCAGACCCACATCTGGAACGATGTCGGTGCACCGGAAGGCAATGGCACCTGGCGGGCGCGTCAGGGCAGCTACGCGCTGGTTGATCTTTTTGCCCGCTATCAGGTGAATAAAAATCTGTCGCTGCAGGGTAACCTGAATAACCTGTTCGACAAGGCGTATGACACCAGCGTCGCCAGTTCGGTGGTCTACGGCGAGCCGCGTAATTTCTCGGTCACCGCCAGCTACACCTTCTGATCGCACTCCATGAAAACGCCTCAGCCGGGGCGTTTTTTTTCGGATCACACCGCCTTCAGGCAAAACGCAGCGCCAGATTAAAGCCCTCTCCGGACGCCACGACAATCGCCTCAGCCTGCTCGTGAAACAGAATATTCCCTGCCAGCAACGCGTTTTTCACCAGGGCGAGATCCGTTGTGGCAAACCCCAGCGCCACCATTCGGGCGCTGCCATCATAATCCTCCGGCAATGGGCCGAAGCGCTGTTGCGCATAGTCAGCGGAGGCAAAGCGCACCGTGGCAGCCCCGGCGCGCAGCACGAAAGCGCCTTCCGGACAGGCGAGAACCTTTGCGGCACCAAAAAGGCGGCTGTAAACCTGCGCCGCGTGCGCCGGGTCCTGCGCGACGATGACAAACTCACTGATATTCTGCACCCCATTGGGATGGCGCTGCCAGGCGGGCTGCCACACCGTGTCCGGCGTCAGATGCTCGCAGAAAAAGGATCGTCCATTGGGGATCAGTGAGGCACGCAGCCGCACGGTTCGGAAGTGCGCTTCACTGACCGAGCCATCCGGCAGGGTCACCGCCCGCCAGAAGGCGGCAGGCGGGTCGCCATCCAGATCCTGTCTTTCCAGGTGCAGAAACTCACTCTCTGCATCGCTGCTTTTCCACACCAGTCCGCTTAATCCCAGCGGTGAATTCCACAGGTCGGCACGCTGGCTGCCTTTGCCGGGCTCATAGCCGAGCAGCTCCAGATAATTTTCGCCAAAAATAGCCAGATGATTGCTCGATCCCAGCGAGTGGTGGCCCCGTTCGGTGAGCTGAAAGCCGAGCCGCCGGAAGCGGGCGCTGGCGTTATCCAGCTGGTCGGCCACATTAATGACCGCGTGATCGAGAACCGGTTGCGGCACCGGAACTGAGATCGTCGTACGCTTTTTTTTCGTCATTGCGCTACCACTCTCTGCAGCGCGCGCGGCACCAGCCGGGTAAAGTACGCCACGGCCGGGCCTATCAGCGCCTCATCCGGATCGAAAGCGGCGTGATGCAAACCAAATTCGCTGGCGCTGCCGATGCTGACAAAGGCGCCCGGCACCTGTTGCAGGTAAAAGGCAAAGTCCTCGCCACCCATCTGTGGCGTCTCCGCCTGTTCAGCGAGATAACCACTCTCCCGGGCGACATCCAGCGCCACCTCCACCCACGCCGGGGTGTTGATCAGCGCAGGCGGGCCAGCCGTCCACGCCAGTTCCGCAGTCGCGCCAAATCCGCCAGCGATACCCTGAATCAGCGCCCGGATGCGATGCGGGATCTGCTCGCGGATCGCGCTGTTGTGGGTGCGCACGGTTCCCTCCAGTTCGACGGTCTGGGGCAGCACATTCCAGGTATTCCCGGCGGTAAAGCGCGTGACGCTCAGCACCACGGTTTCCAGCGAGCTGAACACCCGACTCGGCAGGGTCTGCAGGGCCGTCACAATATGGCTGGCCACCACAATGGAATCGATGCCCTCCTGGGGGCGGGCAGCATGCGCGCCTTTGCCCGCAACGCGGATCACAAAGCGATCCACATTGGCATAAAACGCGCCCGGGCGGCTGCGCAGGGTGCCCAGCGGCAGGTCGGGGGCATTATGCAGGCCAAATATCGCCTTCACACCCTCCAGCGCACCCGCCGCGATCAGCTGCTGCGCACCATCGAAGGTCTCCTCAGCAGGCTGAAACAGAATCCGCACCCGGCCTGGCAGCGTGCTTTCCTGCTGCTTCAGCTGCAGGGCAACGCCCAGCATAACGGCGCTGTGAACGTCATGACCGCAGGCGTGCATCACACCCGGCTGACGGGATCGCCACGGGCGGTCGGTGATCTCCTCAATCGGTAGCGCATCTATGTCAGCACGCAGGGCGATGAGCGCTTCACCGTGACCCATTTCTGCCACCACGCCCGTTTTCAGCCCCAGCGGTAACAGCCGTATTCCGGCCTCGGTGAGCCAGCGGCTCAGGCGTTCCGTGGTGGCAAATTCATGATTGGAGAGTTCAGGATGCTCGTGCAGTTCACGCCGCCACTGCACCAGCTGTTCGGTTAAAGGCAATGTCATGGTTATCCCTGTTGTTCCGGCAGAAAAGGCTCGCCCGGCGTCAGCATCAGGCGACTGGCCCAGGCAAAAAAGGTTGGGCATGAATCAGAGCGGGCAGGGAGAGCATGGCGCAGGGTGAAATAACGTCTTCATGATAAATTCCTTTGTTATTAATTGCCTCAGCAAGCGGAATCATCATCGAATGACGCAGGGCGCAGATAAAGAAACGAATTGGTCAAAGCTTATCTGAAAAAAATAAATGCGGATTGCTGTCAGCTATTCTTACCAGTCGAATCATCCGCCACTCTTTATGATAGCGGTTATAATTGTGCATATTTTGTTCGTAGCTAACAGATAACCCTATCCCGATGGAGTTTCTATGAATAATCTGCATGTTGCTATTATTGGTGCTGGCGCAACCGGCGTGGCCGCATTTATTGCTCTTGTCCGACAGGGGGGCCTGCAAACGCATTACACTGCTGGATGCGTCGGGGCCCGCCATCGGGCAGGTTTATGCCAGTCAGCATCCAGAACTCCTCTGTAATACCTCTGTTGAATTAATGTCTCTGTTACCGCCGCACTATCACGATTTACTTCATTACCTGCATGAGCATACAAATAACGAGATTACGCTGGCAGATTTTGTTTCCCGTAAAATCATCGGAGATTATATTCAGGACCGATATACCCGTTATCTCTCCCTGGCTTATCAGCAGGGCATAAGCGTCTCCTTTATCAGGGATGCGGGGAAACAGGTTATGCGTCAGCCGGGCGGTGATTATCTTATCGAAACCCGGCAGAGCGGCACCATTAAAGCCGATGCGGTAATCGTCTGCACCGGTTACACGCATCCCGCGATTCCTGAGGCCCTGGCATCCTATCAGGGCGATCCTCTGTTTTTTGCTTCACCCTATCCGGAAAAACTGATGCTGGAAAAGATCCGGCCGGATAGTCATGTCCTCATCGTGGGAACACGGCTCTCCGCGATAGATGCGGCATTAGTTCTTTGCCGACAGGGGTGCCGGGTCAGCCTGGTTTCTCCCTCCGGCGACCTGCCGGCGGTGCGCTCTGCCGTCATGCTCAGACCCATTCAGGCTTCGCGACTCGCCTGGCTTACAGACAGCGCGGTAATCAGTGAACAGGTCAGGCCGGACATCAGAAAATGGGTGATCCGGCTGCTGGCTCACGCCTCGGCGACCTCCCTCAGAGAGCAGTTTGTCGCAGAGGCGGAGAGTATCCAGCGACTGCGGAAAGAGAGTGAACTGGCGCGTCAGGACAAAACGGAATGGCAGTACAGGATTGTCGGAATGATTAACGCGATCAATCAGCATTCGCACACACTCCCCGAGGCGGTTAAGCACTCCCTGAGCGCCTTTCTGCGGGCAACGGGACGCTATATCAGCGCGATGCCCTTAAAGAATGCCGAAAAATTGCTTGGTTATGTTGATTGCGGGTTATTAAGCGTTGAAAAGCTGAGGGCTGACTCTCTGCAGAAATCTGATTCGGGCTGGACCCTCAGCAACCCGCAGGGCGAAATCACACACTTTGATGCCCTTGTCTGTGCCACCGGCTACGCACCGCCCAGACATTCGATGACCCATAATGGGCTGATCCTCGCGGATGCGCGTGACGCTTCAGCCGCACCGCCCCGGCTGAATAACCATTTGCAGCTGCATCTGACCCACAGGGTGTCGCCTGAATCTGTCTGGCTGGCAGGCATATCAACGCATCTGTCCGTCCCGGTGGTGAATGCGCTGTTTGTCGCGGTCGAACAGGTGAACAGAATTGCACAACAAATCAGAAGCTTATAAAGATTGAGTGACTGCGTTGTGATGCCGTCAGAGCAAGAGGCCTGCGTCCGGCCCCTTACCCTGACGAGACGCTACTCAGTACAGAGTGCCTGCTGGCGACACTGACTTTCGCGCAGAAACGCGCTGACCAGAACGAGCCACAGCAGACCGCAGGTCAGATTCACCAGGCTAAAGCCGCCGGTGCCGAAGCTGAAATAAGCCATTTTCGCGGCTTCAATGCCCAGCGCAATAATCAGGATGCTCACCATGCCCAGCAGTGCCGCGACGCTGCCTTTTCCGGCGCTGCTGGAAAAGAGCGTCATACGGTAAAGTCCGGCGTTAATCAGCCCGCTGCCGAAGCCGTAGAGACTCATTCCGGCCGTGAGCCACAGATAGCTTTGCGGATTCAGCAGGGTGGCAACCACCGCAACGGTCAGTCCGCAGACCACTGGCCAGGCACCCAGCTTTACCGGCTGTTCAATCGGCAGACGGCTGGATAAACGGCCCAGCGTCAGGTTGCCCGCAATCATCGCGGCAAAGACCGGCAGCTGAAGCAGGGCATAGTCGATGCGGCTCAGTTGCGCGCCGTGGATCAGGATGACGGGTGAAAGCGCCACCCAGGCAATGCAGGGGACGCTGACCAGTCCGATAGCCAGTGAACCGCGCATCACCTGACGATCCTTCAGCAACCCCGCGTAACCGCTGATAATCGATCGCAGCGACAGCGCTTTTTGACGATCGCCCGCCGTTTCGGGCATGGCATACCAGAGCCCGGCCAGCGCCAGCGCCGCAACAGCGCCAATCAGCCAGAACAGCGTGCGCCATTCTCCCACGGTCAGAAACGCCGCGCCCGCCAGCGGCCCGGCCAGCGGAGCCAGCAGGGCGACGTTGGCCATCAGCGCCATCATTTTGATGCTGAGCGACTCGGTAAACGCCTCCTGGATCGCCGCATAACCTACTGCACCGATGAAACAGAGGCTGATCCCCTGCAGGAAGCGCAGCAGAACGAACTGCTCAATGCTTTGTACCCAGTGCGTTGCGATGCAGGAGAGCATAAAAAAGGTCACGCCACCGATCAGCACCGGACGCCGTCCGATGCGGTCCGAGAGCGGGCCAAGCAGCCACTGCAGCAGGATGCCACCGGCCAGGTAAGCAGTCAGGGAGGTGGAGACCCACTCCGGCCCCACCTTAAACTCCTGAGTCACCAGCAGCATCCCGGGCTGGATCATGTCATGGGCGATATAGGTCGCAAACTCAAACAGCACCAGCGACAGGGGAAAGATCAGATGCCGCCGGGTCAGCTTTGCGACCGGTATAAAAGAGGACATTACAGATTCCTGCGATAACTCATTAAAAAAAAGGCGGCCACCCAGGTGACCGCCTGACCATTACGTGACAGGGTAACGCTTAGCGCCAGCGCGCGATCGGATTGACCAGGGTGCCGGCAAATTTCAGGTTCTCCGCCGGGTCGGTGAGGTTGATCATCTGCTGGTTGTTGGCCAGCTGCAGGCGGTTCAGGCAGGAGCGGGTGAACTCTGGCGCAAACATGTCATAGCGCGCAAACTTCGTCGCCAGCTGCGGATGCGCCTGCTGATAATCCTTCACGCATTCCGCTACCGACTGCCAGAACTGTTCCTCAGGCAGTGTGCCTGACTGGTCAAGGATCGCGCTGATAAAGCGGAAAATGCAGTCAAAGACGTCGGTGAAGATCGACAGCAGTTTAAGCTCCTCCGGCACATCTACCGCCAGTCGCTGCACACCCTCCGGCAGCACGGCATCCGGGTTCATCACCGCGATCTCCTCGCCGATATCCTTCATATAGGCGCTGACCGGTACGTTGTTCTCCAGCAGCATAATCAGGTTTTCGCCGTGCGGCATAAACACCAGGTCATGCTGATAGAAGCAGTGCAGCAGCGGACTGAGGTAGCAGGTCAGATAGCGGTCAATCCACTGCTTCGCGGGTAAACCGGAATCGGCAATCAGCGCGGGCAGCAATGCCTGCTGATGGTGATCGACGTGCAGGAACGAGGCCATGGTCATCAGACGCTGACCGGGTTGCAGGCTGGCCGCCGGATTGTCGCGCCACAGGGCGGCAAACATCTTCTTGTAAGCGGAGTCGCCTTTAATCGCCTGCTCGTAATAGCGGTTGTGATAGCCGACCGAGGCAACTTCGCGCAGGATGCGGAAATCGCACTTCTTCAGCCAGGCATCGCCTGTCACCAGCTGCTCCAGCCAGCCGTTGATGGCCGGTGTGGTCGCCATGTAGTAGGGCGACAGACCGCGCATAAAGCCCATGTTCAGCACCGAAAGCGCGGTTTTCACGTAGCGCTTTTCCGGCTGACTGCGGTTAAAGAAGGTGCGGATGGATTGCTGCGCCTGATAGGCGTCGTCGCCCGTGCCGAGCCAGACAATATCGTGATTCGCGATGTCCGCGGCGAAAACCGTCAGCAGTTTGTTCTGCCACTGCCACGGGTGCACCGGCATCAGGATATACTCCTCAACCGCCAGCCCTTTTTGCTCCAGCTGCGCATTAAACTGCTCAACGGTGTTCTGGCCCAGCTCATCACGCAGCAGCTGCTCGTAACTCAGCTCGCTCAGGCTGGCGAAATGCGCATTGCGGCGGTGGACCGCGACCCAGATAAGGTGAACCGGCGCGGCGGCTTCGGGTGCATAGGCCAGGTAGTCCTGCGCATCAAAGCCGATGCGGCCGTTGTTCGCGACAAAGCAGGGATGACCTTCGGTCATGGCCGCTTCAACGGTCTGGAAATCCGCGGAGACCAGTGCCTGACTGTCCGGATTGTGCTT
>Ga0209371_1002549_pt1 | contig 10076 bp, 8 predicted proteins | sample AgamicAtAmrz_FD_187165 | JGI IMG/M metagenome (GOLD analysis project Ga0209371, IMG submission 187165) | Agave microbial communities from Guanajuato, Mexico - At.Am.rz (SPAdes) (version 2) | ecosystem: Host-associated > Plants > Roots > Rhizosphere | place: Guanajato, Mexico | collected 2012-06-07
TGCACAGCCCGGTTCAGCGCGACCGGGAGGACCGACATGTGGTTCTCTCCGGCATATTCCTCAAAGGTTATCGTTCCTGTGGATGACGCCAGTTTGGCCCATCTCTCAGCCATGTCGCGGGCGAGTTCTATCGTGCGTGTTTCTTTTGCCCGTTCCTGTCGTTTTTGCTCTTCGGCTGTGCCTTTATGGAAGGGCGCCAAGGTCTCGCCTTCATACTGACCGGCGGAAAGATGCAGTTCCATATCGAGCCGCTCTTTGTGCCTGTCGAGGAATTCTCTCTCCATCGAAAGAATAGCGGCATCTTCCCAGTAGATCGCCGGGCTTGCGGAAATCCAGCGGCTGAAGGCATCGGGTTTGTAAAACAGGGCGTAGAGCGTGAACAGGCCGCCGAACGAATGGCCGAAAAGCGTCTGACGCGAGCGGTCGACCGGTACCTGCCGTTCTATCCAGGGCTTGAGCTCTTCTTCGATGAGCGTCAAAAAGCGTTCGCCGCCGCCGGTTTTCACATCCGGCGTATCGGGGAAAAATGGCGGATAGATCCGTCCGGGCGGTGGGCTCAAATCCCAGGAACGGCGGAGCGGGTCATATGGCTCGTCCGTGGGATAGCCGATGGCAACGATGACGCCTTCCGCGACATTGGTTCCGTTCGGATAGCTCGCCTGTACTTTGACTGCGTCGACAGCGGTCGCAAAACAGGCGTTCCCGTCGGTCAGGTATAGGATCGGCCAACCCTCCGGCGGTGCCGGCTTGTCTGGGCGATAAAGAAAGATCCTGTGCGGATGATCGGCATTGTCGAACTTCAGGTCAATGAATGTGCAGCAGGGAAGGGTGACCGGCGCCAGAATGGCAGCGGCATTGTGTGACGAGGTATGGGACATGGCCTCTCCGGCTGACCGATCATGTAAGGCGCAGGAGCAACAGGCGCCGATGTTTGAAAGATGATGAAATTTCTCATATTATGGGTGGCGCGATCTGGCAAGCCGGCCAAATGCTTTGCTAAGCGCAATTTTCAGGTGTCTTCCGCAATCTCGTGTTCGGCCACCGGGGCCATTCTGCAACATGAAGGCGGAAACCAATAAAAAATATGACTCTAGTACTCATGTATTCTTGACGCCGGATGTACCTGCGAACTAATTTGCGCCATCTTTTTCAGAAACGGGCAGGCGTAAAGGGCTTATGAGGCAGAAATCCCATAATCATATCAGTAATTTGACACGTAAGAGATTCCAGCTTGCAAGCGGCGCCACCGCACTTGCAACAGTGTTTGCTTTAAGTGGAAATGCCTTTGCACAGGACGCTGCGGCCACTGCGAATGATGGAGGTGCCACCCAGCTTGCGCCGATCGTCGTCAGCGGCCAATCGAGTGACGCAAGCGACAATACGACCGTAGCGGCAAAGAAGAGCCAGGGCGCCACCAAGATTAATACGCCCCTGGTCGAAACCCCTCGCTCGGTTTCGGTGGTGACCAGGAAGGAATTGGAAGAGCGCGGTGCGCAGGACATCACCGAGGCGGTGCGTTATTCGGCTGGCGTTCAGACCGGCTCATATGGCTTCGATCCGCGCTTCGATCAGATCTATATTCGCGGCAATGATGTCACGACCGTCGGTGATTATCGCGACGGGCTGCAGCAGCCCTATATGAACTACGCAATGTTCAGGACCGATCCTTATTCGCTCGACCGTGTCGAGATCATCAAGGGGCCGGTATCGGTTCTCTATGGTGCCGGTTCGCCGGGCGGCATCGTCAACAAGATATCGAAGCTGCCGACGGACGAGACGATCAGGGAGGTAGGTGTTCTCTACGGGACATCGGACCGCGCGCAGACGATGTTCGACTTCGGCGGCCGGGTCAATCAAGACGATGACAGCATGCTGTATCGCATCGTCGGCCTGGCGCGAAAGGGCGATACCAATTTCGATATCGCCGATGATCGCTATCTGATCCAGCCGTCCTTCACCTGGAAGCCGGACGACACGACGAAAATCACCATCTATGGTTCGGCGCAATCCACCGAGACGGACGCAAATCCCGGCGCAATGATCGGCCCCGATGGCAATGTTCTCGATTATCGCGACAGCGACCCGGATTACGATTATCAGAGGACCAAACAGCAGCAGGTCGGCTATCAGTTCGAACACGAGTTCGACGGCGGCTTCACTTTCCGTCAGAACCTTCGCTTTTCGCATCTTGATCTGAAAGCACGCTATCTCAGCACCTACAGCTGGGTCGGCGACGTCGCGCAACGCTATGCGACCGCGATCGGGGACAGGATGAATGTCTTCCAGGTCGACAACCAGCTAGAATCCAAATTCGATACCGGCCCGGCAGCCCATACCATGCTGTTCGGTCTCGACTATACTCGTATGAGCGATTCATTCGCCTATGGGATGGATGCAACGACCAGCCCCGCCTATGACTTCGATATCGACAACCCGACCTACGGAGTATCGGGTCCGACGCCGGCCTATAATTTCAGCCGGGTCGATGGCAGCCTGCAGCAGTTCGGCGCCTATGCCATGGATCAGATCGAACTTGACAAGTGGCGCTTCACGCTTGGCGGGCGCCAGACCTGGGTGAAGCAGTCGACCGACACCACCATTGTCTCCACTGATACGACAACCAAAGACAGCTTCAACAAGAATGCGTTTTCCTACCAACTCGGCGCGCTCTATCTCTTCGACAATGGCATTGCGCCTTTCACGAGCTATTCAACCTCCTTCAATCCGGTCACCCAGCGCTCCGCATCCGGCAGCATCCTCGACCCGACGAAGGGGGAACAGTACGAGCTTGGCGTGAAATATCAGCCGCCGGGCACCGACATCCTGCTCTCGGCCGTTGCCTATCACCTCGTCGAGAAGAACAAGCCGGTCCTGGTCGACCCGCTGACGCTCGTCTATGAGTCGCTGGGTGAGGTCACCAACAAGGGGATCGAGCTGGAAGCCAGGGCTAATATTACCGATGGCTGGGACGTGATTGCCGCCTACTCGTACAACCATTCCGAAATTACGCGGGGCGACGATCAAGGCAACTCACCTGCGGTGACGCCGAAGAACATCGTCAGCCTGTGGTCGAACTATACATTCCAGGAGGATTCGGCTGCCAAAGGTCTGACCGTCGGCGCCGGCATTCGCTATACGGGCGAGACCTATACCAGCACGGCCAATACCGCCAAGAACGACGCCAGCTTCTATCTCGACGCCGCGCTCTCTTACGACTTCGGCGCGATCGACCAGAAATACAAGGGCCTCACCGCCTCCGTCGACGTCCGCAACATCGCCAACCGCCGCCTGACGGTCTGCAACGAGGGCTATTGCTACCTCGGACAGGGCCGCAACGTGACGGCTTCATTGAAGTATCGCTGGTAAACTTATCAGGGCGCCGTATTCTGTGCGGCGCCCCTCCGCTCTGATAGCCTCCTTTCATCGACCGAACTCGACGGTATCGTAAGCAAGGCGACCTTCCAGCCTGAGCCCATCGCGTATATCCGCATTCTTGGCAATGCGGCGATGAGGCTATAGCCTGGCAGGGAATGTGCCCGACCCAGGGGGAGGTTCCGTATGGCCGAGGTCCTTTTGTTCCACCACGCACAGGGATTGACCCCGGGTGTGTGCGCGTTCGCTGATGTGTTGCGGGGCGCCGGTCACATCGTGCACACGCCTGACCTATTCGACGGGCGCACTTTCCAGAGCATCGAAGACGGGCTCGCTTATATCGAGGGGATTGGATTCGACCATATGCGGGAGCGTGGCGTCGGCGTTGCCGACGAACTGCCTTCTGCGCTCGTATACGCCGGGTTCTCGTTCGGTGTGTTACCTGCCCAGAAGCTGGCCCAGACACGGCCCGGAGCCCGAGGAGCTCTCTTCTTCCATTCCTGCGTGCCAATCAGTGGCGAATGGGCCTTCGGACCTTGGCCGAATGGCGTCCCAGTCCAGATTCATGCGATGGAAAACGACCCGATCTTCGTAGGCGAGGGTGATATCGATGCCGCCCGTGAGATCGTGGCAAAGGCCGAGGACGCGAAGCTTTTTCTTTATCCCGGCAATCAGCACTATTTCGCCGACAGTTCACTCCCGTCATATGATTCGGGTGCAACTGCACTGCTGACGAGCCGAGTGCTTGAGTTCCTGGATCGCGTCTGATCGAAGCCAGTGTTTTGGTTTGAGCCTGGTTCCTAAAAGGGGTCGTGCAGCACACAAGCACACTGCCCGCTTTCGGCTAGCAAGCATCCCGTCTGCATTATGCCGCGCTCGGGGAGCGTCTGCTACGTCAGACTATGCTGTTCTGCGCCGCTTCATCAGTAATATCAGTAGCAGCGGGGCGCCGACGAGGGCGGAAACCAGGCCGGCGGGCATCTGGTAGGGAAAGGCGATCATTCGACCGAACCAATCAGCGAGTACCATGAGGCCGCCGCCGGCGAGTGCCGCGCCGGTAAGCTGGGCGGCGGCGCGCCGCAAGCCGAGCTCTCGCGCCAGATGCGGCCCCATGAGGCCGATGAAGCTCAAAGGCCCCACGACGAGGGTGGCGGCTGCGGTCATGGCTGCGGCAAGGGCAAAGAGGCAGGCCCGGGCAAAGTTGACGCGAACGCCGATTGCTTGGGCCGCCTGAGCCCCAAGCGGCAGCAGATCGAGCCAGCGATGGGCCAGAAAGGTAAGCGCAAGGCCTGTCGCTGCTGCTATCATCGCAGAGATTGCCTTTGGTGTATCAACGAGATAGGTTGATCCGCTCATCCATTGCATAACGATTATCGCGCGCGGATCGCCGCTCGCGGCCAGCACGCTGATGAAGGCATCCAGCATGGCTCCGAGCGCGATGCCTGTCAGAAGTACTCGTTCCGGCGCGAAACCGGACCGAATGCCGAATAGGAAGATGGCGATAAGAACGGCGAAGGCACCGATGCCACCAAAGCCCAGTTGAGCGGCCATGCCCGGAGCGGGCAGGAGGAAAAGCGCGGCGGTGACGCCAAGGGTAGCGCCTGCCGAAATGCCCAGAACCTCCGGACTTGCCATCTCGTTACCGCTGAGCCGTTGCAGGATGGCGCCGACGACGCCAAGCATCGCGCCCGCAGCAAAGGCACCAGCGATGCGTGGAAGGCGATAAGGCAGCACGTCGGGCCAATGGGGATAGGCAAGCAGCGTCCATGTTCCATCCGGTGCGCGTCCGAAGAAGACCGCGCCTGCGAGGAGAAGGAGGAGCGCCGGGACTGATGCAAGCAAGAGGACGCGCGGCGTATGTAAGGCGCGGTTGGCATTCTGAGAGGGAGATGGCGCGCTGCGTTGCACGGCCTTCAGGCGCGGCAGCATCAGAAGCAGCAATGGCGCGCCGAGCAACGCGGTGATGGCACCTGTCGGCAGGAAGGTCGAAGAGGCCCCGGAAAGCAGCACCAGGGCCTCATCGGTCAGCAGCAGCAAGCCTGCGCCGATGAGGGGTGACCAGATGAGCTGGCTTTTTATCTGTCGGGCGCCGGCAAGCTGCGCGATGCGCGGCGCGATGAGGCCGATGAAGCCGATAACGCCGACGGCACTGGTGACGATCGCGGCAAGTGCAATTGCAATGCAAACGGCAGCAATGCGCGTGCGCTTGACCGACAGGCCAAGTCCGCTCGCGCCGCTATCGCCAAGTTCCATGAGTGCGAGCGGCCGCGCCATCAGCAAGGCCGCGGCAGACAGGATGGCGATTTTCGGGAGAAGGGAAAGCGGAATGGTCCAGCTCTGCTGTGCCAGCGATCCGGCTCCCCAGATGAACAGGCCGGAGAGGTAGCGATCGTTCATTAGAACGAGAATGGCGGCAAGCGCTCCGCTCCAGACGCCAACGATCAGGCCGGCAAGCACGAGCGCTAAAGGCGAGAAACCTCTTCTTGCGCCGATCAGGAAGACGACGGCAGCGGCAGCGGCACTCCCGAACAGGGCAACGGCATCGCGGCTGAGACCCTGAAGAGGGGGAAAGGCAAGCATGACGGCAACAAGCGCAAGATTGGCGCCTGCGGAAATGCCAAGTGTGGAGGGCGAGGCGAGCGGATTGCGCAGCACTTGCTGCAACAGGCTTCCCGAGAGTGAGAGTGCGGCACCGGCCAGCAAGGCGGTGACGATTCTCGGCAGTGTCGAATAGACAAGCAGCAGGCGCTGCGGGTCGTAACCTGCTCCCTGCTCGAACAGGCGTGAGAGGTCAGGCGCCAGTTGATGCCAGGCAAGCAGGCTGGCGAGCACGAACAGCGTCAGCGCCACGGTTGGAGCACCGAGGACGTTATTTGCTTCGGCACGGATCATGCGAATGTTTCCAGATGGTCAAGCAATATGCGCGCGAAGCGCTCCGCTTCCTGCACCATGCCGAACATCAATGTGCCCGGCAGCACGGAGACGCGCCCGTCCCTGACGAAGGGGAGGCTGGTCCACAGCGGACTATCCTGCAGATTGTCGAGAACGTTCGGCGGTAGCAGCGGTTCGAATGCGATGAGACGCAGGCTTTGATCGAGCGTCGCCAATTCCTCCAGCCCGATCGTCTCGAAGCCCCAGTAATCGCCCGGCCTGGCCCAGGCGTTTTTGAGCCCGATCCTGCTCATGACGTTCTGGTAGAGCCCAGCGCCGCAATAGATGCGGGCATGGCGCGAGTCGACAAAATTGATGAGCGCCAATGGCGGAGGGTTGAGCTTTTTGACGCGGTTTGCGCAGTCGTCGAAGAATTGTTCCGACCGAGCAAGGAATTCTTCCGCCTGCTGCCGCCGGCCGATGGCGTCGGCCAACTGACGCGTCGCCTCGATGGAGCGTGGCAAAGCTTCGCCGCCTTCGGCATAGATCGTCAGTTCCAGGACCGGCGAAATTGCCTCCAGTTGCGGTTTCAAAGGCGCGAGATAGGGCGTCGTCAGAATCAGCGCCGGCTTGACGCTTACAAGAACCTCGAGATTGATCTCGCTGGTGGTGCCGAGATCGACGACACCACCAGGCATTTTCGGTTCGACGACCCATGTGTCCCAATCGGCAAGTGAGGCGATGGCGGCGGGCGTGACGCCGAGCGCCAGCAGTGTCGACGCCAGGCCGTAATCGAGGGAAACGATCGGACCGGATATGGTTTCTGCAGCCACACTCGGTTGCGGAACGGCGAAAAGTGCCGCAGCGGCAAGCAGCGTGCGGCGCGAAAGCATCAGGTTCTCGAAGCTGCTTTCAAATGACATAGGCAAGCGGCGTTCCATGTACGGGATGGGCGGCGACGCCCATATTGGTGCCGTAGATCGTATTGAGCGTTTCGGCCTTCATGAGACTCGACGACGGGCCTGCTGCAATAAGGCGCCCTTGCTTAAGCGCATGCAGATGATCGCAGAAATGTGCCGCGACATTGATATCGTGCAGGACGAGAATGACGCTGAGATCCTTCGTCCGGCAAAGCTCGCGCACGAGCCCGAGGATTTCCATCTGGTGGGCGATGTCGAGTGCAGATGTCGGCTCGTCGAGCAGCAGGCAGCGGCTGTCCTGAGCGACGAGCATGGCGATCCAGACACGCTGACGCTCGCCGCCGGAGAGCGTATCCACCATCCGGCCTGCCAGCGTATCGACATGCGTGAGCTTCATCGCGGTCTCGACTTTTTCCCGATCGATATCGGTGAACCGCCCGAGCGCGCCATGCCAGGGATAACGCCCGCAGGCGACAAGCTCCTCGACGGTCATGCCGGCAGCGGAACTGGTGTCCTGCGGCAGATAGGCGACGGCGCGGGCAAAGGCGCGCATGTCGTAGGAGCCAGCGGCCACGCCATCGAACAGGATGCGCCCGCCGGTCGGCTGAATCTGTCTGGCCAGCAGTTTGATCAGCGTGGATTTGCCGGAGCCGTTATGGCCGATCAGACCGGAAATCTCGCCGGCCTTGAAGCTGATGTCGAGTGGATGAAGAATGGTTTTGCCATCGACCTCGAAACGCAGGCCTTCCGTCGTGAAGACCGTTGCGTGACTCTGATCGTTTCCGGTGATCGTTTCGTCTTTCATGATCATTATCATTCCTGCTGAAGCGCGCTGGCTTCGTGAAATTCCGATGGCCGGCGGGTGGCCGGGTTAGTTTATCGAGGTCAATGGCTTGACGAAGAAGAGGCACGGGTCGCTTTCACGCCAGAGGGTCGGGAATATCTCGGCGCGGATGAAGCCGTTTCTATCGTAGAAGGCGCGGGTCTTTTCATATTGCGGTTCGTCCCTGCCGCGCGGCGCAAGCGTCTTGACCGTCAGGAGCTTGCAATCGGAAGAGCGGGCAAAGGTCTCGGCTGCGGCCAGCAATCGCCTGCCCACGCCGCTGCGATGGTGCCGGCGCCTGGTTGCTATCACAAGAATCTCCATGGCGGCCGGCGGATGGGCGCGCAGCGCAACGAAGCCGGCAACGGTATCCGCCTCGACGCAGCCGAACATCGGCAGGGTCTCCACGGCACCCGCGCAGGCTTCGATGACATCGGGGTCGGTAAACCAGTCGGTCAATTCCGACATGATGTCACGACAGATGACGCCTTTGGATTTGGTTATCTCGACGGCTTCCTGCATCTATTCTTCCCTTTCCTGGCGATGGAGCGCGGTTCGCAGGCGATGGTGGCGAACCACCATCAGGCCCGCATCTCCCGCACCCGTGTTGTTCGGTTTCGTCTGTGGCCGCTGCCGGCGGCGCAGGCATGGTCGGCCTCGAGCGAAATTGCGGCGAGGCATCGCGAATGCGCCTCCCGCAGAAGGCCGCAAACAAGAGCGCAGGATACGCCAGCTTCCTTTGCAATGATGTTCTGGGGGATATCGTCGAAATAGTGCTCCTCGTAGAACTTCCGGGTTCTGGCGGGCATGGATTCGACCGTGCAGCGGAAGGCTTTGTAGGCTTCGGCCTCGTGGAGGTGCTCCTCGGGGCTCCCATAGGCCGAGGTATTGCCGCCGACTTCCTCTTCGACGAACAGGCCGCGCTCATATTGCCGGCGCCGCATATGATCGGTTGCCAGATTGCGCACCATGCGCATCACATAGGGCGTGGGAGCCGCTATATCCTCCTTCAGCGGCTTGGAGACCAGCTGCAGGAGAACTTCCTGCACGACATCCTCGGCCAGGCTCATGCAGCCTGTGATCCTGCGTGCGACGGAGAGGAGCTTCGGATAGGCGTGAAGTGCTGTTTGGAGTTGCTCATTGGAAGTCGACTGCAAATGGTTGGCAATCATGTCGGGCTCTCGCTGAAATCCAAAGTTGCATTTCTGTGTGCCCCTCTTTTTGAGAGGGACCCTATAAAACATGACAATGATAGTCAAGATAGCGTAGTCGAAAAGTGAAGCATCTCCTAAATCAAGGTTTATACGCCTGATTTTATTTTATTTTTTTTGGCGATCTAGAAGAAAATCCCGCTTTTGTAATGCTGCCATTGCGGCCATGCCGAAGCCATTGATGTCGCGATAGCCCATTGAAAATCCCCGCTTTCTTCATCGCTGATCCGGCCGGAATGGATGAAAATCGCTTCGCCCGATATTTGGCTTTTGCCTTCTAGGGTTGTATTTCCCGGAATCAGTATCACGCTTTGCGGGTCGGCCAGAAAACCTTGGCCGAAGCTTTTTAGCGCAGCCTCCTTCTGAACCCAGCAGGCGAGAAAAACATCGTGGCGATGTCGCCCATGCAATTGATACACCTGATTGAGTTCTTGTTCGGAAAGGATCATCGGCATGATCTCGGAGGCTTCCTTCTCCGAAAACGCATCGAGGCGCTCGATATCGATGCCGATGCGGCCGCCGCGGCAGATCGCGAGCGCTACGCGGTCTTTCGTGTGCGAGAGATTGAAGTCGATGTCGGGGTAATCACGCAGGTAGGGCCTGCCGGAAGGGGTAATCGTGAGACAAAGTGCTTGCGGGGCGCAGCCAAGCAGATTGGCGATGACGCTTCGGCACAGCACCCGTCCGGCAACGAAAAGGCGCCGCGCCGCGCATGATCTGAATGCTGCGGCACGGCTTTTTTCTGCCTCGCTTAAAATCGAGTCCGGTACGGGAAGCTCGTCAGACAGGTGCAGGCTATGAAGCTCTACCTGCGCTGTCTCTTCCCCCGGTTGGGCCGTCTTCACCTATTCCGCTGCCTGTCCCATGTGAGAGGGAAGG
>Ga0209371_1002554_pt1 | contig 10059 bp, 8 predicted proteins | sample AgamicAtAmrz_FD_187165 | JGI IMG/M metagenome (GOLD analysis project Ga0209371, IMG submission 187165) | Agave microbial communities from Guanajuato, Mexico - At.Am.rz (SPAdes) (version 2) | ecosystem: Host-associated > Plants > Roots > Rhizosphere | place: Guanajato, Mexico | collected 2012-06-07
CTCGGCTATCTCGCGATCGCGCCGGATCTGTTCGTTCGCGAGGGCGACCCGATGGCGCTTCCCACCATCCAGCAGATCAGCCAGCAGATTCTCAACAAGGTGCCGGACGAGCAGGCGCTGGCCGACCTCGACGCGACCGTGGCGTGGGCCGGCGAGCACGGGGGCGATCTGAAGCGTCTGGGCGTGACGGGTTTCTGCTGGGGCGGCCGCATGGCCTGGCTGTATGCCGAACACGAGCCCCGGCTGAAAGCAGCGGTTGCATGGTATGGGCGTGTGGTCGGCGAGCGCACGGCCACCAATCCGGCCAATCCGCTCGACCGCGTGGCCGATCTTCGCGCGCCGGTGCTAGGCCTGTACGGCTTGCAGGACCAGAGCATTCCGCAGGACTCGCTCGAACAGATGAAGCAGGCAATCGCGCAAGGTCCGCAGGTCGCACGCGGCTCGCAATTCGTCGTGTACGACGATGCGGGCCATGCGTTTTTCGCGGACTACCGGCCAAGCTACAAGAAGGCCGATGCCGAGGACGGTTGGCGTCGCACGCTCGCCTGGTTCAAGCAGCATGGAGTGGCTTGACGCTTCACCGCGAGTTGCCGAAACGCGCCGCTGTGGCCGCATGAAAAAGGCCGTTGCCGCTTGCTGGCGGCAACGGCCTTGCGCTTTTCGGCAATGCCGGGCGTTGGACTAGGGGTTCGGTCCGGTCGCGACGGGCCGCTTCGGATCGGAACTCCACTCGCTCCATGAGCCCGCGTAAAGCGCGGCGCCGTGCAGGCCGGCTACTTCCATTGCCAGTGCATTGACACAGGCTGTCACGCCCGAGCCGCATTGCAGAACGACATGTTCGGGCGGGGTGTCGCCCAGCAGCGCATGAAATTCCTCGCGCAGCGTGTGGGCCGGCTTGAAGCGGCCTTCGGCGGTGAGGTTGTCCTTGAAGAAGCGATTCAGTGCGCCCGGAATATGGCCGCCCACGCGGTCCAGCGTCTCGTTTTCGCCGCGATAGCGGTCGGCCGCGCGTGCGTCGACCACCACGCGTTCCTTCGAGCCGAGATTGCGTTCTACCATCTGCGCGTCCACGGTAACGGAAAGCGGCGCGCCCGCTTTGAAGTCGCCGGTGTTTTGCGGGGGCACGTCCTGCGTGAGCGGCTGATGCGCGGCTTCCCACGCCTGCAGTCCGCCGTCGAGCAGCGCGACGGCATCATGGCCGAGCCAGCGCAGCAGCCACCATGCACGCGCGGCGTACATGCCGCCTTGCGCGTCGTAGGCGACAACCTGCTGACCTTGCTTCAGCCCGCGCGATTCGAGCGTTTCGACAAGCCGCGCACGATCCGGCAACGGATGGCGCCCGTTCGTACCGTTCTTCGGCCCCGACAGATCGCGGTCCAGATGCAGATAATGCGCGCCCGGCAGATGTCCGGCGAGATACGCTTTTTCACCGGCTTCCGGGTCGGCCAGATCGAAGCGGCAGTCGATCACGAACACGCTGCCCGGCGCATCGGCTAGCCGTTCCGCGAGGTTGGTCGCGGAGATCAAAGTGGTGTAGTGAGTGTGGGGCATGACGTCTCCTCGATGCAGGCATTGGCGGCTTTCGTTGCCGGCGGCCTCATGACGCGGCCGGATGGCCGGGCTACCTCGTTAGTCTAAACAAAAATGCCGTTCAGTCGTTTAACTGAACGGCATTCGGCGCGAAGCGCGTCTTTCCATGTCGGCGCCCGTGTTCGACGCCCGGGCGGCGGAGGTCGGCCCGAGACCTGTGGATCAGATGGTGCCCAGTTCGCGCCGCAGGAACTCATGGAAGTGCTGCATGCCGTCTTCCATGGGGCTCTGGTACGGGCCCACCTGCGATTCGCCGCGTTCCATCAGCGCGCGGCGGCCTGCGTCCATGCGCTCTGCAATTTCGTCGTCTTCGCGAGCCGTTTCCATATAGGCGGCACGCTCCGCTTCGACGAACTCGCGTTCAAACAGCGCGATTTCCTCAGGGTAATAGAACTCGACGACGTTGGTGGTTTTCTGCGGACCGCGCGGAATCAGCCATGACACGACCAGCACGTGCGGATACCACTCGATCATGATGCCCGGGTAGTACACCATCCAGATAGCGCCGAACTCGGGCGGATTGCCGCCGCGAAAACGCAGCACTTCGTCGTGCCATTTACGGTACGTGGGGCTGCCCGGCTGTTCGAGGTCTTTGTGCACGCCGACCGTTTGCACGCTGTACCACTCGCCGAACTCCCACGTGAGGTCGTCGCAATTGACGAAGCTGCCAAGGCCCGGATGGAACGGCGCGACGTGGTAGTCCTCCAGATAGACCTCGATGAAGGTCTTCCAGTTGTAGTTGCACTCGTGCACCTCGACGTGATCGAACATGAAGCCCGAGAAGTCGAAGTGTTGCCTGGTGCCGAGGTTGGCCAGATCGCGCGCGACGTTGCGGCCCTGCGCCTCGAACAGCAGCCCCTGCCAGTTCTGCAGTGCGGTGGCGCCGAGGTTCAGGCAAGGGTTGTCCGCAAAATGCGGAGCGCCGAGCAATTCACCTTTGAGGTCGTATGTCCAGCGGTGCAGCGGACACACAATGTTCTCCGTGTGGCCGCGGCCGTTCAGCATGATGGCCTGACGATGGCGGCACACGTTGGACAGCAGTTCGACTTGCGATTGCTGGTTACGCACGAGTACCCGCCCCTCGCGTTCGCTGGGCAAGGCAAAATAATTCCCCACTTCCGGCACCATGAGATCGTGCCCGACGTAGCGAGGACCTTTCTTGAAAAGGGTTTCGATTTCGCGCGTTAGAAGCGCATCGTCAAAGTAAGCCGTGACTGGCAGTTGGCTGTGAACGGAGCGCAACTGCAATGCATTGCTCAGATTGGACATTCCCACTCCCGATGAAGACGTGAAAGCAGTGAACAACCCAACCATCGAAGATTCGATTTAGGGAGCCCGAGATTATACCTGTTTCCCCCTCCTTGGGACAGTTAAGTCACTGATTTGGGTCAAAATTGTCGGGAAAGTTCAGTCTTTTCGGCACAGACCGATCAATTTTTTTCTGCGAGACTGACAGGGCGCCCGCATAGGGCAGTGGGGTTCGAAGGTGGGTTGACAGATCGGATTTGGCGCTTTTGCCGTAGAATGTCCGACTTGTTTTAATTTTTGCGACTATTCATGGCGAAGACCGCGTCGAACGATACCGCTGCGGCGTCGGCCGAGGGCGTCGACAATACGCCGCTGCCCGAGAACTACGAGGCGGCGCAGGCGGAGCTGGAAGGGCTCGTTGCGCGCATGGAAAGCGGCAACCTGAGCCTCGAGGAGTCGCTCAGCGCCTATCGGCGCGGCGCGGCTCTGGTGGCGTTCTGCCAGCAGCAGCTCGAGAAGGTCGAGCAGCAGGTGCGCGTGCTCGACGGCGAGACGCTCAGGCCATTGCCCGTGAATACAGCAGGAACAGCCGCTACTGAGAGCGGGGACGACCTATGACATTCGAACAATGGACGCGCGGGGTACTCGAGCGCGTCGAAGCGGCACTAGAACACTATCTGCCCGCTGAAAGCACGGAGCCGGCGAAGTTGCACGAGGCCATGCGTTACGCGGTGCTGGGCGGCGGCAAGCGGGTGCGCCCGCTGTTGTGCCACGCGGCAGGCGAACTGACCGGCGCGCGCGCCGAGTGCCTCGACGCGGCTGCGGCAGCGCTGGAAATGATCCACGTCTATTCGCTCGTGCACGACGACATGCCTTGCATGGACGACGACGCACTGCGTCGCGGCAAGCCCACGGTACACGTCAAGTATGACGAAGCCACGGCACTGCTGGTCGGCGACGCGTTGCAATCGCAGGCGTTCGTGTCGTTGACTTCGGATGTTCTCGCGCCCGCGCAGCAGGCCGCGCTGGTTCGCGAGCTGGCGCTCGCGAGCGGGTCGGTCGGCATGTGCGGCGGTCAGGCTATCGACCTGGCGAGCGTCGGTCACACGCTCACGCGCGCGCAGCTCGAAACCATGCACCGCATGAAGACCGGCGCGTTGCTGCGCGCCGCGGTGCGCATGGGCGCGCTGGCGGGCGAGGCGCCCGACGCGAACGCCATGCGTTCGCTCGACGCGTACTCGGCCGCGGTCGGCCTCGCGTTTCAGGTTGTCGACGATATTCTCGACGTCACGACCGACTCCGCGACGCTCGGCAAAACAGCAGGTAAAGATGCGAAGGACGGCAAGCCGACCTACGTGTCGATTATTGGGCTCGACGCATCGCGCGCGCTCGCCGCGCAGTTGCGCAGCGACGCGCACGCCGCACTGGCGCCGTTCGGTGCGCGCGCGCAGCGTCTTGCCGAATTGGCCGACCTGGTGGTGAACCGGGTCAGCTGAACGCGAAAGCCCGCCGCCGCGCACCGTCCCCACAAGGTGCATGTATGAAGTGCGGGCGCGTAAGTTTTCCTACAATGGAACGACGATGTACGACTTGCTGAAAACCATCGACGACCCGGCAGCTCTGCGCCGCCTCGATCGCCGCCAATTGCAACCGCTTGCCGACGAGTTGCGCGCCTTTGTGCTCGACAGCGTGTCGCAGACGGGCGGCCATCTCTCGTCCAACCTCGGCACGGTCGAGTTGACCATTGCTCTGCATTATGTGTTCGACACGCCGCACGACCGCATCGTGTGGGACGTCGGCCATCAGACGTATCCGCACAAAATCCTGACGGGCCGCCGCGACAAGATGCACACGCTGCGCCAGTTGGGCGGCATCTCGGGCTTCCCGAAGCGCGACGAATCCGAGTACGACACGTTCGGCACCGCGCATTCGAGTACCTCGATTTCGGCGGCGCTCGGCATGGCCATCGCGAGCAAGCTGCAGGGCGACAACCGCATGGGCATCGCCGTTATCGGCGACGGCGCAATGACCGCGGGCATGGCGTTCGAAGCAATGAACAACGCGGGCGTTGAAGACGACGTGCCGCTGCTCGTCATCCTGAACGACAACGACATGTCGATCTCGCCGCCGGTCGGCGCGCTGAACCGCCATCTCGCGCGTTTGATGTCGGGCCGCTTCTACGCCGCCGCGCGCGCGGGCGTGGAGCGTGTGCTGCGCGTCGCGCCGCCCATGCTCGATCTGGCGCGCAAGCTGGAAGAGCACGCGAAGGGCATGATCGTGCCGGCTACGCTGTTTGAGGAATTCGGCTTCAACTACATCGGCCCGATAGACGGCCACGATCTGGATTCGCTGATTCCCACGCTGCAAAACATCAAGGAACTGCGCGGCCCGCAGTTCCTGCACGTGGTGACCAAGAAAGGCCAGGGCTACAAGCTCGCCGAGGCCGATCCGGTGCTGTATCACGGGCCGGGCAAGTTCAATCCGGCTGAAGGCATCAAGCCGGCCGTGTCGCCGTCGAAGAAAACCTACACGCAAGTGTTCGGCGAGTGGCTGTGCGACGCCGCCGAACTCGACGCACGAGTAGTCGGCATTACGCCGGCCATGCGCGAAGGCTCGGGCATGGTGGAGTTCGAAAAGCGCTTTCCGGACCGTTATTTCGACGTCGGCATTGCGGAGCAGCACGCGGTCACGTTTGCCGGCGGCCTTGCCGCCGAGGGCATGAAGCCGGTCGTCGCGATCTACTCGACGTTCCTGCAACGCGCCTACGACCAGTTGATTCACGACGTCGCGCTGCAGAATTTGCCAGTGGTGTTCGCGATCGACCGTGCAGGTCTCGTCGGTGCGGACGGTGCGACGCACGCGGGCGCTTATGACCTCGCGTTCCTGCGCTGCATTCCGAACATGATGGTGATGGCCGCGTCGGACGAAAACGAATGCCGTCAGATGCTGTACACCGCGTTGCAGCAGTCCTGTCCGACGGCGGTGCGCTATCCGCGCGGCGCCGGCACGGGCGTGGCAACGGTCAAGCAAATGGCGGCGCTGCCGATCGGCAAAGGCGAAGTGCGTCGCGAGACCTCGCAACCGGCGGGCAAGCGCATTGCAATTCTCGCGTTCGGCACGATGGTCGCGCCGTCGCTTGCTGCTGCTGAGGAGCTCGATGCGACAGTGGCGAACATGCGTTTCGTGAAGCCGCTCGATGCAGACCTCGTGCGCCGACTGGCGGAAACGCACGACGCCATTGTCACCGTCGAAGAAGGCTGCGTGATGGGCGGCGCGGGCTCGGCATGCGTCGAAGCCCTGCTCGAGAGTGGGGTTATGCGGCCCGTACTACAATTGGGCCTCCCTGACCGCTTCATCGACCATGGCGACCCCGCCAAGCTGCTTGCCGCGTGCGGGCTGGACGCCGCGGGTATCGCGAAGTCAATTCGCGAGCGCTTTGTGTCGAGCGGCGCGCTCGGGGGGCAATCGTCGGTCAAACGCGTTGCCTGAGCAAGCCGCAACCGGGCGCATAACTGCGTTGCTTGAACGGGGTGATGAGGCATGTCACTCGGGCAATGCGGTGAGCGGATCGTATGCGGTGCGCCGGTTTCGCGACGAACGAGGCGGCCGGCGGAATGCTTGAACACGAGTCGATGGGCTGATGCTCATTATCGAACGCCGGCAGGGGCCGGCGTTTGCCTTTGCGGATTCTGCTTCGCGCGGCCGCAGAGCACTCCCGAACCTTTTGCTTCCAGAACGCGCAGCGGTGCGATCGTTCATCAGGGCAAGTTTTTCCCGCAGTGAGAATGCCTGCGAAGCGGAACATGGGAGCGCGTCAGCGTCTTCCTGAAAGGACAACAACATGAATCAGATGAATCCCGCCTTTGTGATGCCCGACGTGCAAAGCACGCCCGATACCCGCCAGATTCCGATTCAGCGGGTTGGCGTCAAGGCGGTTCGCCATCCGCTGACGGTACGCACTGCAAGCGGTGAGGTGCAGCCGACGGTCGGGACCTGGAATCTGGATGTCCACCTGCCCGCCGACCAGAAGGGCACGCACATGTCGCGCTTTGTCGCGTTGCTCGAGGAGCACAAGGCGCCGCTCGAAGCCGCAACGTTTCGCACAATGCTCGCCGCTATGCTCGAGAAGCTCGAGGCAGAAGCGGGCCGCATCGAAGTGTCGTTTCCCTACTTCGTGAACAAGACCGCGCCGGTGTCGGGCGTGCAAAGTCTGCTGGACTACGAAGTGACGCTGACCGGCGACACCCGCAACGGCGCGACGCGTCTTTACCTCAAAGTGCTGGTGCCGGTCACGAGCCTCTGCCCGTGTTCGAAGAAAATCTCGCAATATGGCGCGCACAACCAGCGCTCCCATGTGACGATCAATGCCGAACTGGCCGGCGAAGTCTCGGTGGAAGACCTGATTCGCATTGCCGAAGAAGAGGCGTCCTGCGAACTGTGGGGCCTGCTTAAGCGGCCCGACGAGAAATTCGTGACCGAGCGCGCGTATGAAAATCCGAAGTTTGTAGAAGACCTGGTGCGCGATGTCGCGCAGCGTCTGAATGCGGACGAACGCATCGTCGCTTATGTGCTCGAGGCGGAAAACTTCGAGTCGATTCACAACCACAGCGCGTATGCGTTGATCGAGCGCGACAAACGGGTGCTGTGATCCGGCTTCTCGGCTTGCCCTATCTGCAGTAAGTCACAAACGCCCCGAAAAAAACCGCTCTCCAGGAGCGGTTTTTTTGTCGGCCTAACGCGCGTCGCGCAATGCGAGGCTTCAGCGTGCGAGCGACGTCAGATCCCAGCGCGGCTTTACGGTAAACGCGTAATCCTTGCCCGACTGCTCCGGCCAGCGCTTCAAACGTAAAGCACCGGCGAGCGCGATCATCGCGCCGTTGTCCGTGCAAAGCGACAGATCCGGGTAATGCACATAGAAGTTGCGCTTCTGGGCCGCTGCGGAAAGCGCCTCGCGCAACTGCCGGTTTGCGCCCACGCCGCCCGCCACGACGAGGCGGTTGAGCCCGGTACGCTTGAGCGCCGCAAGCGATTTGGTGGCGAGGACTTCCACGGCGGCGTCGACGAAACCCCGCGCGAGGTCTGCTTTCGCCTGCTCGCAGATGTTTGCGCCGCCGAGTTTTTTCGCGTGCGTCAGCACCGCGGTCTTCAGGCCGCTGAAGCTGAAATCCAGGTCGCCGGAGTGCAGCATGGGACGCGGCAGCACCACCGCGCCGGGTGTGCCGAACTCGGCCATGCGCGAGACTTCTGGTCCGCCCGGGTAGCCGAGGCCCAGCAGCTTGGCGGTTTTGTCGAAGGCTTCGCCGGCGGCATCATCAAGCGTTTCGCCGAGCGTTTCGTAGACGCCCACGTCGGTCACGCGCATCAGTTGCGTGTGGCCGCCCGACACCAGCAACGCGACGAAGGGAAAGGGCGGCGGCTCGTCGACGAGCAGCGGCGAGAGCAAGTGCCCTTCCAGATGATGAATGCCGATGGTCGGCTTGTCCCACGCCATCGCAAGCGAATTCGCGACGCTCGCGCCCACCAGCAGCGCGCCCGCGAGCCCGGGGCCTTGCGTGTAGGCAATGGCGTCGATATCGCCGCGCGCCGCGCCCGCACGCGCCATTACCTCTTCCAGCAACGGCAGCGCGCGCCGGATATGGTCGCGCGAGGCCAGCTCCGGCACCACGCCGCCATACTCGCGGTGCATCGCGATCTGCGAATGAAGCGCGTGCGCAAGCAGGCCGCGCTCGGTGTCGTAGAGCGCGAGGCCGGTTTCGTCGCAGGAGCTTTCGATGCCGAGAACGAGCATGGGAGGTGAGCTTGCCGAGCCTCGCAAGGAAGCCCGAAACGCGAAAAGGTAAGCCTGAAAGTATAGCAGCGCAGGCAAGCCGCCGCAGACGCGCAGGTACAATGCGGCCCCATGGAATCCTTCGATATCGCGGTAATCGGCGCAGGCGCGGCCGGCATGATGTGCGCGGCCGTGGCCGGGCAATTGGGCCGGCACGTGGTGCTGATCGATCACTCGCAGCGTCTTGCCGAAAAGATCCGCATCTCGGGCGGCGGGCGCTGCAACTTCACGAATCTGTATGCGGGTCCGGCGAATTATCTGTCGGCGAATCCGCATTTTTGCCGTTCGGCGCTGGCGCGCTACACGCCGCGCGATTTCATGGCCTTGCTCAGGCGCCATCACGTGACCTGGCACGAGAAGCACAAGGGACAGCTCTTTTGCAACGAGTCGAGCGACGCCGTCATCAACGTGCTGAAAAGCGAGTGCGACGCGGGGCGCGTCGCCTGGCGCACGCCGCTGTCGGTGGAGCAGGTGAGGCAGGACGCCGAAGGCCGCTTCATGCTCGACACGAATGGCGGGCCAATTACGGCGCGGGCGCTGGTGATAGCGACCGGCGGCCTGTCGATTCCGAAGATTGGCGCGACTGACTTTGCCTTTCGTCTAGCCAAGCAGTTTGGCCACAAGCTGATCGACACGCGCCCGGCACTGGTGCCGCTGACCTTCGCCGCAGCGGACTGGGCGCCGTTTGCGGCGCTCTCGGGAGTGTCGCTGGAAGTGCGGCTCGCGACCGGCAACAAGAAGACCGGCGCGCAATTCGAAGAAGATCTGCTGCTCACGCACCGCGGCCTTTCCGGACCGGGCGTGCTGCAAATTTCGAGCTACTGGCAGCCCGGCGAGCCGATCCACATTAACCTGCTGCCGAACCAGGACGCTGTTGCCGCGCTACTCGAAGCGAAGAGCGGAACCCGCCGGCAGATTGCGAATCTGTTGTCGGAATGGGTGCCGCAGCGGCTCGCCCACGTCTGGCTGGAAACCCACCAGATCCCTGCGGAAGCCCGCGTGGCCGATCTGCCGGACAAGGCGCTGCGGCGCATCGGCGAAGCGCTGTCGCGCTGGACGCTCACGCCCAACGGCACCGAAGGCTATCGCAAGGCCGAAGTGACGCGCGGCGGTGTGGACACGCGCGATCTTTCGTCGACTACGATGATGAGCGCACGCGCCCCCGGCCTGTACTTCATCGGCGAGGCAGTGGACGTGACCGGCTGGCTTGGCGGCTACAATTTCCAGTGGGCCTGGGCGTCGGGCGTGGCGGCCGGCCAGGCGGCCGCCGAGTACGTTCGTGGGGCTTGACGGGCCAGTGGCTTTGTGTAAAAGCTCTGCTATACTCCTGAACCTTTACAAAGTTCCGTTATTGAAAAATGACGACCATCCGCGTAAAAGACAACGAGCCGTTT
>Ga0209371_1002556_pt1 | contig 10054 bp, 9 predicted proteins | sample AgamicAtAmrz_FD_187165 | JGI IMG/M metagenome (GOLD analysis project Ga0209371, IMG submission 187165) | Agave microbial communities from Guanajuato, Mexico - At.Am.rz (SPAdes) (version 2) | ecosystem: Host-associated > Plants > Roots > Rhizosphere | place: Guanajato, Mexico | collected 2012-06-07
GAATAGAGACATCCAGCGCCGAAATCGGCTCGTCGGCAATAATAAAATCAGGGTTAAGGATCAGCGCCCGTGCAATGCCAATTCGCTGGCGCTGGCCGCCGGAAAACTCATGGGGAAAGCGGTTGTAGTGCTGCGGTGCCAGCCCGCAAATCTTCATCACCGCAATGACTTTGTCATACAGCTCCGCGCGGGTGCAGAGCTTATGCTCCAGCATCGCTTCACCAATCGCATCGCCGATGCGGATGCGCGGATTGAGCGAACTGTAGGGATCCTGAAACACCAGCTGGATTTTCGGACGCAACGCGCGCAGCGCCTTAGGCGCGAGATCGCCCAGCTCCTGGCCGCGATATTTCACGCTGCCAGCGGTCTTATCGTACAGCCCCAGCAGCGTGCGCCCGACGGTAGTTTTGCCGCTACCGGATTCGCCGACCAGGCCAAAAATAGTGCCAGGACGAATGTTAAAACTGACGCCATCGACCGCGCGCACCTCTCCGGTTTGCTGACCAAACAGCCCGTCGCGCAGCGGGAAGTACTTTTTCAGGTCGTTAACTTCAATCACATACTCTGCGCTCATGCCTGCGGCTCCGTTAACGCACTGTGAATACAGGCCGCCTGCCGGGTCTCGTCGCCCACCAGCGGCGGAATGCCACGCCGACAGGCGTCGGTCGCGCGCTCGCAGCGATCGTAAAAGGCGCACCACGGCGGCAGTTCAGCCAGATCCGGCACCTGGCCGGGGATCGAGTAGAGCCGACGCCGCCGCTCGCCCGGCACCGGACGCGAGGCGATCAGCCCTTTGGTATAGGGGTGCAGCGGGTGACGTAACACGTCGGCGGTTGGCCCCTGCTCGACAATCCGCCCGGCGTACATCACCACCACGTGTTCCGCCATTTGTGCGATCACCCCCAGATCGTGAGTGATCAACATCAGCGCCATATGGTGTGCCTGCGCCTGGTCGCGCAGCAGCCGCAGGATCTGCGCCTGCACGGTGACATCCAGCGCGGTAGTTGGCTCATCGGCGATTAACAGCTTCGGCTGGCAGCTCAGTGCCATAGCAATCATGATGCGCTGCAACATGCCGCCGGAGAGCTGATGCGGATAGCTGCTCATCAGGCTCTCTGCCCGCGCCAGCCCCACTTCAGCAATTAATTGCGTTGCGCGCTGCCAGGCCGCTTTCGGCGACAGGCCGCGATGGCGGATCAGCGGCTCGCACAGCTGCTCACCGATGGTCAGCACCGGGTTGAGGGCGGTCATTGGCTCCTGGAAAATCATCGCCAGCTGGTTGCCGCGCAGATCGGCCATTTTCGACGGCTTCAGGCGCAGCAGATCCTCGCCCTGAAAGCGGATCTCCCCGCCATCGATGCGCGCCGCCTGCGGTGGCAGCAGGCCCATCAGCGACATCGCCGTGACGCTTTTTCCGCAGCCGGATTCACCGACCACGCCGATAGTCTGCCCGGCCTGAATGGCAAAGGAGACCTCCTGCACGGCGCGCACACGCCCCTGTTCAGCGGCGAAGGAGACGGAAAGTTGGTTGAAGGTGACCAGCGGTTCGCTCATTTCAGGCTCCGTTTCATCTTCGGATCGAGCGCATCGCGCAGGCCATCGCCCAGCACGTTAATGGCAATCACGGTGATAAAAATGGCGATCCCTGGCGGCATCCACAGCCACGGACGGCGTTGAAAATCGATCAGGCTGTTGGCGGCATCCATCATATTGCCCCACGACGGCGTTGGCGGTACCACGCCCATGCCAAGGTAGCTGAGCGCCGACTCCATCAGAATGGCATTCGCCACCGCCATCGTCGCCATCACTACCAGAATCGGCACCGTGTTGGGCAACAGGTGACCAAACAGGCGGCGGCGTGAGGAGAGGCCCAGCACCTGGGTGGCCAGCATAAAATCGCGCTCGCGCAGAGAGAGGATCTGCCCGCGCACCAGCCGCGCCAGCTTCGGCCACTCCAGCAGACTCAGCATCACTACCACCATGTAGATACGTGATTCGGCGGGGAAATCGAGTTCCGACAGCATCGCCCCGGCGACAATCAGCAGCGGCAGGCTCGGAATAGTCATGACCAGATCCGCCAGCCGCATAATCACTTTATCGGTCCAGCCGCCCGCATAGCCCGACAGCGCGCCAAGCAGGTAGCCGAGCGCCACGGAGAGCAGCATGGTCAGCAGGCCAATAATCAAAGAGATACGCCCGGCCAGCAGCAGGCGGGTATAAACATCGCGCCCAAGGAAATCGGTGCCCAGCCAGTGCTCAGCACCAGGGGGTTTGTTGATCATCAATGCATCCGTGGCGTCGTTTTTCCACGGCGACCAGATGGGCCCGACGACGCACCAGACAGCCATCACGATCAGCGCCAGCAGGCAGAGCATCGCCAGCCGGTTGTGGCGCAGCGCGCGCCACGCCTGGCGCCACGGGGAAGGCGTTGCCTGAGCCAGCGCCGGGATCTCTGCTTTGCGCAGACGGCGGTTGGTTGAGAAGAGTGAACCCAGCATCATCACCTCACCCGGATACGCGGGTCAGCCCACGCGTAAAGCACATCGGCAATCAGGTTGCCGACAATGGTTAATACCGCCAGGAAGAGGGTGAACCCCATCAGCACGGGGTAATCCCGCGCGGCCAGCGAATCGATATGAATATGCCCGGCGCCCGGCCAGTTAAACACTTTTTCGGTGATGATCGCCCCGGAAAAGAGCCCCGGCAGCTCAAAACCGAGCAGGGTGATAATCGGCAGCAGGGCATTGCGCAGCGCGTGTTTGAAGATCACCGTGCGCTCACGCAGCCCTTTGGCGCGGGCGGTGCGGATAAAGTCCATCTTCACCACATCGAGCATGCTGGCGCGGAAGTAGCGCGTCAGGCTGCCCGCCTGCAACATCACCAGCGCCAGCACCGGCAGCGCCAGATGCGCGGCAACCTGCATCACCCACGCCCAGCCGCTGTCATCGCTGCCGGTATTGGTCATGCCGCCCACCGGCAGCCAGTGCAGATCGACGGCGAACCACTTAATCAGCAGCAGGCAGAGGAAGAAGGTCGGAAAGGACATGGCGGCGAAGACCACCACGCTCACCACGTGGTCAAACAGTGAATTGGGCTTCAGCGCCGACGCAATGCCGACCGCGAGGCCAATCCCCCAGTAGAAGACCAGCGCCACGCTTGCCAGCAGGAAGGAGTTCCAGATGTACTGGTTCAGCAGTTGGCTGACCGGGATCTGGTATTGCAGCGAGAAGCCGAGATCGCCGCGCAGCAGCTGGCCGAGCCAGTGCAGATAGCGGGTAAAAAGGGGCTGATCGAGGCCGTAAATCGCTTTCAGTTCCGCGGCGCGGGCGGCGGTCAGGGTGATATTGCCGTCGATAAAGTCGCCCGGTGTTTTGGCGAACAGCATAAAGATGATCAGTGAAGCCAGCAGCAGCATCGGCACGGTTTGCAGCAGCCGCCTGAGGATAAAGTTTCCCATAACGCTCTCATGCCCGCCGCCGGGCATTCCCGGCGGCGGTGAAGGTCTTACTTAACGATTTTGACATCCGGCAGGCTGCCGGTCAGGCCGTTATAGATGTCCGGTTTGAAGCCGGTTACGCGGGCGCTGCTCGCCGACAAAATCTGGCGGTAGCCGAGGAGAATCACCGGCGGATCGTCGGCCAGCACTTTATAGAGCTGGTGATAGATCGGTTTGCGTTTCTCGACATCCAGTTCGGCGTTGCCTTCGTTAATCAACTTATCGACCTGCGGATTGTTATAGCCCGACTCTTTCGATTCCGTGCTGTAGTAATCCCAGACGCCATCATGGGGATCGTTCAGCGTGCTGGTGCTAAACGAGGCGAGGTCATAGTTGCCCGCTTTGCGCTGGGACATCAGGGCGTTAAAGTCCACCACCTGCGGCTTCAGCAACACGCCAATCTGCTGCCAGTTCTCTTTAGCGATAGGGATCAGCGCATCGTTCAGCACTTTTTTGCTCACCAGTAGCGTCAGTTCAAGGCGTTTGCCATCTTTTACGCGGATCCCGTCCGGGCCCGGTTTCCAGCCTGCTTCATCAAGCAGCTTTTTCGCCTGTGCCGGATCGTACTTATAGGGGTTTACGCCATCGGCGTTGTAGGCCCAGGAGATGGGCGCGATCGGTTCAATCGCCACTTTGCCGTAGCCCTGATAGACCACATCAATCAGTTTCTGGCGATCGAGGCCGTAAATCAGCGCCTGGCGCACTTTCGCATCTTTCAGCGCCGGGCGATGCACGTTGAACTCCACTTTGCTGTAGTCGCTGGAGCCGTAGAGATTGATATTGGCGAAGCCCAGCATTTTCAGCTGCTCAATATCATCCGGGCGCGAGGTAAAGGCGTCGTAATCGGTCTCGCCGGTCTGGAACAGCTGGAAGTTGGTCGACGGGTTGGTGACGCGATAGATAAAGCGCGGCGTCGGCGGTGTGCCGCGATAGAAATGGGTATTGGCGTGGAAACGGATCTCCTGGCCAGGAATGTATTTGTCATAGACATACGGCCCGTTGCCGAGCGGCTTGCCGTGCAGCGTGCGTAAATAGTCGAGATTGCCGCGCTGATACCCTTTACCGTAATAGGCTTTCGACAGCACCGGCCCGCCGATTTTTGCCAGCGTCGTCGCGCCTGGCTGGGTGGTGGTCACTTGCAGCGTGTGGGCATCAATCACTTTCAGGCCGCTGACGCTCTCCGCTTTACCGGCTTTGTACTCCGCGCCGCCAGCGATATTCGCCAGCGTGATATCGGTATCGCCGTCATATTTCGGGTCATAAAGCACGGTTAAGGTAAACGCCACATCTTCTGCGGTGAGCGGTGAACCGTCGCTAAAGGTCAAATTGGGGCGCAGCTTGATGGTATAGACCTTATTGTCCGGGCTGATGGTCCAGCTCTCTGCCAGACCCGGCACCAGCTTGCCGTGGCTATCCCAGTCGATCAGACGCGAGAAGATGACGTTAGTGACGTTCTCATCCCAACCGTTAACAAAAAAGTAGGGGTTAAAAATGCCCTGTGGCTCGGAGATGCCAGCCACAACGGTATCTTTGCGTAATTTCGCCGCCGTCGGGATCTGGCTGGCGTCCGTTGCAGGTGTGATGCCCTCCTTTAAGGGTTCATCGGCGAAAGAGGCGGTGGAAAACGCCACCATGCCGCTGAGCAACGCAATTTTCAGCGCAAGGGTGAAGTGCGTGGGCTTTGTTGTTAAGCGATTCAGTAACCTGGCCAAAATTGCTCCCTCATCAAGTCGTTGCATGAAATTTACAAATCATGACGAAAGATAAGAGTCGCTCATCAACCTGTCTAACAACGAAAACGTATGGCTTATAGCAAACTGGCCTTAGCAATCTTATGGCTAACCTGGTGATTTTTTTAGCTAAGGATTTACCTAATTATCCTCTAATAAAGAAAAACAGACTAAAACGCATGTATGGGTGCCCGGCCGACCGGTGGGAGAGTGTGACAATGGCTTAGCAAGCTGGTTAGTCAGCCAGGCAAAATAAAAATACCCGCTTGAGATTATTTATTGAACAGCGCATTATTATTTTCAGACAAAAAGAAAAAACAGAAGAATATTCTTAACGAAAGCCCAATTCCTGCTAATTATCTACAGAGAGATTATTATCGCTAAAAGCTTTTTACGTTGAGATAATAAATTCCTGGTTTTACTTATCGCTTTATTACTGCCTGAATCACGCTATTCCAGGAGCAAATACACAATTTTATGTGACGCAGATCACATAAAAATCTCTATTTGCCGCTAGCCCTTTTTTTGCCGATTTGAAAAAAGCAGCAACAAAAAATATCTTACTTAATAGACCAGGAGGTTGCTTTAACCATTTAACAATGAGGGTTAAATAAATGGCATCACAACAGTGCCGCATGGGGAATAGTAATAAAAGCAATCACACTTCAGGAATATTAATTACTCTTTATCACGCCCGCCGCGACATCATTTGCTCTGGTATAGTGGGTTTTATGTTGGCGATACTGAGTACATTTTATTACCCTCAACAATGGCTCACATCACTCACCATCAGTTCGGCAGAAAAATTTACCCTTTATCCACTGATGGCCTGCATACAAAACTTTTATGGTGCTGAAGTGGTGATTGAGGCTGACGATTTTTTTAATGATTACCTTATTTACTTAAAAAAAGTTATTGCTCGTGGCGAATGGGAAGATATCCATCTTGACGACTCCAATCCTAATCAGATTAGAATCTCTCTCCTCTCCTGGTTTGCCGGTGCACAGAATACGTCAGTTCAGCTGGTACTACAGCAAGCCAACAATGAGCAGCAGAGTATGATTAACGAAATCAGCAAATGTTATTTAGAAGATATTAACCACACGTTTTACCGTATAGAAAAGGAGTCTTATCAAATTTCGCCCGTGCGTATGCGCTACAGCATCAGGATGTTTTTTGCTACTGCCATGGGGATAATCATCATCAGCCTATTTGTTGTGCTCAGAGAAAAATGGCGGCAGCTTGCGAGAGCCTTTTACTGTCAAAGAAACGAGGACCTTATGGAACGGAATAACCACGAGCAAGATAGGTTCAAAGAAAATTGCACTGAAGAAAAATACTGGCAAGACGAAGAGGGCACTAAGAAAAAGAAGGTCGCAGATGGAACCGTTGCGGCAATAACCATCTATTTAATCATGCTAATCGTTAGCTTGATTTGGCTCGGTCTGGAGATTTACACCGGGCTTTAAAAGGAAATCCCTCTCATATTTGCAGGTATAAATAAAGGGAGTTTTTGTATGTCTGCTGAGATCATCGTCTTTAGCTATTCCTGGCCTGCGCTCCTGGCCATCACCGCTTTTTTTGAAAAAAACAGTTATATCGTTATAAAAATATACCAGGATGAGCAAAAGCTTTTAGAGGTCCTGCATAAAAATACCTCACTCCCCTTAATCATTGATGCCTCACCGCATCGCAAAGTAGTACTTATCGCGGCGGTTGCCTCGACTTCACGCCTGCGCGCGGTTTTTTTTACGGCACGGAAAATTCATCTCAATGACAAAGTCGTCGCTGAATTTTATTTTGAAGAGAAGCGCTGCATAACGCATTCGAAACTGATTACCATGACGCGCGCGGATATAGAGACAGCGATGCGTGTCGATCGCTCACCGGTCTGCCTCTCCCCGGGTATTATGCGACCAAGAATGATGAATCTGCTCTATGACAGGCAGACGTTATATAAAGAGATTCAGGACAAAATCTATCACCGACTCTATTTGCTGGGCGCAACGCCCAATGAGATTAACACCCTGCGACTGCTTATCGCTGGTTTCTCGATACAGAAAATAGCGGAGTTAAAGAACCTACAGATTAAAACCATTTACGCTTACAAATCGCAACTGGCGCAAAAAATAGAACACACCATGTCTTCACGCGAGTTAATTCGTGTATTAAGCGTCGAGGATAAAAACCAGGATAACGAGTGTCTTAATCATATGTACAAGACGCGTTGTAATAATGAGAGAGCGCTTTGCGAAACCTGCCCGCTTTACCATTTCTGCTATGACTCAGAGTCTGATAAATGTAATTTACCCTGCCACGAAGGGTGTAAATCAGGTAATGATGAGACCCCTCCGTGAGCGGGTTATTTTGTCTGATAGTGAAATCCATCGCTTTATGACGCGCGAATATCTCGCTATATTTCAATAATATTTTTTGCGCTTCCAGAACGCATTCGCCTGGGCATTATGGGTTATTCCCGGCCTTCATTTTCACGCTGAAGGTAGTGCCCAGACGAATGCTTTTTACTTTCTGCACGCCTGCCTGTTTCAGGTTTTCTCATCAGCATGGTTTTTAATCAGGCTGACTGCCACCACCTCTATCTCGCGCAACGTCATATATTTCAACCGATCCCCATCAAGCTCCAGCCGGACTGTGCGAAATACACGGCCATCCGTCAGGGAGACTAGCGGACAATAGAGGCGGCTGGCGAGATTAGTAATGCCAGCGACTTTCCAGAGGCTCTCTCTCTTTTCCACGGCTCTTCTCCTTGGCTCTGCGGCGGCCTGCCAAAAAAAAGCCGGTCCACAGACCGGCAAATCTAACAAGTCGTACAAGTCAGACCATCAACGCAGGGGTATATGAAAAAACGCACTCTCAGTTCAATAACAGGCTGCCATTTGCATGGTGTGGCAGCAGGGTGAGAACCATTCGATATCGCCGGAATAACCTCGGTTTTCTGGCTTAAACGGCACGCTGTAGCTGGTCAGTTGTGAACGGTTATCGCTAAGCCCCATAAAGCAGGTGCAACAGGATGCACACAGATCACACGCGAGGGGGCATTCTGCCAGGTTGCGGAAATAGCCCCGCTGCCGCAGCCCATCAGGATCGATGTTTTTTTGCTTTTCGCCGGCGATGCGGACGAACTGTCTGGCCGCCGTATTGCGAGCAGAGGGAGGAAAGGGAGTAAATGAATCCGCTGACACCTGTACGATCGCGGCGGATATAGGCTTCTGAATATGTGAATCCGCAGGCATGGCGACCATCATAATAATAAAAGCGAACAGGATTTTTATCCCGGGCTCACATATATTCGAGTGCCGCATAGCTACCTTCCTTATTAAAAGAATGGATTTTACAGGTACGACTCGATACCGATTAAGCTCCCTTAAAATCGATGTGTGATAGGTTTGTTTATTTTCTATTACATTTCAATAGCGAAGGATGAGTTTGGGAAAGGTTAACCGCCGAAAAGAGTATTCTTATCTGATATAAAATAAAAAGCCTCCTTTCGGAGGCCAGGTTATTTAGCGTTTTCTTACGTCCGGAATAATTAAATCCCCACGCACGCGATATGTTCCTAATACGCTCTGCGTTTTTTCATTGAGCCACGACACAATACGCGCTGCCATCGCATCCATTGAATATTCAATTGCCGGAATAGTCGGAATACCCGGCAGATGCAGCGAGCCGGCGAGGCTGAAGACCATAATATCTTCCGGTACCGATTTATTAAACGCCTGCAATTGCGGGATCACGCGCTGCGCTTCCTGCTCATCGGCAACCAGTAACGCGTTGAAATTAAGCGTGGTGGCGTTGTTCAGCAGCACCTGCAACGCCACGGATGATGAGGTGTCATCCATAAAGACCAGGTTGCGGTTAAAAGGCAGGAAATTGTTTTCCAGCGCCAGCTTATAACCGTGCAGCACCTGTTCGGCGGCGGCATTATGCGGGTGAATAAGCGCGATCTGGCGGCGGCCCTGGCTTGTCAGATAGTTGCAGGCGGTTTCGGCGGCAAAGGCGCGATCGAACTGAATGCTGTTGAGCGTGGTATCGGCAGACTCGACGCAATCCACAAGAATCACATTCTCGTCGTCAATGGATAACGGAAAACGGGCGCCAATGATCAGTACATCGTCACACAGCCCGCAGGTGAGCTCATCGAGCGCGCTCATCACCTCCGTTTTAGTGTTAGCAAAGCGCAGCAGCAGGTGCTTCTGGCTCTGGCTGAGATGCTTCTCCAGTGCGTAAAGATAACCGGTGGTCTGGTTAACATTCTCCTGCGCGCAAATCACTCCGATGCAGCCTGTCGACTGGCTGAGCAGCGACTGGGCGATAACATTGGGCCGATAGTTCAGCTCGTCGACCGCTTTCAGTACCGCGAGACGGCTGGCTTCCTTAACGCCGCGCGAACCGCTCAACACCCGTGAGACTGTGGCTTTCGACACCCCAGCTAAACGTGATACATCGTTGATTGTAGACATCTTTCTCCCCTGGCAGGCGCAAGATGCGCCCGCAAAAAACAGACACTGCAATGGCTAATCTATAACCACCGCGAGTATAGCCGTTTCTTTTTTTCATGGAAACCGATTTTCCATTTGCGCCGTTTTGCTTGTTCAAACGGCTCAATTTCGTGACCGAAATCCAATAACTCAGCCTTATTATTTACAGATATTGACAGCTATCACACTTCTACGGCGAATTCATGGAAACCGGTTTCCATATGATATCCAATCGTCTCCGCAATAACTTTTTACACTTCGAGGACGGTTAACGATGTTCAGGATCATGTTGTGTTGCTCAGCCGGTATGTCCACCAGTCTGCTGGTCA
>Ga0209371_1002557_pt1 | contig 10046 bp, 10 predicted proteins | sample AgamicAtAmrz_FD_187165 | JGI IMG/M metagenome (GOLD analysis project Ga0209371, IMG submission 187165) | Agave microbial communities from Guanajuato, Mexico - At.Am.rz (SPAdes) (version 2) | ecosystem: Host-associated > Plants > Roots > Rhizosphere | place: Guanajato, Mexico | collected 2012-06-07
CGGCCACCCAGATCGTCGCGAAGCCGAGGAAGAATAAGACGAACGTCAAAATGGCAAAAATCGGCCTAGGGTGGTCGACATAGGCGCCATAGAGGAAAATGCCACCGACGATGGGTACAAGCCCGGTAGAACACGTCAGGAGGAAGGTATCGGGCCGGCGCGAAAACCAGCTTCCGACCAAGGTGACCGCAAGACATGAGGCGGAAACACCGAGGGCCAGAAGAAGCGAGTTGTAATCGACCAGCATCATGCTCTTTCAACGGTTTGATTTCTACCGCAGGGGATTGCTGCCACGCTAGGGCGTCAAGGGTATCAAATTAGTTACGGCAAATAATAAAGAAAATGTATTTCAACAAAATATACGTTCAAAATTGCGGCATACACCAATTGAGTGCTGCAATACAGTCTCATATATTTATTTTACTTATGTAGATTAAACTGAAATTAAATCTCGACGTCCCAGTGCACAGGGAACATCGGGTCGAAAACGGTGACCGGACCGGCGCCAGTTTCGATCTTTGCCGGGAAAGTTAGAGCCTGCGGCCGGCGTACGAGCGTGATGCTATCTTCGTTGACCGGCAGGCCGTACCAGGCCGGACCGTTCAGCGAAGCAAAAGCCTCAAGCCTGTCCAATGCACCTTCCTGCTCGAAGACATGCGCAAGGCAGCTCATGGTGTTGATCGACGTATAAATGCCGGCGCAGCCGCAGGCGCATTCCTTCAGCGGATCGACATGCGGCGCCGAATCCGTGCCGAGGAAGAACCTGGCGTCGCCGCTGGTTGCGGCCGCACGCAGCGCCAGACGATGGCTTTCGCGCTTGGCGACCGGCAGGCAATAATAATGCGGGCGAATACCGCCGACGAGGATGGCATTGCGGTTGATGATCAGGTGATGCGTCGTGATGGAGCCGGCGAGATTTGCCTTTGCCGACTTGATGTAGTCGACGCCATCTGACGTTGTCACATGCTCCATCGTGACCTTCAGTTCCGGCAGACGCTGACGCAACGGATCGAGCACGGTTTCGATGAACACGGCCTCACGATCGAAAATATCCACCTCGGGCGTCGTCACCTCGCCATGAACGCAGAGCGGCAGGCCGATCTTCGCCATGCGCTCCAGCACCGGCATTGCCTTGTTGAGATCCCGCACGCCGCCATGCGAATTGGTCGTCGCACCCGCCGGATAGAGTTTGACGGCGGTGATGAGGCCACTCTTCTTGCCGTCTTCGACGTCGTCGGGGCTGGTGTGTTCGGTGAGATAGAGCGTCATCAGCGGTTCGAACCGATCGCCCGCCGGCAATGCCTTCAGGATGCGCTCGCGATAGGCTGTCGCATCCGCCGTTGTTACCACAGGCGGCACGAGATTGGGCATGATGATGGCGCGGGCGAAATGCCTGGAGGTATCAGCAATCACGCCTTCGAGCATGGCTCCATCCCGCAAATGCAGATGCCAGTCGTCAGGACGGCGGATGGTGAGCTTTTGCATGGGCGCGACCTCTGGAAATGTGAGCGCGATCTTGTCTGAAAGCCGTCTCGGCCTCTTCGGGATTGTGCTCTTTGATATCGCGCTTCGATAGCACCATCCGCCCTCGCAAAACAATCCGCGACGGCGGTTAAATGATGGGCGAGGTCAATCCTGCACGATATCGAAGGTAGCGTCCGCCCGGCGGCGGTTCTCGAGGATAAGCCGGCCATTCGGCAGATCGTTGCCATAAACCTTGGCCCGGGCGGCTTCTTCATCGAGATCGTAGCCCCGCCAGCGTGCCCACAGGCGCTCTTCCAGCACTTCCATCGGCGGGGCGAGCATGATCGAATAATCGAACATGCCTTCCAGCTCCGCCCATTTTCCCTGGCTGAACAGCAGATAATTTCCCTCGATGACGATGAAGCGATGATCGGCCGAGACGATGCGGGCAGAGGCGATCGCAATCTCCCGCGAACGGTCGAAGACCGGTACGAGAACCTCCTGATCGGCGGCACGCACGGCCTTGACGATATCGAGGAAGGCGCGCACATCGAAACTGTCAGGCACGCCTTTCCGTTTCAGCAATCCCTTTTCGATCAGGACGGCATTGTCCATATGAAAGCCGTCCATCGGCAGAACTTCGGCGCTCTCACCCCTCGCCTTCAGCGTCTTGGCGACATTATCGGCCAGGGTGGATTTGCCGGCGCCGGGCGGGCCGGCAATCGCGACCAGGAAGCGTTTCGCGTTGCCGGCGCGGGCGATGATCTCGCCGGCAACATCGTCAAGAGAAGCACTCATGCAGCAACATTCTCAACCGGCGGAGCCTTGGCGCCGGTCATGAAAGCAACAGCATCGGACATCGAATAATCCTTGGGATTGATGACGGTCAGGCGTCGTCCAAGGCGATGGATGTGAATACGATCCGCAACCTCGAAGACATGCGGCATATTGTGCGAGATCAGGACGATCGGCAAGCCGCGCGCACGCACATCGAGGATGAGTTCGAGAACCTTGCGGCTTTCCTTGACACCGAGTGCGGCCGTCGGTTCGTCCATGATGACGACCTTGGAACCGAAGGCGGCGGCACGGGCGACGGCGACACCCTGGCGCTGGCCGCCGGAAAGCGTTTCCACCGCCTGATTGATGTTCTGGATCGTCATCAGGCCGAGTTCGGTCAGCTTGTCGCGGGCGCGCTTTTCCATGGCCGGCCGGTCGAGCATGCGGAAAACGGATCCGAGAATGCCGGGCCTGCGCACTTCGCGGCCGAGGAACATGTTATCGGCGATCGAGAGCGCCGGCGACAGGGCCAGGTTCTGATAGACCGTTTCGATGCCGGCCTCGCGCGCCTCCATCGGCGAGCGGAAGTGGACGGGCTTTCCTTCCAGCTTGATCTCGCCCTCGTCGGGGGTGACCGCGCCGGAAATCGCCTTGATGAGCGAGGACTTCCCAGCGCCGTTGTCGCCGATCACGGCGAGGATTTCGCCGGGATAGAGATCGAAATCGGCATTGTCGAGCGCGGTCACGCGTCCGTAGCGCTTGACGAGACCGCGGGCAGTGAGGATGGGTTCGACGGTCGTGGTCATGCCGATACCTTTCTGATCCATTGATCGATCGCGACGGCGCCGATGATGAGCACGCCGGTCAGAAGCACTTTCCACTGCGGGTCGGCGCCGAGCATGTTGAGGCCCATGGAGACGACACCGACGATCATGGCGCCGAAGAGCGTGCCAAGGATCGAGCCGCGGCCGCCGAAGAGCGAGATGCCGCCAATCACGGTTGCGGTGATTGCCTGAAGATTGAAATCGGTCACGGCGGAAGACGGGGAGACCGAGCCATTGCGGCCGATGGAGACCCAGGCGGCAAGCGCCGCGATCAGTCCCGAAACGCCATAGACCGCGAGAAGAACCTTCTTGGTCTGGATACCGGCGAGCTTCGCCGCTTCCGGGTCGTCGCCGACGGCATAGACATGGCGGCCCCAGGCGGTGTGATTGAGGACATACCAAAGGCCGATGACCAGAAGCACCATGGCAATGACACCGAGGGTCAGCACGGCACCGCCGACGCGGAAGCTCGCGGCGAACAGATGCAGCAGCGGCGCCTTTTCATCGACATCGGTGTCGCGGATGGTTTCATTGGCCGAATAGATGAAATTCGTCGCCATCACGATATTCCACGTGCCGAGCGTCACGATGAACGGCGGCAGCTTCATATTGGCGACAAGGAAGCCGTTGAGCAGCCCGCAGATGCCGCCCACCACCATGCCGGCAACGATGGCGACCGGTGTCGGCAGGCCGTATGTCACGGCGACATTGCCCATGACGACCGAGGAGATGACCATGATGACGCCGATCGAGAGATCGATGCCGGCGGTCAGGATGACCAGCGTCTGGGCCGCGCCGAGAATACCGACGATGGCGATCTGTTGCAGGATGAGCGTCAGCGTATAGGCGGAAAAGAACTTCCCGCCGATCGTGATGCCGAAGATCACGATCGCCAGCACCAGGACGATCAGCGGCACCGCCGCCGGCGTCGAATGCAGAAAGTGCTGCACGCGCTTCAAAAGAGAGACATCGTTGTGCTCGAACGAAGCGACGTTCTTGTCGCTGCTATCGAGAACACGTTCGAATTCCTGTGCTCCGGACATAATTATTCCTCCGCCACCGCGCACATGCGCGGAAACTGCCGGCTGTTGGGGGCCAGCCAGGATCTGAACCCGACCGACGTGACTGTTTCGATTGTCTTCTCCCTGTAAAAGAGCCGCGCCCGCAGACGCATGACGCGGCTCCCGAAGGGACTATATCACATTCGTGAGGGGCTTAGCCCCAGCACTTGTTCAAGCCTTCCTTGGTGTCGATGGACTTCAGGCCCGAGACCGGCTTGTCCGTCACCAGGGAAACACCGGTGTCGAAGAAGCTCTTGCCTTCCGTCGGCTTCGGCTTTTCACCGCTATCGGCGAACTTCTTGATCGCCTCGACACCGAGGGCCGCCATCATCAGCGGATACTGCTGAGCGGTTGCGCCGATGACGCCATCCTTGACCGACTTGACGCCGGGGCAGCCGCCGTCGATCGATACGATCAGCACTTGCTTTTCGAGGCCGACGGCCTTCAGGGCCTGATAGGCACCGGTTGCGGCCGGTTCATTGATCGTGTGGATGACGTTGATGCTGGAATCCTTCTGCAGAAGGTTTTCCATGGCCTTGCGGCCGCCCTCTTCATTGCCGTTGGTGACGTCATGGCCGACGATGCGCGGATCGGTTTCGTCGCCGATCTTATTCGGATCCTTCGGGTCGATGCCGAAGCCGATCATGAAGCCCTGGTCGCGCAGAACGTCGACTGATGGCTGCGACGGCGTCAGGTCGAGGAAACCGATCTTGGCATCCTTGGCCTTGTCGCCCAGAGTTTCCTTGGCCCACTGGCCAACGAGCTTGCCGGCGAGCAGGTTATCGGTTGCGAAGGTGGCATCGGCGGAATCAGCCGGCTCAAGTGGCGTGTCGAGCGCGATAACAAGCAGGCCGGCATCGCGTGCCTTCTTGACTGAGGGAACGATGCCCTTGGTGTCGGATGCAGTGATCAGGATACCCTTGGCGCCATCAGCGATGCAGCTCTCGATCGCGGCAACTTGGCTTTCGCTGTCGCCATCGATCTTACCGGCATAGGACTTCAGCGTGACGCCGAGTTCCTTGGCCTTGGCGGTCGCGCCTTCCTTCATCTTGACGAAGAAGGGATTGGTATCGGTTTTGGTGATGAGGCAAGCGGATACGCCGGCAGCCTTTGCAGGTGCGGCAAAAGCAACGCCGAGCGCCAGGGCGGCAACGGCTGCGGAAATAACGGATTTCTTCATTCAATCCTCCCGATGTTTGAAAAGCCGGACCCTCCGGCTGTCGCGGGCTCACGTCGAACCCGGTTAAAGATGCGTCAAGCCTGTCGGATTGTTTTCGGTAGACCTCCTCCAAGGCTATGTGCGCATCCTCGACGGCCAATATCAGACCCTAAAGAATTCGACCTGTCAATAAATAAATCGGATTGAATTATTAATCTGATGTGGCATTCTGGAAGAAAATAAGGCATGGCCATGATGGAAGGAGCAGGCCCATGTCTCTCGTGCACGACCCGGAGGACACACCCACAACACCCGCTATTCTCGACCCTTCCGGGGGCGCGAACCAGCTTGGCGTGCGCGCCCATAACGAACGGCTCGTGCTGTCGCTCGTGCGCCGTCACGGAGCGCTCTCGAAGGCCGATATCGCGCGGCGGAGCGGGCTTTCGGCGCAGACGGTGTCCGTCATCATGCGGGAGCTGGAAAAGGACGGGCTGCTATCCCGCGATGCACCGGTTCGCGGGCGCGTCGGCCAGCCTTCCATTCCGATGCGGCTCAATCCGGACGCCGTACTCTCCTTTGGCATCAAGATCGGCCGGCGCAGCGCCGATCTCGTGCTGATGGATTTCGTCGGCGGCATCCGGATGCAGCTCCATCAGATCTACCCCTACCCGCTGCCGCAGGACATCATCACCTTCGTCGCAGCCGGCATCAGGGAACTGGAAGGGCGCCTCAGCGAAGAGCAGCGCCGCAAGATCGCGGGAATGGGCGTTGCCGCACCGTTCGAGCTCTGGAATTGGGCCGAGCAGGTCGGCGCGCCGCCAGGAGCGATGGATGCCTGGCGAGGCTTCGATCTAAGAGCCGAAATCGCCTCGCGCGTGACTTACCCGGTCTTCCTGCAGAACGACGCTACCAGCGCCTGCGGTGCCGAACTGGTCTTCGGGATCGGCCCGCATTATCCGGATTTCGTCTATTTCTTCATAGGCTCGTTCCTCGGCGGCGGCATCGTCCTCAATTCGTCCGTCTTCGTTGGCCGGACCGGGACGGCCGGCGCGCTCGGCCCCCTGCCCGTGCGCGGCCGCAACGGCGAGAACCGTCAGCTTCTCGAGATCGCTTCGATCTTCGTGTTGGAAAACCTATTGCGGGATCACGGTTTCGACCCTCGTCCTCTCTGGTATTCGGCGGACAATTGGATCGATTTCGGCGAGCCGCTGGAGATCTGGATCCAGGATACGGCCAAGGCTCTCGCACAGGCGATCGTCGCCTCCGCCTCTGTTCTTGATTTCAGCGCTGCCGTCATCGATGGCGGCTTCCCCGGCTGGGTGCGGGAACGCGTGGTGCGCGCAACCATCAAGGCAGCGGCGGAACTGGATCTTCAGGGTGTCGTCATGCCCGAGATCATCGAGGGTGCTGTCGGGCCGCAAGCCCGCGCCATTGGCGGCGCCAGCCTGCCGATCTTCGCGCGCTACCTCATCGACCAAAACGTTCTTTTCAAGGAGATTGAGCATGCTGAAGGGCATTGACCCGCTGTTGAGCCCGGACCTTCTGGCGACGCTACGCGCCATGGGCCACGGCGACGAGATCGCCCTCGTAGACGGCAATTATCCCGGTCTCGAACATGGCCGCCGTCTCATCCGCCTCGACGGTCACGGCGTCATTCCCGTGCTCGATGCTGTGCTGAGCGTGTTGCCGATCGACGATTTCGTGCCGCAGGCGATATTCCGGGCGACCGTCAAGCAGGATCGCGATGCCCTCGACCCCGTTCATGCGGAGATGATCGAGTGCTGCGCCCGGCATGCGCCCGAGATCAAGGTCGTGCCGCTGCTGCCGGCGGAATTCTACGAGCGGGTGCAGCGTGCGCATGCGCTCATCCAGACCAGCGAGCCGCGGCTCTATGGGAATATCATTCTGCGCAAGGGTGTGATTTATCCGAAAGTGTAAAGAACTCTCCAAAGGCCCCTCATCCGGCCTTCGGCCACCTTCTCCCCGCTTGCGGGGAGAAGGAGATGGGCGCAACCACAGCGTTCCTTCCAGAAAATTGCTCAGACGAGAGGGAGAGGGCCGGAACTCGCCAACTGATCGAGGCGTATTGCTTGGCCCTCAAATATCGCCCGCCGAAGGCCCCCAGACATCCGTCATGGCAAAACCTTCCGCCATCGGGTCGAACGGATCAAGCGCCACCTGGCTCAAGCCGAAGGTGAAGCCGCGGCCGGTGATGGTCGGGATAATGGCCGCTTTGCCGGTCACTTCGGTCTCCGCCAGCAGGCCGACCTCGAACTCCGAACCGATAATCGAACGGGACTTGAAGATATCGCCGACCTTGGCCTTGCCGCGAGCATGCAGCGTCGCCAGATTAGCGGAATTGCCGGTGCCGCAGGGCGAGCGGTCGGCGCGGCCAGGCCACATGGTCGTGCAGGTGCGGATGGCGCCATCGGCGTCGATATCGCGGAACATGACATAGGCAACGCCCGAGATCGCCGGAATTTCCGGATGAACCACGGTCATCGCCCGGTTGATCGCATCCTTGAGGATCATGCCGGCCTGCACGAGGGCGGCTGCATTGGCCTTTTCGATCTTCAAGCCGATCTGACCGACATCGACGAGTGCATAGAAGATGCCGCCATAGCAGAGGTCGAGCTTGATCCTGCCCCATTGCGGCGTCTCAAGCTCGACATCCAGTTCATGTACGAAGGAAGGCACCATGGTGAGCTGCACCTTTTCGCAGCGGCCGTCGCGGCAGGTCGCGGTGGCGCGGACGAGGCCAGCGGCGGTATCGAGCGTGACGACGGTTTCCGGCTCCTTCATCTCGACAATGCCGGATTCGAGCAGCGCCGTGGTCACGCAGATGGAGTTCGAGCCGGAGCTTGCATGCGCCTGATCGGGCTGCAGGATGATGAAGCCGGCATCGGCCTCAGGATGCTTTGCCGGCAGCAGCAGATTGACGGAGCCGATCGGCGCACCGCGCGGCTCCAGCACGAGGAAACGGCGCAGCTCCTGACCCTTCGGATCGGTATTCAGCCAATGAAGCTGCTCGGCAATGCTGTTGCCGGGGATCTTCGGGACGCCGCCAATGGCAACCTTGCCGATTTCACCTTCGCAGTGGACATCCAGCAGCTGGATCGTGCGCTTCCATCTCATTTCACAGGCTCCCATCAGACGTGTTGCGTCATGCCGCCGCCAATGGGGATATTCTGGCGGGTAAAGCGAGCCGGCGCCATGCGCAAATCTCTGATATATCAGATCAAGCAGCGTGGCTATGGTATTTTGCGGCAGCGCTGAACCGCCTCCGCCCAGAAATTTGTTGTGAAAGCGCTATTGCTTCAATGCGTCGCCGACATTGTTGCCGGTTGCCTCGACGCTATCGCCCAGCGAGCCGACGGTATTGTTCGCCGATGCACCGACGCGACGCCATTGCTCGCCATAATTCGCGCGTGTCCGAGGATCGAAAATGGCAATCGGAGCGCTGACGGCAGCACCCGCGACACTGCCGACCGTCTGGGCCGCACCCATGGCGACCGCGCCCACGGCATCGCCGATACCGACATCGGAATCGGTGATCGTCTGACCGGCAATCAACCGTGCGCCGATCAGCTTCACCACTTCCGGGCTTTCAGCGAACTTGCCGTGATTGAGGCCGTCGCCGGTCTTGAGCTTGGTGAGATCCAGCACGGTGATCCCCTGTTTTTCCAGCTCGCTGCGATAGGGCTCGGTGGTGGGATCGATCTGACCGAGCCGGTCGATATTGCCGGAAATGCGCCGCGACAGCGAAAGAGCACGGTCATCCCGCGAGACGAACAGCGTGAAATGCGGTTTGTCCTTGCCGAGTGCCGCGAACTGCCTTCCGAAGACATCGACGTCTAGATCGGGCGAAGCGAGAATGACGTTCTTGATCTTCGGCGCGACGCGGCCGTTGCGGATCGCCATCTGCCGCAGCGATTCGACCGCGAGCCAGCTGCCCATCGAATGCGCCATGACGGTGATATCGCCGACGGCAGGATCGGCGGCAACCCGGCGCAGCAGCTCTTCCAGCGAGTCGCGGGAATAGTTGGTGCTTTCCTTGTCGTAGGCATAGTCGAAAATGCTGGCGCGCGACGGCCAGGTGAACACGATCGGCGCGACATCGGCATGCGAATCGTGAACGATCTGCGCGAAGCGGTAGACGGCATCCTCATAGCGGTTGTTGAAGCCATGTACGAAGATCAGCACCCGCTTGTTTTTCGGCAGTTCCGCATGCACCCAGGCACGCCCGTCCGCCTCCGTCGCTAAAGGCTTGACGGCCGTCGTGACGAAATTCTTCAACGGATTGCCTGGCAGACGGCTCGGCCACTGCACCTGACCAACCTTGCGATTGGCCTCCGGCGGAATGGAGACGCTGACGGCATCCACCTTGAGCCCGGGACCGCGCTCGCCCGAAAACAAGATGGCCGGATCCCTGTCCGGCAGGCGCGTCGTGGCAACGAGCAGGTCGACCTTGGATGTGCCAGGCACATTTTCACTGATGGGCTGCATAACCCCGATGGGGCGGCCGCATGCGGCCAACGACAATGTCGCAACGACAGCTATAGTTCGGAAAAACAGCTTTCCCCATCGGTCCGAACCCGCCATGCGCTGCATCATGCAACCTTTCCTTACCGCCGTAACGTCGCGCCACTCTACGCATGCATGTCCACGGCGCAAGCGACTCCAGCGGTCCTTTGGCTCATGACGCAATGCTAATTCGCGATAACATTGCAAAGGCGCAACGCAATCGCCCAACGCCGCTAA
>Ga0209371_1002564_pt1 | contig 10026 bp, 12 predicted proteins | sample AgamicAtAmrz_FD_187165 | JGI IMG/M metagenome (GOLD analysis project Ga0209371, IMG submission 187165) | Agave microbial communities from Guanajuato, Mexico - At.Am.rz (SPAdes) (version 2) | ecosystem: Host-associated > Plants > Roots > Rhizosphere | place: Guanajato, Mexico | collected 2012-06-07
GGGCTCTCTCTTCACGCTCACCGTCGAGGCGCCGCGCGTGGCGGAAGAGGTTAAGGATGAACAGGAAGACGACGATATGCCGTTGCCAGCGCTGCATGTGCTGCTGGTGGAAGATATTGAACTTAACGTGATTGTCGCCCGCTCTGTGCTTGAGAAGCTTGGCAATAGCGTGGATGTGGCGATGACCGGCAAAGCGGCGCTGGAAACGTTCCAGCCCGGCGAGTATGACCTTGTGCTGCTCGATATCCAGTTGCCGGACATGACGGGCCTGGATATCTCCCGCGAACTGACGCGCCGCTACGCAAAAGAGGATTTGCCGCCGCTGGTGGCGTTAACCGCCAATGTGCTTAAGGACAAGCAGGAGTATCTGGATGCGGGGATGGATGACGTGCTGAGCAAGCCGCTGGCCGTCCCCGCGCTGACCGCAATGATTAAGAAATACTGGGATACCCAACCGGACGAGAATGAGGGCGAAACGATGAGTGAAGATAAGCACAAGACGTTATTCGATCTACCCATGCTTGAGCAGTACATGGAGCTGGTAGGGCCGAAGCTGATTCTGGATGGCCTGGCGATGTTTGAAAAGATGATGCCGGGCTACCTGAGCGTGCTGGAGTCGAACCTGACGGCGCGTGACCAGAAAGGCATCGTAGAGGAAGGGCATAAAATTAAAGGTGCGGCGGGCTCCGTCGGCCTGCGTCATCTACAACAGCTGGCCCAGCAGATTCAGTCGCCAGACTTGCCGGCATGGTGGGATAACGTTGGTGAATGGGTAGAAGAGCTTAAGCAGGAGTGGCCGCAGGATGTGGCAGCGCTGAAGGCGTGGGTGAGCGAAGCTGAAAAAAAATGACCCCGGATTAACCGGGGTGCGCGAATACTGCGCCAACACCAGGGAAATTAAGGCATCGCCTGTTCTTGGTGTGGTTTTTTCGTTCATGGCGGGGCCTGAGAATATGTTCCGCTCGAGCATAAGATAGCAAAACTTAAAAAAATTGTTACGCGAATCAGTTAAATGTGTGAAGCATAGCGTTTAAATTACAATTTTTTATATTGTTCAGTAGCTTAGGTAAAGGGATGAATTCATGAAGAAAATTGGCGTCGTACTTAGCGGTTGTGGCGTTTATGACGGAAGCGAAATTCATGAGGCGGTTATTACGCTGCTGGCGATTGCACGAAGCGGCGCGCAGGCGGTCTGCTTTGCGCCTGATAAACCGCAGGCGGATGTGCTTAACCATCTGACCGGCGAGAAAATGGCGGAAAGCCGTAACGTACTGGTGGAAGCGGCGCGTATCGCTCGCGGTGAAATTCAGGCGCTCGGTCAGGCCCGGTTCGAGACGCTGGACGCGCTGGTGGTGCCGGGCGGCTTTGGCGCGGCGAAGAATCTGAGCAATTTTGCAAGCCAGGGGGCGGAGTGCGTTGTCGACCCGTCGCTTAAGGCGCTGGCGCAGGCGATGCATGCCGCAGGCAAGCCGCTTGGCTTTATCTGTATCGCCCCCGCCATGCTGCCTAAAATTCTGCCGCCGCCGCTGCGCCTGACCATTGGTACCGATATCGATACGGCGGAAATTATTGAGGAAATGGGCGGCGAACATGTTCCCTGTCCGGTGGACGATATCGTGGTGGATGAAGATAACAAAGTGGTCACCACGCCCGCCTACATGGTAGCGAAGCGCATTGACGAGGCGGCAGCGGGCATAGAGAAGCTGGTCGCCCGCGTGCTGGAACTGTGCGAATGAGGAAAGGCAAGGCGTCGCTGTGGCGAAAGGGGTGGCGCTGGCTTTGGCGTGGCTGCGCCGCCGTGCTGGCGTTCTGGATAGCCGGTATTTTGCTGTTCGGCCTGCTGCCGGTGCCTTTTTCCGCGGTGATGGTAGAAAGACAAGCGTCCGCCTGGTTTAGCGGTAATTTTAGCTATATAGCGCATTCTGACTGGGTAGGAACCGACGATATTTCGCCATGGATGGGGCTTGCGGTCATCGCGGCGGAGGACCAAAAATTCCCTGAACACTGGGGCTTTGACGTCGCCGCCATAAAGAAAGCGGTCTCTCATAACGAACGGCACGAGAATCGCATTCGCGGCGCTTCGACGATTTCGCAGCAGACGGCTAAAAACCTTTTTCTGTGGGACGGGCGCAGCTGGCTGCGCAAGGGGCTGGAAGCGGGGCTGACGGTAGGTCTGGAAACGGTCTGGAGCAAACGGCGCATTCTCACGGTTTATCTGAATATCGCTGAATTTGGCGAGGGCACCTTTGGCGTAGAGGCGGCGGCGCAGCGTTATTTCCACAAGCCCGCCAGCCGTCTTACCGCAGCGGAAGCCGCTATGCTGGCGGCAGTGCTGCCAAACCCGCTGCGTTTGCGGGCGGACGCGCCTTCAGGTTACGTACGCGCGCGTCAGGCGTGGATCCTGCGCCAGATGCGCCAGCTGGGCGGCGAAACGTTTATGACGCAGCACAAGCTGCGCTAAAAGGCATAACCGCCTGAGCGACAAAAAAGGCGGGTTAGCCTGGAGCTGACCCGCCTTTTGCATGCGCCAGAGCAAAGCCGTTAATCTTCGTCAAAGCCGGCTTTAAACAGGGCGATAACCGCTGACAGGGCCTCTTGTTCCTGTGGACCCGTCGCTTCCACTTCAATCTGACCGCCCTGGGCGGAATCCAGCATCAGCAGAGCGATTACGCTGCTCGCCTCCGCTTCCGTGCCTGCTTCATTACGCAGCAGCACTTCCGCATCAAAACTCTGCACCAGCTCGAACAGCTTCATGGCCGGCCGGGCATGCATGCCGAGCCTATTGGTTATCTCAACGGTTTGTTTTACGGTCATGATTTGCGTTTTTCCAGCGTGCGGTGACGGGACTGGACGTTTTTACCGCGTGAACGGAAATAGTCGGCCAGCTGTTCCGCAATGTAGACCGAGCGATGTTTACCGCCAGTACAGCCAATAGCGACCGTAAGGTAGCTGCGGTTGTTGGTTTCCAGCATGGGCAACCACAGTTCCAGATAGCTGCGGGTTTGATAGATAAAGTTATGCACTTCGGTATGGCGGTCAAGGAAGGCGGCCACCGGTTTATCAAGCCCGGTCATAGGGCGCAGCTTCGGATCCCAGTGCGGGTTGGGCAGGAAGCGAACGTCGAAGACGTAGTCGGCGTCGATAGGAATGCCATGCTTAAAGCCAAAGGATTCAAACACCATCGTTAATTCACGCTCGCGTTTGCCGAGCAGGCGCGTACGCAGCATTTCCGCCAGCTCATGCACGGACATTTCCGAGGTGTCGATAATCAGATCGGCCCGGGAGCGTAACGGCTCCAGCAGGTTATTCTCTTCGTCGATGGCGCTCTCCAGCGAGAGGTTGCGGCCAGAGAGAGGGTGCAGACGGCGAGTGTCGCTGTAACGGCGGATGAGCGTATTGCGATCGGCATCCAGAAACAGCAATTGCGGAGAAAACGCATCTGGCAGGTTATTCATCGCCTGCTCGAAGATCTCCGGCGACTCGGGCATATTGCGCACGTCGATACTGATGGCGGCGGAAATCTGTCTGTCCGCCAGCGTCCGCGCCAGCTCAGGCAGCAGCACTACCGGCAGGTTATCCACGCAGTAGAATCCCATGTCTTCCAGCGCGCGCAGAGCTACCGATTTTCCGGAGCCCGAACGCCCGCTGACGATCATCAGCACCATCTCCAGTCTCTCCCTGGGTCAATACGGGCGGCAAGCGCCCCTCTTATCGAGCTTTGCAGCCCGTTATTCGCTTTCATCGCCGCCTTCGGTGATGATTTGATAAAGCTCTTCATCGCTTTGCGCCGCGCGCAGACGACGACAGATCGTTTTATCCGCCAGCCGCCTTGCCACGAGCGAGAGCGTATGCAAATGCGTTTTGGTCTGATCGGCCGGCACCAGCAGGGCGAAGAGCAGATCGACCGGCTGATTGTCGATAGCGTCAAAAGCAATAGGCGTTTCCAGTTGTACGAATACGCCTACGGCGCGCAGGGTATCTTCTTCAAGCTTACCATGCGGAATGGCGATGCCGTTGCCGATGCCGGTACTGCCCATTCGCTCGCGCGTGAGAATGGCTTCAAACACCACCTGCGGCGGCAGACTAAGCTGCTTCGCGGCCAGTTCACTGATGATTTCCAGCGCGCGTTTTTTACTCTGGCAATGCACCCCGCTTCGGGTACATTCCTGGTTCAGGACATTGCTCAGTTGCAGAGCGGAATCATTATTCATCATAAGTTCACCTAAGCATTCTCTGTGCTAACGGCCCGCTATTCGGTGAATAACGAGCCGTTAATACATCAGCTAAACGCCCGGACAATCAGTGTTGTTTCAGTTTATCTTTATGTTTAGTAAGTTGCCGCGCCAGTTTATCAATTAAACCGTCGATGGCGGCGTACATATCCTGACCTTCCGCACTGGCATGAAGCTCGCCGCCGTTAACGTGCAACGTGGCGTCCGAGATGTGAGTGACTTTCTCCACTTTCAGCACTATGTAAACCTGGTTAATCCTTTCGAAGTACTGCTCCAGCTTAGCGAACTTCGTGTTCACAAATTCACGAAGGGAATCAGTGATTTCGACGTTATGTCCAGTAATGTTGAGCTGCATAGTGTCTTCCTTATCGGTTGAGTCAAACCAGCTGCTTGCGCTGATTAGACGGCGGAATAGATAAAGACTCTCGATACTTCGCCACAGTACGGCGGGCCACCATGATGCCCTGATCGGACAGCATGGACGTCAGCTTACTGTCGCTCAGCGGCTTCGCGGGATTTTCCGCGGCTATTAATTTCTTCACCAGCGCGCGGATGGCGGTGGATGAGGCTTCGCCGCCGCCCTCCGTATTCACATGGCTGGAGAAGAAATACTTCAGTTCAAAAATGCCTCGCGGGCTGTGCAGATATTTTTGCGTTGTGACGCGGGAGATAGTTGATTCGTGCATCTCTACCGCCTGGGCGATGTCCGCCAACACCATCGGCTTCATGTACTCTTCGCCCTTGTCAAAAAAAGCCTGCTGTTGCTCGACGATACAGCGGCTTACGCGAAGCAGCGTATCGTTGCGGCTCTCCAGGCTTTTAATCAGCCATTTCGCTTCCTGCAAATTGCTACGAATAAACTGGCTGTCGGACTCATTGCGCGCGGTAGTGCACATCGCGGCATATTGTTGGTTAATTTTAAGACGCGGAATGCTGTCGGCATTAAGCTCTACCGTCCAGCGACCGTTATGCTTACGCACCAGCACATCCGGTATGACATATTCCGGCTCGCCGGTCTGAATCGACTGGCCGGGACGCGGATCGAGCGACTGTATCAGCGCGACCGCCTCTTTCAGCACCTCTTCTTTCAGCCGGGTGACCCGCATCAGGCTGCGGAAGTCGTGGTTCGCCAGCAAATCAAGATGGTTGCTGATGATAAGACGAGCCTCTTCAATCCATGGCGTCTCTTTGGAAAACTGCGAAAGCTGCACCAGCAGACAGTCGCGCAGATCGCGCGCCGCCACGCCGACAGGGTCAAAGCGCTGCACCCGCTTTAATACCGCCTCCACTTCGTCGAGGCTTATCTCCTCATCGCCCATGCTTTCCAGGATATCTTCCAGCGCGACGGTGAGATAACCGGTTTCATCGACGGCGTCGACAATCGACGTGGCGATGGCACGGTCGGTATCGGAGAAGGGAGTCAGCTCAACCTGCCACATCAGGTAATCCTGCAGCGACTGGGTGGTTTCACCCTGATAAACAGGCAGCTCGTCATCCTGATAATCCACGCCGTTGCCGGAGGGGGTGCCTGCCGTATAGATCTCGTCCCAGCTGGCGTCGAGCGGTAACTCTTCCGGCATCTCTTTTTGTTCGAGCGCTTCGGCGGTATCCAGCCCTTCGCTGCTTTGCGCTTCCTGAGTGGCTATCTCATCATGAAATTCGGTTTGCTCAAGCAGTGGGTTATTTTCCAGCGCTTGCTGAAGTTCTTGCTGCAGTTCCAGCGTCGACAATTGCAACAGGCGGATGGCCTGTTGCAACTGGGGCGTCATGGCAAGTTGTTGGCTAAGCCTAAGTTGCAAACCTTGCTTCATATTCAGAGCAAATTTCCTCAGGTGATAAGTATTAGTATACCTGTCCTGGCAGGGCGCGACGCCGGAATACGATGGCGCGGGCTCGCTGTCCGTTGCTCTACCCTATCAGAGTCTGAACTCTTCCCCAAGATAGACGCGCTTAACTTGCTCGTCTTGCAGGATCTCATCGGGCGTGCCGTGGGCGATAAGGTGCCCCTGGCTGACGATATAAGCGCGTTCACAAACGGCCAGCGTTTCACGGACGTTATGGTCGGTGATGAGAACGCCCAGGCCGCTGTCGCGCAGGTGTTCAATGATGCGCTTGATGTCGATAACGGAAATAGGGTCTACCCCGGCGAAAGGTTCGTCGAGCAGGATGAATTTCGGGTTGGCGGCCAGCGCGCGGGCGATCTCCACACGGCGACGTTCACCGCCGGAAAGCGCCTGGCCGAGGCTGTTGCGCAGATGATCGATATGAAACTCTTCCATCAGCTCTTTCGCGCGATCTTCGCGCTGCTCGCTGCTCAGATCGTCGCGGATCTGCAGTACCGCCATCAGGTTGTCGTATACGCTCAGACGGCGAAAGATAGAGGCTTCCTGCGGCAGATAACCAATACCGCGACGGGCGCGGGCGTGCAGCGGCAGCAGGCTGATATCCTCTTCATCAATAATGATATTGCCGGCATCGCGCGGCACAATGCCGACGACCATGTAGAACGTGGTGGTTTTACCGGCGCCGTTCGGCCCGAGCAGGCCGACGATTTCGCCCGATTTCACCGTCAGGCTGACATCTTCAACGACGCGTCGGCCTTTGTATGCTTTAGCGAGGTTTTTCGCGATTAATGTTGCCATAAGAAGTTAGTTGCTCTTTTTCTGCGCTGGCGCCTGGGAGTTGTTTTTATCCTGCAGCTGCGACGGCACCAGCACCGTGGTCACGCGCTTGCCCTTATCGCTGAAGGCCTGCATTTTCTGCTCTTTCACCAGATAAGTGATTTTGTCGCCCTGGATATTGCTGTCGAGCTGTTCCAGATAGGCTTTACCGGTCAGCACGACAAAATCGTTTTGCAGTTCGTAATGCATCTGCGAGGCGTGGCCTTTCACCGGCTTGCCGTTATCCTGCATCTGGTAGAACGTGGCGGGATTGCCGTAGCCGTCGATAACTTCTTTGCCCTGCTCGCCGCCCGGACGGGTAACCACCACCTTATCGGCGTTGATCTTAATGGTGCCCTGAGTGACGACGACATTACCGGTGAAGGTGACGACGTTGCCCTGCATATCCAGCGACTGCTGATCGGACTCGATATGTATCGGCTGTTCAGTATCGCCTGTTACGGCAAACGCTGAGCAGCTGGCGGCCAGCAACACGCCGGAGAGGGCGAGATTAAGGCTGAGTTTGTTTGTTCTGAATTTCATACGAGGTTCTAACCTTTTCAATCAGCTCGGCGTTTTTATTGCGTAAGTTTCCGCGCATTTTCAGGCCGCTGGAGTTAAAGCTGGTGCCGTATAACGTGACGAGCTTATCTGACGAGACATCCTGAGTTATCAGGTTGATTTGCGCTTCGTCCGTTGTAATTCGGCGCAACTGCGAATCCGCAGTCAGCGCGTTGACCTCAACGTGACCGTAAAGGTACAGCATCCTGTCATTAGTCAGTTTGGCTTTATCTGCCTTAACTGACCAGGTGGGCGTTTTGTCAGCGCTCTGGGTATCGAAGGTGGTCATCACTGGTTGTGTAAACCAGGAGACGCCGTCGGCGGAGTAGTACTCCACATGTTGCGCCACAAGCCGGTAGTTCATTGCGCCTTCCGGGCTGTAAACCAGCGTGCTGGAATGTTCACTCTGGTAAGTTGGCTCGTTGTCACTTGTCGCCACTGGTCCGGTTTCCTCCTGGTCAGCGAGATTAATGCCAATCAGCACCAACACCGCCAGCGCCAGCAGGATAATCACCCAGCGTCTGGTTTTACTCATATAGATTGCCCTTTGGCCTCATCAAGCTTGCCCTGCGCCAGCAACAGAAGATCGCAGACTTCCCGCACCGCGCCGCGTCCGCCATGAATGCGGGTAACATAATCGGCGCGCGGAATGAGCAACGGATGCGCGTCGGCCACCGCCACGCTCAGCCCGACCTCCGCCATGACCGGCCAGTCAATCAAATCATCGCCCACATAAGCCACATTGTCGGGTGCCAGCGCCAGTTTTTCCAGCAAGTTACGGTAAGCTATTAACTTATCGGATTGCCCCTGGTAGAGATGGGTTATGCCGAGTGTTTCGCAGCGGTCTTCCAGCAATTTCGCTTTGCGGCCGGTAATAATCGCCACCTCAATGCCGGAGGTCAGCGCGCAGCGAATCCCGTAGCCATCTCGTACGTTAAACGCCTTTAACTCTTCGCCGCTGTTGCCCATATAAATCAAGCCGTCGGACATGACGCCGTCGACATCAAGAATGAGCAGACGAATCTGCTCCGCCCGCGCCATAACCTGCGCGCTCACTGGCCCGTAACAGGTTGCGACCGCGCCATCTGCGTTACTCATCAATGCTTTCCTTTCTTAGACTACGCCCGCGCGCAGCAAATCATGCATATGTACCACACCGAGCAACTGGTCGCCATCGGCAACCAGGACAGAGGTTATATGGCGCGACTGCATCAGATTCAAGGCTTCAACTGCCAGCGTCCCCGGCCTTACGCGAATGCCGCCACGGGTCATGACATCAACGATATGCAATTTGTGCAGATCGACACCCATATCAAAGACACGACGTAGATCGCCATCAGTGAAAATCCCTTCGATTTTCATTAGATCGTCGCAAATAACCGTCATGCCGAGGTTTTTACGGGTGATTTCCAGCAGCGCGTCGCGAAGCGTCGCCTCTTTGCTGACGCGGGGGATCTCATCGCCGGTGTGCATAATATCGTTCACGCGCAGCAGCAGCTTGCGGCCCAGCGCGCCGCCAGGGTGAGATAGCGCAAAATCTTCAGCGGTAAACCCGCGCGCTTTCAAAAGCGCCACCGCCAGCGCGTCGCCCATGACAAGCGTTGCGGTTGTGCTGGAGGTCGGCGCCAGGCCAAGCGGGCAGGCCTCTTTCGGCACTTTCACGCAAAGATGAATATCCGCCGCGCGCGCCATAGCGCTTTCGGGGCGGCTTGTGATACAGATGAGCGGCACCTGCAGACGTTTCAGCACAGGGATAAGCGCGAGGATTTCATTAGACTCGCCGGAATTAGAGATAGCGATAACGATATCCTGCGCCGTAACCATGCCTAGATCGCCATGGCTCGCCTCGCCTGGATGAACAAAAAAAGCAGGCGTGCCGGTGCTGGCGAAAGTCGCCGCCATTTTTTTCCCGATATGGCCTGATTTGCCCATGCCCATGACGACCACCTTGCCCTGGCAGTAGAACATGCTTTCACAAGCCTTACTAAAATCTGTATTAATGTACTGGTCGAGCTGCGCCAGGCCTTCACGTTCAATTTCCAGCACATCTCTGCCGGCCTGCTGAAAGTCAAAGCCCGGCGGCAAATCTATCTGCGACATAATCTGTTTCCGATTCATCCTGTAAGACGGGGCGAGAGCCAGAAGAGCATCGCCATCCATACGACAAAGCCGCACAGCAACCCGGCCCCGGCGCGTTTACCAATATGACGAGCGCGCCGCCAGCAGAGCAGGGCGAAGATAACGCTGACCAGCAGCGTCACGCCATAATCCCGGGTAAACAGCAGCGGGTTGATTTCGCCTGGCGCGAGCAATGCAGTCAGACCTGGCACAATAGCAATATTATAAATATTTGAACCTATGATATTGCCGATAGCTATGTCATCCTCGCCTTTGCGGGCGCCGGCGATGGCGGTTGCAAGCTCCGGCAGGCTGGTGCCTATAGCAATAAAAGTCAGGCCGACAGTCAGTTCGCTGATGCCAAAGCTATTCGCCAGCACGGTGGCGTTATCTATCACTATCTGCGTGGCCATTGGCATAATGATAAGCGCAACGCCGAGCCATAAAAAGGCAAC
>Ga0209371_1002566_pt1 | contig 10023 bp, 8 predicted proteins | sample AgamicAtAmrz_FD_187165 | JGI IMG/M metagenome (GOLD analysis project Ga0209371, IMG submission 187165) | Agave microbial communities from Guanajuato, Mexico - At.Am.rz (SPAdes) (version 2) | ecosystem: Host-associated > Plants > Roots > Rhizosphere | place: Guanajato, Mexico | collected 2012-06-07
ATCGAGGCGGCAATGATGGCGTCCGCCTCTTCGCCGACCGGATTGCGGTAAGGATAGGGCGAGGGGATCTTGTGCTGCCAATCGAAGGGGACGCCGAAGCCGGCATGGAAGCCGGGTAGCGCCGTTAGGCCGGCTCCAACGGTTGAGGAGCCGTGGTAACCCTGCTCGATCGAAATGAACTGATCGCGCTCCGGCTTGCCCTTGGCATGCCAGTAGTAGCGGACGAAACGCACCGTGCTATCGACGGCATCCGATCCGCCGAGCGTGAAGAAGATATGATTGAGATCGCCGGGCGCCCGGTCGGCGAGTTCGGCGGCAAGGCGAATGGCCGCCTCGCAACCGATATCGAAGTAACCCGTCGCATAGGGCAGTTCACGCATCTGCCGCGCTGCTGCTTCAACGATGCTCTCATGCCCGTAGCCTGCGTTCACACACCAGAGGCCGGCAAATCCATCGACAAGCTGATGGCCCGATGCATCGGTGACGGTTGCGCCCTTTGCGGATCGTAACACCCGCACGCCCAGTTTTTCATGGCCGCGATAGGATGAGACCGGATGGATGAGGTGCGCGCGATCGAGTTCGATGAGCGAGTTGGCGAGCATGATGATCTCCAGATTATCCGAGAGCCTGATTGGCCAATGCAAATATTCTCGCGTCCTGGCTGAGGGCTCCAGCGCCAGGCGGACGTCGCATAGCGATACCGCCACCCACATGGTTGAGGCCGATTTCCGCCAGCCAGCCGGTCAGCCCCGAGCTTTCGTTCGTATCGACGCGCAGGAATCCGCTCGGCTTGCGAAGGGCAAGCGCCGTTATCAGCGATTTTGCATCCTCGGTATTCGATGCGATGACAGGCCCGATCACATCGCCGCGCCCAAAGGCGCGCAGCGCACCGAAAGCCTCGATACGGCCATGCCGCCGAATGACGAACATTTGCGCGACCTCTGTGAGCGCGTCGATCAACGTGCAGCGATCCGCACCGAAAGCTGCGTGATCGAGCGCTTTGATCGCGGAAAAATCATCGGCGGTCGCGGCCTCGACATACCCTGCCGGAACAAGATCGGCCAAATGTCCCTGATGCTGAAAGATTTCGCCCTCGGCGACAAAGCCGAGCTTGCGATAAAGCGGCAGTCCGTCCGTGGTTGCAATGAGCCTCAGAGGGCGGTCGCCAGCAAGCGCCATTGCGGCATCCATGAGCTTGCGGCCAAGCCCGCGGCCGCGCAGGTTCTCGTCGACGATCACCATATTGATCGTCGCGCAGTCTTGCCTATAGGGGGTCATCAGGATGGTGCCCACGACACGACCCGTCTCGTCCGTGGCTGCCACGCCTTGGCTCAAACGCAAGGCCAGATGCCAGTCCTCGGCACGATGAGGCCATTTGGCTTGACGTGAGAGGGCGAGTGCGCCGTCTATATGCTCCGGTGTGAAGCTGACCAAATTTATGCTGTCGGTTCGCATGGGGCATCCTTTCCTTGCCCCAAGTCTCGGCGATCCCCGCACGGCAGATTATCTGAAGGCGCGGTTCGTCGTGATATCTTTCGCCGTAGCGGGCGCGCTTAGCCGCATCTTATGCTGAGGATGCGTTTTCGGTCGCTCTGCAATGGTCCAAAACCAACGTCGCGACACATATCCGTTGCAACACTCTGCCAAAGGATGCCGCGCATACGAAACAATATGCTTTGCGGAGAGGTCAATTCGATCATGTCCGTCGAGGCACTTCAGCCTATGATCGTCTCAGTAAAGAACGCAAATCCCTTTAGATAGAGGACGAACGGACATGGCGCCTTTCCGGCCGAAATATATCACCTTCGATTGCTATGGCACGCTCACCAATTTCGAGATGGCCGAAGCTGCACGCGACATCTATGGCTCGGAGCTCGATGAAGCGAAGATGCAGCAGTTTACAAAGAACTTCGCCGCCTATCGGCTGGACGAGGTTCTCGGTGACTGGAAGCCCTATGCCGAAGTCGTTCACAACGCGGTCGAGCGGACCTGCCGCGCGAATGGCGTCAAGTTTCGCGCGGAAGACGCCAAGGCGATCTATGAGCGTGTGCCCGGCTGGGGACCGCATCCCGACGTGCCGGCCGGACTGGCGAAAGTTGCCAAGGAAATCCCTCTGGTCATCCTGTCCAACGCAATGAACAGTCAGATCATGTCGAATGTCGAGAAACTCGGCGCGCCTTTCCATGCCGTCTATACGGCAGAACAGGCCAATGCCTACAAGCCGCGCTTCAAGGCGTTCGAATATATGTTCGACATGTTGGGTTGCGGGCCGGAGGACATCCTGCATTGCTCGTCCTCCTTCCGCTACGACCTGATGTCGGCGCATGATCTCGGCATCAAGAACAAGGTCTGGGTCAATCGTGGCCATGAACCGGCAAATCCCTATTACGGCTATGTCGAGATCGCGGACATATCCGGCCTGGCCGGCGTCGTCGGACTATAAGGGAAGGCAACCTCATGAAATTCGTCTCCTATTGGCACGATACAGCGCTGGCCTTTGCCGGAGGCCGGCAAGGCCCGGTCGAAGGGCGATACGACGCCTGTGTCATAGGAGCCGGTTTCACCGGACTGTCCGCGGCCCGGCAACTGGCCAAGGCCGGCGCCAGAGTCGTGGTCCTCGAAGCCGAGCGCGTCGGCTGGGGCGCCTCGGGTCGCAATGGTGGTCATCTGAACAATGGTCTCGCCCACAGCTATCCCGCCGCCAAAGCCGAACTGGGCAAGGAGAAGGCGATAGCGCTATATAAGGCGCTCGACGCCTCCATCGATACGATCGAGGCGCTTGTCGCCGAAGAGGGGATCGACTGCAATTTTCGCCGGGCCGGAAAGCTGAAGCTGGCATCAAAGCCACAGCATTTCGGATCGATCGCCCGCAATTTCGAAGAGGTTCATGCCGAAGTCGATCCGGATACGGCGCTGCTTACGCCGGACGATCTCAAACAGGAAATCGGCTCGCCTTTCCATGGAGCCATGCTCTTCAAGAAAAGCGCGATGATGCATATGGGCCGCTACGCTGTCGGCCTTGCGGATGCAGCGGCTCGCCATGGCGCAGCGATTTATGAGGCGGCGCCGGTGACGAACAGGTTGCAGGAGAAGGGTAAGCATCGGTTGGTGACACCGCGCGGCGAGATCACTGCCGATAATGTGCTGGTGGCGACCGGCGCCTACACGACCCCGAATTTCAGTTATTTTCGCCGGCGGATCATCTCTGTCGGCAGCTTCCTGATCGCAACCCGACCGCTGACGGCGGATGAGATCGCGTCGGTCATGCCGGGAAACCGCACCTGCGTCACCTCGATGAATATCGGCAACTATTTCCGCCTGTCTCCCGACAACCGGCTGCTGTTCGGCGGCCGCGCACGATTTTCTGCGACCTCCGACCATCGTTCCGACGCCAAGAGCGGCGCAATTCTGAAGGCAGGGTTGGCCGAGATATTCCCCCAGCTTGCCGGAGTCGAGGTCGATTATTGCTGGGGCGGTCTCGTCGATATGACGAAGGATCGCTATCCGCGCGCCGGCTATCATGATGGAAGCTGGTATGCGATGGGCTATTCCGGCCATGGTGCACAACTGTCGACGCATCTCGGCATGATCATGGCGGATGCCATGCTCGGCCGTGAGGATCGCAATCCCATGAAGGATGTCGATTGGCCAGCTGTGCCGGGTCATTTCGGCAAACCATGGTTCCTGCCGTTGGTAGGCCTCTACTATAAGACGCTGGACAGGTTCCAGTAACCACAGCAAACAGCTTTGAAGCTGGGCCGATCACGAACAGATCGGCCCAGCTGCTATTTTGGCGCCCGATTTAGAGCATTTCCGCTTTTCTTCGAAATGTTTTAGCCCAGCCCGCCCATGTGAAAGCTCTTCATCTCGAGATATTCCTCGATACCGGCTTGTGCGCCCTCGCGGCCGATTCCGGATTGTTTGACGCCGCCGAAGGGGGCGACTTCCATGGAAACCGAGCCGGTATTGAGCCCGACCATGCCGAATTCCAGGGCCTCGCCGACGCGCCAGGCGCGCTTCAGATTGTCGGTATAGAAATAGGAGGCCAGGCCGAAGGGTGTGCCGTTGGCGATCGCAATCGCCTCCTCTTCGGTCTCGAAGCGGAAGAGCGGCGCCACCGGTCCGAAGGTCTCTTCGCCGGCAAGCTCCATCTCCGTCGTCGCCCCGGTCAGGACGATCGGCGCCGTATATTGTCCGCCGTCAGGTAGCTGCCGGGCGGCCGTGATGATCGTTGCGCCCTTCGCCAGCGCGTCGCGGACATGCCGGTCGATCTTTTCGATTGCCGCCTGGTTGATCATCGGGCCGATCGACACGCCGGCCTCGGTGCCTGGGCCGACCTTCATGGCATCGACCTTTGCCTTCAGTTTCGCTGCAAAGGCATCATAGACGCCCGATTGCACGAGGAGCCGGTTGGCGCAGACGCAGGTCTGGCCGCCATTGCGGAACTTGGAGGCGAGCGCGCCTTCGACTGCTAGATCGAGATCGGCGTCATCAAAGACGATGAAGGGCGCGTTGCCGCCGAGTTCGAGGCTGAGCCGCTTGATGCTGTCGGCAGCACCGCGCATCAGGAGCGCGCCGACCCTGGTCGAGCCGGTGAAGGAGATCTTACGCACGGTTTCGTTGCCCATGATCTCGTTGCCGATCTCGGCCGGCATGCCGGTGACGATATTGATGACGCCGGCCGGGATGCCGGCGCGCTCGGCAAGCACTCCGAGGGCGAGCGCGGAATAGGGGGTGAATTCCGAGGGCTTGATGACAACAGTGCAGCCGGCGGCAAGGGCGGGCGCGACCTTGCGGGTAATCATCGCATTGGGAAAATTCCAGGGCGTGATGATACCGCAGACGCCGACCGGCTCCTTGAGCACGATGATGCGGCGATCGGGTGCGGGAGACGGTATCGTGTGACCGTTGATGCGGCGGGCCTCCTCCGCGAACCACTTCACGAAGGAGGCGCCATAGCGGATTTCGCCACGCGCTTCATCGAGCGGCTTGCCTTGCTCCGTTGTCAGAATGAGGGCGAGATCGTCGACATTCTCAAGCATGAGATCGTGCCAGGCTTCGAGAAGGGCAGCACGCTCCGCATTTGTCTTGCGCTTCCAGCTGCGCTGCGCGCGCTCGGCAGCCGCGATCGCGTCGCGCGTCTCTGCAGAACCCATGTCGGGCACCGTGCCGATGGCGGCCTGTCTGGCGGGATCTTGAACATCCACCGTCGCGCCTGAAGCGGCCGCGACCCAGGCTCCGTCAATCAATCCCTTGTCACGGAAAAGCTGCTTGTCTTTCAAATCCAACATGAGGTCCTCTGCAATCAGGAGAGCGCGGCGATGATGCCGGCGGTGATAGTTTCCGTTCGATCCTTGCCCGGAAGTGTGCCGATGCCGCGCGCGGTTGTGGCCTCCATCGCCGCGATGATGCGGGTGGCAGCATCCCTCTCACCCAGATGATCGAGCATCATCGCTCCCGACCAGATGGCGGCGATCGGATTGGCGATGCCACGCCCGGCAATATCGGGGGCCGAGCCATGAACCGGCTCGAACATCGATGGGGCGTTGCGCTGCGGATTGATGTTGGCTGAAGCCGCAAATCCAAGGCCGCCCTGAATGGCGGCGCCAAGATCGGTCAGGATATCGCCGAACAGATTGGAGGCGACGACGACATCGAGGCTTTCGGGCACCATCACCATACGAGCCGCCATCGCGTCGATGTGATAGCTCGTGACTTCGACATCGGAATATTCGGCCGAAAGCCTGGCCGTGATTTCATCCCAGAACACCATGGAATATTTCTGCGCATTGGACTTGGTGACGGAGGCAAGCTTGCCGCGCCGGGCACGCGCCTGCTCGAAGCCGAAACGCAGGATGCGCTCGACGCCCGTGCGTGTAAAGATCGACGTCTCCACTGCGACTTCGTCGCTCGTACCCTGATGGACGCGGCCGCCGGCGCCCGAATACTCGCCCTCGGTATTTTCGCGGATGCAAAGAATGTCGAATGTCCCCGCCCGCAGCGGTCCCTGGACCCCCGGCAGCAGCCGGTGCGGTCGGATATTGGCATATTGCACGAAGGCCTTGCGGATCGGCAGCAACAGGCCGTGCAGCGAGACCGCATCAGGCACTTCGGCCGGCCAGCCGACGGCCCCGAGCAGGATCGCATCGAACGCTCTCAGCGTCTCGATCCCGTCTTCTGGCATCATCCGCCCCGTCTGCTTGTAGAATTGGCAGGACCACGGAAATTCGGTGCTATTCAGTGCAAAGCCGCCAGCCTTGGCGGCAACTTGCAGCACCGACCATGCGGCGTCTGTCACGTCCTTGCCGATGCCGTCACCGGGGATCAGAGCGATGGAATAGGTCTTCATGTATCGGTCCCCTAGAGGTTGATGAGCACGCTTTTCGTTTTGCGATTGGCAAGATAAGCCTCGCGTCCCAGGTCCTTGCCGATGCCGGAGCGCTTGTAGCCGCCGGTCGGCAAGATATGATCCCGCGAGCGGCTGTAGCGATTGACCCAGACCGTACCTGCCTGGATCTGCCGGCTGAGGCGGATGGTGCGCGACAGGTCGGATGTAAACAGGCCCGCGGCAAGCCCGTAAGAGGGATGATCGGCAAGCACCATCGCTTCGTCTTCGTCCTCGAAAGTTTGCAGCGTCAGGACCGGCCCGAAGATTTCCTCGAGAATGGCGGGAGAAGAGGGATCGAGATCGGTCAAAAGCGTCGGTTCGTAGAAGTAGCCCGGCCTGTCCATCGGCTTGCCGCCGGCGATACAGCGGCCGCCTTCGTTGATCGCGGCAGCGACGATTGCGTCGATCCGGTCGCGCTGGCGCTCGGAGATGATCGGCGAATAGCGTGTCGTCTCATCCCAGGTAGGGCCAGGGCCGATATCCGCCATCCGCGCGATGAGGGCTTCCGTAAATTGGCCGGCAACGCTTGCTTCCACGATCACGCGCGTCGCGGCGACGCAAGCCTGGCCGGCATTGAAGAGAATGCTGCCGACGATCGCATCGGCCGCTTTCGAAAGATCGGCATCTTTGAAAACGATCTGCGGGCTCTTGCCGCCAAGCTCCAGGGTCACCGGCTTGATGCCGGTGCGAGCGATATTCTCCATGATCGCGGATCCCGCTCGGGTGGAGCCAGTGAAGCTGACCTTGGCGATATCGGGATGGCCGGTGAGCGCCGTACCGGTGGCGGGTCCGTCGCCGAGAACGACGTTGAAGAGGCCGGCGGGCAATCCGGCCCTCACGGCGAGCTCGGCCAGGTAGACAGTCGAAAATGGCGTCATTTCCGAGGGTTTGAGGACGACGGCATTGCCTGCAGCGAGCGCCGGACCGAGTTTCCAGCCGGCCATGGAGACCGGAAAGTTCCAGGGCGTGATCGCGCCGACGACGCCATAGGGTTCGCTGATGATCATGCCGAAGGTCTTGTCATCGGTCGGGACGACATCGCTGCCTTCCTTGTCGGCGAATTCGGCAAAGAAACGGATCTGCTCCGCGGTGACCGCTATGTCGCCGGCCGGCAATTGACTGATCAACCGGGTGGAGGACAGAGCCTCTATTCGAGCGAGCGTCTCGGTCTCCGCTTCGATCAGATCTGCCCAGGCATGCATTACGCGGACACGTTCGCGCGGCCGCAGGCCGCTCCAGTTGCTCGCCTTCAATGCCGCCTTGGCCGATTCGACGGCGCGGTCCACCATCTCGGGGCCTGCAATCGGACAACCTGCATAGGGCTTGCCGTCGGAGGGCCTTTTCATGTCGATCTCGCCGGGAACTTCAATGAGCTCCCCGCCGATGAAATGGCCGATCGGCAATGGCAAAGTGTCAGGATTGAAGCTCAAGCTCATGGGAAGCTCTTTCTTAAGGCTTTGCCAAAGCCTAGCGCCGGCTTACGAGCAGCTTGCTCCGTATGCCGGCGGGCGGGCCAACGAATCTTGCGTTTTGGTGAGGGCGAACAGTGATTTCTGTTGCGGCAGCAAGCCGCTTTTATCCCACTGTCACATAGATCTTGCGAACGGTCTCGATCGTCTTCCACCTGCCCACGAAGCCCGGCTTCATCACAAAGCTGTCGCCGGCCCTGTAGACCATCGGCTCCCCGTCATCAGGGGTGATTTCGACGACACCCGAGAGGATGTGGCAGAATTCGAAGGTCTCGCCCTTGATCGACCGGGTCTCGCCGGGCGTTGCTTCCCAGACACCAGTGCGTACCGCACCGTCCTTCGCCTCATCCTGCGCCCAGGTCTTGAACGAGGGATCGCCGGCAATCAGCCTTTCCGGCAGGGCCTTGGATTCACGCGGGATCGCACCGGGATTGGTTATGACGGTCTTGAGGAGGGTCATGGCGAGCCTTTCATTGCTATGGATTCAATATCCGCGCTGCCGGTCTACGAGCCCGATAGGATCCAGGCCTGCGCGATAACGACGGATGTTGTCGATGACTGCGCGTGCGGCGGTATCGGGCTGTGTCACGCTGGCGATATGCGGAGTGAGCATGATTTTCGGGTGCCCCCACAAAGGGTGATCCGAGGGCAGGGGTTCTGGGTCGGTCACATCGATCACCGCCGCTGCCAGACGGCCGGTATCGAGCGCTTCGATCAACGCGTGCGCATCGAGCTGTGGGCCACGACCGGCATGCACGAGCATCGCTCCGACCGGTAGGCTGCCAAGAAGCGTGTCGTTCAGGAAGCCCGTGGTCTCCGGCGTCAGGGGCAGCAGGCAAATGAGAATGTCCGTCGCAGCCACCATGGTTCTGAGGCCGGTTTCGCCGTGGTGACATTCGACGCCCTCGATCGTCCGGGGCGATCTGCTCCAGCCGGCGAGTGGGAAGCCGAAGGGCTTCAGTCGCTCGAGCACGGCTGTTCCCAGAACCCCCAATCCCAGAACTCCGATCCGTCTTTCATGCGCCTGACGCGGAGGCAGGGCGCGCCATTCCCCGGTGCGCTGCTGGGCAAGATAGGAGAGAAGGTCGCGATGCAGGGCCAGCACGGCAACTGTCACATATTCCTGCATCATCCTGACGATGCCATCCTCGACCATGCGGACGATCTTCACATGCTCGGGCACGAGATCCGTCTTGAACTGGTCGACGCCGGCACCGATCGAAAACAGGATTTCCAGATTGCGATAGCGGGCGAGGTCGTCCGGCACTGTCCAGGTGATCAGGAAGCGAATCTCGTCCGGATCGACGCTTGCCGCATCCATGGAAAATGCCAGATCAGGGAGTTCCTCGGCGAAGGCCCGAGCAAAGATCGCTCCGCGCTTGGCATCCGAATTGAAGAGAAATGTCATGGCAATCGCTCCCTCAAGACCGTGTGCATCGCGCAGCCAAGGCCAATATCATTTGGCGGCATTCCTCGAGTTCGTCCTCCAGAATGTATTCGTCGGGCTTGTGGGCGCGCTCTATATCGCCAGGCCCGCAGATGATCGCATCGATCCCGGCTGCCTGATATAGGCCAGCCTCGGTCCCGTAGCTGACCGCTGCAAGCGACGGCCTGCCGGTCATTTCTTCCAACAGGGCCGCGAGTGGCGCGTCCTTCGCAAGCGACAGCGCGGGATAGGCGCTGAGCGAGGTCCAATCGACGGAAAAGCCCTGTTCCCTGAGCATCTCCGCGCTGTGCCGGATCGGGACAAGCAGTTCCTCAGGGGCCACGTCGGCGATAGCGCGTGCCTCGAGGTCGAGCCGGCAGTTGTCGGGAACGATGTTCAGCGCCAGTCCACCGGACACAATGCCTGCCTGAAGCGTTGAGTACGGAGGCTCGAATACGGGGTCGAACGGACCAAGCGTCAGCCTCCGAGCTTCATCGACCGCCGAATTGAGCACCCGCGACATGGCATGAATGGCGTTGAGTGCCAGATCCGGACGAGACGAATGGCCCGCCCGCCCGCCGACGGTGATGCGAGCCGCCGCTTTCCCCTTATGGGCGCGCACGGCCTGCATGCGGCTGGGCTCGCCGATGATAGCGCCTTGCGGGGGCGCGCAGAGTTCCTTCATCCGCGCCAGTAGATGCGGCACCCCCCGGCATCCTGCTTCTTCGTCATAGGAGAAT
>Ga0209371_1002567_pt1 | contig 10016 bp, 10 predicted proteins | sample AgamicAtAmrz_FD_187165 | JGI IMG/M metagenome (GOLD analysis project Ga0209371, IMG submission 187165) | Agave microbial communities from Guanajuato, Mexico - At.Am.rz (SPAdes) (version 2) | ecosystem: Host-associated > Plants > Roots > Rhizosphere | place: Guanajato, Mexico | collected 2012-06-07
TTTATTACCCGCGAGCGTGCCTGCGTAAGGCAACGGCGGAAATGTTATACCTCGATATCCGCGAGGTCGCCCTTCTCCTGCAGCCAGTTGCGACGATCTTCAGAGCGCTTCTTGGCCAGCAGCATATCCATCACCGCAAGCGTACGCGCATCGTCATCATCGCTGATGGTCAGCTGCACGAGGCGGCGGGTGTTCGGGTCAAGCGTGGTTTCACGCAACTGCATCGGGTTCATCTCGCCAAGCCCCTTAAAGCGCTGCACGTTCGGTTTGCCCTTCTTGCGCTTAAGCTGCTCCAGCACGCCCGCCTTCTCTTCTTCATCCAGCGCGTAATAGACCTCTTTACCGAGGTCGATACGGTAAAGCGGCGGCATGGCGACATAAACGTGCCCGCCTTTCACCAGCGAACGGAAATGTTTCACAAACAGCGCGCAAAGCAGCGTGGCGATGTGTAAACCGTCGGAATCCGCATCCGCGAGAATGCAAATTTTGCCATAGCGCAGCTGGGACAAATCGTCGCTGTCCGGATCGATGCCGATAGCCACAGAGATATCATGCACCTCCTGCGACGCCAGCACCTCATCGGAAGAGACTTCCCAGGTGTTCAGGATCTTGCCCTTAAGGGGCATGATCGCCTGATATTCACGGTCGCGCGCCTGTTTGGCGGAGCCGCCTGCCGAGTCCCCTTCTACCAGGAAGAGCTCGGTGCGCGCCAGATCCTGCGCGGTACAGTCCGCAAGCTTGCCAGGCAGCGCCGGGCCGCTGGTGAGCTTTTTACGCACCACTTTTTTGGCGGCGCGCATACGGCGCTGGGCGCTGGAGATAGCCATCTCCGCCAGCATCTCCGCCGCCTGAACGTTCTGGTTCAGCCACAGCGAGAAAGCGTCTTTCACCACGCCTGAGACAAACGCCGCGCACTGGCGCGACGAGAGGCGCTCTTTGGTCTGCCCGGCGAACTGCGGATCCTGCATTTTCACCGAAAGCACATAGGCGCAGCGCTCCCAGATATCCTCAGCGGAAAGCTTCACGCCGCGCGGGAGGATATTGCGGTATTCGCAAAACTCGCGCATCGCGTCCAGCAGCCCCTGACGCAGGCCGTTCACATGCGTGCCGCCCTGCATGGTAGGAATAAGGTTAACGTAGCTTTCCGTCAGCAGTTCGCCGCCTTCCGGCAGCCAGAGCAGCGCCCAGTCCACCGCCTCAGTATCGCCCGAGAAATTACCGATAAACGGTTTTTCCGGCAGCGTAATCAGGCCATTTACCGCCTCGGTGAGGTAGTCGTTCAGGCCATCCTGATAACACCAGCGCTGCTCCGTCTTATTCACTTCGTCTTTAAAAGTGATTTCTACGCCCGGGCAGAGCACCGCCTTCGCTTTCAGCAAATGCGTGAGGCGCGAAACGGAAAAGCGCGGGCTGTCGAAGAATTTTTCATCCGGCCAGAAATGGACGCTGGTGCCGGTGTTGCGCTTGCCGCAGGTGCCGACCACGCTCAGCTCTTTAACCTTTTCGCCATTGGCGAAAGCGATGTTGTAAATCTGGCCGTCGCGGCGCACGTTAACTTCAACCCGCGTGGAGAGGGCGTTTACCACCGAGATCCCAACGCCGTGCAGGCCGCCGGAGAACTGGTAGTTCTTGTTAGAGAATTTACCGCCGGCGTGCAGACGGCAGAGGATCAGTTCAACGGCAGGAACGCCCTCTTCGGGGTGGATATCCACCGGCATGCCGCGCCCGTCGTCGATCACCTCGAGCGACTGGTCAGCGTGCAGGATAACGTCCACGCGCTTCGCGTGTCCCGCCAGCGCTTCATCCACGCTGTTATCAATTACTTCCTGACCCAGATGGTTGGGACGGGTGGTATCGGTGTACATCCCCGGACGGCGGCGAACCGGCTCAAGCCCGGTGAGTACCTCGATGGCATCGGCATTATAGGATTGCGTCATGATTTAATCGTCAGATAACAAAACGGTACCGATCTTTCAGGCTTAGCGCAGCCCGAGAAAATCGATAATCTGGGTGAAATAATCTTCGAAGCCTACAAAAGCGTGGTTACCGCCGGTCTCCACAGTCTGACGGCAGGAGGCGTAATAGGCCACCGCCTGGCGATAATCCAGCACTTCGTCGCCTGTTTGCTGTAGCAACCAGATAAGATCCGGCGCTTCCAGCGGGTCTATCTGCATGACTTTAAGATCGTAAATATGGCGAGACTCTAGCACATATTGCTGCCCGGTGTAGGGGTTCTCATTGGCGCCCAGAAAATCTATCAGCAATTCGTAAGGACGCACCGCCGGATTCACCACGACAGCAGGCAGCATAAAACATTGCGAAAGCCAGGTGGCGTAATAACCGCCAAGAGAAGAACCGACAACGCCAAGCTCATCCCCGCCATGCTCCATGACCAGCGACTCAAGCAGCTCCGCCGCTTCTGCCGGGTAGGCGGGCAGCTGCGGCACAATCATCTCGATCTCCGGGTGCGTTTGCTTAAGCCAGCCTTGCAGACTGGTGGCCTTGGCGGAGCGCGGCGAGCTGTTAAAGCCGTGCAAATAGAGAAGCGTCGGCATCAGTAGCCTTCGGAAGCGATATCGGGGCGAAACTGCGCACCTGCCAGACGGCAGACTTCCGTCGTCAGCGTGCCGTCCGGATGCAGTTCCAGCCAGCGCCAACCGGGCGCGATAGTATCAAGCGTAAAATTAGCGCAATGGGGTTTAAACTGCACGCAGGTAGACGGCGTGGCTAAAATACGGCGACCGTTCCAGTCGAGATCCAGCTCCTGGTGAATATGGCCGCACAGCAGGTTTTTCACCCGCGGAAAACGGCTCAGCACGTCATCAAGCGCAGGCGCATTGCGCAGGCTATGCTGATCGAGCCAGCTGCAGCCTGCGGGTAAGGGATGATGATGCAACAGCAGCAGCGTATGGCGCTCGGGGCATTCGCCAAGCTTACGCTCCAGCCATTCCAGTTGATACTCGCTAAGTTCACCATGAGGGACGCCGAACACCTGAGTATCGAGCAGCACTATCTGCCACTGCTCGCCCACCATTACCCGCTTTGCCGGAGAAATCCCCGCTTCCTGCAGCGCGCTATACATGGCGGGCTGAAAGTCGTGGTTGCCGGGCAGCCAGACGCAGGGCGCAGAAATCGACGAGATGCCTGAAGCGAAATGCTGATAGGCCTCGGGCGAATGATCCTGCGCCAGGTCGCCGGTCGCGACGATAAGGTCGCATGGACGCTGCTGTTCATGGATAGCCGCCAGTACCGCCTGATAGCTCTCCCAGGTTTTAATGCCGAGCAGCGTTTCGTCTTTTCCGGCGAACAGGTGGGTATCGGTTATTTGCAAGATCCTGACGCTGGCCCCACCAGCAACAGGAAGGTTTAACAGGCTTTCCAAATGGTGTCCTTAGGTTTCACGACGCTAACAAACCGGAATCGCCATCGCTCCATGCGCTAAACAATAGCGCAACCAGTCAGCAAGAAACTGGTTAATTTGATGCTTTTCATCGCGCTGATGCAACTTTTTATTCGGATAATCATAACGCGCTTTAAAACGAAATATCTGCTGGCTTGAACACACTTCCGCCACCATGGCGTCATGATAAAGACGCACGGACATGGAAGGCAGGCTCCAGTAGCTTACCTTCGGCGCCGTTTGCTCGATTTCCACGAGCGTAGTGTAACGGGTAGATTCCAGGATAGTTAATCGGTATTGCGCGCTATTGACCTGATAGCTCACGGTTTCGCCCACCGCGTCGTTGCGAGGCAGCAGGCGGCGCAGCTGAGCGAAGTTGGTTTCGCACAGGCGCATCATTTCAGGAAAGTCAGGCGTATAGCGCTTCATTTTCAGGTGTTCCACTCTTGTCTCAATGCTTCATGATGTAATTGCAGCCATTGCAAAGCGATGACCGAGGCTGCGTTATCGATTTTCCCCTCTTCAACCCAAAGGTATGCCTGCTCCCGACTTACCACATGAACCCGAATATCTTCGTTTTCATCAGCCAGACCGTGAATCCCTTTCGCGGTCGTGGCGTCCACTTCGCCTACCAGTAAGGAAAGGCGCTCGCTGGTGCCCCCGGGGCTTGCCAGATAACTCATGAATTTTTTCACCCGGCCGACGGAGAGGCCCGCCTCTTCCACCGCTTCGCGGCGGGCTACCTCTTCGACGCTTTCGCCAGGCTCTATCATGCCAGCCACCAGCTCCAGCAGCCACGGAGTTTCGCTTGTATCATACGCGGCGATGCGGATCTGTTCGATCAACACCACCTCGTCGCGCACCGGGTCAAAGGGTAGCAGGACTGCGGCATGGCCGCGCTCAAAAATTTCACGTTTAATTTCGCCACTCATTTCGCCGTTGAAAAGGCGATGGCGGAAGCGGTAAAGATCAAGTGAAAAAAAGCCGCGATAGAGCGTTTCTCGTGCAATAATTTCTACATCGTTTTTGGCGAACGTAACGGCTGATTTGGTGGGTTTACTCATGACGTTTTCCACTCCTTTATAGTGGCGAATCTGGTAATTTCAAGCCAGTTTACCTGCTGCCTGTGCGGGTATGTGATAGATTGATGAAATTTAAAGGCAGAAGGCACGTTACGCCAAGCCGCACGGCGGGCTGACTCTGTTAGAATCGGCGATCATTTTTCGACTTCTGTCAGCGCTAACAATATTTTTGCTTCACAACAAGGAATGCAAATGAAGAAACTGCTCCCCATCCTTATCGGTCTGAGCCTGACGGGTTTCAGCGCCATGAGCCAGGCAGAAAACCTGTTACAGGTTTATCAGCAGGCACGATTAAGTAACCCGGATTTACGTCGATCCGCTGCTAACCGTGACGCCGCATTCGAAAAAATTAACGAAGCACGCAGCCCTTTGCTGCCGCAGTTAGGTCTGGGCGCCGATTACACCTACAATAACGGTTTTCGCGACAACGACGGCATTGACTCCAACGTCACCAGCGGCTCATTGCAGTTGACCCAGACCATTTTCGATATGTCGAGATGGCGCGCGCTGACGCTGCAGGAAAAAACCGCCGGCGTTCAGGACGTCACTTATCAGACGGACCAGCAGACGCTGATCCTCAATACCGCTACCGCCTATTTTAACGTACTGAGCGCCATTGACGCCCTTTCTTACACGGAAGCGCAAAAACAGGCGGTCTACCGCCAGTTGGATCAGACCACCCAGCGCTTTAACGTAGGCCTGGTGGCCATCACCGACGTGCAGAACGCCCGCTCGCAGTACGACACCGTGCTGGCGAACGAAGTCACCGCGCGCAACAACCTTGATAACGCAGTAGAACAGCTGCGCCAGGTGAGCGGTAACTACTATCCGCAGCTCGCTTCGCTGAACATCGACAGCTTTAAAACCAACAAGCCGGACAACGTCAATGCGCTGCTGAAGGAAGCGGAAAACCGCAACCTGTCCCTGCTGCAGGCGCGTCTGAGCCAGGATCTGGCGCGTGAACAGATCCGCTATGCGGAATCCGGCCACCTGCCGACGCTGGGCTTAACCGCCTCCAGCAGCATTTCCGACACCTCTTACAGCGGCAGCGCGACACGCGGCAATAGCCTCAGCAGCTCTAGTTATGCCGATCGCAATATCGGTCAGAACTCCGTTGGCCTGAGCTTCAATCTGCCTATCTACAGCGGCGGCTCGGTCACCTCGCAGGTCAAGCAAGCGCAGTACAACTTCGTGAGCGCCAGCGAGCAGTTAGAAAGCGCGCACCGCAGCGTGATTCAGACCGTGCGTTCCTCCTGGAACAACGTCAACGCCTCCATCAGCAGCATTAAAGCTTACGAGCAGGCCGTGGTTTCCGCGCAAAGTTCTCTGGACGCCTCTGAAGCGGGTTACGCCGTGGGTACGCGCACCATCGTCGACGTGCTGGATGCCACCACCACGCTCTATAACGCGAAACAGCAGCTTTCCAGCGCGCGTTATAACTACCTGATTAACCAGCTTAATATTAAAGCTGCGCTCGGTACGCTGAACGAGCAGGATCTGGTTGCGCTGAACACGACCCTTGGCAAGCCAATCCCGACGTCGCCGGAAAGCGTAGCGCCGGAGAATCCGCAACAGGACGCGGCCGTAGATAGCTTCACGGCTAACGCTAACGCCGCCGCTAACGGTAACGATGCCGCGATGCCGGCAGCGCAGCCTGCCGCTTCGGTACAGCCAGCCGCGCAATCCCGCCGCTCTGGCGCGAACCCGTTCCGTCAGTAATCGCGCTTCAGGCGTGATGCGCGCTGGCGCATCACGCCTTTACGTAAGGCAACGTAAAGATCTCCTGCCCTTGCGGCCCTCTGCTTTAATTTCAACCACTCATCCACTATCCTGAGCACCATAACTGTGCAATATCTTTGGGGCCAGGAAGAAAGTAATGAAACGGACAAAACAGATAAATCACGCCACGTTCCGCAAAAGCTGGAACGCGCGTCACCTCACCCCTGTGGCCTTCGCGGTCACGGCGGTCTTCATGCTTGCCGGTTGCGAGAAAAGCGATGAAACCGTGCAGATGTTTCAAAACGCGGATGATTGCTCGCAGGCGAACCCAGGCAAAAGCGCCGAGTGTACCGCCGCCTACAACAATGCGCTGAAGGAAGCCGAACGCACCGCGCCGAAGTATGCCACCCGCGAAGATTGCGTGGCGGAGTTTGGCGAAGGCCAGTGCCAGCAGGCGCCCGCTCAGGCAGGCGTCGCGGGCAGCGGCTCGACGGAAAACCAGGCGCAGGCGCAAAGCAGCGGCAGCTTCTGGATGCCGCTGATGGCAGGCTACATGATGGGCCGCCTGATGGGCGGCGGCATGGGCTTCGCGCAACAGCCGCTCTTCAGTTCGCGCAACCCGGCAAGCCCTGCTTACGGCCAGTATACTGACGCCAGCGGCAAGAGCTACGGTGCCGCGCAGCCGGGTCGTACCGCAACGGTGCCTAAAACCGCAATGACGCCGAAACCGGCTACCACAACCACCATAACCCGTGGCGGATTTGGCGAAACCGTGGCGAAACAAAGCGCCATGCAGCGCAGCGCGATGGGCACCGGCTCCCGTTCAATGGGTGGTTAAACGCAATGGAAAGAATTGCTATCAGCGAGCGCCCGGACTGGCGCGATAAAGCGACCGAATACGGTTTCAACTTTCACACCATGTACGGCGAGCCGTACTGGTGTGAAGAGGCTTATTACAAACTGACGCTGGCGCAGGTTGAACGCCTTGAAGCGGTTACCGAAGAGCTGCATCAAATGTGTTTGCAGGTGGTGGAAAAAGTGGTCGCCAGCGATACGCTGATGGCCAAATTTCGCATTCCGAAACATACCTGGGAATTTGTTCGCCAGTCATGGCGCACGCAGCAGCCTTCGCTCTATTCGCGTCTCGATCTCGCCTGGGACGGCGTGGGTGACCCAAAGCTTCTGGAAAATAACGCCGATACGCCGACTTCCTTGTATGAAGCCGCTTTTTTTCAGTGGATCTGGCTTGAAGATCAGCTCAATGCCGGCAAGCTCCCTGCTGGCAGCGATCAGTTCAACAGTCTGCAGGAAAAACTGATTGCGCGCTTTGCCGAGCTTAAAGAACAGCATGGCTTTAACCTGCTGCATTTTGCCTGTTGCCGCGACACGGTAGAAGACCGCGGCACGGTGCAGTACCTGCAGGATTGCGCTGCTGAAGCGCAATTGCCGAGCGAGTTCCTGTTTATTGAAGACATCGGCCTTGGCGAAAAAGGTCAGTTTACCGATCTGCAGGATCAGGTTATCGGCAATTTGTTCAAGCTCTATCCGTGGGAGCATATGCTGCGTGAAATGTTCTCCACCAAGCTTGAAGATGCAGGCGTGCGCTGGCTGGAGCCCGCATGGAAGAGCATTATCTCTAACAAGGCGCTGTTGCCGATGCTCTGGGAGATGTTCCCCAATCACCCCAACCTGCTTCCCGCTTACTTCGCCGAAGACGCTCATCCGGAACTGGCGAAATATGTTATGAAGCCCATTTTCTCTCGCGAAGGCGCTAATGTTTCTATCGTGGAAAATGGCCAGCCGATCGCTAAAGTGGAAGGGCCTTACGGCGAAGAGGGAATGATCGTCCAGCAGTTCCATCCGCTGCCGAAGTTTGGCGAAAGCTATACGCTTATCGGCAGCTGGCTGATTAACGACCAGGCGGCGGGCATTGGGATACGCGAAGATCGCGAATTGATTACGCAGGATCTCTCGCGCTTTTATCCGCATATCTTTGTGGAATAAAAAAACGGCGCGAAACATGCGCCGTTATTTTTAACCCACCTGCACCGAAAGCATGCTTATCGATCCCATCTCCATCCCTTCCAGCGGCACGCTTAGCGGCTCTTCGCCATTCCAGGCGCCAAGCACATAAAGCAGCGGCAGGAAATGTTCCGGCGTAGGGTTAGACAAGCTGCCGCCTTCATGCTCAAGGTAGTTTACCAGCGGGTGCGACTGCGCCTCGCCCCGCCAGCGCAGGTTTTGTTTAACAAAGTTATTGAACGATTCCGCCCACGGATAAGGGGTGCTTTCGCCATGCCAGCGCGCCGTGCGCAGGTTATGCACCACGTTGCCGCTCGCCACCAGCATAATGCCTTCATCACGCAGTTTCGCAAGTTTACGCCCCTGCTCGTAATGCCAGACGGGAGGTTTGGTGCTGTCTATACTCAGTTGCACCATGGGAATGTCGGCGTCGGGGTACATTTTAATCAGCACGCCCCAGGAGCCATGGTCGAATCCCCAGGCTTCGCGGTCGAGCGTCACGGGCGTCGGCGCCAGCAGATCCGCCACGCGCTGCGCCAGCTCAGGCGAGCCGGGAGCAGGATAATGCGTATCATACAGCGCCTGTGGAAAACCGCCGAAATCGTGGATAGTTTGCGGCTGCTCCATCGCCGTCACGCCCGTACCGCGCGTATACCAGTGAGCGGAAACCACGACAATCGCCTTTGGACGCGGCAGCGTTTCACCCAGACCGCGCCAGGTCCGGGTATAGTGGTTGTCTTCCAGCACGTTCATGGGGCTGCCGTGGCCGAGAAACAGTGCGGGCATGCGGGAGGAAGTCATGATGATATCCTTAACAAGATTGAGCGTTTTGTTGCGTTAACCTTACGCTGTTTGCTGGCGGGAAGAACTCAGATAAGCGTGATGATCATCATCAGAAATTTTGAATGTAAGGAATGTGTAAAAGCCCCTGCGGTTACTCGACCTTTATCACTCGGCCCTTTACATTAATGAGAATCATTATCATAAGGAGCGTTCAATGTCTGTGCCTCTGATCCTGACGTTGCTGGCGGGCGGCGCCACGTTTATCGGCGCCTTTTTAGGGGTGCTCGGCCAGCGGCCGTCTAACCGCCTGTTGGCTTTCTCACTCGGCTTTGCGGCGGGCATTATGCTGCTTATTTCGCTGATGGAAATGCTGCCCGCCGCGCTGCATGAAGAGGGAATGTCGCCAGTGCTGGGCTATGGCATGTTTATTATTGGCCTGCTTGGCTACTTCGCGCTGGACCGGATGCTGCCGCACGCGCACCCGCAGGATTTGCTGGATAAAGGCCACGGCGAAGCGCACGGCGTGCGCAACCTGCGGCGCACCGCCCTGCTGCTGACGCTTGGCATCAGCCTGCATAACTTTCCGGAGGGCGTAGCGACGTTCGTTACCGCCAGCAATAACCTGGAGCTGGGTTTCGGCATTGCGCTCGCCGTCGCGCTGCACAACATTCCCGAAGGGCTGGCGGTGGCCGGGCCGGTTTACGCCGCAACGGGCTCTAAACGCAAAGCGGTGCTCTGGGCGGGCGTTTCCGGTCTTGCGGAAATCGTCGGCGGCGTGCTGGCGTGGCTTATTTTGGGATCGATGGTTTCGCCCGTCGTAATGGCTTCCATCATGGCGGCGGTCGCGGGGATTATGGTGGCGCTGTCGGTGGATGAGCTAATGCCGCTCGCCAAAGAGATAGACCCGCACAACAACCCGAGCTATGGCGTGCTGTGCGGCATGTCAGTGATGGGGTTCAGCCTGACGCTGTTGCAAACCAGCGGCATCGGCTAACAAAAAAGCCCGGTAG
>Ga0209371_1002569_pt1 | contig 10006 bp, 10 predicted proteins | sample AgamicAtAmrz_FD_187165 | JGI IMG/M metagenome (GOLD analysis project Ga0209371, IMG submission 187165) | Agave microbial communities from Guanajuato, Mexico - At.Am.rz (SPAdes) (version 2) | ecosystem: Host-associated > Plants > Roots > Rhizosphere | place: Guanajato, Mexico | collected 2012-06-07
TTGGTCCGGTCAACGCCACCATTCATAAAATCAACGAATGCGTGAAGGCGTCGGATCTGCAACTGCTGGCTCGTATGTATCAACGCGTGATGGAGCAGCTTGTCGCCTGACAAGCGCTCCGGCAAAGAGGACAGGCGCATGGAATGGCTTTCTAAATACTGGTGGGTGCTGGTGCTGGTTTTTCTGCTCGGCGTCCTGCTGAACGTCATTAAAGATTTAAAGCGGGTAGACCATAAAAAATTTATGGATAACCGCCCGGAACTCCCGCCGCATCGCGACTTCAACGACAAGTGGGACGATGACGACGACTGGCCGAAAAAGAAATAACTCGCAAGCCCGATAACGTAAAAAGGCAAGCCTGATGGCTTGCCTTTTTTATTATTGCCGCGCTCCGATTTCAGAGCATTTCGATAATGTCGTCATCTTTCGGTTTGCCACCGCTCAGCGCTTCGTCGAAGTAGTGCTTCGGCACCGTATAACGCAGGTGATCGAGCGCCAGCTGCATGCTGCGGTTATCGATGGCGTGTCCCAGGTCTTCGACGATGTCCAGCGTTACATCGCCGCCCGCGCGAATCAGCGCCTCTTCGGCGGCCTGAGCGTGGCGGGGGTCAATCACCGGGTCCTCTTCGCCGTGAATAAGGTGCACGGTAGTGGCGGTGGTGGCCTCCTCGGGAAGCTCGGCAAAGCGGCCATTGAAGGCGATAACTCTGGCGGCCAGTCCCGGCTGCGCCTTGATGCCTTCCAGCGCCATGATGGCACCCTGTGAAAAGCCAATCAGCGCCGTGGCGCTGGGGTCAACGCCGCTATGCTCTTGCCAGTAACGCACCACGCTCAGAAAAGTCGGCATCACGGCATCAACCCGCTGCTGGCGGTTTTCTTCAGTAACATCCTGAACCGAAAACCACTCCCGTCCCGGCGCAGGGCCGCTTGCGCAAGGACCGCCAATGCTGACGACCAGCGCTTCAGGGAAAAGCGGCGCGAAGTAGCTGCCAATCTCGCCCATAGAGACCGGGTTATCACCCACGCCATGAAACAGCAACAGCAGCTGTTTTGCCGGAGCGACAGGACTTTGCACAATGTAATGTTCGGGTTTCATGGCGGTCTCCTTAGTTAACAGAAGGCAGTCTACGCCTGCCAGAGATAATGACCATGCCATTTAACTGAATGAGTTAGTGGAAAAATTGCAGTTGCAAAACCCACTCTTTTAGCGCCTGCGCGCGCGCCGCATCGAGCGAAGCGAGCGCCATTGCCGCTTCCCGACGCTGAACCGCCAATAGCGCTTTGCGCCCGGAAAGCCGCAGCTGCCGACACAATACGTTTAGCGCCAGGCGCTTTTCCAGCCGTCCCCGCAACGCCAGCAACGGCAAAGAACTGGCGAGCAGCAAACGGTGCAGGCTACCAACAGACGTTTCCAGCGGACGATGGGCCCAGGCAAAACCCGCCAGCTCCCGCCAGTCACTCTCATTAAGGGTAGACGCTTTACCGCTGACAGGCAGCGCTTCCTCCACCCAGGGTTGCAGCCACCCGGCATCACGTTGTAACCGCTGGTGCGCAAGACGGGTGAGCGATTCACCTTCAGGGGTGAGCGGGAATAACGCCATCGCCGTGTAACAACCGCTGCTGGCTTCCCGGTGACTGCCGAAACGCACCAGCGTAAAGCCGCACGCTTGCCAGAAACGCCACAGCTCCGGCGTATAGCCAAAACTGACGGAGAGATAGTCGCAGGCGGGCAGATGTCGACGCGCAAACGCCACCAGCGCCTGACCCGCTCCTTCGCGCTGACGAGCCGGGTGCACCGCAATGCGGCTAACGCGCCAGCCTTTCAGCGTCGCCGCCAGCGGATCGCCGCCGTGCGCGGCGAGCGACTGCGCGACCAGATTGCCGCGCGGGCGGCGAAAACCGGCCCAGACAGCCTGGCTCAGCGCGTCGCCTAATCCGCCCTCCTCCACCAGCCACAGCGCGCCTACGGTTTTTTCCGCCGTCGCAGCGGCGATAAAGCGCTGCCCCGGCGCATCCATCATGCGGCGTAAATCCAGCGGCGAGGTGCGGTAATGCGCGCCCGAAAGCAGGCGATAAAGCCCAGCCGCCCGCTCAGGCTGCTGGTCCCAGGCCGTTTGTTCCACCACGCTGAAGTGGATTTCCCCCTGCGGCGCATCGCTAAAATCTTCATCGTCAAATAACAGGGCGCCGGCGATAAAGCGCTCAAGCGGATCGCCCATAGCCCAACGGATCGGGGCGCTTAACGAATACTGGCGCAACTGCGGTACCGAGGCGCAGAACTTTAGCAAGAAGCCGCGTCCGGTGCCTTCGTAGCCCTGAATGGTCGTTGTGAGCAGAACGCGGGGAAAACAGTGAATCAGCTTTCTTAGCACCGGCCCCGGCAGCGCGGCCGCTTCGTCAATAATAAGCCAGTCGGCATGAAGCGAAGGCAGCGCAGCAAGAAGCGCGTCGGGCGCCACAAACTCAAACGCCTCGTTGGCATGCGCGGCGATAACATCGGTCGCCGCGCGGGAAGGCGCCGTCACCAGCCCGGAGCCTGCAAGACGCGCCAGCAGCATGCCCGCCAGCGCCGATTTGCCTCGCCCGCGCGGCGCGGTAACGACCGCCACGCCGGGCGCCATGGCGAGCAGCTCCGTCAGTATCCTCTCCTGCTCCTGCTGCGGAGCGCCGCTGGCGGCTTGCCAGCGTGGGCGTAAGGGAAAAGGTTTCAGTTCGAAGCGCTGATCCTGACGCCAGCACACGACCTCCGCATCGCTTTGCACGCTTCTCTGGAGGTGGTGAATAAAATGCGGCGTGGCGATGGGCTGAGGGCTGTCGCTCCAGCGTGCGGCGTCGCTGTCCGCCTGTTCAGGCCATGCCGTCCAGTCTGGCGTGAGCAACACCAGCCAGCTTCCCGCCTTCAGCGTGCCTGCCAGTACCGCCAGCGCTTCGGCGTCCAGACCGCTTCGCGCGTCAAACACCGCATGGAGAAACTCCTGACCTAACAGCGTGCGCACCGCGGAAGGCGCGCAATTGACCGGCAGGCCGGGGGCGTTGCCGACCCACAGCCAGTCTCCGGGCAGAGTGCGGGCAAGCGTTACGGCCTGCTCTTCGCACCAGGCGTTTTCGCCGCTGATGACTAAAAGACGACGAATACCGCTTTCTGCCATCTCGGCGGCGGTGTGGATCAGGGGCTTCATAGAGCGTCCTTGCGGTTAGCTGCGAAGATTAAAGGCTTTTGCCAAAGGTATTGCACTGCTTCGGATCGCCGCTGTCGAAGCCGCGTTTGAACCAGCTGTAGCGTTGTTCGGAAGTGCCATGGGTAAAGCTGTCCGGCACAACGCGCCCCTGGCTTTGCTGTTGCAGACGGTCGTCGCCAATCGCCTGGGCGGCGTTCAGCGCTTCCTGGATATCACCCGTTTCCAGCACCCCCTGTTGCTGCATATTATGTCCCCAGACACCTGCAAAGCAGTCCGCCTGCAGTTCCATACGCACGGAGAGGTGGTTCACTTCAGTTTGCGAAGCGTTCTGCTGCATCTGACGCACTTTTGGCTCAATGCCCAGCAGCTTCTGTACGTGATGGCCTACTTCATGCGCAATAACATACCCCTGGGCGAAGTCGCCCTCTGCGCCGAGCTTGGTTTTCATTTCGTCATAGAAAGAGAGGTCGATATAGACCGTGCTGTCCGCGGGGCAGTAAAAGGGGCCCATGACGGACTGTCCCGTGCCGCAGCCGGTACGCGTGGCGCCGCGGTACATCACAAGCTTAGGCTGCTGATAGCTGTGGCCCATCTGCTCGAACAGCTGGCCCCAGGTATCCTCCGTTGTGGCGAGAATAACGGAAGTGAATTTCGCCGCTTCATCCTCATCCGGGCTGATAGAGCGGGTCTGGGTTTGCTGCGTCAGCGGCTGACCGCCGGTAAGCAGCGACGTCAGATCCACGCCGTAATAGCCCGCCACCATCACAATAATCAACAGAACAATGCCGCCTTTGCCGCCCGGCAAGCGAAACCCGCCGCCGCCCATCATCGGACCGCCGGGCTGGTTTCTTCTGTCTTCTACATTGTCGCTTTCGCGACGACCCTGCCAACGCATAGCTTTCTCCTTGCTACCAATCGAGTAATAAGGAGATCGTAGGTGGTTAATGGGAGGATTACCATAAGAAAGCGGAGGCAGTGCGCCGGGACGAAGAGGTTTGCGCCCCGGCAGCGAGGGAAACGATTGCCCGGTTAGTCTAGTTTAACGCCAAGACGGCGTGCGACTTCTTCGTAAGCTTCGATAAGCCCGCCGAGGCTCTGACGAAAACGGTCTTTGTCCATTTTGTCCATCGTTTCTTTATCCCACAGGCGCGCGCCATCGGGGGAGAACTCATCGCCCAATACCACTTCGCCTTTATAAAGTCCGAATTCCAGCTTGAAGTCGACCAGAATCAGCCCGGCATCGTCGAACAGTTTTTTCAGCACATCATTCGCTTTGTAAGTCAGCTCTTTCATGCGCGCCAGGTTCTCTTTGCTCACCCAGCCGAACGTTTCGCAGTAAGACTCGTTAACCATCGGGTCATGCATGGCGTCGTTTTTTAAAAAGAGATCGAACAGCGGCGGAGTGAGTTCGATGCCTTCTTCAATACCGAGACGCTTGACCAGCGAACCGGCGGCGCGGTTGCGGATCACGCACTCGACCGGCACCATCTCCAGCTTTTTCACCAGCGATTCGGTATCAGAGAGCAGGCGCTCCATCTGAGTCGGGATGCCCGCATCCGCCAGTTTGGTCATGATGAAGTGGTTGAACTTGTTATTCACCATGCCTTTGCGATCAAACTGTTCAATACGCGCGCCGTCTCCTGCTGACGTATCATTGCGGAATTCGAGCACCAACAGATCCGGATTTTCCGTGCTGTATACGGTTTTCGCTTTGCCACGATACAACTCAGCTTGCTTTTGCATCTTTATTACTCCAGGTAGGGATGACCGCCCGGGCGGCCTGATGATTTAACACAAAAAAGGTTGCGCCCAATTCTACGCACACGTTTGCGTAGAGGGAATAAAAAAGGGCCGGAATCTTCCGGCCCTGCGATTATTTGCTGAATGCGGCCTGGAATACGGCCACCAGCGCATCGTTTTGCGCCTGCGTCAGCGTATGCCCTTTCGGGTCGATAAATTGCAGGCTGCTGCGGTTATCCAGATCGCCGACCTGCAGCTTGTAGTCGCCGCCAGGCAGGTTCGGGTCGCGTGCGCCCAGCGCTTGCCAGTCGCTGTCAGACAGCGGTTTGTACGTCACCGCCAGGCTGCCCTGCGAGCGGGTGGAGTCCGTCACTTTCATGCCCACTTTTTCAAGAGTGGCCGGCAGGCGATTCCAGACGACGTTAAACGGCGCGCGTACCACCAGCACTGGCAGACCGACATCGTCTGCGCCGCTCTGCACGTCGATTTGCGACGCGTTGCGGTTGTCAGCGGCGTTCTGACGCGCGGTTAAGTTCTTATCCAGCCCCGCGGAGATAGCGTTCAGCATCTCGGCGCTGTAGCGCTGCATGGACGCCGCGTCGCCTACCGGTTTACCGCTCTGCTCCAGATTCAGCAGTTTCACCACCAGCGCCTGCTGGTAGCCCTGCGGCTGTACGGTGATTTGATAGCGTCCGCGATACTGCTCGTCTTCATCCGCACGGTTCCACTGTACCCAGTCGGTGGTCAGCGTCTGGCCTGCATCGTCACGTTTGGTGATGGTGTAGTTGTTCGCCTGCACCACGCTGACAACCTGTGGCCAGAGCGAGCCGTTGCGGCCGCTTTCAAGCAGCAGCGTAGAAGTGTCGCCCGTAAACTGGGTGCGACCGCCGTTTACCAGCGCCAGCGGCTGAGCGGGCGGACGAATGTCCAGCGCTTTGCCGACCGGGCCGCTGCCGTTGGTCACGGGGATGTTATAGTCGCCGTTCTGTACCGGTAAAATCATCCCGGCCGGGGCGTGCAGTTCCGCCAGCGGCGCGGCATCGAGATAAGACTCGTCGCCGCTAACCTGACGCTTGTAACGTGAATCGGAACTACAGGCGGCAAGCAGCATCACCAGTGAAACGGTAACCACTTTCGCCACGTGCGACTTCTGTACTGAGTAAGCCATCAAATCTCCCTAAACTTTACAGCAAACCGGCATGCTTAAGCGCCTGGCTGACCGCTTCACGACCTGCGTCGGTGATAGGCGTCATTGGCAGGCGAAGCGTATCGGTCGCCACAAGTCCCAACTCCTTACAGGCCCATTTCACCGGGATCGGATTGGGTTCGACAAATAATTTATAGTGCAGCGGCATCAGGCGCTGGTTAACGCGATGCGCCTCTTTAAACTGCCCCTGAGCGGCAAGTTTGCAGACTTCCGCCATTTCGCGCGCCGCCACGTTTGCGGTAACGGAAATGACGCCATGTCCGCCAAGCTGCATGAAATCCAGCGCGCTGGCGTCATCGCCGCTCAGCAGAATGAACTCATCTGCAACCAGCTCTTTGATCTGGTTAACTCGCGTTAAGTTCCCTGTCGCTTCTTTAATGCCGACAATATTTTTGACTTTCGACAGGCGGCCTACGGTTTCCGGCAGCATATCGCAACCGGTACGGGACGGTACATTGTAGAGGATTTGCGGTAAATCGGTATGTTCAGCGATAGCTTTAAAATGCTGGAACAGCCCTTCCTGCGTCGGGCGGTTGTAGTAGGGCGTGACGGTCAGACAGCCCACGACGCCGCTGTCGTTGAAACGCTGGGTGAGGCTGATGGCTTCGGAAGTGGCGTTCGCGCCGGTTCCGGCGATAACAGGAATACGCCCGTCCGCCAGCTCAAGCGTCATCATCACTACGTCGCCATGCTCATCATGACTCAGCGTTGCGGATTCACCGGTAGTCCCTACCGAAACGATCGCCGACGTTCCGCTGGCGACATGGTAATCAATCAGTTTTTTCAGGCTCGACCGGCAGACATTACCTTTGTCATCCATCGGTGTGATAAGCGCGACAATACTTCCCGTGAACATTGGCCATCCTCTCCACAAACAAGTGTCACAATGGTACGTTTGGAGTCGTAATAAAAGCAAGCGGCCATGCCGGGCTACGCGGTTGTATGCCGGTTTTTTTTATGCTTTCCTAGAGTTTACTTCACTGCTTCACAGGAATAACCCGTTTGGAACCCTCATCACAGCATTATCTGGTCATCACGGCGCTGGGCGCGGACCGTCCTGGTATCGTCAATACCATCACTCGTCACGTCAGCAGCTGCGGCTGTAATATTGAAGACAGCCGTCTGGCGATGTTGGGTGAAGAGTTCACTTTCATCATGCTGCTTTCCGGCAGCTGGAACGCGATAACCCTGATTGAATCCACGCTGCCGCTCAAGGGCGCCGAGCTTGAACTGCTGATTGTGATGAAGCGCACCGCCGCGCAGGCCCGCGCGCCGATGCCCGCCTCGGTCTGGGTGCAAGTCGAAGTGGCGGATTCGCCGCATCTGATTGAACGTTTCACGGCGCTGTTCGACGCCCATAATATGAATATCGCCGAACTGGTGTCGCGCACGCAGCCGGCAGTGGAGGATAACGCCGCGCAGCTCTATATTCAGATTACCGCGCACAGCCCGGCATCACAGGATGCGACAATTATCGAACAAGCCTTTCGCGACCTATGTACAGAACTAAACGCGCAAGGCACTATTAGCGTGGTGAATTACCCACAGCAAGATGAACAGGATGGAGTGTAGTGATGAATCCACTGAAAGCCGGTGATATCGCACCGAAATTTAGCTTGCCCGATCAGGACGGTGAACAAGTAAATTTGGCCGACTTCCAGGGACAGCGTGTACTGGTCTATTTTTATCCGAAAGCCATGACGCCGGGTTGCACCGTGCAGGCTTGCGGACTGCGCGACAACATGGACGAGTTGAAAAAAGCGGGCGTTGAAGTTTTGGGCGTCAGCACCGACAAACCGGAAAAGCTCTCCCGCTTCGCGGAGAAAGAGCTGCTCAACTTCACGCTGCTCTCCGATGAAGATCATCAGGTCAGCGAAGCGTTCGGCGTCTGGGGTGAAAAGTCTTTTATGGGCAAAACCTATGACGGCATTCATCGCATCAGCTTTTTGATTAACGCTAACGGCGAAGTGGAAAAGGTGTTCGATGATTTCAAAACCAGCAATCACCATGACGTGGTGATGAACTGGCTGAAAGCGAACGCCTGAACCCATGTTATAAAAAAGCCGACCTGAGGTCGGCTTTTTTTATTTCTCTTCCAGCGACATATCATCCGGCCAGGCGTGAACCACGGCTTTAATCAGCGTCGCCAGCGGGATGGCGAAGAAAACGCCCCAGAAGCCCCACAGCCCGCCGAAAATCACGACAGACAGAATAATAACCAACGGATGAAGGTTGACCGCCTCGGAGAAAAGCACCGGCACCAGCAGGTTGCCGTCAAGCCCCTGGATAATGAGGTAAACGGCGAAGCAACTCCAGAACTCGGTGCCGAGCCCAAACTGAAAAAGCGCCACGCAGATAACCGGAATGGTCACCACGAACGCGCCGATATAAGGAATAAGCACCGAGATCCCCACCAGCACCGCCAGCAGCAGCGAGTAGTTGAGGCCGAAGATAAGGAAGCCAATCCAGGTGGCGACGCCAACGACAATCATCTCCAGCACTTTACCGCGAATGTAATTGGTGACCTGCTGGTTCATCTCAACCCATACCTGCCCTGCCAGCCCACGATTACGCGGCAGCACGCGACGCACCGCATTGAGCAGCTGCTCTTTATCCTTAAGCAGGAAAAAGACCATCAGCGGCACCAGCACCAGATAAATGGCGAGCGTCAACAGCCCCACCAGCGAGGCGAGCGAATATTTCACTACCGAATCGCCCAACACAGACATGCGGGCGCGCAGGTTTTCCGCCATGGCGTCAATGATGCCGGCATCCGTCAGCGCCGGGTAACGCTTGGGCAACGTCGCGGCGAAATCAGCCAGTTTGTTAAACATGCCAGGCATGTCGCGAATCAGGTAAATCCCCTGCTGCCACGCGACGGGGATCACCACAAAAGCCATCACCAGCACGATGCCGACAAAGAGCACCAGCACAAGCGTGGCCGCGAGCCGGCGCGAGCAGCCGATGCGCTCAAGCCGCACGGTGGGCCATTCCAGTAAGTAAGCGAACACAATCGCGACCAGCAGCGGCGCCAGCAGACCATGCAAAAAGAAGAGGATGCAAAAACCAGCAACCAGAATAACAAGCAGAGCAATGGCTTCCGGGTCGCTGAAGCGACGGCGGTACCACTGCGTTAACAACTCAAGCATAAGACTCCTTCCCCGGCGGAGGAATAGCCGAAAAGTGAAGGGCGAATTGTATCGAAATGTCACAAAAAAGACTGCGATTTTTCACCCGCTCACAAGACAAGCGTTTGTCGGCTGAATATGATTTTCATCACCCTTGATGCAGGCTACACTCCCGAAGCACGGATTTTGCTGAACACATTCAGGCCAGCCCGGTCTTAAAGAGACTTCAGACAAACAGGACAGAGGTTATGTTCAGGCAGTTGAAAACAACACTGGTTGCGACACTCATCGGCGCCATGCTGGCAGGCCAGGCCCTTCCCGCCTATGCGGATTCGGGCGATCAGCTGCCGGATATGGGAACCTCGGCAGGAAGCACGCTCTCCATCGGTCAGGAGATGCAGATGGGCGACTATTATGTTCGCCAGCTGCGCGGCAGCGCGCCGCTTATCAACGACCCGCTGCTGGTGCAGTACATCAACGGCCTGGGGATGCGGCTGGTCTCGCATGCCAACTCGGTAAAGACCCCCTTTCACTTCTTTTTAATTAATAACGACGAAATTAACGCCTTCGCCTTCTTTGGCGGCAATGTGGTGCTGCATTCGGCGCTGTTCCGCTATGCCGATAATGAAAGCCAGCTCGCCTCGGTCATGGCGCATGAAATTTCTCACGTTACCCAGCGCCACCTGGCGCGGGCGATGGAAGATCAAAAGCGCAGCGCGCCGCTGACCTGGGTCGGCGCGCTGGGTTCGATT